>Ga0214919_10003644_pt1 | contig 23073 bp, 27 predicted proteins | sample LL1503_MetaG_FD_177994 | JGI IMG/M metagenome (GOLD analysis project Ga0214919, IMG submission 177994) | Freshwater microbial communities from Lake Lanier, Atlanta, Georgia, United States - LL-1503 | ecosystem: Environmental > Aquatic > Freshwater > Lake | place: USA: Georgia | collected... | reverse complement strand
ACGCATATATTATAACTCCTTTATAATTTTATGTCTATAGTTATAATACAACAACCATAACAAGAGATTCATTGTCTATATTTTTATCTTCCAGAGCAATAAATCTCATAGGCAATCTATTAAATAATTTTCGTTTGGTTGCTACTCCGGGGACATTGGATAGTCCCAATAGATCTCCTTTTTTGCATTTACCAATAACTCTTACAGGAAGTCTTCCTGTCAATCCAACAGCAGTACCGTCGATTAATTCGTTATTCATAATAAATCCAGGATTGGTTGATACGCATCCTATAATAGAATATGCCGTCTTAGATGTTGTCGCGGTAACTTCTTTATCTCCACCTATTGATATAAGTGTTCCGGGAATATAATGTTGATCCGTAACATATTTTTCTGCCAAGTCGGCATATTTTGCTTTTGTTGCTGTACCGTTAAAGTATGTTGCATTAACTGTCTGTGTGGTTGAATCAAATGAGAATGAAGGTGCACTAGAACGAACATATGGTGTATACGGAGGAGAGCCAAAGGACTGACTTGATATCATTAAAATATAAAGTTCAGTATCTGTTCTATTATTAGATGCACTAATGCCGGCGGCAGCAGCACCTGTAGCACCTACGGGGCCTGTGGCACCAGTAGGGCCTGTCGGACCCGCATTTCCTGGAGCACCTGTAGCACCTACGGGGCCTGTAGATCCGTCTTTACCAAATCCTGTTGCGCCAGTCGCTCCTTGAACACCTGTTGATCCGCGCAATCCGGTTGCACCAGTTGCACCAACTCCTGTTGCGCCAGTTGGTCCAGTTGCTCCAGTTGCACCTATTGGACCAGTTGTTCCGGTTAAACCTGTTGCACCTGTAGGTCCTGTAGAACCTGTACCGCCAACAAATCCTGTTGCACCGACACCGGTGGCACCAGTTAATCCCGTTGAACCTTGAAGACCAACTGGGCCTGTTGCTCCAGTTGCGCCTGTTGGGCCAGATGAACCATATATACCGCTTGCACCTGTAGAACCCTGTAATCCTGTTGCGCCTGTTGCGCCAAATCCCGTTGGACCAACCGGGCCTGTAGCACCTGTTGTTCCTGTAGCGCCTCGAACACCTGTCGCGCCTGTAGGTCCACCTACTAATAAAGTTACACCGGTTGCACCAATTGGACCTGTTGCTCCAGGAGGACCTTGATCTCCTCTAGCGCCACCGAGTACTGGAAGTATAGAAACAATATCACCAACCGCAGTTGGTTGATATAAAATAACCGTATTAGGTAAAAGATAGTAATCGCCTACCTCGCCCGCGACTTCATCTGCAACATTTGCGCCCGGGGAAATTAAAATACCGTTAATCCATACTAGAACAGTATCTCTTACTAGATTAAACGATAATGCAGTATTTGCTAAACTTGGTCTTGTAGGATCGAAAGTTGTTTCTGGAACAGAAGAAATATAATCATATCTAACTAATGATTGTGCATTAGATTCAAACTGAGCCCAATATCTTTTACCGTCGGCATCGCCTCTTAAATAATATCTGTCGCCCGCAGGTGCGCCTAGATTTGGTTCAGCATTTTCTAGATTGAGATATCTATATCTGTCCGAAGATACGACATTCGGACCCCTAACCTGTACTTTACCGCCTAAGCTAACTAGTGCCATGTTTCTACTTTATTGTAAAGATGTTTCTAACAAACTTAAAAGAATTTTCATTGAGGCGTTAGCACCCGCTTTTGCCAAAACTGCTTGATCTTCTTCTAAAACAATTTTACCTACGATTACAGAAGCCGCATCATTTTTCGGAATTTCAAATCTTTGAACAAGTTCTGTATCGGTGATTACTCTCGAACCATTTATTAATAAATTTGATCTATGATAAAATGTAACATTACCCATAGCATCACCAGTGTTGACAACTTGAGCAGTCAAAATAATTGTAGCTGATTCGCTAGGTGTAGTGTAAAGTAATGAAGGCGAATCATACAGATTTGCTGTAATTGTTTTAAACGTATTTAATGGAACTAGCGTTGCCATGATTATCCTTTATTGTAATGCCAATATATATGGCGTCATTACGGCGAACAAAGATTTGTTAAATGTTCTACCATTGATTGTACCTGTTGCTCTACTAATTAGTAATTCATCACCAATTCTAAAGTCTCCCTTATGATCTGTACTAGTATAGAAAATCTGTCCGCCTCTTGTAGCAAAGACTTCATTATCTTGTATTGGTGTTCCTCCTGCGTTAGGAAGAGCATTGACCAATGTAGTACCAGAACCCACATATTCAAATGTATGAGTAGATGTTTGCAAATAACTTCCTTGATGGAAACTTATTGCTGAATTTGCCAGCGGACGATCAATCGCTAATATCTTTTCATCAAATGTAACTATGCTTATACCACTGTCAACATTTGTTGCCTCATTAACAGTATAGAAGTTTCTTGTACCGTTACTTAAATCTTTCCAATTTAAATCTACGTATGCTAAAACTTCACCTTTAATAAAATCTCTATTAGCAAAAATACGACTTGCGGCAACAACTACATTAGGATTTGTACTTGCAACATAACCAATTGGTTCTATGTTATTTTGTACGTTATCGTATGTAGGACCGTTCTCAATAATATTTGTTATGTCTGTTATTCTGTTACGAACGAACGAAATCTCAGATGCTGTTACATTGCCAGAAATAGTTGTATTTTGTAAATATGTAGATTGATATGTATTTGCAATCTGTTCATTGTTTATAATTTTATCTATTATTGTACCAATGAATTTAAAGGCGCCACTTGTTTGTACTACTTGATTTGCGATTGTCGATACTGTTGGGCTATATTCAAACATTTGTACCGCGTGTGTCAATGTTTGTTTATTGCTATCTGTTAGTATATCAAATGTTATACTATCTATGATTTTTCCTGCATCTTTTCTAATTGTTCTATCAGGCAAATATGTTGCATATGGATATACGTTTGAAAAATATGCTTCTACTTCTTGTTGCATAAATTCCTTGTTACGTTGTAACAAGTTTGCAGTATTTTTCATTAATATATTTGTGTTAGAAATATACTTTGCTTGTATAAATTTATTTGTAATATTGAATACGCCATTATCGTAAATATCCAAATATTGACCAAATAAATCTGCAACAATATTTGACGTATATCCATTGCCTGCTGCAGCAAGATCAAGATATTGACTATTATATCTTTGATATGGTTTTGCGACAGTATTATCCCATGCAGTACTATTAACTACCACGTTTGATGCAATAGTTTTTAAATATTCTAAATAGTTTCTTACTTCAACCTTTTGGTCTAAAACTCTACTAACAGTTTGTGTTGCATATTGTAGTCCAGAGAATCTAGATTGTGTATTACTTTGATATGCTAAATCTGTTACCAATGCATCTACAATTAGTCCAGTGTCTCTAAAGCACTTGTCTTTTCTATAATTAGCCATCAATACTCGATCGTTGACGTTTGGCTTTTTGTTTACTGCCATCTCAACAGATCTGCTTGATATTTGTCTATACGATTCGCCTCGATATAATGCAGGACTTACGCCATCTGCGTATAAGCCATATCTACCAAAAGATGTATTTGAATTTGTAATAGATCCAAAGCCACCAGATTCACATAGTACTGAATATTCGCAGCAAATAGTAAATAATGAAACCAATTGCATATAGCCTTGGTTCAATAAGTAAATACCTATACCACCTTCGTTGAATTGTGTGAAGGCATCTAAAACCATAGACTTCAATCCGCCTACATACGAACCGTCAACTCTAACACCTGTGCCGGTCGTAGTAATTGAAGAACAGTTTTGAATGTAAGGGGAGGTTGTAATATTGCCAGCAGAACCATCTGGATTATATGAGAAAACCGCAGACGCATTTCTTACATCGTTAGGATTTGCTGCTCTATGACCTCTGAATGTAAATCCATTTACATATGCGCCCAGATTCATATAGAACATATCCGAAGTTTCATTTTCAGGATATATATCGCATGTTCTTAAATCATTGCCCATTAGAGATGCTCTTTTGGGAATAGTAACTGGATTATTATGCAGAATGTATTTGCCTGGGAATACGTGAACAGTCCATTTTTCTGTTATTCTACTTAGTGCCACATGGATATTAGCAATAGCATTTGCAGGTGTGCGCCCATCTAATCTATCATCTCCACTTGTGGAAACATATATTATGTTAGCGTTATATTTTCTTATTTGATTTAAATCATTCTCTAAAGCTTTTAATGCTCTTACATTAGAGAAATATAAATTGATATTACCTTCGCGTAAATTATCTGTTGTTACGTTAGCTAAACTAACTTGAGTAACAATGTTAGATAAATTACCTATTTGAATAGTGCCATTAGCTTCATCATAATTAATTGTTTCATCTTTTGCGCTAATTGCTCTACGTATTCTTGCATCACTAATATTTGCTTCAGGTAAAACAATACTTGTTTTAAGTCCTGGAGTTGTTCCTAAAATAACCCAACCATTTGCGTAACTATTTGCGCTGTAAATCAGCATAATAGATTCGCCGGTCTTTTCCATTGATATGGAAACATTCGGGTATATTGTAGAGTTTGCCGTAGTGATTTGAACGGAACCACCCTGCACATTGGCAAGGGTGATTATCTTAACTAATCCATCAATCGTAGAATTAGGCAGAGTAGGATATACAACGTATGGTCCTACAGTAAATTCTGTTCTAGATTTACTTAAACTAATTGTTTGATCTCGATCAGTAGCCTTTATTAATTGAACACCTTCTAAAACGATCCTACCTTTAAAAATAGGATCGGTTAGGTTTTGTATCAAAACATTAGCTGCAATCTTTTTACTTACTCCGTTTTGAATGCCGTAGAAGAACGTGTCGTCTACTAACGTCTGGGCTGCGAGTAAGTCAGATAACTTTAAATCTGCCATTCTGTATTTTCTAGTTTAGTTATTGTCGATTAGCCAGCAATCTGAATTGTGTCAGATGTGATTGTTGCTGCAGCATTAGCAGATGCCAGTACTCTTATGTATACACCAACCGTATTCGGTGTTGCGTATACGTTAGATACAACCAAGTTTGCTGTAGTATTGCCGCTAAATTGCGCGTTGCCTGTATAAGGTGCGTTGATAACGTCTGTCCAAACAATTGCGTTCGGAGACTTCTGCCACTTGTAAGTAGCAACCGCACCATTAGTACCAACTGCAAGTGCTTGATAGCTCATACCGGGTGTGAACTGTAGATTAGCTCTTGTTTGTCCGTCAACCGTTGGTTGTAGAGAGAATGACAACTGATTATCTTGAATTATTGCATCTTCGTTAGCATCTAACCCAATGTTAAAGTCTACGTTAGACTTGTTAAAGTTCTTAGACATTGCTACCAATGTTTCTGTTCTATAACGAGTTGTGCCTTGACTATTTACCCAAGTTTGATAATGGACCCATCCAGGGGAATTAAATCCTCTATCCTTGTTAGATTTTACATTTGCTTCTTTAGCATCAACCCCATATATGTTTCTTGCGTTGACAGTATTTGCACCTAACAATAAGTTAGCTGCCCCTTGACCACCCCAACCATAAGTTCTTAAAGTCTTAGGTGATTGTTGAACAGCTGCAAAGGAGACTGCTCCTATGGTATTTGCGTCTTCATATGCAACATCTAAAATATATGTTACATTACTTAAAATGTTTGCAACAACATACTCGACGTTTCCTAATACTAATGCGTATCCAACTTGAATATTTGCTAGTTGGTTTTGTGAGGTAACAACTGTTGTGCTACCCAAGTTAGCCATCACCGTACCCGGTAATGCTACTCTATCTAATTTTCCCCATTGAGACATCTTTTTCTCCTTTGTGTCTTCTCGATCAAGCTATAGACCTTGAACTGTCTGCTTAATTATTTCTTCTCGACTGTTCCTACATGAACATACTGTGTACGTTGTCCGTCTTTCTCAACTGTATATTCTACATAGGCTTCTTCTGAATCTATCGTAAAACTTTCTCCCAATACTTTTGCACCTGTTTTACGTATTTCCGCAAACTTAGATTCAAATGTAACACGAGCTTTGGACTCGCTAATAATACTATCAATTTTTTCGTTAAATGCTTCAGTTGCAATTGCTACAACTTCTTTTTGAACATTTTCGTCTCTGTTCTCTACCATTGTTTGTAATGCTTTTAAATAATCTCCGTACGTTGGATTATCTGTTACTTCAAGTACAAAGTCATTATAATTTATAATGGTTTGAGTGATGCCTTCCTTGACTGCGCGCTTTCTATAAGATTTAGCAGAAGGAGGAGTTTCTTCTACAGGCTTTCTTGAATAAACTGTACCTGTTGAAATTTTCTTTTTATTGAATGCACTTCTTGCGTCTGCTGTTAATTCGCTGGGCTTGCCCTTCCAATCAAACGCTGTACCGGTTGAACGAGCTTCTGCAACTTTTTTCTTTTTGCCGCCCATTTCGTCTTTACCTAAACGACCAGAAATAACATCTCCACGTGTTACTTTGTCATATGGTTTAGCGTTGTTAGCTAGGTTACCGTCATTGCCTTCTTCAATAGTTTCATCTTTAGCAACTTCTTCTTCCTCGGCCATCTTCTTACCATGGGTATGAGATTTGCCTTCTACAATTTTTAAATTGCTTGTATTGATACGTTGTATTCCTGTTGGGAATTCTACAGAATACCATTCAATGTTACCATTTTCATCTGGTTCTGCGTGTTGTTCTGAAATACAAACACCTTTTCCTAACAAAGCATGTTCTACATGAGTTGCGCAAAAATGTGCTTTATCTACTGCCGCGCCTGCGTTTTCTGCTTCGGCAACTTGTTCTGTTTTACCTGACATTACATTCTGAATAGACTCAAATAAGCTATTAGAAATTCTGTGGTTTGTTGGTTCTAGTGGGTTCATGTCGTTTCCTTCGATTGTTATTTTTATTTATTAAGACGAATATCGGCTTTTTCCTGAGGAGTAGGTTTTGTTGCAGTAACTCTTTTAATTGATTTAGATATTAAACGAGCAATACCCTCATCCACTGCATTATCTACTGCTTCCTTAACACCTTGTGTGGGAGTTGCAGGGGTTGGCTTTTTTGTAGGATTCAATAATTCTCTACCAAGGCGTTCTGATCTTTCACGTCTTTCTTTTTCGCGTTCAAATGCTCTTTGTAATCTTATTCTAGCATCTGTCGCTTCGCCTAATTTAACAGCCTTTTCGTGATGGTCGTCTGCAAGTGTTTCATGTTTTTCAGCAGAACCGTGTCTTCCTCTATCAGAATGCCATTCAGACATTCTTTCATGAAACTTTGTCATATGTCTATGATGCAAACCTGTATTGCCTTCTTTTTCTGCAGCTTCTGCTTGTTTCAAATGTTGTTCTGCTTCCATATAAGCATCTTCTTTGATTTCAACAGATTCAGGAACACAATTCGGTACTTGTTTGCCATTCTTATTTTTTGTCCCAAGCATTTTATAATCGTCCCAGCAAGGATCCTTGCCCTTCATTTTTTTGGCTTCGTTAACTTCGCTTACTAAATAATTAGCAACTGTACTAATATAATCCTCTGCCAAAGTAACCTTACTTTGAACCCATTCTGGTAGGTTATCATCATCCTTTAACATATCATGGACTCTTTGAGCATTAGCAATAATACTTCTCATTTGTCCTCGGGTCATATCACCTTCGTAATTATACTCAGTGTTTTCTTTTTCTTCAGACATTTGTTTATGCTTGTCTAGCAATTCTTTATTCTTGCCATAGTCTGCAGTTTTCATAGCAAGTTTTGCTGTACGAGCATTTTCTAAATGATATGCTTTTCGTTTATCATCACCCTTTTCTGCAGAGGCAATTGCCTTGTCCATATGATACTTGAAGGTACCTTCATTCATATCAATTTCTTCGTGTATCGTGTAACCTTTATTAGTAAGGTGAGATCTTGCAGAATCAACTGCGTGATTATATCCCTTATGTGTAGTTACAGTAACTGTACGTTGGTGTTTTTCTTCACCTTCTTTTGATACACTAAAATTAATTTTATGTTGTTCAGGATCCGGCACATGATATTCATCGTCTTCTCTATGGCGTCTACCTAAACCACCGCCACCGTAAGCATGGCCGTGACTAGCACCCGAAGAACTTTGATATCCTTTATATGAACCGTATGCTTCTTTTAGTTTAAAATATGATTTCATTTACTGTTCCTACTAGCAATTCTATCTCTATCTAATTGTCTTACTTTTGGTATAAGTCTTGCCACAAAATTTTTGCTCATCATTTTAGATGCTCTTGCTTCTAAAGCATTTTTTTCTGGAGCAGATAATTGTTTTTTCTTTCTGCCCTTTAGTAATTTTTTCATCATTATTTTTCTAGCATCGGTGTTAGTTCTTCTTTGAATTATTTCTTTAGATGCCGCTCTTTTCAATTTAACTCGTCTGGCCAATGCCATGAGTATTTTTCTAGATTTTAATCTAATACCTTTTTTTGCTCTTTCTTGAGCACTAATCGCTTCAACTACTAATTCATTCTCATCATACATATCAATGATATCTTCCCACTCAATGCTTTCAATTAAAGCATCAATTTCTTCATCTGTAACGTCTTCTTGAATGAATTCTTTAAAGGATATCATTTTGTAATAGATGTTAACATCCAACCATGTTTTTGATGTGCCATAACTCTATCCTGTATAAAATTAGATACGCCAATTTCTGTTGCGGATTCTGCTTCTCTATATGCCATCAGTAACGATGCTAATACCAGATTATTTGCGTCTAATAGTCTATTCATCATAGATATTGCGGAAACAACTTCTTCATCTTCCGAAACCATAGTTTCAGAAACTAATTCTTTTAATGATGTAGGAGCATAACCACCTAACTGTCTAATTGTTTCTGCAATACTATCTATAGCAGAAAATAATTCGTTATATAGATCATTTAAGAAATCATGATACTGTGGAAAATTAGGCCCTTCCACATTCCAGTGTGAGGCATGAGCCTTGTAATACATTACAAATGTATCTGCAAGTAATCTTTTAAGTGCTCGTATTAACTCTTCATTCATAATGGCTGGCCTTTGCCATTAATTTATATGTAGAACTATGTGTAGAAAGTTCTGCCTTTGCTCTATGAACATCTTGCATATGTTCACCTTTTTCTTTTTCTATCTTTTGAGTCTCAGGCGTTGAAAGAAAAGATTTAAACGAAACTAAACCTGGAGGTTTGCCGGGATACCCTTGATCTTCTATTGTTTTATCTATACCATGATAAACTTCTTTATCGGGTTTTAGATTTACATCTCTGTGTGCAGTAGGAGGATCTGAAGGATAGGTATCAGCATTTGTCATAGGTGGCTGACTATTTTCTTTTACAGAGTTTCTAACTTCTGCAATTCTTTTTCTTAGTTTATCCATTGTGATTTTTTCCTTAACTTGAGGTATATAACTTTCCGCAGCATCACCCGATCCAAATGTTGGTATTGTACTAATTGTTTCATTCGAGAAAGATGAATCTTTGTGTATACTTAATAACGCCATATCCCTTAAATGCTTACTCATATACATTAAACTTGCATCTGAGTATCCTAACATATTGAGCGTATCATGTGCAATAGAAAAATACATATTAAACTGATGTATTAATTTTTCATCTGCAAATCCAATTTTCTTTGCTTCTTTTTCAACACCTAAATATTTATCCGTTGCTTGAATTGCTTGCAAAATAAACTTAGGATTTAAATCTTGTTTTTTAATTAGATCTTTTAAGTTTTCAGATGCGCCTGGGCACGTATGTAAATTTTCTGTATGGTAACCTTGGTAGTCAACTTCCATACTATCATTTGATCTTTCCTCTAATTGTTTCTTTGACATAAACAATGCAGGGATTTGTTTTTCTAAAATTCTGCGAGCAGGTTTAACTGTTATCTCAGGCCAAACTTTAGTTGCTTCTTGTATGTTTTTTAACCAATGCTTGATGGTTTTGCCTTCAGACAATTGTATAGTAACATATGTAGATCCTCTAAAAACTATAGGACCTTTGTCCCCATTTTTTGCTTCTACAACATCACCAATTTTATATATTAAATTATTTAAATATGCTTCTCTCACGACATCCACTTTATTAGTTATATCTAAACCTTCTTTCACATCATCTTTAATTGCTCTGATATGATCGCCAATTGCCTTCGCATTATCTTTTAATCCTTCTGGCAATCCGCTTTCAAATTTTTTGTGCTTATTGCCTCTAGCATATTCTCGCATTTTTGTACCAGAAATTCCTTCTACGCCTTCTGCATCAGGATCTCTTTGCCCTGCAGAAACTACTTTTATAGATTTAAATTTGAACTTGCCGTGAGGATATACTTTACCGTCATTATACTTATCAAGCTTTTCTTGATATTCCTGTACTCTATCAGAGCCAGCAATCATAACTAGGTGTTTGTGACCCGCAGCATATAATTTTGCCGCTGCGTGTAAAAATGTGGGTTCTTTTTTGGATGATCCGTGTATTTGTGTGCCATGTGCAATTTGATTTAAATAACCAATTTTTGCATCTTGCGGTAATGGATCTTTTCTAGTTAATTCTGAATGGGAAGCAAATACGTGCCCTGTGCCATTTCTTTCGTCGGCTTCATCTCTAACCTTTTGTATAAGCTTTTCATGACCAACCGTAGGTGGGTTAAAACGACCGAAAGCCATCACGGCGGTCTTTTCTACAGCTTCTTCTAAATATTTTCTAAAGTCCATTTGAATATATTGGTTAGGCAACCTATTATTTATACAGTTTGATTGTTTGGTTAATTTGCGAAGGTGCTGGAGGTTGCGGGTAAGGTCTCTTAGGAACCGGCGGATTTTTTCTAGGTTTATGCCTGAACCAACTCATACACTACTCCAAAGTTATCCAAAATGTCTTGACTTCCTATTGACTCGATGTTATACTTGCTATGTACCCTGTTAATACGAGCATTAGCAATTCCACTTGCGTAGCGCTTTATTAATTCTTGAATCTGGGTCATGTGCGGTCTTAGCAGATGTTAATCTCTTCTTCATTCCGCCCATTCGAGCACAAAAAGATTTACGACGATTTGCTGCTTTACTTCCCTTTTTTAATTTAGAAGGTTTAGTTGTAACAGCAGTTTGTAGTTTACTTCCGGGATGTTCTCTTCTATAAGCCATTACCCCAGACTTAGTTAAGCCGCCCGTTGGGTTCTTATACTTGGAGTCTTGCCAATCCTCGGCTAAACCAAACAGAGCATCATCATCTAAATCTTCGTAATGTTCCCAAAGTACTTCTGAGTCAATGCCCTGTTCTGCAGATAAACTTTCTATATAGTCTTCTACTATATTAAACAACTCATCTAATAATGTTTCTTCTTGTAAGTATGTTTTAAATTTTATCATTTGTTTAGATTCATACCAGAGAATCCCTCTTTACTTCTGTTAACAACTTTTGAAACTGAGCCATCCTTATAACCAACAACAAATCCCTCGGGTTTAGTTGTCTGATCATTAATGGTGTGGTGCTGATTTTGTTCGCTATTCTCCAACGATTTTAATAGTATATTTTTTGCTTTATCTAAATGTCTATGAGCAGTAAAAAGATGATCAAAGTCTCTTTTATTCTTATCCACGTGCTCTAAACTATTTGTCATAGCAATTGACTTCTTTAATTTGTTTTCTGGTCTAGATACTTTATCTATTTCTTTTTGCAGTCTTGCTTTTAGATGAGCTTTATAACCTGCGGAAGTAGGACCTTTTCCTTCGCGAACTGTTTTGTTTATATATGTCTGTAAATGTTCGCTGTGTCCTTTAATAAGACTATCATGATTGCCTATTGCGCCTAGATGTTCTTTTGCTTTATCAAAGTTTTTCTGAAATTCTTTTTGATCTTCTTCAGAATAGTTAAGTCCTTTTGCGCTTAACTTATTGTTGAACATATGAACATCCTGATTCTCATAAAATTTAGATTGATCTATATTATATTCTGGCTTATCTTTATCTATTCTAGTATGTAATGCAATACTAATTTTAGCCTTTGCTATTTTTTTACCTTCGTCGGAATTTTTATCATATCCATACTTAATTAAATTTTCTTTCGAAGTAATTTTATTACCTTCTGTTTTTATGGTGCCATCTTTTCTGCTGCCCATAAAATCACCTTGCACTACTCCATGTATAGGAGACATTATCTTTTTACCGTGCTCGAGTAATTGTGCCATCTTTGAGGATAGTCCCTCAGAGTGTCCAAATTTTTCTTTTACTTGTTCTGGGGTAAAGGCATATCCTCTAGCGGCACCTTTATACGCCACGCCAAATTCTTTTTCACCTGTTGCTGGGTTTATAACGTGCCCCATCTCAAAAGAAGGTGAACCGTCTGCCTTAACTCCAATGTTTTGTACTGAGGATTTTTCGCCTCTTAAATGATGATGTAGATCTTCTAGTCTTTTTAAATCTGCATTTGTTTCGGCACTGCTTTCAAAATGAGCCTCGCCTCCTAAATGCGTAAGGTGCTTAATTGCCTTACTTTTTTCTTCAGTAAGTAATGATTCTTTTAAAAATAGATCGAATTTCATCATGTTATTTTAGTTGTAATGTGCCGTTGATATTTTTATGAGGACCAGATTGTGTCTTCAATCCGTATGTCGCGACATTTGTTAGTTTGCCGGTATCTTTGTGATAACCTCTGATTGTAACAGAGCCACCTGCCTTATCTGTTGCAATATGTAGTCTTTCAAATTTATTTAAATGATCATCTGCAATATCTGGCATATGGTGAACTACTGGTGTAGCTGAACCATCTTCTTGTACCCAACTGTGGGCAACATGATGTGGGATAACTGTCTTAGGAGATACATCATTTCTTATTTGTTCTCTTAATGCTTTATCTGCACCGCCCTTGCCATCGTCTCCTGTTTTTTGAATTAACCCATTTGTTAATTCTTTAGCAATCATTCCTAGATGTTCTCGTTTAGATCTATCTGCTTCCTTTGCTCTTTCCTTTGCGGCGGCAAGATATGCAGGTTTATCTTCATACGATTGATATCCTTTTAAGAACTTGCCCATATGTTCATGTAGCAAGGCTTCGTCGGGTTTCATTTTTTCGCCCTTGCGAATTTTAGTCTGTCCTGCTTTATGTGCCTCTTGTATATCTTTCAAAGACATATTATCCACTTTATATTGTGCATGCCGTTGGTCAATAGTTCCACTATAACCTAGCTTCTCCATATAGTGGTGATGCGGTTTCATTATTTCAGATATGCGGCCTGGTCTAAGCCCAGCCATTTTTTCAAGAGATTCTGTACCAGGATTTTTGTAATTGGGTTCTTTATTTGTTCCGTATTTTGCGGAGACGCCATGATACCCTACTACTTCACCCTTTTTATTTCTCATAGTTAAAATTAAATCGGCATTAGAATTAATATCTTTTACCTTTGTTAATTTTTCATGATCGCCTTTTGCATTTTCTCTGTCACGATTCGATGTCCAATGAACATCTCCCACCATAGAATCACCGTGGATCGCACCTTCTTTTTTTAGGTTGTCCATTAGAGTTTTTGCAGTTTCTTTTGCATGAGAATCAATTTGATTATATACCTCGTCGCCAACTTTTTCTCTTAATCTATCATGAACTCCCTCCGGTGTTCCAGCATGCCCCTTAGATTTGGCTTCGTCAGATTCTGCTCTAAAGTGTGAGGGTAATTGTTGTTTTGGATGTAGGTATTTTGCCAACAGTAATTCGTGCAACTTACCCTTGTCGTCATTAATAGATTTAGATTTTTCTTGCGCTTCTAGCAACAATTCTTCTAATAATGTATCTTCACTAAGGAAATTTTTGAAAGTATTTAGTATCATTTTTGGTCTCTAAATTAGATTATATAATATTTATACCTGCGAATATTGCTATACAAAGACAAAAAAAGGGCGCTTAGGCGCCCTAAAGTTCTCAAAGAGGAGGAGAACGATTAAATTTTACTTGCCCAGGCTTTAACAACTGGATGCAAAATATCGTCAGTATAATCCATTTTCATAGTATTGACGATAGCTAAAACAATTTGAATATTGCCTTTGACATATCCTTTACTTGAACTAATACGATCTACGCTAGGACGAAACGGATTACGTTTCTTTTTAGTTCCAAGTTCCATACTAAAATCTAAACCCGTCAATGTACACTTACCATTACATTCGTTGAATACCTTTTGAATGTATTCTGGGGTAAGGTTAAATCCCATTACTCGACCGTCTTTGGCCTTTGCTCTGACCCTATGCTTAAGCGCAGCATATTCAAGCTTACCAAAATTTTCTGGTTCTGCTTTCTTTGCTCGAGCAACTTCTCGAACCTTCTTTCGAATTGCTTCTTTTTGTGCTGGGGTTTGGGATTGTTTTTTCTTTTGATAGTCCCATTTACCAAATGCTGTCGCCATAGCATCTTCTTCGGTAGTCAATGGGCGAGCGTCAAGTCTACGGATTTGATGTAGACGTTTTGCTTCTTTACGGATTTTCGGATCTTCAAAGTCGTATGTCATGATGATTCAAATTTAAATAATATAAGGTCCGCTTACGCCATACGGAAGTACTTTTTTAGCGTTGCGCTAAACGGTAGGGGAGAGTACTCGATTAACGGGGTTAGATTAAACGCGAGCGAATGCGTCTGAACCCATAGTAGCATATGCGGCTGCTACCATTTTGCGGCTTGGTGTTCCCAAGCGATAAGCCAACTTACCATTCTTGGTAGTGTTGCTGTAAACAGCATAGCCTTCTGAGCGAAGTTCGCTAATACGACCACGGATGCTATCCTCAGTTGTATTTGTCAAACCTGCCAATTGTGCTGGCGTAAAATTGCGCTCAGACTTAAGTACTTTCAAAACACGGTTTTTCAACATTGTGTATCTCCATTAAAATTAAAAAAAATATAGCAACTACTTTACTATAAACATATTATAATATAAAACTATAATTGTGTCAAGGAGTAAGTTAACCTTTTTTGTGGTGCCTACTCAAACGATTACCTTTGACGAACTTGTCAAGGTATTCAATACCAACTTTACCTTCTTCTACCTCACGCAACGCTTGCGTAATTAGATGTTTGGCAAAACCAGTATTTTCTTTTTTTAGTTCTCTTGCTCTTGCGGATGCAACTAAAACTAAATTATAACGATTACCCAATTTAAGTACAGCATCTTCGGATGTGTATCTACCATTATCGGGTGTGTCATGAGGATTAAATAGATTCATATGTGTTTTCTGTGTTTGGTACGCCGAGAGGGACTCGAACCCACGACCAAGGGATTATGAGTCCCCTGCTCTAACCAACTGAGCTATCAGCGCGTATTCTTAAATAGTTTCGTAATCTTCTTTACCTACACCACATTCGGGGCAGAGAAAGTCCTGTGGCAAATCTTCCCATTTACCTTCTAATTCTTCATCGTGGACATGACCACATACTACGCATACATGTTCCATTATAATGTCTCCAATACTTGTTGATAAGCTGCTGCGTGTCGTTTTTCAACTTTCTTTAATGCATTGAATCTTTTTTCTGCCTTAACTAAAAGTGCTTTGAATTGTTGAGCGTGTTCGTTTGACTCACGGCCTTGCTCATTAAATTCTTTGACCGCCTCAATATTATGTTCTGCTTTTGCTTGATCTTCAAACTTAGGATACATTGTAGTAAACTCATATGTCTCACCTTCGATTGCTTTTTCCAAGCATTCTTTAGTGTTTGGTTTACCAATTAGTAATTCTAGATGACCCCAAGCATGTAAAATTTCTTGGTCTGCAGTATGCTCAAAATGCTGAGCAATTTCTTCATGACCTTCTTCACGAGCAATCTTTGCAAAATAACGATACTTGATATGTGCAATTGACTCGCCTGCCAATGCACTTTCAAGATTACCTAATGTCAAACTCATTTCAACTCCTTATTTTAAATTTCATTCCAACCCATGTACCAATAAATGCTCCAGCAACTGCTGGAATTATTAGCCAGTGATTTGTTGTATAATTTATAACAGCTACACTTCCTAGTATATAGCACGCCATAGACCACACACTTGCCCCTAATGCTTTATTCTCTTGTACACATCTCAAATAGTATGTATATACTATATCAAGAAAAAATATCGCAAAAAAGCTTATAATGTATTCTATCATTTTATGGTACCCGAGGCCGGATTCGAACCGGCACGCCTATTCGGCGGGAGATTTTAAGTCTCCTGTGTCTACCATTCCACCACTCGGGCATTTCTATATTATATAATATAAATGTAATACTGTCAACCTTTAGTCATCCAAAACATGGTCTGCGACTCTGCCAACCTTATTAACATAATTTTCTTCGTATTTTCTTCTTGATTCTTCCATATCAATTGATAGCACACTCGAATCTTTAATTGCTTTATAAACAGGATGCATAATCTTTTGAGCCATTCGCCTTGCCATATTATCCATTACTTTCATAGGATCTTCTCCTATTGCAATTTGTTGTAGAGCGAATCCATATTCATATTTACGAACTCGCTCTACCCATTCTTCGAAAGTTTCATCAGGGTTTATTCTGATTACGTTGGACATTGTTGTGAACCATTGCCATTTTTAAAGCCAACAGTACCACCTTCTTCTTTTATTCGTTTGATAACGTCCTCAAAAAGAATAGGCCTAAAGTCGGTTTGTTCAACGCAAACACAATGATATCTAGGATCAATTTCATATTTACCCCATATCTCCGACATTACTCGATTAGCATGGAGATGACCATGAATGTTTGTTCCGAAACGACTTAGACTTTCTGGGTGAATCGGAATATGGCTAAGAATCATTCCGTTCATTACATGATATGCACGAAGCTCTCGGAAGAACTGCCTGTATTCATCGTCTCTAAAAATATCGTGGTTACCCCTGATAAGAACTTTATCCCCGTTCAAACGCCACAATGTCTTTAGCGCTTTGCGGTTAATAACTACATCACCAAGATGGTAAACTTTATCGTTAGGTCGAACCGTTTCGTTCCAACGACGAATCATTTCCTCATCCATTTCATCTGGATCAGTCCATGGTCGAAGTTTAGTGCCATCTTCTCTTAGAAAACGACACACTCCTGCATGACCAAAATGCGTATCACTAACAAGAAAAACTGCTGGCATAAATCCCCCTAAATATGGAGCGGGCGATGGGAATCGAACCCACGACTTTAGCTTGGAAGGCTAAGGTAATACCATTTTACGACACCCGCATACTTTTAGTATGTACTCTTTTTTCGCACACAGAGCCTGTCTTATCTGCAGGGTGTAGAATACATAGTAAAAGTGTCTAGCTACTCTCACCACAAGAGCCCTAGACTGAGCTGTTACTCTGTCCACTAATTTTTCCATCTGGAAGGGTTTTGTTCCCACCCTAAGATTTTTGTGATCGTTCGTTGGTTGAACTCTTACAGGTTGGTCTTATGCACCTGGCTAAGTATGGCTCTAGCCTGCCTGCTTTATATAACGTAAAAGCATAAACCGGGGTCTGTTACAAAACCGAATAACGGTCTTGCATAATAGTCTTCAGCATTACTGCTTCTGGAGTAAAGCTCTCCATGTCTCCAGACAATAGAGGTTTAACAATAGCTGGGCTGAACCCAGATACCATCGCTGTTCCAGACTTATCGAACTTGACTGGAGCGTTTCCGCTTGCGTTCAAGTTCCAGAAAACTATCTTTGGCATAGCGTAGCCTGCTTCTGCATACTTGCGAGCAATCATTTCGATTGCGCTGTTGTCATGCTTAACACAATGGTTAAATTGCATGTCGGACAAGATCAATACCATTTCTGGCATTTCGCTTTGTGGTACGCCACTCTTAATAGCAACATCCAAGATTTTCTTGAACGATGCATGTAGGTTAGTAGACATACCCCACTTAGAACTAACCATTTGGTTAATCTTTTCGTTGATGTTACCCTTTAGGGTTAACAATTCTGGCGCATCAGAGAAGGTCAAGAATGTATCCTTAAACTTGCCTGTGTTCTTGTCAGCCAAGTATAATCCTAGCGAAACTGCCACATCCAAACAAGTTAAACCTGACTTAGAGCCATGTCCACCTGCAGGGCATATCATAGATCCACTAACGTCTACCAATGGTAGGATGTTAGCATCGCCTAGATAGTTTGGTAAAGCATCCCATTGAGCTTGAATCAAATCCAATTCTGCTTTATCAAATGACATTTTGTATGAACCAATGCGACCCTTCAACACGTCGTATGGGTATACGACGGATGCGTTAACCTTTACGGCAGGATCGCCCTTACCCAATGCTGCAACATACTCGGCATACTTTTCAGTATTACGGTTGAATGCTTTTTTATAGCGAGCTGACGCTACAGATGGTACGTGAGAAAAATTAATCTCATCCCATTCTTTTGCACACATTTGAGTTTCAACAACTTTAGTCATTTCAACTAAAGACTTACGATAGAACTTTGGCGACATACCGAAGAACTCGCGAATCTCTACTGCAATAGGTCCTTGACGAGGAGTCCATTTTGCTGCCAAGCCATTCTTATCACGAAGGGCGTCACCCAACATAGTATATGCAACAGCTTTCATTTCCTTAGTTTTGAAGATAAACAAGTCATCCCAACGACCAAGTTCTGGCACTTTTGCTAATAGAGCCTTGCAAGCCTCTGTATCAGTCTTTTCCAAATGTAACAAAATGTCACGAAACAACTGACGCTCACCTGCACCACCTCGAGCATCACGTGACCATGCGGTTACACGCAATGCCAAGTCTTTATCCTCAACGAAAGCCGAGGTAAACTGTGGCACAATATTCTTACCTCGGCTTGCGCCGATATTATAGAACAAGTCAACAACAGCATTTGCTGTTGACTTGCGAGCCTTCATACCATTTGCGGTACGTGCTTCTTGATTTGCTACTGCTTCTACGAATGTTGACATAATATTTTCCTTTAAACAACAGGTTAGTTTTTGCGTTTTCAATTACAAGTTGAATGCTTTTTATTTGCTGAACCTAACCTAAATACAACGGGATGGACGGTCTAGTATTAATTTGGTTTACTCTAACCCCAGTGCTCCTTTCGGTAAGACCCACTGAAACCCGATAGGCTACTATCATTTTTTCTGTCTTTCCAGAGTCACTATTTAATTCGGCTTTGTTGCCTAGTCACGTAATTGACACCTTACGGTGTTTCCTCCTATAGTGACAACTCTTAGTACGTTAGTATTTTAGAGTGCTGTACCCATCCCAAAACTTTTATGCTGCCATTGCCATAACCTCTTTCAGTCTATCTGCGGCATAGCTTGCTGCAAATGCATTTGGTTTAACCATTGGTACTACATTACACATACCTTTGATATAGCCAACTGCTTGCTGTATTACTATAGAACTATTATAACATTCTTGAGGATTAATGTCAAGATGTATTTGGACTTCTTTGTCACCAATTACATCCGCATCCACAAGTTTGTGATACAGTTCTGCGACTTTGTACACCTCGTTCATTAGACGCATAGATGGTTTACCTGCCTTTGCATCGAAATCAACTTCGGTTTGTACTTCACCAAAAATCTTACAACCATGACGTCCATCGATGTGGACAACAATTGCAAGAGTATAATCTGCATACCATTTTCCATTTCGCTTGTAACGCTCGGAATCAGCACCTAGATAGATTTTAGTCTCTGGGCTTTGTGCTGCTAAGTAAGCTGTTACTTCTGCCATATCGATTTTTTTCATAGTATTCCTCAATACTGGAGCGGGTAGCGAGAATCGAACTCGCAAATAAACCTTGGCAAGGTTTCAGGTTACCTTTACATCATACCCGCATTTAACCTATGTGTCTATTATAACACCTTTCGTAAATTTTGTCAACCGTTTGATTGTTCAAAATTATTTGGCATCCCGTGAGGGAGTCGAACCCCCGCCCTCAGTTTTGGAGACTGATGTGCTACCATAACACTTACGAGATATTATCTTTGTATATTGCCATTAGGCATTCTTCTGTCGTTATAACATCATAGTATTCATCTTTATCTGTACCAGTGTTATTTTTTTTATTTGTCAAATCAATATCTTTTTGACTTTGTATTGCTAAAAATGCTTCATCTTCTATTTTAGCATCTTCATATTCTCTTTTATCACGCTGAAAAATATAATTCCATCTGTTATCATATTGCTCTTGTGTTATACTAAGTGGCCTAGCCTTTGATCCTTTTCCGCCGTCAGACATTTTTATCTCCTAATAAATAAATGATATTATTATATATCTTAAAATATGGATCCTTATCTTGAACTAGAAGTCTCTATAGACGCAACCGAAGAAGAGATCAAATTAAAATTTAGATCTCTCGCGATGATACATCATCCCGATAAAGGAGGAGATGAAGAAAAATTTAAACGCATAAAAGAAGCGTATGAAATTTTATCTGATCCTATCCGAAGAAAAGGGTACGATATGTCAGGCGATGCAGAGTCTAATCTTGCAATTAGAAATGCCGCACTAGATCATATTGCTCAAATGATGGCAGCTATTGTACCTTCGTTTGAAGCAGAACAAGATAATTTAGTAAGCATTATGCACTTAGAAGCTACTAAAATACGACAAGATATGTTTGCCAATATTAATACTTGCGATAAGCATTTAGAAAAATTACAAAAAGTAGTAATTAGAATAAATGCAAAACACCAAAAACAAAATCTACTATTAGATCAAGTTCAAAAACAAATAGAACAACGAAATAGAGAACACGAAGATTTTTCTCGTCGTATTAAAATTTGTGATCTAGTGATAGAGATTTTAAAAGACTATGAATATGGTCTTGTAGAAAGAATTGCTCTGCCTGGTGCCCCTGGCGAGATTTGAACTCGCATTAAAATTTCTCCTTTTGAGAGAGACGACTTTGCCAATTTGTCTACAGGGGCATAATGGATGCGGGGGATGGATTCGCACCACCCTCGATAGAGCTTATGAGACTCTTCGGGTCACTAGACCTCCCCGCTATAAACTGGTGGATATGAGTAGAGTCGAACTACCACCTTACTCCGTATGAAGGAGGTGCACTACCATTATGCTACATATCCGTATGGTACCTCGACCGAGATTCGAACTCGGATGAACCAATTATCTGTTGCTTACGGGATATAAATCCGCCGTTTTACCATTAAACTATCGAGGTGTTGGCGGCCCTAGTACTGACACCTCATAGGATTGGACCCTAGTCAGTGATGTTCCCGTTCGTCCCAAGTATTCACACTACTCTGCAGGTTGGGCCTGTGGACTCTGCAGTAAAGGGCCTTTTAAATTTGGCGGAGACTGTGGGAGTCGAACCCACTCACCGTATCACTACGATGACAGATTAGCAATCTGCTGCATTACCATCCTGCCCAATCTCCAATATTTGTTTCTCCATATCTTGTTCAAATCTTTTTTCTTGAATTGTTTTTTCTTTATAAATTTTTCTAGGATTAGAACATAAGATACACTTAGGATTGCCACAATCCATTGCATGATGCTTCGCAAACTTGTGCGGTTCTTTTACATCCATTCCTGCGGATTTGGCAATTTTTACTTGCCTATTAATATGTATATCATCCTCATGTAAACGCTTGCTATGTTTAAACTTATCTTGTTCATGGGACATATTATAATCCTTTAGCTAAAGTAAAAATGGCGGAAGGCAGAAGAGTCGAACTCCATCCCATTTCTGAGAACCTGGTTTTCAAGGCCAGTCGGCGGACCATCCCACCTGCATTACCTTCCTATTATATATGGTACCAAGAGACGGGATCGAACCGCCCACACCCGGATTTTCAATCCGGTGCTCTACCAACTGAGCTATCTTGGCATTGGGGAGATGTACGAGAATCGAACTCGTGATAGCGGAATCACAACCCGCGGTTTTACCACTAAACTAACAACTCCATATCTGGCCGGCCCTAGAAGATTCGAACTCCTAACTTCTGGTTTCGAAGACCAGCACTCTATCCAGTTGAGTTAAGGACCGCTATTTACCATATAGAAGCACACCAGCCTGGCCAGCTTTCGTATCGAATACTTTACGATGTGCTTTTATATGGTAGGGGCACAGAGAATCGAACTCTGATTAATAGGTTAAAAGCCTACTACTTTAGCCGTTAAGTTATACCCCCTAAAGGTACTTGATTTTGTGCCTTTCGCATTGCCTTGAATGGCTTACGATGGCTACCCGCTTTTCTTTTTAATGTCAAAACAACGAAGGGGTTACGTTGCTTGACGATTATCTTGTGCTTCATCTTTATCTCCTAAAACACTATTATAACATCTTTTTGAATCCGAGTCAAATGCTCGGTTATTTGGCAGAGGGTACTGGGATCGAACCAGTGATGACAGAGTCAAAGTCTGTAGTGTTACCGCTACACTAACCCCCAACATAACTTGGTCCGGCGTAGAGGAATCGAACCTCTATTAATAGCTTAGAAGGCTACTGTTCTATCCGTTGAACTAACGCCAGGAATTTTATTCTAAGACTGCAAGTACATCATCTTCGGTAATAACACCTAAATATGTATCGCCATCTTTAACTGTTTTAATACTTGACCATTGCAAATAAACAATATCGCCGACTTTGACATCCTTAACATCTGGACCAATTGCAATTACAGTTCCTGTCTTTGCTCTTGGGTCTGCCAAAGTCTTGCCTACATAGATACCACTATCTGTTGTATCTTCGCGTTCTGTATCTTTGACAATTAATTTTTTTCCTAAGGGTAAATAATTCATAAAATCTTTCAAATATTAAAATGGTACCTGGTCACGGTTTCGAACCGCGGACCTTCGCCGTGTAAAGGCGTTGCTCTACCCCTGAGCTAACCAGGCAGGTTTGGTGGAGACGGTAGGAATCGAACCTACGGTGTTTCTGATGTCACTGATTTACAGTCAGCTGCCTTCGCCGCTCGGCACACATCTCCAAAATTGGCTCCAGTGGCAGGGATCGAACCTACGACCAATTGATTAACAGTCAACTGCACTACCGCTGTGCTACACTGGAATAACTAAAATGTGGCAGGTGAGGTATCTAGTCATTGTCTAGCCAACG
>Ga0214919_10003643_pt1 | contig 23078 bp, 20 predicted proteins | sample LL1503_MetaG_FD_177994 | JGI IMG/M metagenome (GOLD analysis project Ga0214919, IMG submission 177994) | Freshwater microbial communities from Lake Lanier, Atlanta, Georgia, United States - LL-1503 | ecosystem: Environmental > Aquatic > Freshwater > Lake | place: USA: Georgia | collected... | reverse complement strand
ACGTTATATGCCATTTCTCAAAAAATCTGAAAAAAAGATATTTACATACCAAAAATTGGTATATTTGAGTTTTAAATGAAAAGTTATGGCAAAGAACACATCAATTTTATTAGGAGATTATTTTGAGAGTTTCATTAATGAGGAGATTTCTTCAGGACGTTTTAGTTCTGCAAGTGAAGTTGTACGCACAGCTTTAAGATTGCTAGAACTAGAAGAGCGAAAAATAAAGAAATTTAGAGACGAAATCGAAATCGGGGAGAAAAGTGGAATGGTTTCAAATTTTGATTCTGAAGCTCATTTGGCCAATCTTCACAAAAAGCATTTATGAAAAATGAATATCGCATAAGTGCAAAAGCTTTAGAAGATATAGATAAAATTTGGCTTTACACTTTAGAAAACTGGTCACTAAATCAAGCTAATCATTATTACCGCCTAATTTATCAAGAAATAGAATTTATTGTCGAAGATTTTGAGGGAGGAAAAGATATTGGAGAAATTAAGACGGGTTATAGACAATTTAGAGTAAAATCACATCTTATCATCTACAAGAAAGCAGAAGATGGAATTTTGGAAATTGTTAGAGTGTTGCATCAGATGATGGATATTCCTAATCAAATATAAACGAAACGGGATATAACAGCCGTTTAACGCATTTACGAATTTTGTGGTAAGTTCACTTTTACGTTTCGCAAGAATTTTTATCTTTAACAGAAAATAATTAGTTCCGAAGTTCGCAACCTCGCCAAGCGACGGAACGTTGTGCGCTATCTTGAAAAACGTTGACAATGAGCAATTTTTCGATAAATAAAAAGTTTGTTTATATTTGTTGATGCAAAATCATTTGAAAAATGAACTACACAATGTCCTTTCAGGAAAGAGCCAAATTAGGTTTGGAACAATTATCCAATCAATCGCCAGTTACCTTAACGATGGCGCGCAAACAAGCCCAATCATTAAAGACGAAAAGCACTTCAAAAAACAAGAAACAAAGAGATTAGAAAGTTATATATCTGACAAAAATCTTTGGATAGCTATTAATAGAACGCAATATGTCAGCGAAGGTGCTGAACAAAAAGTGTATTTGAAGGATACTGAAAATGTGCTTAAACTAAATGATAGTATTTACTACAATTCCTGGAAAGATTATTTATACAATTTATTACTTCACAATTATTTCTTTCCAGATACAGCATATGATTTAATTGGCTTTACAAAAGATAATGACATTTTATATGCTGTTGTTCAGCAATCTTATGTTTCAATAACTGCTAATACAGATTTAAATCAAGTCAAAGAATTTTTAACTCTAAATGGTTTTGAAAATAATCGTAACAATGATTATATCAATCCCGAATTAGGAATTATTCTGGAAGATTTACATGATGAAAATGTTTTGACAAGAAATGAAGTTTTATATTTTATAGATACTGTTTTCTACTTAACCGAAGCATTTTGGATTAAATAAGAAAAACAACTGCTAACCTAAGTCATATGCAATTGCTATTTTTTGGTGATTAGTTCGTTCTTTTTTTACTGTTTTCGTTTTGTGCTAATGGAGAGAAATCGATCGCAAAGTAGTGACTGCGTCTGGCATACAAACTTTACTTTCCCAATACCTCTATCAATACCTCAGCTTCGGTTCCGTTAGGAAAAGCTGTTTTTATTTTTTGCGATATAGTGGGTGCTATTTGAGTAATTACTTTTCTGTCATGGGTTTCGCCTGATTTGATGTTCCAACCAAAAAAGATAAGCGGCACATGGGTATCATAGCTGTAAGGCGTTCCGTGTGAGGTACCTGTGGCGCCATATTCTATATAACCGGGTTTGTCTAACAGCACCATATCTCCATTTTGAGAAGCATCATAACCATTAGCAATGCAGTTTTGGTAATAATCGTTGCCTGTATTAGCCATTATTTCTTCTTCGGTATACACTCTTTTTATTTGGTCTTGGGTCATCAAGTAGTCATTGAAAGCTTGCTTTACTTTGCTTAAATCAAGACCTTTGGTTTTTATTTTTTCTTTGTCAAAAAACAAATTAAAGTTGGAATAATTTAGCACCAAATCCTCACCGAAAGTATCAGTAGAGAATTTTTTCATTCCTTTTACAATGTCTTTGGTTTCCACATTGATAACATTATATTTGTTATCGTTTAAGAATTTAGCATTTTCCGCTCCGGCATGATCGGCGGTTAGGAATAACAAATAGTTTCCTTTACCTACGGCTTTATCAAGATAAGCCAAGAAGTCGGCAATGGTAGCATCCAAACGCAAATAGGTGTCCTGCAATTCTATAGAACGAGGACCAAGAATGTGCCCAACATAATCGGTAGAAGAAAAACTTACGGTTAGAAAATCAGTTATAGCATCATTCCCGAGTTGTTCTTTTTCTATAGCTCTTTTGGCAAATTCGGCTAACAAATCATTGCCAAAAGGCGTAGCACGAAGTATGCCTGCATCGCCCTTAGCATCATACATTGCTTTCAAATCATAAGGAAAAACGGGTTTGGCACCGTTCAATTTTCCTTCATATATATTGTCATCGGGTAGACTCTCGTTATAAGTTTCAATAGGTTTTAACAAATTCCATCCTTGGTTGATATAAGGTAAATAATGCCTTTCGGCATTGAAATCGGTTACCCAATTTGGTAAAGTTGTTCCATAAAAAGTACTCGAAATAAAACTTCCTGTTTTGCTATACCAAAAGGCCCAATTGGCAAAATGCCCTGCAGGGAGAATCGCTCCACGATCTTTCAAACTCATCCCTATTACTTTTCCTTTGAAATTAGTAGCTAATCTCAATTCGTCAGTAATGGTAGTGGTCAATAAATTTTTGGGCGACATAGCTCCTTCTTCTTTTGTACCTTCACCAATAGTGGTAACCGAGGCATCATCGGTACAATACATCTCTTTGCCAATTTTTCTACAAAACCATTCGTTGCCCACAATACCGTGGGTTGCTGGTAAAGTTCCGGTATAGATAGAAGCATGACCTGGCGCAGTATAAGTGGGCATATAATTGTAATGCATGTTTTGAAAAGTATAGCCATCAGCCATCAATCGTTTAAAGCCATTGCTTGAAAAATCATTTTGAAAACGATACAGGTATTCCATTTTCATTTGATCGACTACAATTCCTACCACCAATTTTGGGCGATCTTGTGCTTGAAGATGCAATACAAAACCCAACACTATTATACTAACTAACTTTTTCATAAACTATTTGCTTCTTTTTTTGCCAATTCAAATTCGGCTATAATTTCTTTTATAATATCAGCTACTGGCTTTATTTCATGAATTAAGCCTGCAATTTGTCCAATTTCTAATTCGCCTTCAATTAAATCACCTTCAAACATGCCTCTTTTTGCTCTTGCTCTGCCCAAAAGCTCTTTGATTTCTTCCTTAGTAGGACATTTTGTATATAACTCTTGGAGATCATCATAAAATTTATTTTTAATCAATCGCACTGGTGCTAATTCTTTCAGAGTGAGTTGAGTATCGCCTTCTTTAGTGTTGATTATTGTATTTTTAAAATTTTCATGAGCTGAACTCTCTTTTGAAGCCGCAAAACGAGAACCCATTTGAATTCCGTCTGCACCCAAGACCATTGCTGCCAACATCCCTTTTCCTGTTGCAATTCCACCTGCAGCAATCAACGGAATGTTGATGTTTTCTTTCACCATTGGAATCAATGTAAAAGTAGTGGTTTCTTCTCTACCGTTGTGTCCGCCTGCTTCAAAACCTTCGGCAACAATAGCATCAACGCCAGCTTCTTGTGCTTTCAATGCAAACTTTGAGCTACTGACAACATGTACAACAATAATTCCGCTTTCTTTTAAGTGAGAAGTCCAAATTTTTGGATTTCCTGCTGAGGTAAAAACAATTTTAACTCCCTCTTTGATAATAATGTCAATTATTTCTTCGACATTAGGATACAACATCGGAACGTTTACACCAAATGGTTTATCAGTGGCTTGTTTGCATTTTTGGATATGCTCTCTTAAAACATCTGGATACATAGAACCCGCTCCTATCAATCCTAATCCTCCAGCGTTGCTTACAGCGCTAGCTAATTTATAACCACTATTCCAAATCATTCCACCTTGGATAATTGGATATTTTATACCGAAAAGTTGTGTGATTTTATTATTCAAAACAAAAGTATATCTGATTTAATTCTTAATTATCTTTCCTGATTGCACGAAACTATTGCTTTTTATTCTATAAAAATAAATTCCTGAACTTAAACCTGCAACAGAAATAGAATCATTTGAATTAGTTTCTTTTTCTAAAACTAATTGACCACAATTATTATAAACAGAAATAGTAGCTTTATTACATCCATTGGGAAATGAAACAGAAAAATAATCTTTAACAGGATTTGGAAAAATCAAAAAACTTCTTTTATTATAATGGCTTACAGACAACAAAGCAGTATTTAAAGCCAATTGAAAATCTGGAATTCCATAACCATAATATATATCTGGATTAGTAAATCTATCTGCTGATTGTTTTACAAAATCCAATACTTGCTGATTGGATGCCCATGGAATTGCCTGCCAAAAACTAGCAATCATACCCGCCATTACTGGACAGGAGAATGAAGTTCCGTTTGCAGTTTCTATTGTTCCAGATGTGTTTGAAACTGAAGTGTCAGCACCTTTAGCCATAACATCAGGTTTAACTCTTAGGTCAAAACTAGGTCCAACAGAGCTAAATGCAGCATAATTTCTATCGTATTGAACTGCTCCAACGGCTAACACATTAGTAGCTTCTGCAGGTACTCCAATATGTGGTTCGGAATTGCCACCGCTATTTCCTGCACTCGCCACCACAATCATTCCTTTACTGTAAGCACTATTAGCTCCTTGTGATGCAAAAGCAGTATTTCCAGTCATATCAGAATAGGCATGACTATAACTAGGATTGTCATAACCAAAATATCCCAATGAAGTTGAAATTATATCAGCTCCTAGTCTATCTGCTTCTTCGGCGGCTTGCACCCAATAACTTTCTTCTACTGGGTTTTCTCCAGTAACATCTTCAGTAATGAACAAATAATAACCCGCATCTGGAGCAGTTCCAACTAATTGACCTTCAACATAGCCCACCATACATGATAGCGTCATTGTGCCATGATTATGAGATGAAAAAACATTTGTATTTCCTGCAACAAAATTATAGCCTCCTAAATACAATCCGTTTGTAAACATTCGATTGAAAGGAACTATATTTTCGACTCCCAAAAATCCAGAATCTAAAACCGCAATAATTTTTCCATTTCCAGTATAATTAGCTTGATGTAATAATTGACCATTCAACATCTCAATTTGATTGGAAGAAGTTCCATAATTGAAGCTATTTTGAACATCCATTTCTTTATTTATCGATTTATATGGCTTTTGAATTGCCATTTTAGAATTCAAAGAATTATTAGCAAAATGAATGTGATGGACACAAGGCAAACTTATTAAAGCATTAATATCTGAAATACTACCACGAATATGAAGGCAATTCAACCATTTGGATTTAGCCATAACGGTAATTCCAGTTGCTGAAGTTATTTGATTCACATAGGAAATTTCAATAGGCGCATCACTAATTGTCAATTCAATTCCTTGATTTATTCTCCTATCTAATGCTCTTTGAGTTAGTATTGTTAATGGATTGTCTAAAAAAGATGATGCATTGGGTTTATCATTAAAATATACCCAAGCATCTTCTTGTGAAAATCCACAAAAAGAAATTAGAAATAAAAATAGTAGCAGTATTTTTTGCATAACTTCTATTTTAGTAAAGTGCTAATTTATGAAATCACCCCAGAACCCACTAATTCATCTTCAATATTCCAAGCTACAAATTGTCCTTCAGTTATTGCTGATTGTGGTTCGTCAAAAGAAACATACAAACCACTTTCAAATTGATATAATGTAGCATTTTGCAATTCTTGTCTGTAACGAATTCTTGCTAAAACTTTCATAGATTCACCATTTTTTAGGGCTAAATCTTCTCGTATCCAATGAATTTCTGAAGACTGAACTTCCAACGTTTTTTTGAATAATCCGGGATGATTAGCACCTTGACCTGTATAAATAGCATTAGATTTTACATCAGTAGCAATTATAAAAAGTGCTTCTTTAGTTCCACCAACATTCAATCCTTTTCTTTGTCCTATAGTATAATAATGTGCACCTTGATGTTTACCAACTATTTTTCCTAATTCAGGAAAATAAGAAATTCCTTTGGCATCATAGACTAATTGTTCTTCCAAAGAATTGAATTCTGGTATTGGTTTATTGTATATCGAATTAGTAGCCTCAATTTCATATATCAAGCCTTCTTTTGGTTTTAATTGTTGTTGCAAAAACTCGGGCAAACGCACTTTTCCTATAAAACACAAGCCTTGAGAATCTTTCTTTTCTGCAGTTACTAAATCTATTTGCATGGCAATTTCTCTGACTTCAGGTTTTGTTAATTCCCCAATTGGAAATAAAGATTTTGTCAATTGTTCTTGAGATAATTGACAGAGGAAATAGGATTGATCTTTATTGCCATCCTTACCAGCTAAAAGTTGATAAACTAATTTTCCATCTTTATTAATTTCCCCTTTTCGGCAATAATGTCCTGTAGCAACATAATCTGCACCAAGACTTAAGGCAATCTTCATAAAAACATCAAATTTAATTTCGCGATTGCACAACACATCAGGATTTGGAGTTCTTCCTTGTTGGTATTCGTTGAACATATAGTCCACGATTTTTTCTTTGTATTGTAGGCTTAAATCAACTGTTTGGAAAGGAATTCCAAGTTTTTCAGCGACCAAAAGTGCGTCATTACTATCTTCGAGCCATGGACATTCATTGGAAATAGTAACAGAATCATCATGCCAGTTCTTCATAAAAAGACCAATGACTTCATAGCCTTGTTCTTTTAAAAGATAAGCAGCGACACTAGAATCTACTCCACCAGAAAGTCCAACTACAACTCGTTTCATTATAAAAAAATATGCAACAAAGTTACCGCAAAATCTGTAAAATAGTATACTTTACTAACCGTTAAAATAATTTAATCGAAGTCAAAACTATTTTATCTTCCCATTTTGTTTTTGATGTCATTATCAAAATCAGGATTAGGTTTTTCTACTTCTTTAATTTCTACATTTACATCAGACTGATTGGGCATCATAGGTTTCTTAAAAGGTATGTTTTGATAATTCATATTGACATCTTTCAATTTTCCTTTGACAAGCATTTTCCAAACACCTGTTTTTTTTCCGTTTTTAAAAATTCCTTGAGCTGCGATTTGGTTTGCTGCATTTTTAAAAATAGCTAGTCCTTCAAATACTCCTTTCTTATAATTGCTTTCTTCTAGGACAGTTCCGTTCTCGGCATAACTTTTATAAACTCCATTTTTAATTCCGTCTTTGTATGTTGTTTCTTCTGCAATTGCACCACTTTTATAGAAAACTTTTCTAATGCCATTTAATTTTCCATTAACATAATATTCTAAGGTCATCATTGATGGCAAGTCTTCATGGTAATATTTCCATTCTCCTTCAAATTGCTTATTCACAACTTTTCCTTCGCTTACTTTATTTTTATTTTGATTGTAAAAAATAGTGTTGCACGAATTATCTTTCGAATTAAATTCTCTTGTTGCGATTACTGTTCCCGCTTTAGTATCATCAAAAAACTTAAATATCCCAATTTCTTTTCCGTGTTCAAAGGTTCCTTCATACCTTGGCCTTTTAGACTCTTCGTAAAAACCTTTCCACAAGCCGTGTTTTTTGCTATTCTCATCAAGTTTGTTAAAATCTTGAGCAATAGAAAAAGTTGTTGTTAAAAGAAAAATTAGAATATATTTCATCTTAAAATATTTATTGTGTAACGTTTAAAAATCATTTAAAACTAAAAATGAATATCTTTTGGTTTAATAAAACGAGAAAAGATAAAACTAAATTTTTATACTTCCATTAACCAAAAATAAAAAACTCTGCTTAAAGATATATTTTTAAACAGAGTTTTGAAAATTATAGTATCAAATATTATTTCTTTTTATTTTGTAGTTGCTTTTGTGTTTCTGCTTGTTCCATCATTTCGCGCATTTTTTTCTGGAATTTACTTTCTGCTTTGGGCTTTGCTTTATTCTCTTGAATTTGAGCATGAATCTTATCGCTATTGATAAAATATTTTTTGATAACCAACATAATTCCGATGGTAACCAAGTTAGAAATAAAATTATATAAACTCAATCCAGAACCATAAGTGTTGAAGAAAATCAACATCATTACAGGAGAAACATAAATCATAATTTTCATGATTTTACCCATATCAGGCATTCCCTCTTGGGGCGGTTGTGCCATAGCTTGATCACCTGAAGTCATTTTCATGTAAAAGAAAATCGCAATGGCTGCTAAGATTGGGAACAAACTTATATGATCGCCATAAAGAGGAATATGAAATGGCAACTTTGCTATTTGGTCAAAGGATGATAAATCATTTGCCCAAAGAAATCCCTTTTGTCTCAATTCAAATGCTGATGGGAAAAACTGGAACGAAGCATACATAAACGGTAGTTGTATCAATGCAGGAACACATCCTGCCATAGGATTTACACCTGCTTTACTATATAACTTCATCGTTTCCTGTTGTTTTTTCATTGGATCTTTTTTGAATTTTTCTCCAATTTCTGTAATCTCTGGACGTAATACTTTCATCTTTGCTTGTGACAAGAACGACTTAAAGGTAATTGGAGACATGGCTATTTTTATCAAAATCGTAAAGATGATGATGGCAATTCCTAATCCCATAAAAGAACTTAAAAACCCAAATAGTGGAATAAAAATAAACTTATTTATCCATCCGAAAACTCCCCATCCTAACGGAACAATTTTCTCAATATTTCGATCGTAGCTTTTTAACGTTTTATAATCTGTTGGTCCAAAATACCAACTCATTTTATAATCTAGCTCCCCATTATTGAATGCTAAAGGAACAGTTGATTTGTATTGTTTTGTAAAAATGGTGTCTTTCTTTTCGTCATTAACTAAATTATCAGAATGCAGTTTTGAAGTTGCAAATGGCGTTTTTGTTAATAGAATTGTAGAGAAAAAGTGTTGCTTGTAAGCAATATAGGAAACTTTTTCAGGAGTTTCTTCTTTATCTGTTCCTTGACCTACATAATCAATTTTATCATCTTTATGCTCAAAATAAATTTCGGCATATCGATTTTCATAAGAAATACTTTTTTCATTTCTAAAGGTTTTTAAATCCCATTCTAAACCTAACGGTTTTGATGAATTCAAAACCGTATTTAATCCTTGTGAACGAACATCAAAATCAATTAAATACTTGTTTGGTGCTAAAACATATTTGTACTCCAAATATTCATTGGCACCCGATTTTAGTTTCATTGAAAGTAATTGATTATCTCCAACTTTCGTCAAAGTGGGTTCAAAAAACAAATCTTTTGTATTTAAAACACGATTATCTTTAGTTAGTAATTGCAAGTTAAAAGAAGCATTATTATCTTTAATCAAATCAACTAATTGCCCTGAATTTTTTTCGAATCTTTCAAAATTTTTCAAATTAGCTTCTACAATAAATCCACCTTTGTTGGCAATTTTTAATTTTACCAATTCGTTTTCCAGAGTAGAGAAGTTTTCTTTTGCTGAAGGCAAAGTTGCCGAGTATGCAAAACTTCCTAAAGCACCTTGTAGTTTTTGCATTTTAACAGAATCAGTAACTGTAGAATCAGTAATTGTTTTTCCAACTACTTGCGCGGGAGTAACTTTTGGTTCAGCTTTTTCTGTTTTTGCTTTTTCTTGTTGCTCTTTTAGTTCAGTTTGACGGTTGTTATACATAATCCACATGATGATTACGAAGATTAAACCAAATCCAATTATCGAATTAAAATCAAATTTCTTTTGTTCCATATACTGCTGAACTGAGTTCAGTATCTTTAGTTACTACTATTTTTTATTTTTTACCATTGCAGCTACAAAGCTAACAAAAATTGGGTGTGGATTTGCAACAGTACTTTTATATTCTGGATGATATTGCACGCCAATAAAGAACGGATGGTTTTCAATCTCTACAATCTCCACCAAGCCAGTTTCAGGATTAACTCCTGATGTTTTTAAACCCGCGTTTTCCAGTTGCTTTCTGTATTCGTTATTATATTCATAACGATGACGATGGCGTTCTTCTATCTGTGATTTTTGATAAATTTTATGTACCAAAGAGTCATCTACAATATCACATTTCCAGGCACCAAGACGCATAGTTCCGCCTTTGTCTGTAATAGTTTTTTGCTCTTCCATTAATGCTATTACAGGATTTTTTGTTTCCTCATTCATCTCGGTAGAATTGGCATCTTTTATACCAAGAACCGTCCTTGAATATTCAATTACTGCCATTTGCATCCCTAAACATATTCCAAAAAAGGGAATGTTATTTTCTCTTGCATAGCGAACAGTTTCTATCTTTCCTTCAATCCCACGACCACCAAAACCTGGAGCTACAAGAATTCCATCTAATCCTTGTAATTGTTGCGCTGCATTTGTTTCGTCGATATATTCTGAGTGGATACTTACCACATTAACTTTGGTTTGATTAGCTGCTCCAGCATGAATAAATGCTTCTAATATAGACTTATAAGAGTCTTGCAATTCTACATATTTTCCAACTAAACCAACATTCACAGTATGCTTTGGATTTTTTAATCTATGTAAAAAAGTGTTCCAATTTTTCAAATCAGGTACTACTTTTTTTGGTAAGTTTAATTTTTTTAAGGCAACAATATCTAGACCTTCTTCCAGCATTAAATTTGGCACTTCATATATTGTTGATGCATCTATAGATTGAATAACAGCTTCTCTTTTTACATTGCAAAACAGCGCTAATTTTTGACGCAATTCATCGGACAATTCGTGTTCAGTCCTGCAAACTAATATATCTGCTTGAATACCGCTTTCCATCAAAGTTTTAACGGAATGCTGTGTTGGTTTTGTTTTCAATTCACCTGCTGCTGCCAAATATGGAATTAAAGTTAAATGAACCACAATACTATTGGATTCACCCAATTCCCAAACTAATTGACGTACCGATTCTATATAAGGCAATGACTCAATATCTCCTACAGTTCCTCCTATTTCAGTAATCACTATATCAAAATCGCCCGATTTCCCGAGCAACTGCATGCGTTCTTTTATTTCGTTTGTTATATGAGGAACCACTTGAACTGTTTTTCCAAGAAACTCGCCTCTTCGCTCTTTTTCAATTACTGAAAGATAAACTCTTCCTGTGGTAACATTATTTGCTTGTGAAGTTGGGACATTCAAAAATCGTTCATAATGACCTAAATCTAAATCGGTTTCTGCTCCATCATCGGTAACGAAACATTCTCCGTGTTCATAAGGGTTTAATGTTCCAGGATCGACATTGATATAAGGATCAAATTTTTGAATAGTTGTTCGATATCCTCTTGCTTGTAATAATTTTGCTAAAGAAGCTGCAATGATTCCTTTTCCTAAAGAAGAAGTCACACCGCCCGTAACAAAAATGTATTTCGTTTGATTCATTGTGTAGTTTGTTGTGTTGTTGTTGTTGTGAAAAACGAGGCAAAAATACGATTATAAATTGATAATTGATAGTGGATAATTAACAATTAAAAATAAATTAAAATACGCTTTACTACTTAGGATATTGCTTCTTAATATTGCGAACTAATTCTTCTAACCCGTTTAATTTAAGTTCATAAACAAGTTGTAATTGCTCACCAAGTTGTCCTTTTGGAAAACCTTTATTACTATACCAAACCACATAATATTCAGGTAAATCAATTAAATGATAACCTTCATATTTACCAAAAGGCATTTTGGTATGTGCCAGTTTAATGAGAAGCTGTTGTTGTTCGTTCAATACTATTTCCAATTAAAAACAATTTCTTTTTTAATATCCGGATGCAAACTATAATGAACTGGACAAGTCATGGCTGTTCGTTCCAAAATAGTTTTAGTTTTTTCATCTGTATCTAAATTCATTTGAAAAGTCACGTGAATTTCGGAAATACGTCTTGGTTCTGTTGCCATTATTTTTGTGACTTCTGCTGTTGAACCTGAAAAATCAACACCTAAATCTCTTGCTTTTATTCCCATAACGGTAAACATACAACTGGCCAAACCATTGGCTACTGTATCCGTTGGAGAAAAAGCTTCTCCTTTTCCGTTATTATCAAGTGGTGCATCAGAGATAATTTCACTTCCTGATTGCAAATGAATTGAAGATGTTCTTAACTCTCCTAAATAAGTAACTCTTGACGTTGCCATTATAATGCTTCTTTTATGGATAAATCAGTATCGTAATACAATATGTAAATCCCCTTATTGGAATAACCATAGGTTGTATTTTCTACATAATCAAATTTGTTTTCTATTTGTTCGGAGGAAGATTTTTGAACTGTTTCCTCAAAAGTTCTTTCTTGTGACAAACGAATTAGCGTATCAAAAGTTATATCAAAACCACGAATTGCATATTGGTTTGGTGTAATTTTATTAATTTTCTTGTACTTAGCATCAAATTGATTGGCTTCATCTGTTTCGTTTGGTCTAGAAAGTGAAGGGTATAATAATTTAAGTTTAGTTAATCTAGTTAATGAAATTTCTTCAAAATCTAAAGTTTCATTTGGTTCCATAATAACCATTTGTATTTGATAGTCTTTTTGAAGATTTAACATAGCGGTAGTAGTTGCTAAAATCATTCCTGTGCTTTCTGAAGCAATGATCACATAATTCATTTTTCCTTTTTGCAAATGAACTTTCAAACTATCAGCTAAAAAAGAGTTTTTGGTACTCAAACCAACAATTTTTGTATCTTTTTGTATCTCTTGAATATATTGTTTTACACTTGATTTTTTAGGATCTATCACTGCAATTATATTTCCTCCTTTACTTCTCATATAATCAAAAATAGAGCTACGCAATAATTCTGATGAAGGCATTGATTGATATAAATTAGAGAATTTTTTAACAACTTCTTTTGATAATGGGGATATAACAGGAATCTTTGTTGATTCAACTAGTTCTGCTAACTTTTCTACATTAGATTGATAAAATGGACCAATAATAGCATCCATCTTTGACAAATCATATTGTTGTACCAATGCAGTAACATTAGAAGAGTTTTTAGTTTCTTGTGAATCTAAAATCTTTATATCTACATCCAACCCTAAAACCTTTGCAGAGTCTATTGCCATCAAAGCACCAGAATAAAAATCTAAAGTTAAATTCAGAAACTTATCTTTTTTCAATCTTGCTTGTGTTGAATTTATAGTGTCGCTTTCTATTTTACTAATATTAAACGGAAAAAGTAATGCGAGTTGTATCCTCGCATTTGTATTAATATTTTTCAATAAATTTCCTTGTTCTTTTTTTGGAACAATTGCCTTTTTTAGCAGGGGCACTCTAAGAATCATTCCTAGCTTCGCTCCTTTTTTCAACTCAGGATTTAGTTGCATTAATTCTACTTCTGAAATATGAAAATCACTAGCAATACTTGTAATTGTTTCTTTTGATTTTACAACATATTCTTGAAGATTTTTTTTAAGACTAGTACTTAGTAGTGGAGTTTTTTCAACTTTTGGAGTAACTGGTTCTTTATTATTAGCTACAACAGAAGATGTATTACTAGATATTACTAGTTTTAATCCAATTGGAAAATCATTCACTATTTGTGGATTTAATCGTTCCAATTCTTGAATAGTCATTCCATATTTTTTTGAAATACTATATTTAGTTTCTTTAGATTCAATGATGTGATAAATTAGATTATCAGGGGAGCTTTTACCTATTGGCTCTGATTTAATAATTGGTTTTTGAATGTCATTACTCAATGGTATTGTAATATTTTGTCCAATCTTTAATCCATTATTCAACAAATCTGCATTTGCATCTTTTAGGGCTTCAATAGTTAGATTATATTGTTTTGAAATGCTATATAATGTTTCATTTTGTAGTACTATATGAGTTGTTGGATTTGATTTAGGGGCATCGTTTTTTGCTAAATTAGAGTAGTTAGTGGGTACTGCTGTCGGGATCAACAACACACTATTCAACTGAATTCCATTCTGAGAGTCGGGGTTTAATTTGAAAATATCATAAGGTGTAACTCTATATTTTTGAGCTATAATAGTTATAGTTTCTCCTTTAACTACAGTATGCTTTATATATTTATCTTGCATTGCTGAAACAGAAAACACAAAAGAAAAAATGGTTAGTACTATTGAAAAAAAAAGGCGATTTTTCATGAACTTAATATTAATTTAATGTATAAAGTTAAAAAAACTTTTTAATGTCAATCTAAAATAATGTTTTTTTGATTAACTATTTAATCTTAAAAAACTATTCCCATTCAATAGTGGCTGGTGGCTTTGAACTAATATCATACACTACTCTATTAACTCCTTTTACTTTATTAATAATTTCATTAGAAATTTTCATCAAGAAATCATAGGGCAAATGAACCCAATCAGCTGTCATTCCATCAGTAGATTCTACGGCACGAAGGGCAACAACCTTTTCATAAGTTCGTTCGTCACCCATTACGCCTACACTATTTACTGGTAATAAAATAGCTCCTGCTTGCCATACTTTATCGTATAATCCATGTGATTTTAAACCTTCAATAAAAATCGAATCTACTTCTTGAAGAATTCTGACTTTTTCTGGAGTTATAGCTCCTAATATTCTGATTGACAATCCTGGTCCAGGAAAAGGATGTCTTCCTAAAAGTTCATCATCAATACCTAATGTTCTTCCCACTCTGCGAACTTCATCTTTGAATAACATTCGTAAAGGTTCCACAATTTGTAGTTTCATAAAATCAGGCAAACCACCCACATTATGATGCGATTTGATAGTTGCCGAAGGTCCTTTTACTGAAACCGACTCAATAACATCTGGATAAATAGTGCCTTGAGCCAACCATTTAACATCTTCTATACGATGCGCTTCTTCATCAAAAACTTCAATGAATGACTTTCCAATAGCTTTTCTTTTAGTTTCTGGATCTTCAACACCTTCCAAAGCAGCAAGAAAACGCACCGAGGCATCTACGCCTTTCACATTCAATCCCATGTCTTTGTATTGGTGTAATACGTTTTCAAATTCATTCTTGCGAAGTAAACCATTATTTACGAAAATGCAATACAAATTTTTGCCAATAGCTTTGTGTAATAAAACCGCTGCTACTGTAGAATCAACACCTCCCGAAAGACCAAGAACCACCCTTTCATTTTTTACTTTTTCCTGTAATTCTTTTACACAATCTTCCACAAAAGCATTTGGTGTAAAATTCTGAGGTACTTCGGCAATTTTGACTAAAAAATTCTCTAGTAGTTGTTTTCCATCTGTCGAGTGATAAACTTCTGGATGAAACTGAATGGCATAAGTTGTTTCGCCTTTAATCTTATAAGCTGCATTTTCTACGTCGTGAGTACTTGCCAATTTCACGCCATTAGTTGGTAAATGTTTAATCGTATCACTATGACTCATCCATACTTGAGAATTGATGTTGACATTTTCAAAGAAAACTTCGTCTTCCTTAATGTAAGACAAATTAGCTCTTCCGTATTCTCTAATGTTAGAAGCCGCTACTTCGCCACCCGAAAAATGAGCTAAATACTGCGCGCCATAACATACTGCAAGCAAAGGATATTTGCCGCGAATGTCAGATAAATCAATTTTTAAAGCATCATCAGAACGAACCGAATAGGGACTTCCTCCAAGAATAATGGCTTTATAGGAAGATAAATCGGTTGGGTAATTATTGTAAGGAAAAATTTCGCAGAATATGTTTAATTCGCGAACGCGGCGAGCAATTAGTTGTGTGTATTGCGAACCGAAATCTAAAATAAGTACGTTGTGTTGCATGTGCAAAAGTAGTATTACTATTTGAAAAATAAAAATTCAATTTTGAAATATTATAAACTTAAAAAGCACCTCAGTTTGAGATGCTTTTTAAAATGATATCAAAAAATTATTTTTGTTTAAATGCTTTTACTCCAGGGAAATAAGCAGTATTTCCAAGTTCCTCTTCAATACGCAACAACTGATTGTATTTTGCCATACGATCGGAACGTGAAGCCGAACCTGTTTTGATTTGACCACAATTTAAAGCTACCGCTAAGTCAGCAATAGTGTTGTCCTCTGTTTCACCAGAACGGTGTGACATTACAGAAGTATAACCAGCATTGTGTGCCATATTTACCGCAGCAATGGTTTCTGTTAATGTTCCAATTTGATTTACTTTCACTAAAATTGAATTGGCAATTCCTTTTTCAATTCCTGTTGATAAACGCTCCACATTGGTTACAAATAAGTCATCACCAACTAATTGCGTTTTGTCACCGATTAATTCAGTTAAGTATTTCCATCCCTCCCAGTCATCTTCATACATTCCATCTTCAATAGAGATAATAGGATAATTTGCTGCCAAAGACGCTAAATATTCGGCTTGTTCTTTTGAAGTTCTAATTTTACCTGTAGCCCCTTCAAATTTTGTATAATCGTATTTTCCGTCTACATAAAATTCAGAAGCTGCGCAGTCAAGCGCAATCATAACTTCGTCACCAAATTTGTAACCCGCATTCTCAACTGCTTTTTTAATAGTATCAAGTGCATCTTCTGTTCCTCCAGCTAAGTTGGGTGCAAAACCTCCCTCGTCTCCAACAGCTGTGGAAAGATGTCTATCGTGTAATACTTTTTTCAAGTTGTGGAAAATCTCAGTTCCCATTTGCATGGCATGTGTAAAAGAAGTTGCTTTAACTGGTATAATCATAAACTCTTGAAAAGCAATCGGCGCGTCCGAATGCGAACCTCCATTAATGATATTCATCATGGGAACTGGCAAAGTATTAGCAGAAACTCCTCCAATATAACGGTATAATGGCAGACCTAATTCATTAGCCGCTGCTTTTGCAACTGCCAATGAAACACCTAAAATAGCATTAGCACCAAGATTTGATTTGTTTGGAGTAGCATCTAATTCAATCATTAATTGGTCAATATGATTTTGTTCAAAGACAGAAACTCCCATCAATTCAGGAGCAATAGTATTGTTTACATTATTAACCGCTTTAGAAACTCCTTTGCCCATGTATGCTTTTCCTCCATCACGTAATTCAACTGCTTCATGTTCTCCAGTAGAAGCGCCGCTTGGTACAGCAGCTCTTCCTAAAACGCCGTTTTCGGTGACAACGTCTACTTCTATTGTTGGGTTTCCTCTTGAGTCAAGAATTTGTCTTGCGTAAACTTTTATAATAATACTCATTTTTATGATATTTTGCTAAGTGATTAAATTTTATAATGATTACAAATATATTTTATCTTTTTTTATCAAATTGGCAATTCCATTGAATGTTATTAACGCAAACGTTTTAGTATCTATCAATGAAAATAGTTTGTAATTATTGTGCTTCTTCTAGTTGTTTGCTATTTTTAATGTTAGTTATAAAATCATTAAAAAGATATTCCGAGTCGTGTGGACCAGGACTAGCTTCAGGATGATATTGAACTGAGAAACAAGGCTTCGATTTCATTCGCATTCCAGCAACTGTATTGTCATTAATATGATAATGAGTAATTTCTAAATCAGGATTTTTTTCAAGTTCATCTCTATTAACAGCAAAGCCATGGTTTTGAGAAGTAATTTCTCCTTTTCCTGTCAAGATGTTCATAACTGGATGATTTATCCCTCTATGTCCATTAAACATTTTATAGGTTGAAACACCGTTGGCTAAACCAATGATTTGATGACCTAAACATATTCCGAAAACAGGTTTATCAGAATTAATCATTTCTTGAGCAGTAGTTATTACTTGTGATAAAGGTTCAGGATCGCCTGGACCATTTGATAAGAAGTAACCATCAGGATTAAAATCTTTTAATTGTTGAAAAGGAGTATCGTATGGAAATACTTTTATGTAACAATCTCTTTTAGCAAGATTTCTCAAAATATTTGTTTTTATACCTAAATCTAATGCTGCTATTTTATAGTTTGCATTTTCGTTGCCAAAGAAATAAGATATAGTTGTGGAAACTTTTGAAGCTAGTTCTAATCCTTTCATATCTGGAACAGTAGCAAGTTGTTGTTTTAATTCATCTATTGAGGTACCATCAGTACATATTACAGCATTTTGAGCACCGTTATCTCTTATATAACTTACTAAAGCTCGTGTATCAATATCTGAAATACAAATCAAATTTTGCTTTTCAAAATATTCCAATAAGTTACTTTCTGAATCTGGTCTTGAATGATTAAAACTAAAATTTTTACAAACCAAACCTGCTATCATAATTTTGTTAGACTCTACTTCGTTAGTATTTACTCCGTAGTTCCCAATATGTGGATTGGTTGTTACCATAATTTGACCAAAATAAGATGGATCGGTAAATATTTCCTGATAACCTGTCATTCCTGTATTAAAGCAAACTTCACCAAATGTTTTCCCAGAAATGCCTATAGATTTTCCGTAAAAAATCGTTCCATCGGCTAATAATAAGATGGCTTGTGGTCGTGTGTTGTATTTCATTCGTTGTAGTTATTATTTTTTATAAGTTTTATGCAGTCGCTTCTCTAATGTCAAAGTTGTAATTAGTTGTTTTGCAAATTTAAACTTTTACAATTTAAAATTGAAATTTGTTTTTTTAAATTTATGAGTAACCTTTTCAAATAGTGTTTAATTAAAATTTATTTATACTTTAGTATGGTGAAAATAAACTACATATACATATGCCTTTCCTTTGTATTAAATTTGAATGCACAAATTATTAATGTTGCTGATACAAATTTTAAAACCAAATTATTATCATCATCTCCGAGTAATGAAGTAGCCAAAGATTTGAACGGCAATTATTTTGCAATTGATAGTAATGGTGATAATGAAATTCAGGTAAGTGAGGCAATAAATGTAAAAGCACTTAACATTTCATTTGCTCTTATTTATTCCGTATCAGGCATAGAAAATTTTACTAATTTGGAATTCCTAAACTGTAACAACAACGAAATTTTCACATTAGACTTAATCAACTTGACTGGTTTGAAAGAGTTAAATTGTAGTAGCAATTATATCAATACAATAGATTTAGAAAATCTAACCCTTTTAGAAAATTTGAATTGCGAAATGAACCAGTTTACATCACTAGATGTAAATGGATTAAGTAATTTAAAAAGTTTAGTTTGCGGCTATAATGATCTTCCCAATCTAACAGTTACGGGCTTGGTCAATTTGCGAAATTTAGATTGTTCGGGTAATTATATGACTGATTTAAATATAGAAGGTCTGAGTAACCTACGAACGTTTTCCTGTAGAATCAACCAATTGTCTTCATTAAACGTTAGCGGATTAGAAAACTTAGAAATTTTAAATTGTGAATATAATCAAATTACTGCTCTTGACGCAAGTGGATTAAATAACCTTCAGTATTTGCGATGTAGTCTTAATCAAATTACTTCATTAAATCTTACGGGTTTAAGTAACCTGTTAGAGTTGTATTGCAACAATAACCATTTATCAACATTAAACGCAAATGGATTAAGCCATTTAATTTATTTAGACTGCACCTACAATCAACTCAATGCACTAACATTGATAGGTTCTAATAATTTACAAAGGCTTGAATGTAGAAATAACTCGTTTACTACATTAAACCTTAATAATACTAGTCATTTGGAATTTCTTGGTTGTCAACAAAACCTTCAACTATCCTCTTTATACATAAAAAATGGAGCGAATGAAAGTGTGAATTCTAATGGCACAAATGGTATTACTTATGTTTGTGCAGATGATTTCCAAATCTGGACGATTCAAAGCCATTTTGGGTTGGGATGTTTAGTAGATAATGAATGTGATTTATCCATTAATGAGGAAACTATAATAGCTAATAAAATAAAAATGTATCCCAATCCAGTAAAAAATAATCTAATAATTGATGCGAATTATACAATAATTGAAATGGACATATACAATACTTTAGGGCAACTCATATTAAAATCCACTGCAAAAACTATTGATGTTTCAAACTTAAAACAAGGCAATTATTTAGTATTACTATCAACTAATGAAGGATATTTAACAGGAAAGTTTCTTAAAGAGTAGCTATGCCGTAAATTTCATTATAAAAAAAAAGGATAAACAAATTGCTTATCCTTTATTACATTTATGAAATGGCAAACATTATGCCTCTTCTTCTTTTGATTCTTCGTCAGTTGCAGGAGCTTCAGGAGTTTCATCAGTTGGAGTTTGTTCAACTTCTGCAACTGCAGGAACTTCTTCAACAGATTCTGCAGATTCTTCTACTTCTGTTACTGCAGGAGCTTCTTCAACAACTTCTGGAGTTTCTTCAACTTCTGCTGCTGCAGGAGCATCTTCAACAAATTCAGGTGTTTCAACTTCAGCAGCTGGAGTTTCCACTACTTCTTCTACTACTGTAGCAGCTTCATCAACTATAGGTTCAACTTCTTCAACAACTTGTGCTGTAGCTTTTGGAGCTATGGTAGTTTCAGTCGATTTTTTTGCACGACGGGTTCTACCCTTTTTCTCTTCTTTTTTACCTCCGTTGTATAGTTCGTTAAAGTCAACTAATTCAATCATGGCCATATCAGCGTTATCACCTAAACGGTTACCCATTTTAATGATACGAGTATATCCACCCGGACGGTCACCTACTTTTGCAGCAACTTCTCTAAAAAGTTCCGTAACTCCATATTTATTTCTTAAGTAAGCAAACACTACACGACGATTGTGAGTTGTGTCTTCTTTTGATTTTGTTACTAATGGCTCAACGAATTGTTTAAGCGCTTTAGCTTTAGCAACAGTAGTGATAATACGTTTGTGCTCGATAAGAGAACAAGCCATATTAGCCAACATAGATTTTCTATGTCCAGTCTGTCTGCTTAAATGATTTACTTTTTTTCCGTGTCTCATTGCTATTGTAAATTTAAACCTTAACGGTTTAGATTATTCTTTATCTAATTTATATTTACCTAAGTCCATTCCAAAAGTTAAATTCTTGTTGGCAACTAATTCATCTAACTCTGTTAGCGATTTTTTACCGAAGTTACGGAACTTCATTAAGTCATTTTTGTTGAAAGATACAAGATCTCCAAGCGTATCAACTTCTGCAGCTTTTAAACAATTCAATGCTCTTACGGATAAATCCATATCAACAAGTTTTGTTTTAAGCAATTGTCTCATGTGTAATGATTCTTCATCATAAGAATCAGTTTGAGCAATTTCATCAGCTTCAAGTGTAATTCTCTCATCAGAGAATAGCATAAAGTGATGAATTAAGACTTTTGCAGCTTCGGTTAAAGCATCTTTCGGATTAATTGAACCATCAGTTTTAATTTCAAAAACTAATTTTTCATAATCTGTTTTTTGCTCCACACGGAAGTTTTCAATAGCATATTTTACATTTTTTACTGGAGTAAAAATTGAGTCAGTAAAAATAGTACCAATTGCAGCGTTTTGTTTTTTGTTCTCTTCTGCAGGAACATAACCACGACCTTTCTCGATTGTTAATTCCATATTAAGATTAACTTTACTATCAAGATTACAAATTACCAATTCCGGGTTTAACACCTGGAAACCGGAGATGAATTTTTGAAAATCACCTGCTGTAATCTGGTCTTTTCCTGAGATGGAGATAGAAACTGTTTCATTATCTATATCTTCAATTTGACGTTTGAAACGTACTTGTTTAAGATTTAAGATAATTTCAGTAACATCTTCAACAACTCCTGAAATGGTAGAAAACTCATGCTCTACACCTTCTATACGAACCGATGTTATTGCATAACCTTCTAACGCAGAAAGTAAAACTCTTCTAAGTGCATTACCAACTGTTAATCCGTAACCAGGTTCTAAAGGTCTGAATTCAAACTTACCTTCAAAATCGGTTGAATCGATCATGATAACTTTATCGGGCTTCTGAAAATTAAATATTGCCATAATTTAGACTAGTGTCAATTATTATTTGTTGTACAACTCTACGATTAACTGTTCTTTAATGTTTTCTGGAATTTGAAGTCTTTGAGGGACAGAAACAAAGGTTCCTTCTTTGGTATCATTATTCCAAGTAATCCACTCATATACATGAGAAGAATTTGCTAATGATCGCTCTATAGCTTCAACTGATTTAGATTTTTCGCGAACAGCTACTTTGTCACCTGGTTTCAAGTGATAAGAAGGAATGTTCACTAATTCTCCATTTACAGTAATGTGTCTGTGAGAAACGATTTGTCTTGCGGCTCTTCTTGAGGGTGCAATTCCCATTCTAAAAACAACATTATCTAATCTCGCTTCACATAATTGTAAAAGGATTTCACCTGTTACTCCTTTAGAAGCTGCTGCTTTTTCGAAAAGGTTTCTGAATTGTTTTTCTAAAATTCCATAAGAATATTTAGCTTTTTGCTTTTCCATTAACTGAACAGCATACTCAGATTTTTTACCTCTTTTTTTAGCCATCCCATGTTGTCCAGGAGGATAATTTCTTTTCTCGAAGGATTTGTCTTCTCCGAATATTGCTTCGCCAAATTTACGAGCAATTCTAGTTTGTGGACCAGTATATCTTGCCATTTTAAATTGTTTTAGATAGAGATTATGAATTCAGGTCATATCCTTCGATAATCTGTATTCTATCTTTGGTTATACTTAATATATATTAGATACTGAAATAAATTCAGTATCTAATTAAACTCTTCGTCTTTTAGGAGGACGACATCCATTATGTGGCATTGGTGTAACGTCAATAATTTCTGTTACTTCAATTCCAGAATTATGTATGGATCTTATAGCAGACTCACGTCCGTTACCTGGTCCTTTAACATACACTTTTACTTTTTTAAGTCCAGCTTCTAATGCTACTTTACCACAATCTTCTGCTGCCATTTGAGCCGCGTATGGAGTGTTCTTTTTAGAACCTCTGAAGCCCATTTTACCTGCAGATGACCAAGAAATAACTTCACCTTTTTTGTTTGTTAACGAAATGATGATGTTGTTAAAAGTAGCATTAATATGCGC
>Ga0214919_10003642_pt1 | contig 23089 bp, 22 predicted proteins | sample LL1503_MetaG_FD_177994 | JGI IMG/M metagenome (GOLD analysis project Ga0214919, IMG submission 177994) | Freshwater microbial communities from Lake Lanier, Atlanta, Georgia, United States - LL-1503 | ecosystem: Environmental > Aquatic > Freshwater > Lake | place: USA: Georgia | collected... | reverse complement strand
CCAAAGAATAGAAGCACAGCCTTCGGGTGAAATAACTGAATAAATAGAATGTTCAAGCATAAGAATCCGGTTAGCGGCCGCAATAGCAATGGCGCCTCCTGAACCCCCTTCGCCAATGATAACACTGATAAGAGGAACAGTTACCGACAGACATACTTCAATGGATCTTGCGATCGCCTCCGATTGTCCACGCTCTTCGGCCTCTATGCCGGGGTAAGCTCCTGCTGTATCCACAAGCGTTATGATGGGCAACTTGTAGTGGTCTGCAAGTTTCATCAATCGTTGGGCTTTTCTATACCCCTCTGGCTTAGGCATGCCAAAATTGTGTTTAAGTCTGGAAGTGGTATCATGGCCTTTCTCATGCCCTATAATAAGAACAGGTTGTCCGCGGAATTTTCCAAAACCACCTACGATAGCAGCATCCTCTGAAAAACTACGATCTCCAGAAAGTTCAATGAAATCCTCCACGAGTCCTGCAACATAATTGAGGAAATGGGGGCGCTCTGGATGTCTTGCAACGAGCACCTTTTCCCAAGGAGAAAGTTTTTCATATTTTTCTTTAAGAAGCTTATCAACTTTGGACTGCAGTTTTGAGATTTCATCTACGATACTAACGCCATCTGCTTTAGACATATGACGCAGTTCGTCTATTTTTTTCTCAATAGCATTAATATGCTTTTCAAATTCCAGAGTAACCATAAATTATCCACTTTAAATTTAAGAACGCGTTTCCTGATGATTCTTTACCACATAAAAACATAAAAGAGAAAGAATTATGGTAGCCCCAATCCACTTTTGCCACAAACCAAACCCCACTAAACAGATAACGTCGTAAAACAAAAGAAACCCAAATAAACAGGCTCGTTCCCGCGGGTTTTTAATGGTTATAATGCGATGGGTGAGGGCCCATAATATGCTAAGCATTAAAAGAATTCCAACGAAGCCCATTTCGACCCATATCTGTATAATGCCATTGTGAGGATGACTAGAAAAGATGTGAGTGGGTTGTTGTACACCAAGGTGTTGAGTTTTAATTTTTCCTGAAGACAAGTCAAAGGACACTTTATGGATTTGGAGCTGCATCATCTCTCCCTTTGAGAAATTTGTTGCGGAGTCAATCCCATGTCCTATCGCTGGCTTTTTTAAAGCCTCTTCTGACATCTTTTCCCAAATCAATAACCGGTGCTGATAGCTTGGGGGCATATAATGAAAATTGTCCCCTAAGGTATTTTGGTTAAGGACTTGGGTAAAAAGCCACGGAGTGGAAAGACTTAAGAGCGTGAGAAGACTTGCTATTAGGTAGGGAAATTTAGGAAAACGATATACACAAAGCATACCCACTAGACCAATGATGATACCCACCAGAGCAGCATCAGGTCTTGCTCTAAAAAGGATAAATGATAAAAAAACAACGGATAAAAGGCTAACTTTCCAAAAAGATATTTTTGAATATTTTTCAGAAAGGATAAAAAGAAAAGGCCAAAAAAGAAAGCATAGGGTTACAATGCCTTTTATAAAAAGCATTTTGTCGAAAAGATCGCTGTTGGTATATAGTTTTGATGCTATTGAGAAGACGTAGATTTCTATGAAGAAAAATAGACTATAAAAAATAAATCCCCCATAAAAAGCTTTGAAAAACATGGCTTTTCTCTCAGAGGTTTCTCGTTGTACCCCAAGGTAAACTAAAACACCGCTAAAAATTAAAGCAAGATAACGTAAGGCATTAAAAAATGCTGTTGAGGTGTCAGGAGCCCAAAAACTGCTTAAAAGCATCCATAAGACAAAGCTCAAAACAAAAACCCCAAGAGGACTCTTGAGGGTTCGAAGGATGGTTTCTCGTAAAAATAGGCGGTGGTTCCAAAGGGTTTTGCCATGAACAATCAATAGCATACACACAAGAACAACAGTCCCTTTTCCCTTGAAGGTCGCGATCAAGGGGAGGCTAAAAAAGGTAAGATAGAGAGTGAGTGAGTAAAGTGATAATGCCATACTAGTTCCCATTTTAAAAAGATGGTATAAGAAATCGATCGAGGCTCACTGTAAGATAAAAGTCAAATGAGGTTCAAGTGAAAAGGATAGGAATTTTAACATGTGGAGGTGATTGTGCGGGGTTGAATGCGATCATTCGTTCCGTTACACAATGTGCCATTCTAAAACATGGATGGGAAGTTTATGGTATTCGCAATGGAACTGTGGGTTTATTGACAGACCCCCCTCTTGTGGAAAAATTAGATGTGAATTTTAAGGGTATAGGGCACGCTCTTTTGCGTATGGGTGGGACAGTTTTAGGGTCTACTAGTAAGGGAAATCCTTTTTCCTATAAAAAGGAAGATGGTACTCTTGGAGACTGTTCTCAAAGGGCTATTGATACCTATCATAAACTCAACCTTGATGCGTTGATCGCTGTGGGTGGCGATGGGGGTCTTAAAATCATGAGTCAACTTGCAGAACAAGGGAATATTAATCTCGTTGGGATTCCAAAAACCATCGACAATGATATTAGTCATACGGAATCCATAGGATTTTCAACGGCAGTGGAAGTGGCAACTTCTGCTTTGGATGGCTTGCAACCGACAGCCGCGAGTCATGATCGTGTGATGGTCCTAGAGGTTATGGGCAGAGACGCTGGCCATATTGCTTTGAACGCCGGAATTGCCGGGGGAGCAGATGTAATTTTGATTCCAGAAATTCCCTTTAGTTTAAAAAAAGTAGTGCATAAAATTCAATCGGTCATTCAAAAAGGTAGAAATTTTTCTCTCGTTGTGGTGGCAGAGTCTGCCCATATGGAAGATGGAGATCCCTTGATGGTCACTTATCAAGATGGGTCTGAGCGTTACGGGGGTATTGGGGACTTTATTAGTCGAAAGCTCAATGAACTTATGAATGTGGAAACGCGTGCTATGGCCTTGGGTCATATTCAAAGAGGAGGACAACCTATCGCACAGGATCGTATCATGGCAGCGGCTTTTGGTGTAAAAGCAGTGGGTCTTGTTGCGGAGGGGAAATTTGGGCGGATGGTGGCTTGGCAAAATCGTTCAGTAACGGATTTGCCCTTGAAAGAAGCTATAGGATCTTATCAGCGCGTGGATCTTAAGGGCAGTCTTGTTGCCACCGCACGTGGACTGGGGATTTCTTTGGGTGATGAATAAACTCTTTACCGAGAGAAGGTATTACGACTACAATATTTCTGAAAAATCTTAAATAAAGGAGAATCAATATGGCGACCCCTTTAATGCCTAAAGCAACAGCAGCATGGTTGGTAGATAACACCACATTAAGCTTTGAGCAGATCGCAAATTTTTGTCATCTCCATGTTCTAGAAGTACAGGCAATGGCTGATGGCGATATTAATATGCTTGGTATCAGTCCTATAGCTCAAGGTCAGTTAGCACAGGAAGAAATTGATCGTTGCCAAGAAGACTCAACACTTTCTCTTACCCTTTTAGGGGAAGCAAATGAGAAATATCGTCGTACACCTGGTGCGCGTTATGTCCCAATTGCAAAACGTCAAGATAAACCCGATGCTGTTGTATGGCTTTTGCGTCATCATGGTGAGTTGACCGATTCACAAATCATTAAGCTTGTTGGCACCACTAAAAATACTATAGAAAAGATTCGAACGCGAAACCATTGGAATATTCAAAATATTCACCCACGGAGTCCTATTGAAATGGGGCTTTGTACGCAAGAAGAAATTGATATGGAAATGGTAAAGCATCGTACGGCTTAGTTCTTTTTATATTGGTAACATCTGTTCATTTTATGAGGATGGTTTCTTGTTTTTTCAAAAGAAAAGCAAGCAGGGAATTCAGTTTTTTCAACCCATCAAATGTTGGTGTAATTTTTGAGTCTACCGTTAGTAGCCCTTCTTTTTGGAGGGCATCAAAGTGTTTCCTTGGAATGCATTCAAATAAGTCTTGTCCGGTTTTATCTCTAAAATCCTCTAGAGAGAATCCTTCCACAAGTCGCATGCGCATCATGAGATACTCTTCCACAAGTCTATGCCCTTCGATAAGATCGTCTTTGTATAGACCACCTGTATAATTTTCCATCATTTTGAGCCATTGCTCAGGAAAACGGTGGCGACGGAGTGCATGCTTTTTCCCCTGAATAGTTAAGCGGCTATGAGCACCTGGGCCAATACCAATATAGTCATCGTAATACCAGTAATGCTTGTTATGCCGACATTCTTGCCCAGGCTTTGCAAAGTTAGAAACTTCGTAGGCTGGGTAACCGGATGTTTTCATATGAGTATGGGTCCATTGAAAAAATTGATCACTAGATTTTTCTGAGGGCATGACAAAATCCCCTCTATGGCTTGCAAGATAAAAGGGAGTTCCTTGTTCGATTGTTAGCTGATAGAGAGATAGATGACCCCCGGAAATTTTTAAGGCATTTTCTAACTCGTTTTGCCAGTTTTCAAGTGATTGATTTGGGAGTGTATACATTAAATCAAAAGAACGTTTCTTAAAAAAAATATCTGAAATTTCAATGGCTTTTAGGGCATCTTTTAGAGAGTGTGTCCGACCTAAGAAAGCAAGATTTTTCTCATTGAGTGATTGAACCCCTAAGGATAATCGATTAATACCTGCTTGTGCAAGATATTGGAAATTCTCAACCTCCACAGAGTTTGGGTTAGCCTCAAGCGTGATTTCAACGGAGGGAGAAATATTATAAAAGTCTGATATTTCAATCAGTAACGCACTGACAATATGGGGAGGCATGAGAGATGGGGTGCCTCCACCGAAAAAGATGCTCGATACTTCAAAATTCTCTGTATATTTCTGAAAACTTTTAAGGTCCTTTATAAGGGCATCTTTCCAAATGTTTTCATCAATTTTATCCCTAACATGACTGTTAAAATCACAGTAGGGACATTTGGATAAACAAAATGGCCAATGAATATAAATGGCAAGGGGTTTTTGGGACATCTTTAGTTTCTGGATTTCCCTTAATTTTTACAATAGGGGCGTCATAATAGCCGCTAACTGCTTTTGTGTAAGGATTTTAACCCCTTCTCTTGCAAGAGAGAGCATTTCCAAAAGATCACTTTCTTCAAATGGTTTTTTTTCAGCAGTTGCTTGAATTTCTATTAATTTTCCCTTTCCGGTTAAAACAAAATTAGCATCTGTCTCTGCTTCACTGTCTTCTGCATAATCAAGATCTAGGATCACATTATTTTTATAGATCCCACAGGAAATAGCAGCAACAGAGTCCACAAGAGGCATGGTCTTAATAACCCCGTCTTTGACCATTTTCGCAAGAGCTAGATGAAGGGCCACGTAGGCGCCTGTGATAGAGGCTGTCCTCGTTCCCCCATCTGCCTGGATGACATCGCAGTCAATTTTAATTTGACGTTCGCCCAAAATATTTAGATCAATAACGGCTCTTAATGCTCTGCCAATTAATCGCTGAATTTCTTGTGTGCGCCCAGATTGTTTTCCTTTTGACGCTTCTCTTTCTATACGCGTATGGGTGGCTCTTGGGAGCATACCGTACTCAGCAGTTATCCATCCTGTTCCACTATTGCGCAAAAAAGGTGGCACACGATCATCTAGGCTTGCGGTGCATAGGACGTGGGTATCTCCCATTTTTATAAAACAAGAACCTTCTGCGTGTTTCGCATAATGTGGTTCAAGTGAAATGATTCTAGGAGCATTCTTTTTTCTATTGGATGGGCGCATGGTACTTCCCTTTATTGACCTTTAACTCTTCTAAGATTACACTACAGAAACGAACTCTAACCCAGAATGGCATGGGGAGGAAGCGTATTTTTACGGCAGAAAACAATGATTCCTTTGGATAAACGCACTCTCGATATTTTTAAGCATATTGTAGACTCTTTTTTTGAGACAGGGGAACCTGTTGGTTCAAAAACACTTTCTGTAAAATTAGAACAGCAACTTTCTTCTGCAACGATTCGTAGCATCATGTCTCATTTAGAAAGCCTGGGGTATCTGTATTCCCCCCATATTTCTGCGGGACGTCTTCCCACAGACCAAGGCTTGCGTTTTTTTGTGAATGGTCTTTTAGAGCAAGGAAATATCTCCCTAGAGGATAAACAGCTTATTGAACAGGCCTGTGAAGAAAAAGGAATTGATACGGTCAATATATTAAAAGAAGCGAGTGCTATTTTGTCAGGGCTTTCTTCTTGTGCAAGTATAGTGATTGCTCCAAAAAGTGATCAGAGGGTTAAACATATAGAGTTTATTAAAATCACTGAGGATCAAGCTTTAACCGTACTGGTAACAACGGATGGACAAGTTGAAAATCGTATTATTAAAACCCCTCTTAGAATGCCCCCCTCTGTATTGAGAGAGGCCAGTAATTATCTTAATCATCATTTGAATAATTTAACATTAACGGAGGCCATGGGCCTCATCAAAAAAGAGCTGCAATCCCATCAAGCGGCTCTTGATTCTTTAACCTACGATATTATTGATAAGGGGCTTGCGGGGTGGTCCAGAATAGGAGATTCAGATTCTCTGATTGTTCATGGACAATCTCACTTGTTAAATGATGTGGAGAGTGTACAAGATCTTGAGAGAATTCGTCATATTTTCTCTGTTCTAGAAACAAAAGAAAATCTAATGAGTCTTTTAGAGGCTTCTGCAGAAGGGCCAGGCATGCAGATTTTTATCGGTGCTGAGAATAAACTATTTGAAATGACAGGGTGTTCTTTGGTGCTTTCCCCCTTTGAAAACTCCAGAGGAAATGTTATAGGAGCCTTAGGTGTTATTGGGCCAACACGGATTAACTATGGACGTATTATTCCCATGGTTGATTATACAGCAAAGGTCATTAGTCGGTTGTTAGATTAGAGGAAAAAATGGATCAAGAAAAGGACATTGAAAAAACAGAAGAGCTTCCCCAAGAACTTTCTTCAGAGGAGCTTCTTCAAAAGGAGAATACCGATCTAAAAGATCGTCTTTTTCGTGCCTTAGCAGATTTGGAAAATGATAGAAAGCGTTTTGAGAGAGAGAAAGAGGACGCATTAAAATTTTCTCTCACTAGTTTTGCAAGAGATCTCTTGCCTGTCAGTGATAATTTAGTACGTGCATTGGAAAGTGTTTCCGAGAATGCCTTGCAAGAGAATGATAGTCTTAACACGCTTTATGAAGGCATATCTATGACAGAGGCAGAGCTTTTAAAGGTATTTTCAAAGCATAAAATAGAAATTATTGATCCCAAGGGACTTAAGTTTGATCATAATGAGCATCAAGCCATGTTTGAGATAGCAGAAACAGATTCCCCAGAAGGGACTGTTTTGCAGGTGTTACAAAAGGGATATAAACTTTACGGGCGTCTTTTACGGCCAGCTATGGTGGGCGTTGCAAGGCCTAAAAAAGACTCATAGTCGTAGAGAGCGGAAATGTGCAGTTTAATTTCTTTTTCTTAAAGCTTTTTCTGCCCATGGAACAAAAAATTTAAAAGTTGTCAGGAGAATAAGAACTGCAAAATAACATCCTCCAATGATTTCTATGATTGCGTGAAACCCAAGCGCGTAAATAGCAAAGCCGTTGAGGGAAAGAATTGTGAGAATTAACAAGGTTAAGGATGGTTTTTTATAAGCCCATGCGATAGATCCCCAAAGCACACACGTATTTTGCATATGCCCACTGGGAAATGCGTAGACGTGATTGAGTCCTAGGATTGGATTAAGAGGGATTTGAAAAAACTCTTTTAACAATACATTAAGCTGAGTTGATATCAATAAAAGAACAAGGGCTCCTAAAAAAAACCATCTTTTGCCATATATCAGCCCCCAGAGAAAGATAGGGGCAATAAAGTACACGTTGGATGGAAATGTTAGTAAATTAAGGAAGCTGATTTCTTTTTCAAAAATGAGCATGGTTACTAAAATGAGCCCCCTAAAGAATTTCTAAGAAACCCTATTATTTGAGGGTTTTTTTCAATAAAACCGGGCAATAGTGCAAACACTATATAAACGTGAATCATGAAAAAAATAATGGGGGTGAAGGGATCTGTTCCTTTTTTTTCTACGTTTAAATCAATTTTTTTGTTTAGGAAATAAAAGTAAAGAGCATTAGCTAAGACTGTGAATCCAAAGGTAAATCCAAGACGAAAAACCCAACCAATGCTTTTTGCCAAAGCATGCCCTCCTAAGGATTGGCACCAAAACATAATTTTGAATGTTAAAAACTCATAGATGCCACGTCCTAAAAAAGATATGAAGAATGCAAAAAAATACATGCGGCGGTACAAGAGCCAGAGGATTTCAGCACCCAGAAAAGATGTAAAAAAACAGGCCCAATTCCAGCTAAGAAACCAGGGTTTTTCACTGTGCTGATCATAAATGTTGAGATAATAGGAGGTGAACGGCCCCATAGATTCATAAGTCTCTTGGGGCTGTTTTATAAGATTAAAGAGGAGAAATCTTTTGCTAATATCCATCGACTCTAGCGACGGTCTCCGAGGAAACGTAGCATATAGAGGAAGAGATTGATGAAATCGAGGTACAATGTGAGGGCCCCTAAAACAGCCTTCTGTCCCAATGCTTGCTCAGTATCGCCTTCAAAGTACAACGCTTTAATCCGTTGCGTATCATAAGCTGTAAGGCCTGTGAAAAGAAGAACACCAAAAGCTGATAAAACAAAATCCATCCGAGCACTTTGAAGGAACATATTAACAACCGTGGCAATGACTAAGCCCAAGAGACCCATCGCGAAAAAAGATCCAAAACTTGAAAGATCACGTTTCGTTGTATAGCCATAAAGACTCATGCTTCCAAAGGTAGCAGAAGTCACCAGAAACGTGCGGAACAAACTAGCCCCTGTGTACATGATACAGATAGGTGCCAAGCTAAGTCCCATAAGACCTGCATAAAGCCAAAACAGTCCCTGAGCTTTACTGGTAGACATGGTATGCACGCGAGAGGCAAGATAAAAGACGATCCCCAATTGAGCAAAGAAGAGAAGCCATGTAAAGCCGCTGGGTCTTGCGTAGCCTTCAGGAGAAATAGTAAAGAGAAGCTCCTGCAAAACAGGAAGACGAAGTCCTAAATAAGCCGTGATGGATGTAACTGCAAGGCCCAAAAACATATAATTGTAGACATTGAGGAGATACTTTCTAAGACCTACATCAGTTGATCGCACTTGGTCGATTGCTGCTTGGAAAGACCTCTTATTTTGAGAATTATTAAGCATTTTTTCCTCCTAATATTATAAAATCAGTGTCTTTAAAGAATTAAACTCCTAGCAGACTATAGAAGAATCCTCTTAAAATATCAATAAATATTCTAAAAACATAGGAAAAATAGGCGTTTTTTTATGAAAGAATAAAATTCTAGCAATGAATCTAACGATCATTTTTTTAAACATATTTTAGAGAGATAACCCCTTATTCTTTCTTCTTTTGCTTTAAAAAAATCTATGCTAGTATCAATCCCATAATTATAAAAATAAAGTAGTGACAGGGTGTTTAGAAAACAACAATTCATTTTCCTCATTTTCTTTACTGTCTTTGGGCTTTTGTTTTCTGCTCGCACGTTAGCAGCAGTACCTCTCGCTCCAACAGGCCATATTCCTTACAAGACTTTTATTTATGGCGCAGATGACGTGGAGTTGAAAAATGTTTTAAGGTCCGCATCAAAACTTGTTGCAGGACAAAATATCCCTCCAAGAACGATTAATGAACTTAAGCAGCTCGCAGTTCAAGATATGAAGAATTTGCAAGATGTGTTAGGGGCACAAGGGTACTATGATGCAGAGATGGATTTCTTTGTGGAAATTGAAACAGTTCCCGTAACAGTTTACTTAAAAATAAGCCTTGGTAAACTTTATACACTTGGTGCATTTAAAATTAAGTCAGATCCTCCAGACAATCCCCAAATCCCCCTTATTTCAGAAAATATTACGAGGCTTGGTATTCATATGGGGATGCCTGCAAAAAAAGATAAAGTAAAATCTGCCATTGATCAGGTCCTTAAATTTCTTAAGGATCGCGGACAACCTTTAGCAAAGATCAAAGAAGATCGCATGGTCATTGATCGCGCTTCTAAAGAACTCCATGTAGCGCTTTTAATTAACGCAGGTCCTCTTGTACGTTTTGGTAACATTGTTATAGAAAACAGTGGGGGCGTGAATGCAGATTTTATTAAGGGCAAGCTTGCCTGGCAGAAGGGTGATATTTACAATAGAGAGAAGATTATCCAAACGATTCAAAAACTTCATAATAGTCGTCTTTTTAAGACCATTAAAATTACTAATGGAGAGACGGTGAGTGATGAAGGATTTATGGATATTTATGTGAATTTAACAGGCACTACTCCAAGTGATTATAGTATTGGTGCTAAATATCAACCTAAACAATCCATGATTAATACGGTGAAGTGGGAAAGTCGTAATCTCATGGATCGTGGAGAAATCTTGAGTCTTCAAGGGGATGTTGGGTCCAAACAAAAAACAGGAGAACTAGCTCTTCTTTTACCAGATTTTCAGAAGATTAATTTAGATTTTATTATGAATATACGTGCAGGGAAATGGGAATTTCCCGCCTATGTTAAGCAAGGCATTGAGATGAAATCTTCCGTGCAATATCCTATTTTTGGACCAGATCTTATAGGAGAAGCAGGCCTTTCTTTTGAAATTAACAATGTGGAAAAAAATGGAGAGAGAGAAGATACTTATCGGATTTTAGGATTCCCTTTTGGTATAAAGTATTCAGATATTATTGGGGGTCATCAGCCTCGTAGAGGCGTGCGGTTTGAGGGTAAGGTTTATCCTTATATGACTGTATTTGGGAAGCTTCAATCTTATGTTCGTGCCCATTTAAATCCGGAAGTGTTTTATCCAATTACAGCAGCAGAAGATGTGGTTGTCACAGGTTGGCTTGATGCCGGATTTACTCCTGGTGCTGGAAAAAAGATAGTTCCTTCTCATAAGCTATACTATCCAGGAGGCGCTGATACTATTAGAGGGTATAAATTTCAAATGGCGGGTCCTCTTGATGAGTTTAAAAACCCTAAGGGTGGGCGTTCTATGGTTCTCTTCGGTGCTGGAGTCAATAGCTATGTCACAGATTCTTTGACCATTTCAGGTTATATGGATTGTGGAACAGCTTATGACCGTCAGTATGGGGATTTTTCATCTGGTATGCTGTGGGGTATTGGGGCAGGGATTAAATATCATACAGAATATGGAGATTTAAGTTTTGATATCGCATCTCCCGTGATCAGACGAAAAGAAGATGATGCTATTGAGTTCTATGTTAGCTTTAATATGAAGCCTTATGAGGTATACCAAGGACTTTATAGGAATTTTACACCACAAGCGATTCAAAACTCTTCTATTAAATAAGGTTCGCTAATTCGTACGATTAAGCCCTAGAGCTTCGAGTTGCTCTATAATAGAAGAAGTGTTTTTTTCAATAGAATAGGTCCATTTTTCTAGCTTTCCTCTAAAAAATCGTATGCATCCTTTTTCTAATAAAGCCTTATGAAAAGCCCCAAGCTTTTTGGAGTGACCCTTAAGTTCTAGAAGATAAACAGGTTTTCCTGTGGAGACAGCTTCTGAAATCATGGAAACAGAATCTGCTGTTACAATTATTATATCTGCGTAAGCCAAAAATCCCATGTAGGGGTTATCTCCTGTGCCATCCCAAATAAAACGAGGGGTAGATCCTAGGCCGTGTTTAAAGGTATCAAAGCATTTTTCATCCGTGCGCCTGGATGCTGTGACCATGTAGGCCATAGGCTGACGTTTTGCCATGTTGCGCAATTGCATACCGTATGTCTCCATCGTTTCCGGGTCCATTTGGTAATGACGGGTTTTTCCCCCAAGAAGCACAGCAACTTTCGTGGAAGAAAGATTTCCAAGCCTGTTTTCATACTCTTTGCGTGCTGTATCAAGGGCTTTTTCTGTAACGCAATGAAATGGAAATAAGGTTGAGATAACATTAGAGCCCTTTAGTCGATCGTGATAAGGGGCAATCACAGCATCAAAATTTTTAGGAGATATATAGGGGTTTTGGAGAAAAATAGTGAAGGTTTTACCGTGACTTAGGTTTCGAATTTCTTTTGCAACTGCTGCTGCAGAACGGCTTGCGGCAATTAAAATATCTGGCCATTCTTGGTCTCCTTCAAGACCTGTAATGCCACCTAGGGGTCTGATCCAAAATTGAGGTGGAAGAAAAGACCAGGGAAATTTAGGAGTAATTTTCTTAATAATTGGCTGAAGACCTAAGATAGACGCCAAACCAATGCATTGATTTTCAGTCCCTTTTTTACCATCTGTTAAAATCCAAGCGGTTTGAGGCATTTTATATGTATTGCACGTCTAGAATTTTATAATAACTTTCGCCTTTAGGAGCAAAAACCTCCACATGGTCTCCTTTTGTTTTTCCGATCAATGCTCTTGCAAGTGGGGATGTAAGAGAAATAAGACGTTTTTGGATATCTGATTCTTCTTCTCCCACAATTTGATAAGAGAGTGTTTCTTCAGTTTCTTCATTTAACAAGGCAACAGTAGCTCCGAACCGCACTATATCACCAGATAATTCCTTTATGTTAATGATTTGGGCCCGTCCAATTTTAAATTCTAACTCTAGAATGCGTCCTTCAATAAATGACTGTTTTTCGCGAGCAGCATGATATTCAGCATTTTCCGATAAATCACCATGTTTGCGAGCATCTTCAATCGCGCTTATAACGGCAGGTCTCTCTGAATTTTTTAATTTTGCCAGTTCTTTCTTTAGTCGTTCGTATCCTACGATTGTCATGGGAACTTTTTCCATAAGAATCTCCTCCTTCAATTAAGTTTTTTGGATAAAAATATTGTTGGATATATCAAAAAAGAGGATTTCACTTATAAGGGGTCACGGAGTGAAAGTCAAGATTTTGCTAGAGCTCGTTTCTTAAGAAGATTCTCCTAAAAGATTCTGCCTGAGTTTTGAATAAGTACTCTTGGGATGAAGCCAAATTTCAAAAAAGTACTGAGAAAATTTTCTGTCTTTAACGGATCCTCTCAAAATGTAGTCGGGGTTTTCCTTGGCCTTATAGTAGAAGCTTATAACCCCCTCTTTCTCCGGTTCACATATGATTTGAATAATATCTCCAGCCCCCACTTTTTCTGGATAGAGGGCTTCTAGTTTTTCTTCGTAGAGCTTTACGTCTGTGGAGGAAAGTTCTGGATGGTAATAACAAATTTTTTCGATGGTCTTTTCAATGAGTTTTTTTCTACTAGCCCCTAAGTTTTGGAGTGTTTGCAGCGCCATTCTACAAGAGAATGTTTTAGCGCATTCCCCTGAATTTGCCCATAAAGCAATATCATAAATTTTAAAAATAAAAGCATAAAGAGACCCACTTCCAAGGGGACCTTTTCCTGGAAATGCTTGCTCTATAGGATTTAAAACAATGGAGCTCCCTGCTAAAGCTTTGTAACTACCTATGCAGTATATGAATGTAAGCAATAGAATTTTTTTCATGATCTCCCTATTTTCTGTCCTATTAGTATAGCTCAAAACAGAAGATTTTTACAAAGTAATAGACACACGCGTTGAATGGATAGACACGTATCAATAAAATCTTGACGTTCTTAGGTATTTCATACTAATTTTCAATTATGACTTTCAAAAACAATCGCATTCCCCGTTATACCCCCATCGTCATTATTCTGTCGTTCATTATCTATTGCATTGAAATTGACCTTGCGGTGCCAAGCTTTCCCTTTATCACAGAAGCTCTGAAAACAACGGAATCGTTGATGCAATTGACGTTGAGTCTTAATTTTTTAGGATTCTGTTTAGGGGCCTTGGTTTATGGGCCTTTGTCGGATTCGTTTGGCCGTCGTTCGACACTTCTCGTTGGCTGTAGCATTTACGTTGTAGGAGGCATTGGTTGTGCTGTTATGAATTCCATAGAATCTCTCCTCTTTTTTAGATTTATTCAAGGATTAGGTGCAAGCTCAGGATGTGTCATTCTTTATGCGATGATTGCGGATATTTATCCTCCGAAAAAAATGGCGTGGTTCCACGGCGTCATGAATGCAACGTTGACGATTACCATGGCGGGTGCTCCTATGGTGGGGGGGCTCATTAACCAAAGCTTTGGATGGCGTTATCCTCTGATTACAATTGCAGTTTTAAGCTTTTTAACTCTTGTTATGATGATTTTTGTTTTGCCTGAAACGCGAGATGAAAGAACAGTCTTGAATATGCGGTCGATTAAAAAAGATTACATTAAGCTTTTAACAAATCTGGAATTCATGCTTTTAACCATGGGGCCGAGTATTTTAGTAGGGGTTTACTTGACTTTTGTGGGAACAGCCTCATTCTTTTATCAAAGGCAACTGAATCTTTCCATTATTGAATTTGCTGCACATCAGGGTCTAGTGTTGACAAGTTTTGCTTTGGTAAGTGTTTTTACAGGAAAAATTAATCATCTTTTGGGTATGAGAAAATCCATTCAGTATGGTAATTTTGTTACGATCTTTGGGGCATTGATTTTGCTGGCGCTCGGCCTTTATCCTGTATTTTATCCCTACTCTATCACGCTTTTCATGTGTATTCATGTTATGGGTATTGCGCTTTCCTTTGGCACAACAGTGGCCATTGCTTTTAATGTTGTTCCAGACTTGGTAGGGGCTTCTTCTTCCCTTATTATGGCCTCTCGCCTCTTTTTCTCCTCAGCTATGGTTGCTTATGCGAGCAGTGCGTATGACGGGAGCTGGCGTTCAGTTGCTATTATTTTAGTCATTGGCGCTACTATCGGATGTATGTTGATTGCAAAAGGGATGGCTATCTCTAAGAGCACTCTTCTTAATGAAAAATAAAGCTACTATCAATCATCCATTTCTTCAGAGATAATGATTTTCTTCCACGCTCCCTTGTTGTAGCGCCAAAGGAAAAGGAAAAGGTTTATGATCCCATAAAGCGCCATAAGTTGCCAGACAACGACTGGATCTTTTTTGAGGATGATAACAAAAATATAGACAGGAATAACCCCAAAAAACCATGAGCTTACGCTGTTCATCAGCATAACAAATTTTGTATCTCCAGCGGCTGTTAGAATACCTGCTATAATCCAAACAAAATCATCAAATAAGAGGAAGGCCCATACCCAAGCGAGTGCTGTGCGTCCATGATGCATAATTGTATCGATAGGTATGGCAGTTTTATCCCCTAAAAAAGCGCTAATAAAGATATCTGGAAAGAAGAGAAAGGGAATTGCAAGGATTGAAATCATCAAAATATGAAATTTGATGGAAGATTTTAATATTTTTGGTACCTTCCTTAATTTTCCTTCTCCAATAGCGTTAGAGGCAAGAGCAATAACAGCTTTCTGGAGCCCATCTGCGAGAAAAGTAAAGAGAATAAAAATAGTCTGACCAATTTGAAGAATAGTTACATGCTGTACGCTTGTAGAGCCTGTTATGGCAAATATAAAATACCAAGCGCTCATGCCGATGAGGTGACTTACAGCGTTGGGCATGCCAATTTTAAGACTGTCCTTGAAAATAGGCCAATGAAAAGACCAATCATGGGAATTAAATTTCTTTCTATTGGTTGGGGACAGAAAAACTACCAACAAAATAAGAACCTGCATTATTTCTGATAAGACAGTAGCAATGGCTGCTCCTTCTGTGCCCATAGGACTAAGAAATCCATCAACTCCAAATACTAAGAGAACATCTAATCCTAAATTAATGGCGTTTCCAAGGATAGCGCTTACCATCACAAGATTGACGTGACCTCTTCCAATGAAAAAAGAAGCAAGGGCCGCATTAAAAGAGGAAAGATAGCCTGTGGACATAATCCATTGATAATAAGGAAGACCCTCATTGTAAAAAGGTTTTGTAATGATGAAGGGTCCGGCATAAAGCCCCATGGGAATAAAAAAAATCATAAGTCCAAGAGAAAACCAGAGCATTTGCCAAACAGCTTGACCAACTTTTTCATATTTTTGAGCGCCATTAAATTGACCAACAAAAATTTCTGCAATGGACGCTACGGCCCATGCGCCAAAGACGAAGGGCATGATAGCGCTACTGGCTGCAGCCACAGAATTCATGGCCTCAAGAGAATAGTGGCCCAAAATAATGCGATCAAAAAAGATCATCAGATTTGTGGAGAGTGCTGTAAGCATCATGGGAAATGCAAGAGAGGTGATTTCTCGTACGCTTCCAGAGGGGTATTTGGTTAGCTTTGAAGCCCTTGCCATGCTTCTTAAAGTCCTTTAATTAATATTTTTAGTATTTTATTCTAAGGTACTATAGGGAAATATCCTTTAAAAGTCTAGAGAAGTGGATATTTTTTTGAAAAAAGGGAAACTGCTAAAAGTGTATTTTATTGGTTAAACAACTGCTACAAATAATCTGTAGCGCTATGATATAGTGGAGCAGGTTTTAAGGGTTCTTCGAGGGGTAAGCAAGGTTTTTGTTATGAGAGCACGCAAAAAATATATGTTTTTTATACAAGGGCTTGTGATTTTATTCATTTTTAGCTTCATTTTATTTTACAATCTTAATCGTTCTCGTGTGATGGTTCTCCACAGTTATTCTAATCAGATTCCTGAGGTCGCGGCTTTTAATGAGGGATTTTCTGATATTACGAAGGATTTGAAAAATCCTTATATCGTGAATAGCTACATGAATATCGCTCTTGCTACTTCTCCTGAGGAACGTATGAAGTTTGGACTCAGATCACGAGAGTTTATCAAAGAATTTGATCCAGAGATCATCGTTGCTGTGGGAGAGGAAGCTCAAGAATATGTTCTGCGACACAATATAGACAATTTGAAAACCAAGGTTGTCTTTGCATGTATTCGACCGCATTCTGCCCATCAATACGATAAAAAAGCCAATGCAACAGGTGTCCTGGAGGAAATTCCTATGCAAGCCATCAAGGAAGTTTTAGCCAACACTTATAAGACACAGGTGGATTCCGGATTGCCCATACACTTGATTTTTATAGGAGATAAAAGTTTTCGTGTAAATAAAGAAAAGAGCTATATTTTACAACAGAATTGGGATCCTTTCTTAGTGCCGAATTTTATTCAAGTGGATACATTTGATGATTGGAGAAGAGAAATCATTGATCTTCACAAGAAAAAAGATACAGCTGTCATTTTTCTTCTTGGATATGATCATTTAACCATTAGAAAAGATTCTGGGGTTAAGGTTCCTTCACGAGAAATTTTGGAGTGGACATTGCAGTACAGTCCCTATCCTGTGATTGGCCTTTATGAAAATCATTTCTATGATGGAGCACCGTTGAGTCTTTCTCCATCAGCACGAGAATCAGGTGAAAAAGCAGCAAACTACGTTAAACGTTTGATGTGTGGAGATAGGATGAAAGACTTACCTATTTTAACAACAAACCAATTTATGGTGGGCCTTCGAAAAGGTATTGGTAAAAAAGAATCTTTTGTTATCCCGAAATCCTTTGAGGTTATTGCACAAACCAACAAACGGTATGTGGAGGAGTAGGGGTTTTAGTTTAACCATTCAACTTTCTAACAACGCTTGAAACAAATTTGAATCCGCGTCGGCTTTTCAAAGATTCTGGTGTGCTTAGATGAAGAATTTCAATAGGCCCCATGCTTGACAACAGGCCTTTAAGACTTTCTTCTGTTTGGTCGTTAAAGTAGCGATTTTCTTCTAAGTATTCTTGTTCTCCATGACGAAAAGAAGCGTACAAAATCCCATCTTTTTTTAAAGCTTTATAAAGCTTCTTTAAAACATCTTGAATATCAGGCTTTGGCACATGGAGAAGAGAAGCAGAGGCCCAAATGCCATCAAACTGGTGGTCATAGGTAATATCTTGAAACCTTAAGGTGCGAACGGTATGACCTGTGTAGGCTGATGCTAGGGCAGCGAGCTCTTTTGATCCATCAATAGCCGTAACGTCATATTTCTGTTCTAAAAAATACTTTGTATCGCGACCACTGCCACACCCTGCGTCAAGGATTTTTCCACCTTTTGGAACAAGGGGTAAAAAAAGGTTGTAGAGAGAAGACATATCAAAATCTTTCGTGGAACTGAAATATTCCTCGGAATTTTGATTATAATAAACAATGGAATCCATATAGTGACCCACTCACTACCCCTCTTTACTGATATCGCCCAATTTTCCCATCAATTCATCCCATTCACGTGCACTGATACCAGAATTTTCTTGAGAGACATTTTCTCCTTTAATGAGTTTTTTAATCACATCAAGACCGCTTTTTGAGAAATAAGATCCATGGAAACGGTGTTCCATAAAAGCCTCATAGGCAAAAGGAACCCAGTGTTTGACTATATCAAGCATGGCCTCCACATAAACACGAATTTCGTATTGTGCATGAGGATCTCCTCGAAGAGACATGAAGTGAAACAGGTTATGAAGATCAATTTTCCAATACCACTGGGTATAGAAACTGACGGGAAGATTAATACGCGCTAGTTCGCGTGTCAGGCCATTTTTTGAGGGGTCTTTCTTATTACCCAATTCATCCTCATTGAGCATTTCATCATAGGATGCATAACATTGTTCTGCATCACGCTTGAGGAGCATGAGAACGCGCTCTGCTTCCTCTCCTTGTAAAACCTCTTCTCTCCCCTGTTTGTTTGTGGAAGATTGACACGCTAAACTCTCTGGCGCTGGGGTATAGAACTCTTTGTCCATAATGGAGTACCGTGCGGAATATTCGTTAATATTAGCAGTGCGATGTCGAATCCATTGGCGTGCCACAAAAATTGGAAGTTTCACGTGAAACTTAATTTCGCACATTTCAAAAGGCGTACTGTGACGGTGGCGCATGAGGTAATTGATGAGACCACGATCCATGGTTTTTTGTTTGGTGCCTTTTCCATAAGATACCCGGGCTGCTTGCACGATAGCGCTATCATCTCCCATATAATCGATGACGCGTATAAATCCATGGTCTAAAACTGGAATGGGTTTATAGAGTAGCTCTTCTAAGGATTGCACCGTTGCACGGTGTGTAGGTTGTGTTTCTGCCCTTAGCTCTTGTATCTCTTCTAGGTATTTTTTATCCATGGTCATAGGCCTTCCTTGGGAATTTTGCATCACTCCAAAACATGCTCTAAAACATTCTAGGGCCTCGTATTAAAATATGCTAGAGTCGGCACGGAATTTTTTTATTATGTTAAGAGACAATGGATTATAACCATATAAAACAAGATATCATCCCCTCTCTCTTGGAGGTCTTAGGGGACCATGCGTTTGATTGGGAGGCAGTTCAAAAAGCGTCAGAGATGACTGCACATGCTTATGGAATAGTGCGTCTTGCGTTTGCAAACAGCCTAGATCATGTCTTAAAAGAAATAATATCCTATTTTGGCACTAGCATAGAAGGGTCTCTGAAGGCAGAAGAGCTTTCGTCGCTGCGGACGCATGAAAAAATTAGGCACATTTTTAAGGTAACATTAACGGTTCTCACTCCCTACAAAGAGGCGTTACACTCTCTTACGCACTATAGAGTCTTCATGACCCAATTCCCCACAGTCTTTTCCACGGGTTATCACAGTATGGATTCCGCATGGTATAAGGCAGGGGACCGATCAACAGATTATAACTTTTATACAAAGCGTCTTCTCCTTTCGATCGTTTGTATTCCAACGTTCTTATTTTGGCTTCGACCAGAAAACGATTTGATAGAATCGATGGAGTTTTTTGATAAGCGATTGGCTCAGGTTATGAAAATCCCAAAAATAAAAAATCACATTGTGCAAACTGTTCAATCATTTTTTAACCGCAAAGCGCTGTAGTCATGACACATATTACTCGTCAGCTTTCTCCTCTGCCCTTTGTTTCCCCTGCGCTTATTTCTGTCACCCCCGCGGAAGCGGGGGTCCAGGGCAAAAAACGAGATCTTGCAAGCGGAAAAGCCGTGACACCCCCTATGTGTAGGGCTTTACCCTGGTTCCCCGCTTTCGCGGGGATGACGGAAAAGGAAGGGAAGATGAAAGATCAGAGGAGTTTTATCGACTCAAAAAGTGATAGGAAGTTTGCATGATAATACAAGCCCGTTCTTCTCTTTTCAAAATAACCCTTTGCATCGGCGTTGTTTTTGTCCTAGGACTCCCCATTAATACCTTGCCAAAAATTTTTGTTCTTTTAATGGTTTTTATGCGGTTTTCTTTAGGCGATCATTTTTCTGTTCAGGCTTTTTCCCGATCTCTCCCCCTTTTGGCCTTAGCCTGGGGAATGCATTCTTTTTGGCCCACACTTTCCATTCAAGAAGGCCACCATATTTTCTTGCCCCATCAAGAATCCTACGTGAAGCGTGCGTTAGGCAAAGACTATGGAGCGCTCTTAGAAGAGTTTTCAGTATATTATAAAGATCATGAAGGATTTGTTACAAAACGATCTTTTGAGAATATTCCTGGTGATGGCCAAGGCGATAAGAAAGATTTTTCTTTTTCAGCCGATGGACTGTGGGGAGACAAACCTCAGTTTTCTCGTATTGCAGATCACATAAATTTTAATAGCATGGAAACGTTGCGTTTGGGAGAGATGGGGAAAAAGCGCTATAACTTTTATGATGCCAATAGCTTCTTATCCCGGAAATTCATGCCATACTTTGTCTTCTACGAGATTAATCCTTCTATGTTTCATACGACGTTATGTGCTAGTGGGCATATTTTTTTAAGCGATCACATGAAATTTCATCCTCTTCAAGGCAAGTGCATAACTTTTGATTCTCAGCATGTGGGCCAGAGAGTTTTAGGGGTTTTCATATCTCCTCAAGTTCCTTTATCCATGTCTTTAACCCAACATTCTTTTTTGTCTCATGGGGTGAGGGATTTTTTGATTTCTCTAGTCTTCGTGGGGTTTCTTTTAAGTTTTGGATGGAAGTCTTTTTCTTTGAGATCCTTTGCGATTCCAGGATTCTCTATGGTAGCGGTTTTTTTAGGTTGTTGGATTTTCTCTCCGCACCTTTTGACGGGATACCCTAACTTGCCAGGAGGGGGAGATGGGTTAACGTATACGGGGTTTGGAAAGGAAATGTTAGAGTCTCTCAATCGTGGAGATTGGATGAACTTTTTCAAAGGTGCAGAGCCTATTTATTATTATATGCCAGGCATGTCCTATTTCAGAGCCATAGAGCAGTATTTTTTTGGAGAAACCCATTATGGATATGTCTTGGTTTTATGGTGCATACCCATTATCGTTTATAACTTCTTGAGTATGCTTTTTCCAAAAAGATGGGCAACTATTTTATGGGTCTTTTTTCTTTTTACTCCTATCTTTGAGCGTTTTGGGTTTGCTTTTTATCACTTCATTAAGCTTGCAAACAAGGGGTTTGCGGAACCCATAGGCTATGGCCTTTTTATTATGGCAATGACATATCTTTTGCCAGGCATAGATAAGATTCGTAACGATATATCTTCAGGAAGGCTTTTTTGGGCAGGTCTTAGTTTGGCGGCTTCGATCTTTTTTAGACCAAATTTAGCACCATTAGTGCTTGTTTTATCAGGATTTGTTTCTTTTGAATTTTTAAAAGCGCGCCGTTGGATCCCTCTTTTAACCTATGGTGCAGGCGTGGGGATGACCCTTTTGATCCCGTTGCATAACTGGGTTTTTGGGGGACAGTTAGTTCTTCTTACATCCTCTGCGGCGATTGATAATAATATGCATGTTTCTCCCCTTATTTATGGTCAAGGATTGATGGAGATTTTTTCAGGAACATTCAAAGGACCTCACTTGGAAAAGGTTTTAATACATTTGGAGCATTGGAATCATCTTACAGATATATATCGTTTGATTCCTTTAGCAGTATTAATTTGGAGAGGGTTTTCGAAAACCACAAGCCCATGCATCCGCTGCTTGAGTTGGATCGGCATAACAGGGCAAATACTATTGCTTTTCTATGTTCCAGGGGGGCGCTATTCCTATTTAGCATGGATGCTGACTTTTCTTGTGTTTTTGGAATGGTTTTCTCATCCCAATAGGGTAATTGACTTTTTCAAAAAGAAGCTTACATTAAAGAAATGTGTATCAGAATGATTTCTAAAGTTTCACTAAACAGTCCCTCTCTTGTCGGAGCCGGGTTCTCTTCGTTTGCGTTTCATCATCACGCAGCGTAAGCTGCGATCTCTTGATATTAAAATTTCAGTTTCTTTTGTAAAAATGGTCGTTTAGATTAAAAATCTCTTCTGGCCCGTTGCTTAGTATATGGATTAAAGGGTTATTAAAATGGATATGGTTGTTTTTTGGTTATGTGCAGGTGGACTGTGTTTGGCGTCAATTCTATTGGGTATGCAAGGGGGGCGTACACAAGAAAAATCTGTCCATGAGTTTTTCGTTTGCAAATCTAATTTAAGATTAGTCTCTTTGATGTTGACGATTCTTGCCACTCAGTTAGGGGGAGGGTCTGTGATTGGCAGTGCAGAAGCCGCTTACCAAAATGGATGGGTTGCTATATTTTACTCTCTGGGTATTGCGCTTGGCTTAATGATAATGGCTTTTACAGTAGGACCCGCGCTTCGAAAATATAGTGTCTTCACCATTGCTCAAGTGCTTGGAAACATATATCACTCAAGACGCTTGCAAATCATAGCGTCTCTTCTCTCTATCGTAACTCTATTTCTTATCTTGGTTGCAACCGGTGTTTCTTGCCGGAAAGTCTTCCTATCCTTAGGATTTGAATCTCCATGGATCCTGATTGGATTTTGGGCTGTTTTGATAGGCTATACAATTCTTGGGGGGCTCAGAGCTGTTGTGGTGACCGATAAACTTCAGGTTCTTTTTATTTTAGGGGTTTTTGCACTGATCATCTTTTTGCTTGGAGATAAATTTATTCTAACGCTGAATGCTGATGTGCTTGAGGGCTTTGAAAAATCTGAAATTTCTTGGTCTAGTTGGGTTTTGATGCCGCTTTGTTTCATGCTTATTAGTCAAGATATGGGGCAACGTTGCTTTGCAGCAGAAAGTGATAAGAGTATCCGTCGTGCCATGATTGGGGGAAGCTGTCTTCTTGTCGTTGCAACGTTGGTACCCGTTTTCGTTGGAATCTTAGGGCGGTATTTAGGACTCAGTGTTAGCGGAGAAAGTATTTTTATGGCAGTGATCAAGGCTACTTTGTCTCCAGCACTGATTAGTTTTGTTGCTATCGCTGTTCTTA
>Ga0214919_10003641_pt1 | contig 23090 bp, 23 predicted proteins | sample LL1503_MetaG_FD_177994 | JGI IMG/M metagenome (GOLD analysis project Ga0214919, IMG submission 177994) | Freshwater microbial communities from Lake Lanier, Atlanta, Georgia, United States - LL-1503 | ecosystem: Environmental > Aquatic > Freshwater > Lake | place: USA: Georgia | collected... | reverse complement strand
TGATCGAAAGTTGATAATGCCAATTGTCCATTTAGGATTTTTATTTAACAAATCTTTTGCCATAACTATTTCGCAAATTTGATAATATTTTCAGCAATGAATTCACGGTTTTCTTTTGTAACCCACCAGCCAACAGGAATGCAAAGATGCGTGTTGTTGAATTGGTCTGCTCCGCGAAGGTGCGAGGCATCAAATTTTGAAAACATGCTGTGAAGATCGTTTCTTGAATGAACTTTTGAAGTTGCAACGCCAATTTCTGTCATTTTTTCCATCAATTCATTGCGGTTATTTATGTGAATTGTATAAAGCCAATATGCTGATTTCCCCTTAGGATTTTGAAGTGAAACCTTAATTTTATCAATTCCTTTGAAGGCGTTATCATAAAACAATGCGTTTTCTTGATGCCTTGAGACAATCCAATCAATATGCTTCAAATTCTCAATTCCAACGGTTGCTGAAACATCGTTCATATGGAACTTGTAACCAGCTTCAGCAACATCAAGTTCGCATCGTAAGTCAATTTTTTCCTTTGTTTGCGGGTTGCGGTCAATTCCAAACCAGCGAAGGAGTTTTGCTCTTTGAGCATCTTGTTCATTTTTGCAAAACAATACGCCTCCATCAATTGAAGTTAAGTGTTTAATTGCTTGAAATGAGTGCATTGTGTAATCTGAATCATTCCCAATTCTTCTGCCGTTCCACTCGGTTCCAATTGAATGTGCACCGTCTTCAACGGTTTTAATTCCATATTCTTTGGCAATTTTGTTTATTTCATCAATTTCACAAGGGTTTCCACCCCAGTGGATCATAATTATTGCCTTTGTGTTTTTCGTGATGTTTTTTCTAATACTTTCAGGGGAAATATTGCCCGAAATGGGGTCGGCATCTGCCCAGATAATCTTCGCACCGTGATTCATAATTGGTGTGTTTGTTGCTGTGCAAGTAATTGACGATGTAATAATTTCCGCATCTTGATTCACTTCATTTGTTCGTGTTTCGTCGTAAATTGCTAAATGATAAGCAAGATGCAATGCCGATGTTCCGGAATTTACAATAACCGCATTTTGGTTGTTTGAATAATTAGCAAGTTGTTTTTCAAATTCAGCAACTTTTGCACCTTCACCAATATACCCCGAATTTAAAACTTTTGCAACTTCTTGTGAGGCAGTTTCTGCCATAAAAACTTTAAACAAAGAAATTGCATTCATTTAAACCGAAAAAATTCAATAATATTAGATGTAAAATGGAATGACATAAATTAAAAGTAAAGTAATATATGTTGCATCGCATTTCGCAAATTTTCCTGCCATGGTTTGATATATTCATTCAATTTTGAACTTTCAAGGCGGGAATTTAGTGGTCGCTCTGCTTTTGTTGGAAATTGTTCCGTTTTGATTGGATTGATTTTCTTAACCGCTAGATTGCACCCCAATTTCTTTGCCTGTTTTTCAATTTCGCAGGCAAATTCAAACCACGAACAAAAACCGCCGTCCGTGAAATGATAAATACCAAATGGAAATTCAAATGGAAGTTGATCTTTTAGGAGTTTATCCGTCATTTTTGCAACCTCAAATGCACTTGTTGGTGAACCGATTTGGTCACAAACAACAGAAATTTCCTCTCTTTCTTGCATTAATTTTAGCATAGTCTTGACAAAATTCTTGCCGTATGAACTGTAAACCCAAGAAATTCGCAAAATATAAACCTTACATTTTGATTCCAAAATCAACTTTTCACTCTCAAGTTTTGTTTGTCCGTAATAGTTGATCGGGTTTGGAGTATCGTTAACCTTGAATGGCGTTGCACTACTGCCATCAAAAATGTAATCCGTGGAATAATGAACCAAGGTTGCGTTGTTTTTTTCACAAAATTTCGCAATTTCAAAAACAGAATTTGCGTTAATATTCATCGCTTTTTCTTTTTGAGATTCAGCCAAATCAACGCCCGTAAATGCACTTGCGTTTATTATGATTACAGGAATGAACCCCAAGTTTTCCAAAAATGAAGTAACATTTTGCGGATTTTCAAAATTACATTCATCACTTCCAACAAAACGCCATTTGTGTAAATCATCACGCAAAACCTCACGCAAACATGATGCAACTTGTCCGTTTTTTCCAAAAACAATGTTCATTTGGGCACTATTCACTTTGCTTGCAAAAATTCAAACATTAATTTCTTCACGGAAGCAACGCTTGGTTGTGTAAACGGTTCAACTTGTAGAAAGCTAGCCTGAAAAAGAACTTCTTGCATATAAAACGCAAAAAGTTTACCAACTTCTTTTGGTGAAATTTCCTCAAAGTGGATAATTCTAACGCCTTTTCCCTGCTTTTCAAGCTCTTTTGCAACGCCTTGCATTCCTGCTTGCATCAAAAACGATAGCCGCGTTTTTGGAATTTCAACGCCTGCGATTTTGTTGTGAATTAAATCTCCACTTTCACATGTGTTGCCAATGAATGTGTAGGTTTTATCATTTCGACCATCCAAAAACATTTGCAATTGATTGTGCTGATCCTTCGTTCCAAGCGACCTTACCACACAATAACCGTTTCCACTTTTTGAAAGAGATTCTGCCGTCAGCTGCGAATACCATTCGGTGAAAACATCAAGCTTGTGAATGTATGGCATTGTTATGTGAATTGGCATTTCAAGCATTGATTTTGCAAACGCCATATCAATTTCACTTTGTGATTGAATTTTTCCACCTTCAATGTAGCTTTCAACATTCACGCCGGCAATTAATGCAGGGAAAATTGCAACTGCCGTGAAACAGGAAAACCTTCCGCAAACATCATGGTGAACAATTGTTGTTGCATTGTTTTCTTTTGCAAAATTCCAAAGGGGAGTTCCCTGCATTGTCAAAAAAAAGCAGTGATTTTTGATTTCCCGCCTTTGCTCACTCAAATACTGAAGGCAGTAATTCGTTTGAACAAGGGTTTCAAGGGTTTCGCCCGATTTTGTAATAAAAACAAACGCAGTTGTTGAAATTTCAGTTCGCTTAATTTGAACAATCGTGCTTTCGTCAAGAACATCAATAAAGCGAATTTTTGGCGAATTTGGTGCTTTAAATTGAACAAGAACCTGTCCTGCAAGTGAAGAGCCGCCGACTCCAAAAATGAAAACATGCGTGAATTTTTCCTGAATTTCGTGTGCAATTTCCTTCCAAAGTGGAAGTTCTTCGGTGTGAAACAGGTTTGAAATATCAACTGCGACCGAATTTTCGTTTTTCGTGTTTAATGTGTGAACTTCCATGTTATATAATATATTTCTTCCACTTGAAAATTGAATTTGCCGTTCTTGGATTTAAGCCCATTTCGTCAAGAATTTCCTCATTCGTAATAATTCCCGTGAGTTGCTTTTCGTACATGTTTAGGATTGCTTTAAAGATGCTGATGTTGACGATATCTCTCTCAATTAAACATCTTTTCATAAGAGGCATACCCATATGCACCAGTGTTAGCATTGGGCAAGTTTCATTTGTACTTCCAAAGTGGAAGCGTAAATATTTTTCATACTTTTTCCATACTCTTGGTATGTAGAAATCTAAATATGGTGTTGTGAAAAGAGAGTAATCACAATCGGGATTGTTTGTCAAATATTCAATCACATCCTCTTTTTTTATATACACAGAGTATTGAAATTTGTTATTTACAAAATACTGTGTGAGAGTTTTTTCATAATAAATTGCATAATATTTGTGTGAAACATATACCATGTCTTTCCAAAATGTTTTAAAAATATCTGTTTTAATCAGGTTATTTTTAAATATAATAAAGTACGAACAAATGTATGGAACAGCATCCCTAATATTCGTGGCAAAATTACCAGCAGTATTGTGGTGTGCATATGCATCATTCATACCCCAGAAATCACAATCTTCAGCTTGCATTTGGTCGTGAATTGGGGACATATCATAAATGGGACCAATCACGGAATCGTTTGCAATTAGTAGCGTTTCAAGTTCGTCAAATTTGCTTCCAAGTTTTTCCATATAACGCAAGATACCGTCCTTATAAGCACCGAAATCATAGCCAATGTTATCGCGTTCAATCACTTCAACACAAAGGCTTTGTAAGGCTGGTATATCTTTTTTTTGCAGTTGGCAATTGGAAAGCAGAACAACCGAATAACCAAGATTTTCCTTCAAATGTTGCAGATATTTCCAAGTTGTTGGCAAAATTCCCCTTGGTTGATATGAAACAAAAACGCAAAGACGGCTTCCAATTTCAACATTTCCTTTGTGAAATGAATATTTAATTGGAAAGGAGAATAATTTAATTTTCATTCTAAATTTCATAACCTTTGACCTACACCATTTTGGGAAAACAGTATGAAGAATTGGGCGAATAAAAATGCGTTCAAAATGATGACGAAGTTTTGTATTTTTCATGGTTTATGCTAAATTGCTGTTTTTATATTCTTGAAAATTTTGAAGTAATCCATCTTTTTCTGAAGTCAAGGGATTTTTTGTTTGCCAGTCAATTCCACATGAGGCATAATGAATGCCGTTATCGCTTTCTTTGTTGAAGTGGGTGTCGGTGAAATAAAGCAGGTGGGCGGAATCTGAAATAACCTCAAAGCCGTGTGCAAAGCCGTGTGGAATGTATAGCATTTTTTCAGGGCAATCAAGTTCAATCGCAAAATGTTTCCCAAATGTTGATGATTTCGGGCGAATATCAACCACAACATCAACAACAGTTCCACCAATGCAACCAACAACCTTTGCCTGCCAAGGATTCGTTTGAAAATGCAAACCGCGAATAACTCCCTTCGTTGAAAACGAATGGTTAACTTGCGAAATTTTAGTATTCAAGCCAAGCGATTCAAACCGATTCAAGTTGAAGCGTTCCATAAAGAAGCCCCTTTCATCGCCAAATTTTGGAAGTTCAAGAACTTTTAAGCCTTCAATGCCCGTTTCAATTACTTTCATTTACAAATTTTTAATAAATACTTCCGATACTCCGATTCCTTATTCATTTTCATTGCCATTAATTCCAATTCCGAACTGGAAATTAACCCCTCCGTGAATGCAACTTCTTCAGGTGATCCAACCAAGATATCGTGCTTTTTTTCTGTTAATTTGATAAATTCCGCCGCTTCAAAAATGGCTTCCGGTGTGCCGGTATCAAGCCACATTGCCGTGTTTGGAAGTGTTACTGAAGAAAGTTGGTTAAGTTCCAAATATTTATTGTTGATATCCGTAATTTCGAGTTCGCCTCTTGCTGAAGGCACAAGGGTTTCAACAAATTCCAAAGCTTGGGAGTTGTAAAAATAAAGCCCGGTAACCGCAAGGTTTGATTTAGGATCTTTCGGTTTTTCAACAATGGAAATCACCTTTGATTCCTTCACTTGAGCAACTCCAAAGCGTTCAGGATCTGGCACTTGACAAAGCACAATTCCCGCATTGTTTGTGTGTTGAAGCGAAGCAAATGTTTCTTTAATATTTGGTATGTGGAAGATGTTATCCCCAAGTGCAACGATGAAACGCTTCGCACCTTTTAAAAACGATTTTGCAACCTTCAAAACCTCTGCAATTCCACCCGCATTTTCTTGAATTTCATACGAAATTTTAATTCCAAAGCTTGAACCATCACCAAGAAGTGCCTGAAAAAGTGGCATTTCTTTTGCGTGGGTTGTGATTAAAATTTCCCTTGCACCAATTGATATCAGCGTTGACAGTGGGTAGTAGATCATCGGTTTGTTATACACAGGCAACAGGTGCTTGTTAAGAACATTTGTCATTGGTCGAAGTCTTGTTCCCATTCCGCCCGCAAGCAATACCGCTTTCATAAATAATGCTATATAGTTATTCGAAAGCAAATAAAATTATCAATGATAAAAATCAAGGATTATTTTTAATGTTTGCGTTGAAGATTGTTTTGAGTGTTATAGTGTACTAGCACAGTGATACAAAAATAAAAAAAGCAAAAAGAAAAAATTCTTGACTACTCAAAAAAAACTTCGTTACCATCGCAAACATTTCTTAAAAGAATTATGCAATGGAATTTAGAACAAGCAATTGAACTTTCACAAAAACCACTTTTTGATGTAATCTTCCAAGCAAGGCAGGTTCACTGCGAAAATCACAACCCAAATGAAGTTGAAATTGCAACACTTTGTTCTATAAAAACAGGTTCATGCCCTGAAGACTGCAAGTACTGTCCGCAGTCTGCACATCATAATACGGGACTTAAAAAAAAACCTTTAATGGACAAAGAAGAAATCCTCAAACACGCAATTGAAGCAAAAAATTCAGGAGCAACCCGCTTTTGCATGGGTGCCGCTTGGCGAAAATTACACGAAAAAGATACCGAAAAAATGTGTGAAATCATTTCCGCAGTAAAAGAACTTGGCATTGAAACTTGTGCTACTTTTGGAACAATTAATAAACAGCAAGCAATTTCAATGAAGGAAGCAGGTTTGGATTACTACAACCACAACTTGGATACTTCCGAAGAATTTTACGATAAAATCATAACAACCCGCCCTTATTCGGAGCGTCTTGAAACTCTTGATAATATTGCCGATGCAGGAATCAACATTTGCTGCGGGGGAATTGTTGGCATGGGTGAAACTTTTGAAGACCGCTTGCGAATGCTCGTTACACTTTCAAAACTTAAACACCAACCAAATTCAATTCCAATTAATATGCTTGTTAAAGCGAAGGGAACTCCACTTGAACACGCAAAAGATGTTGACCCATTTGAATACATTCGCCTTGTTGCAATTACTCGAATCATGTTTCCAAAGGCATTTGTAAGGCTTTCCGCCGGAAGGTTTAATATGTCCGAAGAAATGCAAGCAATGTGTTTTATGGCAGGTGCGAATTCAATTTTTTACGGCGAAAAACTTTTGACGACTCAAAATAACGATTCCAATTCAGACTTGCAACTCCTCAAAAAACTTGATTTACGCCAGATGGTGAAAGGTAATTAGCAAAATTACCTCCTAAATTCCACAGTTTCGTGCGTTTTATTGAAGTCTTCTTCGTCTTTTTTGGTTTGCACTTGGTTATTGAACTGAACATAAAGCCAGTAAGCACCGTAAATTAATGCAATAAAGAACAGAAATTTGATTATTTTCCACATAAAAAAAGAAAAAATTATGAGCGTAAAAGTTCGTTAATTGATGTTTTTGATCTTGTTTGGTCATCCACTTGTTTAACAATCACTGCTGCGTAAAGACTTACACCGCCCGAACTTGGAATTGAACCCGAAACAACAACCGAGTTTTTTGGAACTTTTCCATAGGAAACTTCACCGGTTTCACGATTGATTATTTTTGTTGATTTCCCGATGTAAACTCCCATTCCAATCACCGCTCCATCTTCAATAATAACGCCTTCTGCAATTTCACTTCTTGCACCAATAAAGCAATTATTTCCAATAATAACAGGGTTTGCTTGAAGAGGTTCCAGAACGCCGCCAATTCCCGCACCACCTGAAATGTGGCAGTTTTCGCCAATTTGTGCACAAGAACCAATTGTTGACCAAGTATCAACCATTGTTCCCGCACCAACATAAGCACCAATGTTAACAAACGAAGGCATTAAAACCGCGTTTTTTCCAATAAAAGAACCATAACGAACAACCGCACCCGGAACCATTCGAAAACCTGCATTTTCAAAATTCACGCTTTTCCAGTTTGCTGTTTTAAGGGGAATTTTGTCAAACCATCTCATGTTACTTTTCGCCGATTCCTGCGGTGCTTTTTCCAAAACGCCATAAGCATTTTGAACGAAAGCGGGCGTTGCATCGCTTGCGATGTAGGAATCGAATTGTAGTGATATAACCGAGGTTTTCATCATGTTCATATAAAGCAAAATTGCTTTTTTGATATCTTGATCAACCACCCATTCTTCACCGAATTTTGTACAAACGCGACGCTCCCCCGAATCAAGTTCGGCAATTATGCGTTGAATATCTTCGGAAACTTTGGTTGTGTATCTGATAGTTTTCGCCTGTAATTCGGAAAAATATTCGGAAATTTTTGAAACTTCGTTCATGTTTTGAAAAAAACTTTAATTATAAACTTCAAAACGAAATTTGGGGAATGTCAAGAACTTTAAGCTTGACATTTTATCCCTTATTATTTTAGTAAAGTTTTCTGTAATCTTTATTTTCATAAATGTTTTTGACAACTCGCGGAAGATATGCAGTTTCTGCTATTATTGATATCGTCACAAATTCCAACTTGACAGGCAAAATTGATGCACCAATTTCGCTTTCGCAAATTTCCCAAAGGCAAGGAATTAGTATATCATATCTTGAACAAATTTTCCTTTTACTTAAAAAACATAATATTGTAAAATCGGTGAAAGGTCCGGGTGGAGGCTACATTTTAGCAAAAACCCCAAATGAAATTACGCTTTCTGAAATTCTGTTTGCATCTGGTGAAAAAGTGAAAATGACCAAATGCCACAACGAAAATGGGTGCCTTGGAATGAAGGAAAAGTGTGTGACTCACCACATTTGGCAAGCATTTGAAGAAAAGATTGAAAATTATTTAACATCAATTACACTTGAAGAACTTACAAAACTTGGCAATAATTCTTTAGAAAAAAAATGAGCATCACCTCCATACACTTACAAAAATTCCCAAAAATTTCCTCAATTCCATTTTCGCAAGAAATTATTAACCAAATGGAATTCGTTCGCAAAATTTGCAACGCAGGTCTTTCCATTCGCAAGAAAAATAATATCAAAGCCCGCCTTCCACTGAATTCTATCACAATTTCGGGCGAATGTTTTGCGTTGAATCAGGAACTTCAAACTCTTATTCAAGACGAACTGAATGTGAAAAATGTTACATTTGAAAACGATATTTCAAAATTCGATTGCACGAAGATAATCAACATTGATGCTTCCAAAGTTGCAAAACGAATCGGGAAGGATTTCCAAACCGTTTTAAAACAAGCAAAGCAAGGAATTTACAATGAAGTTGAAGATGGCATCGAAATTTCCGGTCATAACATTTTCAAAGGTGAATATGAAATTCAAATTAAGCTGAATTCTGCAGAAGAAAATTATACTTCCCTTGATGGAAAATTTTTGATAATCCTTGATATCACCATTACCAAAGAACTTGAAATGGAGGGTGTAGCACGCGATTTCATTCGTATGGTGCAGAATAATCGCAAAGAAAAAAACTTGGAACTTTCACAGAAAATTTCCCTAATATTAAACTTTTCGCAAGAAAGCGTTACCAAGGAGGCAATTTTTGCAAATATTGAATATATTAAAGAACAAGTTCTGGCAACTGATGTTAAACTTGAGCAAATTTCAGGCACTGTGTTCAACGAAGAACTTTCTTTTGAAATTTTGCCAAATTAAATTGTGCTAATTTGCAAAACCCATCGTTTTGTAAATTACAACCATATTTGCAAGTTTTTCTTTTTGCTGACTCACAAGCAATTGCCTTGCTTGCAACAACTTAATTGAAGAATTGGCAAGAATGATTGAATCTGTGATGCCTGTCGCCCTTTGAACTTCCAAAATTCCCCGCATTTTTTCGTTCATTTTTATAATATTTTGCGAATGTTCCAGCTGAATATTTGAAGATTTATAGTTCGTTGAAGCATCAAGGAATTCACGAAATGCCGTTTGAATGGCTTTTTCATAATTCACAATTTCAGTTTTCTTTTGCAATTTTGCAATGTTCAAATTTGCACGATTCCTTCCCATATTAAAAATTGGAACTGAAATTTGCGGAGTAAAACCCCAAGATTGACTACTCAACAATGATGAAAGTTCACGAGATGTATAACCATATGCTGCTGTTGTTAGGGAAATTGTTGGGAAGAATGCAGCGCGTGCTGCTCCAATATTAGCATTCGCCGCCATAAGTTTCAGTTCAGCTTGTCGAATATCAGGGCGTTTAAGTAACACACTTGATGGAATGTTTGCAAGCAATTTTTCGTTTATTTTCACACCTGCAATTTGAACTTTTGCAAAATATGGCTTAAGTTTTTCTTCGTTGAACTCTCCGGTTAGAAGCATTAGAAGGTGCAGGTCTTGATCTGCAAGTTTTTGATAGGCAGTTTTGGAAGATTTCATCGTTTCAAGTGTAATTTCTTCGGAAAGGATATCAACATTTGAAGCACGCCCATTTTCCTTTCGTTGACGAAGCAAATTCAGTTTTTTTTCTTGCTCTGCAATTGCATTTTGCGTAATTTCAAGGGAGTTTGAATCTGCAATCAGTTGCAAATAAGCATTTGCCGTTTGTGCGATTATTGATGATTTCATCAGGGTTTGAGCCTCCTTCGTTGCAAGGAAATTTTGCCTTGCAGCTTTTTTTAACGAACGCAATCTTCCGAAAAAGTCAAGTTCGAATACGGAAAGTGAAATATTTGCACGATATGTATTTTGCGGAGTAAACGCCGCAAATGCCGGCGGAGCACCTTGTGCAATATCCATTGCGTTTAAACTTATTGTTGGGAATAAATCTGCACGCTTAACATTGAATGTTTGCATCGCGGTTTCAACATTGAACGAAGCAAGTTCAACATCCTTATTGTGTTCAATTGTAAGTTCAATTATGTGACGCATTTTCTCGTCAGAAAAGAAATCGGCGAATTTGATTTGGAAGGGTTGAGTACTCTCAGCAAGTTCAACAGGGCTTTTTGGCGTTGAATATTTCGGTTCAAGAACACAAGAAGCAAGAATTAGAGGCAGGATAAATTTTAAAATTTTCATAAATTTTCCGAAATACTTTTGCTTTCTTCAATTTCACTTTCAGGCTTTGTTTCCTCGGGCTTACTTTCTTCATAATTATTTTTCACAAAAATTTTCTGAACGGTAACATAAAACATTGAAACGAAAAATGTTGCGATGAATGTTGAAACAAGCACCCCGCCAATTACACCAATTCCAATAGCACGCTGACTTACAGACCCTGCACCCGTTGCAAATGCAAGTGGCAAAATTCCAAGCATAAACGCCATTGATGTCATAATAATTGGGCGGAAACGAAGCTTGACTGCTTCAAGACTTGCCCCCACAACGCCAGCTCCGTTTTTACAAGCAGTTTGTGCAAATTCGATGATTAAAATCGCGTTTTTTGCCGAAAGCCCGATAATCGTCAAAAGTCCAACTTGAAAGTAGATGTCGTTGCTCAATTTAAACAATGCTGCGAACAGGACGGAACCTGCTATTCCAAATGGAATTACTAAAATTACCGCAAAAGGCACCAACCAACTTTCATAAAGTGCAGCAAGACAAAGGAAAACAATCAAAAGCGATATTGCATAAAGCCAAAGAGTTTGCGAATGGGAAGACTGTTCTTCATATGATACCCCTGACCAAGCGTATCCAATGCCCTTTCCAATACTATTTTGTAAAGTTTCCACAATTTTTTGAATTTCCTTCATTGCAACGCCAGAGCTTATACCTGGAGCAGCCCCACCTTGAATATTTACGGAGGAAAGTCCGTTGAATCGTTCCAATTTTGGCGAACCGTACACCCATTTTGCCGAAGAAAATGATGCAAACGACACCATTTTTCCATCTTTATTCCTAACATACCACTTGTTAATATCTGAAGGAAGCATACGGTATGGTGCTTCCGCTTGCACGAAGACTCTTTTTATCCGTTTTTTATCAAGAAAATCGTTAACATAACTTGAACCAAGTGCCGTTTGAAGAGTTTGATTCACATCTGCAATTGAAACACCAAGAGACATTGCCTTGTGATAATTCACATCAATTTTAAATTGTGCAACATCATTGAGTCCATTTGGGCGAACACCCGCCAAAAGCGGATTTTTCGCAGCCATTCCCAAAACCTGATTTCTTGCATTTATCAATGCGTTATGACCAAGCCCATCAAGATCCACAAGTTGTAAATCAAAACCTGAAGCGTTTCCAAGTTCACGAATTGGTGGCGGAAAAAATGTGAAAATTGAGGCATCTTGAATTGAAGCAAGTTCTTTATTCGCACGCCCTGAAATTGCCATAACGCTATTTTCTTCACCGTGACGGTGACTCCAGTCTTTAAGCCCGACAAAGCCAAAAGCGACATTTTGCCCTCTTCCGGCAAAACTGAAACCCGTTACTGTGAAAAATTTTTCAACATTTTTATCCTTTAAGAAGTATTCTTCGGCTTTTTTTAAGTTTTTTGCGGTACGCTCCAGCGTTGCACCGGATGGTGATGTAAGCATCATGTACATGAATCCTTGATCTTCAACCGGTAAAAACGATTTTGGAATTTTTGCAAATGCAAAAACAATTGCCCCAATAATTAAAAGGTATATCATAAAAAATCTGATCGCTCTTTGAATTAAAAAGTTCGATGATATAACATAAAAATTTGTACTTTTTGCAATGAATGCGTTAAAAAATGCGAGAAATCTTCCAGAGTGTGCTGTTTTATTGGGTTTTTTTAAAAGCGTTGCACAAAGTGATGGCGATAGAATTAACGCAACAAAAACAGAAAGAAGCATTGACGACACAATTGTGATGGAAAACTGGCGATATATTGCACCGGATGAACCGCCAAAAAACGCCATTGGAACAAACACCGCGGAAAGAACTAACGCAATTCCAACCAAGGCACCCGTAATTTGTTCCATTGATTTCTTCGTCGCTTCAATTGGTGAAAGATCTTCCTCGTGCATAATTCTTTCAACATTTTCAACAACAACAATTGCGTCATCAACTAAAAGACCAATCGCCAAAACCATTGCGAACATTGTAAGAGTATTAAGCGTGAAACCAAAGGCATAAAGAGACGCACATGTGCCAAGAAGAACGACCGGAACTGCAATTGTTGGAATGAGGGTTGCTCTAAAATTTTGCAAAAACAGAAACATTACAATGAAAACCAGAATTATCGCTTCACATAAAGTTTTCACGACGGATTTGATCGACTGTTTTACGAAGGGTGTGGCATCGTATGGGTACACAACTTTTACGCCATTTGGAAGAGTTTTTGTTAATTCTTCAACTTTTTTCTTAACTTGATCTGCCGTCGTTAAAGCATTAGCACCCGAAGCAAGCACAATTGCCATTCCGGAAGCAGGCTTTCCTTTATAATTTGAAGAAGACGAATAACTTTGTGCACCAAGTTCAACTTTTGCAACATCCTTAAGATAAATCTTCCCACCGTTTGCAGTCACTTTTAATACAATGTTCTTGAATTGTTCAACCGTTTGAAGACGCGATTGTGCGGTAATGCTTGCGTTAAGTTGTTGACCTTCAACCGCAGGCAAACCGCCAAGTTGTCCGGCGGAAACATCGGCATTTTGAACTTTGATGGCAGATATAACATCGGCAGTTGTAAGGTTATATGAAAATAATTTGCGAGGATTCAGCCAAATTCTCATTGCTCTTGGTTTTCCAAAAACATTCACATTTCCAACACCGTTTATTCTTGAAAGTTGATCTTTCATGTTGGAAAGAAGAATATCGCCAAGCTCTTCTTCGGAAAGTTTGCCGTCTTGTGAATAAAGTGCAACAACCAAAAGGAAGTTATTGTTGGACTTATTCACTCGCACACCTTGTTGTTGAACTTCTTGCGGAAGCATTGGCATTGCGGCTTGAAGCTTATTTTGCACCTGCATTTGTGCAATATCAGGATTAGTTTTTGGTTCAAATGTGATGTTTATCGAAACATTGCCGTCGGAATCTGACGATGAAGAGAAATATCGCAGATTATCAATTCCCGTAAGGCTTTGTTCAATAACTTGAGTCACACTACTTTCAAGAGTTTCCGCTGAAGCACCTGGCAGAGTTGTTGAAATTGAAACAGAAGGCGGGGCAATGCTTGGATACTGTTCAACAGGCATTTTCAGAAGTGCCATCACCCCTGCAAGCATAATGATTATAGAAATAACCCATGCGAAGATTGGTCTGTTAATGAAAAATTTAGACATCTCTAATTTTTACTACCTCCCTTCGTAGATTTTTTCTTGGATTTCCCCTCGTGATTTTTTTTGCTTTGTTTTTTTGAGGATTTTGCTTTGGACTTTGCCTTCACTTTTGATTTTTTCACCTTCGAAACTTTTTTCGACTTTTTTTCATCAACAACTTTATCTTCATGAGCAACTTTTGAACCACGGGCTTCAGCCATTTTTTGTGCAAGTTTTGCGGCGGCTGTTGGATCGATGTATTGGTCGCCTTTTATTTGCCCTTTAATGATTTGAACGGTTTCATTTTCTATATTTTGAGAGGTTTCAATTTCTTGTGGAGCATCTTTTTGCACTTCTTCTACAACTTCAGGTTGAACAATAACTTCAATTTTTTCGCCTGTGAACCTTGAAACCAGTGTTGGTTCAACAATTGATTTCGGGTTGATTTTTTGGAAACCCTCATACACAACAAGCTCACCTTCAAAAAGACCGCTTGAAACAACCCAATCAGAACCAATTGCACGGTCAGATGTAATAATTTGCTTGCGAAGTGTGCCGTTGGAATTTACAACCCAAACAGAAAGTTCGCCTGATGGTGTGCGTTCGGTGACTCTTTGCGGAACGGTTATTATGTTTTCCTGTGGAAGGTTAATTTTCGCCAAGACCATTGCTCCGGAAAGAAGTTTTTCTTCAGGATTTTGGAAAATTGCACGCACAATTACGGAATCTGTGGATTGATCAACGGTAACTTCGGAAAACTGAATTTTGCCTTCGTAAGGGTACACTTCCGTGCTATTTTCAGTTGTAAGAGTTAAATTCACTTTTGCATTTTTGTTTTTGCTCAATTGTTCAAGCATATTGCTTGGCATTGTGATATCAGCATACATTTGTTCCATTTGGGTAATTACTGCCAAAGGTTGTGCTTGGTTTTTCGTAACAAGGGCACCGTCCGTTAATAACGAGCGACCGATATAACCCGAAATTGGTGCTTTGATGATAATTTTTTCAGAAGGATCAATTTTGTAAAGAGGCTGTCCCTGCTTCACATAAGAACCTTCACGAAAAAGCCTTGAAACAATTACACCTTCAACTTGCGGGCGAATTTCTGCGAATTTGTAAGCAGAAATTCTTGCTGGCCATTCTTGCATTGTGCTTGCATCACCTTTTTTAATTTCAATAACACTAACAGGAATAACGGTATTTTGCACAACAACAATTTCTTCTTTCTTTTTGCCTGAAAAGAATTTTTTATAAACAACAAAACCGCCGGTAATTAAAATTAACGAAATAATAATCAAACCAAGAGATAATTTTTTCTGTTTTTTATGTTTTCGCATAGTATATAATGGAATGTACAATCAATATAAAAACGCTTAGAATTAAATATTTTATTTTGCAAGTATTTTATTCTCCTCAAGTAATTCTTTTGCACTTTCCATGCAATTTTCAAAAATTCGAAGGGAAATTTTCCCATTGTGCATTTGGTAATTTAGGTAAAGCATATATGTGCACAAAACATCTTCCTCACAATAATCACACACTTCTTCAATTTGTCCGTTTTTATACATATTCAAAACTTCATCACCGGAACCCGACTGCTTACAGGGAATGTTTAACAGTGCGCAAACTTCGCTCATTTTCACTCTTGCTGATGATCCAAAATTGGAAAAAGCGTCAATTAAATCACAATGAGGTTCGTGGTTGAATTTGTAAGACATTTCCCGCGAATAAAGCCACGGGCAGGGAATTTTGTGCATCATGGAACGATATTGAATGACGGGAAGGTCAAATGTTTTTCCGTTAAACGAAACAATTCGTGGCTTGTATTTTTGTAAAAATCCGCAAAATTGTTCCAAAATTTCTGCTTCAGATTCCCCATTTCTTCCGCCTGTTTTAATTTTTTTGATAATATAATTTTCTCCCTCTTCCGTGGCTTCAACTTCGCACAGTAAAAATGAAATGCAAAGAACTTGGTGGAACGGTTGCCGAGGAAAGGAATTTCCCGTTGCGTTGAAGTGGTAGTCTATCAGTTTTTGCCTAACTGTTTCGTCGGGCGTTTGTTCATCAATATTCAAAAGCCTTCTGCCTGAATTCACACACGGAATTGTTTCGATATCAAAAATCAACAAATGCTTAGACATAAACCCAAAAAAAATCAGTTTTCTCAGGTTCTAACTTTCGCATTGGCGGGAATGTCAAGAATTTTGTATTAAGGGTAAAATCTTACAAACAATGTTTGTAAGATTAAGTTTTAAATTATTACATTTCCAAAGAACCTTCCTTTGATTGATTTTTTTTAGCATTTATTACGGCCCATTGTTCTGTCACGCTTTTTTTATAAAAACCAATATCTTGAGCTATATTTGGATTGAATTCTACACATTTACCATATTTGTTAATACTAAAACCACTATTTTGAAATTCAATTTTCGTGGTATCAAATTTTATATTGATATCATTTGTATCATTTTTTTTAAAAATATTTGCAGAAAGCAATCCTGTACCTTGAAAATTTTCTTCTTGTTTTTCTTCTTCTTGTGGTTGTTTTTTAATGTCTGAAATGTTGAAATTTTCTGTTAATTCTTTTAAAAAACCATTTTGGAAATTTTTATCATTTTGATTGTTGTTATTTTGCATATAATTGATATATCATATTTTTTTGGTGAATGTAAGGTTTTTGTGAATAATAAGCGACTTATATTTTATTTGACATTACATAATTCTTGATAAATCTTAACCTCAAGCTATATTTATATATATCAATGGACATCACTTCGCATCTTTCTTCAAAATTCAGAATGCTTTCAGGTGTGAACAATATTTATGTAAACAACATTTACCACCATATAGATTCCAAATTCGATAGCACAATTCTTTTTATTTTTGATGAAAATGTTTCGCACATAATTGCAGATTACGCAAACAATCACACAAAGTTTTTGTGCCTGAAAAGTAACAATTCCAAGCGCGCCCTTCCAACATTTAAAAATGTTTCAATTGTTGAAGAGGTAATTTCAAAAGCAAAACCAGATTTCATTTTTGGCTTTGGAACTGGTGCAATTAATGACATTTGCAAACTTGCTTCACACAACACAAAAGTACCTTATACATTCTGCCCAACAGCACTTTCAATGAACGGCATTGCTTCACAAAATGTTTCAATTTTTGACGAAGAAAAAAACATTAAAATTTCAATTCAAGCCTCTCCGCCAAGTTCAATAATTTTACAGCCTGATATTCTTTCACAAGCACCAATGCAATTTATTGGAAGTGCAATTATGGATTCCCTTGCCGCTTACACCGCTTGCAATGATTTTATCTACGCTTCACAAGCAAACCCAAGGTTGTATCGATACGAAAAGGAAATTTTTTCCGCTTTTAATATTGCAATGCAAGTGGTTCTTGATATTTTAAAACACGAAGATATTGAAATGTTTAAACAGGAGGAAAACCTGTTATGCGTTTTTGAAATGCTATATTTTTCAGGACTAATAATGAATCACTACAAATCCAGCATTGCCTTTTCAGGCGGTGAACACGCAATTGCACACACACTTGAAGCAAAATTTCCCGACATTTCTTATCAGTGTTTACACGGAGAAGTAATTTCTGCAATACTTCCATTTTATTCACAACTTCAACGCGGTTATAAGGAAACACATTACATTCCACACGAAACAGTTCTGGCAAATACCTCAATCAATTTCACAAAAATTGCGGAATTTTTCAACCTTCCAACTTCACCAAAGTTTTTCGAACAATTCGGCGTTTCTGAAATAGACTTCCACAATTGCGTTAAAAATGCAAAATTTGCAAAAGAACGCCCAACCTTGCTAAATTTGCTTTTTTAGTTACTGAAAAGATTTTGTGCAAAATTACAAGAAACTACTTTAGAAATCAATGCAAAATTTCACCACAATACCACCTACTTGCAACGGTTAAATTCAAATTTTCAAGTAATTTATATTTTTCCGCGTCAAAATCTCCGCAAACGCAAAGAATTTGCTTTACACCTTTTTCTTTTCCAGATTTTACGCACTCTTCAAGTAAATTTCTGCCAATTGTTTGCCATAAATTCGGTGTTTGAACGCAGAAATCGTCAATCATAAGGGTTAATCCTGCGTCGTAAACTTCAGGCGGATTTACAAGTTTTCCAATAATAAATCCTTGTTTTTGTGAATCGCAAAGTGCAATTGCTTTTTCATTTTGCAACTCTTCTTCAAACCAGCGAGCTTGAATTTCGTTGGAATTTTCCGCTATTTTCCAAAAAAGCGGTTGGTGTTTTGAATACTCAAACCGCTTTGCATAACTTAGGTTGACCATCCAAGGAATATCATTCGCGGTTGGGGTTTTGAGCATATTTTTACATGTATTTTAAAGTTATAAACCCACTTTTTTAAAAAATCAATTGCTTTCACTTAAAAAATGTGCTATTCTTAAAATAAAACTAACGAAAAGATATGAATATATATTTTCCAATCGCTGAAATTAATGCGAATTTGTATTTGATTATCGCAATTGGGCTTGTTGCAGGCGTGCTTTCGAACATTTTTGGAATTGGTGGCGGGTTTATTGCAACGCCATTTTTGGTTGCAATTGGAGTTCCACCCTACATCGCGACCGCGTGTGCGACTCAACAAATAATCGGCTCTTCATTAATGGGAGTTCTGACGCGCTTAAAACCCGTTGCAGTTGATTTCAAACTTGCGGGAGTTCTTGCTTTTTTTGGACTCTTTGGTTCATATTTAGGCGTTGTAATTGTTCAAAAATTAAAAACGATAGGATATGTTGATGCCCTAATTTCCTTTGCTTATGTAATAGTTATGACCACAACGGGACTAAGTATAATTCTTCAAATTGCTTCGAAAAAAAAGGCAGTTCAACACTCTGAAATCGAAGTAAGGAAATCGTTTGTTGAATGCTTACCGTTTAAAATGAAGTTTGAAAAATCTGAACGCAATATAAGCCTTGTTTTTCTTGGTGTTATGGGTTTTGTTGTTGGAATTTTGACAGGAATTATGGGCATTGGCGGCGGATTTATTATGGTTCCTGTTATGAATTATGTTTTGAAACTTAAAAAAAACACCATTGTTGGAACTTCCCTTATGCAAATTTTGATGATAACAATTTTTGTTACGGCAATGAATGTTTTCAAGGCGGAATCTTTGGATCTATTGCTTGGTTCAAACTTAATTGTTGGTGGAGTTTTTGGTTCTTTCATTGGCGGAATTATTGCAAAAAAGCTCAAGTTTGATTCAATGAATTTTTTACTTGCAATATTAATTCTTTCGGTTTCCGTTTTCTTTGCATTTAACCTTTTAAAAACACCCACTGAACACGAAATGTTCACGCTGGAGTTCACATCTCAACAATAACATCAAGTGAACTATGAAGCGTTATGTTTTTGAAAATGGAAAATTGCATTTAGAAAATTTCCAACTTCCCGAATTAAAAAAAGGATTCGTTTCCATTCAAAACACCGCCGTTGGTGTGAATTTTCTTGATAGAGAATCCCTTAAAAACGAGGATTTCACAAGCGGCAAAAAACACCTTGGGTTTGAAGGTGTTGGCATTGTAAAGGCATTTCATCAATCGTGCACAAGAAAGTGGGTTGAAGGGCAAAGAGTTTGCTACTCAACATGCTATGGTGTTGGCTCCTTTGCCGATGAAACCCAAATTCATGAAGATTTCCTAATTCCAGTACCAGACGATATTTCAAACGAACAAGCAGCAACGGTTTTCAAGGGACTCACCGCCCATATGCTACTTTTCAGAAGTTATATGTTGCGAAAAAACGATACAATCGGCTTAACATCGCCAACATCTGGTGTTGGTGCTTATGTTTCGCAATGGGCGTCAAATTCTGGTGTAAAAGTTGTTGGATTAATAATGAACGAAGCACATAAATCCACTGCTATACAAAACGGTTGTGAGGCGGTCTTTTCTTACAAGGAAGCGGAAAATTTTATTTCTCATACAAAAAAAAATTCAAACGGCGGGCTTGGGTGTAATGTTTTTTACGATTCCCTAGGTGCTAAAGCCTACCCTGTTGGAATTAAGTCTCTTGCTCCGTTTGGAACATATATGAATTTTGGGGATTTAACTGGAGAAATCGAGAAAGTTTCACCAAAACATTTGCAAAAAAAAGCACTATTTTTCACAACTCCATCGGTTTTTTATTCAAAAGCAAACAATGCGGAACTTGTCTTAACAGGAAGTATAATTTTTGCCGGAATTCGCGAAGGCTCATTACGCCCAAGTATTAAGACATATAAAATGAAAGATCTCGGGCACGCACTTCAGGATGTCGGGAAAATTGCGGGAAATAAGGTTGTTGTTTTTTAAGAATTCGTACAACGCATATTATTTATAATATTTTTGCGTTTTTTATCAAAAAAACTTGACATATTAATTTTAGTACTTTTTGAAAAATTAGTGTTGGGGCGTAGCCAAGTGGTAAGGCAACGGTTTTTGGTGTCGTCATCGTAGGTTCGAATCCTCCCGCCCCAGCCAAATAAAATTTAATATAAGAAATATGGCAAAAAAAGGCGGAGTAGTAAACATTAAACTTGTTAGTACTGGTAAAAAAGAAAATGGCGATTCAACAGGCTATTTCTATGTTATACAAAAAAATACTCGTAACATTACAATCAAAATGGAATTCAGAAAGTACGATCCCATCATTCGTCAACATGTAATTTTCAAGGAACAAAAACTTGTCTACAAAGCATGAAGTACAAACGCGTACTTTATAAAATATCCGGTGAAGCCCTTATGGGAGACGGATCATCTGGTTCTTACGATATCAACACAATGAAATCCATTGCAAATGATATCAAAAATGTTCATTCAATGGGAGTTGAACTTTGCCTTGTTGTTGGCGGTGGAAACATTTACCGCGGAATTTATGGCGAAAAAATTGGCATGGAACGCTCTGTTGCCGATTACATGGGAATGCTTGCAACCGTTATGAACGCAATTGCCCTTCAAAATGTTCTTGAAAATTTAGGCGTTGAAGCCCGTGTTCAATCTGCTTTACCAATATCATCCGTTTGTGAACCATATATTCGCAGAAAAGCCATTCGCCATCTTGAAAAAGGACGCGTAATCATTTGTGCCGCCGGCACGGGAAATCCATTTTTCACAACTGATACCGCTGCAATTTTGCGTGCAATGGAACTTAAATGCAAATGCCTAATTAAAGGCACAAGCGTTGATGGGATATATTCCGAAGACCCGAAAACATCACCAAATGCAGAAAGATTCGAACACATAACATACCAAGAACTTATCGAAAAAAACCTGAAAGTTATGGATATGTCGGCTGTGACTCTTGCAAGAGACAACAACATGCTAATCAAGGTTTTCTCCATAAAACAAGAAAACGCACTTTCAAATATTTTACTCGGCAAAACACGCTACACACTTGTTTCCGAAAAACCAAGATAATTTTCCTTTAAACTATCGAAGTTTTCTGTAAAAATGCACGGTTGGCTCACCCCCACGAAAACTTCATTGCTTGTGAACCAATATGCTGGAAATTTTTGTCGTTATCTAAATATCGAATGACATAAATCACAATCGAATCTTTTTTCAAAAGCTGGAACTGACTGTCAAGATATCCTTGAATTTCCTTATCCTTAGTTGGGTGATTTGCGAAAATTACATCGGCATTCGTAAAGTTGCAGTTTAAAAAGCTTTCATTGATAAAATTCAGTTTTTTCACAAGACCAATGCTAAATTTCGAAAGAGTTCTTTTGTTTTCAATTGCTTGTGCGTGCAAAGGTTGCATAAATTCAATGCCGTTAATTTTTTCAAAAAGACCCAAAAGCGAGCACGCAATTGCAACATTTCCAATGCCAGAGCCAAGATCGTAAAAAACTTTCGCATTTTGCGTGTATTGTTTAATCCAATCGTGAAACATTATTTCGCGAACAGTGGAAAACAAGGTTTCGCCATACAAAATGTTGTCAATCATACTGGAGACTTTTTCATATTGCTTGTGAAATGCCCTGCCATTTCTGCTAATTGCATAACCATCTTGAGTGGAAAACATCTCAGCAAATAAATTTCTAGCAAGAACCGGAACCATAAAACTTCAAAAAAGAAAAATATTTAAAAAAGAATTTTTTGCTACTGTCAAGAAAAATTATACCTTTTCAACCGAAATACATTCGCAATCAGGAAGCATTTTTTTTGCGATATTTGTCAAGACTGCTTTTGCACCAATTTCGATGATTCTTTCAACACCTTGTTCTTTTGCAAAATACATAGTCTCCCTCCACCGAACATTTCCGTGAACTTGTGCGATTAGAAGATCTTTTATCGTTTCAGGGTCGTTTTCAAGTTGGGCAGTAATATTTGCAACAATCGCAGGTTGCGGTTTAGAAATTTTCAGGTTTTTGATTTCTATTGCAAGGTTTTTTGCCGCGTTTTCCATAAATGGAGAATGAAACGGCCCCGAAACAGGAAGCTTAATTACGCGTTTAATTCCAAGTTCTTTTGAATGAACAATTGCTCTTTCAATTGCATTAATTGAACCACTTATTACAATTTGATCGTCCGAGTTATCATTCGCAATAACCAAAACATCGGTTTCACGAGTCTCCTTTATTAACATTTCAACCGTTTCAAGATTCGAACCCAAAACCGCCGCCATTGAACCTTTTCCATCAGGACACGATTCCAGCATAAACTTTCCACGAAGTTTTAGAATTTTTGCAGTATCAGAAAGTGTAATTGCACCGGCAGCACATAATGCAGAATATTCACCAAGGGAATGACCTGCCAAAAACGCTATTTTTGAAATATCAAGCCCTTGTTCTTGTTGAAGGACTTTTAAAATTGCAATTGAAGTTACCATTAACGCGGGCTGTGTGTTTGATGTAATTTTCAGCTCTTCCTCCGGTCCTTCAAAAATGATTTTAGAAATTTTAAACCCCAACGCTTCATCAACTTCTTCAAAAGTTTGTCTGGCAATTGGAAAGTTATCATAAACTTCCTTACCCATTCCAACATATTGAGACCCCTGCCCCGGGAAAATTAGCATCGTCTTTTTTTCCATTTTTGAAAGAATAATTTTGTGTTCAAGAAATTCACAAATGCAAAGAAAATAGTTTTCAAGTTTTTTTGAAAATTTTGTTAAAAATCTCAGAACCTGTTAACATAAATTCAATCCAATTCTGATCATTACAATTTTGATATAATTCTCAGAAGAGCGAGGTGTAATTTCATAATCTTTGGATAA
>Ga0214919_10003639_pt1 | contig 23105 bp, 21 predicted proteins | sample LL1503_MetaG_FD_177994 | JGI IMG/M metagenome (GOLD analysis project Ga0214919, IMG submission 177994) | Freshwater microbial communities from Lake Lanier, Atlanta, Georgia, United States - LL-1503 | ecosystem: Environmental > Aquatic > Freshwater > Lake | place: USA: Georgia | collected... | reverse complement strand
AGCCCCAAAGGGCTGAAATTCAGAGCGGATTTGCTCAGATATTCGGTGAAATCGCAAGTAGGGTTTCATTGGGTGAATTTTTGAAACTCAACTCACGCTGCTGCGGGGGTTGTGCAGACCGTCCCTAGCATCCACTTACCACCCACGTGGATGCGAACATCGAAACTAATCAGAAATTCAATCACTACGCTATATTAATAAGGAGATAGCATGCAGAAAACAATCTTAATCATTGGCGGAGCTGGTTACATTGGCCCTGTACTTACAGATCATTTTCTCGCAGTTGGTTATAAGGTAAATTGTCTGGATCTTCTTCTTTACCGGAACGATATCTGCGTTACACAGTATCTAGGTAATCAAAACTATAGGTTTATCTATGGCGACATGTGTGATTCGAGGGCAATGAATCGCGCTTTGGAGGGAGTCACGGATGTTGTCCTTCTAGCCGGCCTTGTCGGCGATCCGATTACCAAGAAATACCCAGCGGCTTCACATGCTATAAATGATGTGGGAATTTTGAGTTGCATTAATTATTTAAATGAAAAGGGATTAGATCGTGTCATATTCGTCTCTACTTGCTCTAATTACGGGCTAATCAAATCGAATGAACTTGCTGATGAAAATTTCCCCTTGAGTCCGCTTTCCCTTTATGCGAAATCCAAGGTTGCTGCTGAGTATTATCTATTATCTAAAAAAGATGAAGTTGACTATACGCCTACGATCCTACGGTTTGCTACTGCTTTTGGTCTTGCGCCTAGGATGCGTTTTGACCTCACTGTTAATGAGTTCACGCGAGAGTTAGCTTTGGGGCGTGAGCTGCTAGTCTTCGATGCGCACACATGGCGACCATACTGCCATGTGAGGGATTTTGGCAGACTCATCCAGTTGGTAATCGAAGCGCCCCGTGCCAAAGTTGCATTTGAAGTATTTAACGCGGGCGGAGAGGTCAATAATTTTACTAAACAGGGAGTTATCGACACCATTCTTACCTTGCTACCTAACTCAAAAGTACGTTATCAAGAGCATGGTATGGATCCCAGAAATTATAGGGTTAATTTTGGAAAAGTGAAAAAAGCACTTGGTTTTGAGCCTCAATATACTGTCAAACATGGTGTAAAGGAATTACTTAGTGCAATCCAGGAGCATGTTTTTGATCAGGTCGACATTAGGAAAAATTTTCATGGTAATTACGAAATTGAATACGATGAGCTATGATTAATACACTAGATCAAAAAATCGTTGCTGCCATTCGCTCGGTAGTTGGTGCGGGATCTGTTGGACTGCATGAGCCAACGTTCGAGGGAAATGAGTGGCTTTATCTTAAAGAATGTTTAGATTCAACCTTTGTTTCGTCCGTTGGTAAGTTTGTTGATCGCTTTGAAGTCGATTTGGCGAACTTTACGGGTGCGAAGCACGTGGTCGCAGTTGTGAATGGCACCGCAGCTCTTCACATTGCATTACAGATGGCGGGTGTTAAGGGGGGCGATGAAGTATTGGTTTCTGCGCTTACTTTTATTGCTACAGCAAATGCTATTAGCTATTGTGGGGCCACGCCACACTTTGTGGATAGCGAAGACACCACACTAGGCATAGCAACCGCCAAGTTGCGTGATTATCTGCAGGCGTATACCCAGCAACATAGCGGCCAGTGCGTTAATATTGCTACGGGGCAAGTCATCCGTGCAATGGTGCCTATGCATACCTTTGGTCATCCAGTGGATATTGATGGCTTGCTTGCGGTGGCACACGATTTTAATATAGTAATGGTTGAAGATGCCGCAGAGTCACTGGGTAGCACCTATCATGGCCAGCACACGGGTACATTTGGTTTAATGGGCACGCTTAGTTTTAACGGCAATAAAACCATAACTACTGGTGGTGGCGGTGCTATTTTAACTAACGATGCCCACATTGCGCGGCGTGCCAAGCATATAACCACCACCGCTAAATTACCGCACGCTTGGGAATTTATTCATGATGAAATTGGCTATAATTATCGCTTGCCCAACCTTAATGCTGCTCTAGGTTGCGCCCAGCTGGAACAATTGCCAGCCAAGTTAATCGCTAAAAGAACGCTATTTAAGCGCTACCAAACCGCCTTAGCGCATGTGGAAGGCGCTAAGCTGGTAGCCGAACCCGCACAATGCCTCAGCAATTATTGGCTACAAACAATAATGCTAAATGCCGATCAAGCACATCAGCGTGATGCCATATTGCAAGCCACTAATCAAGCGGGGTTGATGACACGCCCAGCTTGGCGATTGATGCATCTGCTCACACAATTTGCTAACTGCCCACGTATGGATTTAGCCACGGCTGAGCAGCTAGCGCAACGATTGATTAATATTCCTAGTAGCCCAAGTTTGCTGAGTAAAGTCAAATGAGCAAGCCTAGTTTTATTTTGATTGGTGCTGGTGGTCATGCGCGTGCATGTATTGACGTTATCGAGCATTTAGACACTTTTAAGATTGCTGGTTTGGTAGGAACAGAGGAAGAGTTGCAACATGAATGTATCGGATACCGTGTAATAGCTACTGACAGAGATTTGCCTAAGTTAGCAAAGCAATACCAATATGCGCTTATTACTGTTGGGCAGATTGAGTCAGCTCTTGTACGTCAGCGCCTTTATGAGCATGCTTTAGCATTAGGTTTTAAGTTGCCAACTATTATTTCTCCAGCTGCACATGTATCACGCCATGCCGTGGTGGGGGATGCAACCATTGTGATGCACGGTGCTGTAATCAATGCGGGTGCTAAGGTGGGTCATAACTGCATTATTAATACTAAAGCGCTAATTGAGCACGATGCAACGGTTGCAGATCACTGCCATATATCCACTGGCGCCATAGTCAATGGCACCGCAAATATAGGGCTTGGTAGCTTTGTTGGTAGTGGGAGTATTATTAAACAGGGCATTACGCTGGGCAGTAATTGCGTAGTGGGTATGGGCATTGCTGTTAGGCATCACCATGCAGAAAACTCACGAATATTAACAAGCAGTAAATTATGAAAAAACCTGCCCTCATCATCGCCGAAGCTGGCGTGAACCATAATGGTGACCTTGCCATAGCCAGGCAATTGATAGACGTAGCGGCTGATGCTGGTGCTGATTTGGTTAAGTTTCAAACTTTTAGCGCCGACCGATTAGCTACTCGACAAGCTAAAAAAGCGGATTACCAAAGTGTAACCACAGAAAGTGCTGAATCTCAGCACCAAATGTTAAGCCGTTTAGAGCTAAGTGCGAGCATTCACCATGAGCTTATTGCCTACTGTGTGACGCGTAACATTGGATTTTTTTCTACAGGCTTTGATATTGAAAGTGTTGATTTTTTAATAAGCCTAGGCATAAATCATTTTAAAATACCCTCTGGTGAAATAACCAATCTGCCTTACTTGCGCCATATTGGTAAATTTAGTAAGTCAATTATCCTGTCAACTGGCATGTCCACCTTAGGCGATATAGAGGCGGCTATTGATGTGCTAGAACAAGCTGGCACAAAACGATCACTTATCACTGTATTGCATTGCACTACAGAGTACCCCACACCAATGGCAGAAGTTAATCTGCTTGCCATGCAAAGTATGCAAGCGGCTTTTGGCGTTGCGGTGGGTTATTCTGACCATACTGCTGGCATAGAAGTCGCCATTGCCGCTGTAGCATTGGGCGCAACTGTCATAGAAAAGCACTTTACATTAGATAAAAACTTGCCCGGCCCAGACCACAAAGCCAGTTTAGAACCTCATGAACTTAAAGCTATGGTATTGGCTATTCGCAATATAGAAATAGCACTGGGTGACGGCATTAAACGCATCACGCCGAGTGAAGTGCGCAACAAACCTGTGGCAAGAAAATCGCTGGTAGCGAGCAAAGCCATTAAAGCTGGTGAAATATTGAGTGCTGAAAACATCACTACCAAGCGCCCCGGTACTGGCATATCGCCTATGAATTGGGGTGCTGTAATGGGCCGTAAAGCAGTGCGAGATTTTGTGGTAGATGAGTTGATTGAGCTATGAATCGAAAAATTTGTGTTATTACAGGCACCCGTGCCGATTATGGCTTGTTACGCTGGGTGATGCAGGGCATTAAAAACGATGTCGATTTAAACCTGCAAATTATCGCCACTGGTATGCACTTATCACCTGAGTTTGGTCTTACCTATAAGGCTATAGAGGCTGATGGTTTTGAGATTGACCGCAAGGTCGAAATGCTCACCAGTTCTGATACGCCAGTAGGTATTGCTAAATCCATGGGCTTAGGCATGATTGGTTTTGCTGATGCCTTCAATGAATTAAACCCTGATTTAATCGTTCTGCTGGGCGATAGATTTGAGATTTTTGCAGCAGTGGCAGCCGCACTGGTGGCGCGCATACCAGTGGCTCACCTCCACGGAGGAGAGACCACCGAGGGCGCTTTTGATGAAGCCTTTAGGCATTCGATCACTAAAATGTCGCATATGCATTTTGTGGCAGCAGTCGAATATAAACAACGCGTGATTCAACTAGGTGAACAACCAGAACATGTGTTTTTAGTCGGCGGGCTTGGTATTGATAACATTAAGCGCCTACAGTTGCTGGACCGCAATGCACTAGAAGCTGATTTGGGTTTTAAGTTTGGCAAAAAAAACCTGCTCATCACCTTTCACCCAGTTACGCTAGAAAATGCCAGTGCAGTAACGCAAATGCAAGCGCTTTTAGCCGCATTAGCTAAATTAGAAGATACACAACTTATTTTTACCATGCCCAATGCAGATACCGATGGCAGAACGCTGATTAAAATGGTTGAGCAATTTGCATCGCAACATTCTAACGCCCATGCTTTTACCTCACTTGGGCAATTGCGCTACTTGTCATGCATAGCCCAAGTTGATGGTGTGGTGGGCAATTCATCTAGCGGATTAGCCGAAGTGCCTAGCTTTAAAAAAGGCACAGTTAACATTGGCGATCGTCAGTGCGGACGGCTACAAGCTACCAGTGTTATTAATTGTGAGCCTAATCAGAAAAGTATAGCCGATGGAATCAATATTTTGTATTCTCCCAGCTTTCAAGTTAATTTAAGCCAAGTACGCAATCCTTATGGTGAGGGTGGTGCCAGTGAAAAAATAGTGAATACATTAAAAATCATTAATATTAAAGACATCGTTAAGAAAGCTTTTTATGAATTACCTAACTCTGCTCTTGGGGTGTAATAAATGAGTGCTACTGAAGAAATATGGCGCCAAGCTATCCTCCCTGAAAGTTCAACCATTGGCCAGGCAATACGCAACCTTGATCAAGTCGCCATTAAGATTGTGCTAGTGGTGGATAAAGCCAATAAGCTGATAGGCACTATTTCAGATGGCGATATACGCCGTGGTTTGCTTAAGGGCTTGGACCTTAATAGCCCCATTGCCAGCATTATTCATCACAATGCGCTGGTGGTGCCGCCAGAGATGGCGCGCGACATGGTGATGAAGTTGATGGCGGCCAATAAAATTCAGCAGATTCCCGTGGTGGATGGGCAGCAGCAATTAGTTGGTTTGCATCTGTGGGATGGAATTACCACATTACCTGCACGCGCTAATTTGATGGTGATTATGGCGGGGGGCAAGGGCACGCGCTTACTGCCACATACACAAAACTTACCTAAACCAATGGTATTGGTGGCTGGTAAGCCTATGCTAGAGCACATTATAGAGCGTGGCAAACTAGAAGGCTTTAATCATTTTGTGCTGGCTATTCACCACTTAGGCCATATTATTGAGGCCCACTTTGGCAATGGTGAACGGCTAGGTATAAAGATTGATTATTTACGTGAGCAATCGCCACTAGGTACTGCTGGCGCATTGGGCTTGCTAAACCCTAAGCCAGATTCACCGTTTGTGGTGGCTAATGGTGATGTGATTACCGATATACGTTATGGAGAATTGTTGGATTTCCATAATCGCAACCAAGCAAGCGCAACCATGGCGGTACGCATCCACGAATGGCAACATCCGTTTGGCGTAGTGCAAATGCAAGGCGTTGAGATTATTGGGTTTGAAGAGAAGCCAGTAGCGCGTAGCCATATTAATACCGGTGTTTATGTACTATCACCAGAGATTTTAAATGAATTAATAGCTGAGGCCCCGTGTGATATGCCCATGCTATTTGAACGACTACAAGCAAAAGCTAAACGTACTGTTGCATACCCAATGCATGAGCCTTGGTTGGATGTGGGTAGGCCGATAGATTTGGCTGAAGCCCGTGAAGCACTCCTAGGGAAGGTCTGCAAAACTCTGCCAACGCTTGAGGGTTGAGAAACGTTATAGATTCTGAAACAAATCAGCCTCGCCACCGCCGGATTTCAACTTCTGACCATGCGCACTCGCAAGCGCGTGTTTCTGGACGAGATGAATCTGGTGGTTCCGTGGGCAGAGTTGGTTGCGCTGATTGCGCCCTAGGCCAGCTTTCGCGCCAAGGTCGAACATCCATTTCAGGGGCATCAAGTGCCAGTAAGGATTCGTCAAAGTTCGCTACAAAGGGTTGGCCAAAAATACTGCGCAGCTGGTCACCTTGTTTGCGCATTCAAACAGCCCCAAAGGGCTGAAATTCAGAGCGGATTTGCTCAGATATTCGGTGAAATCGCAAGTAGGGTTTCATTGGGTGAATTTTTGAAACTCAACTCACGCTGCTGCGGGGGTTGTGCAGACCGTCCCTAAGTTCATGAATCAAAATTAACTATTTTTTTGTCTAGTTCACCACTTACTGGCCAGCTCCATTTTGTCGGATCACGCATCCCTACTTTTACATGCCCCTAAAAATGGGGTGGATTACCATATGAACAAGAAAACAGTTGTAGTAGTTGGAGGCGGGACAGCAGGGCTAACTATTGCAAATAATCTTCAAGATTACTTTAATGTTATTGTTGTAGAAAAAAGCGAATACAAAAAATATCCGATTTTCTATAGGGTCCCCTTGCTTATCGGTCTTCTCTATAGAAAAAAAATACTTAAATACATTTTAAAAAGGGAACTTGTTTTGGCGAATGGGCGGCACATACCATTCTTTGAATCAAATGTACTAGGTGGGGCATCAGTTATAAATGGATGCGTTCACACGCTTGGATCCAAGATAAGGTGGAATAATATCCTGAGCAACTTCAATTCTGATTACCACGAACTAACAGATAGCTACCATAAGCTATATACAACTCATCGTGATGAGAGTAACAAAATAAACTTGATGCTTGCCCCACAGAACGTAATTGACATGACGTTTATTCAGGCTCTGAATAATAATCTGGTTCCCACTGGGGACATGACCTATTCTGATGAACAAAATTGCGGCCCGATTTACAATACCATCAAGAAATTATTTAGATCATCAGTTATGTCCCTTATCCAAAAAGAAGGGTTTGAAATACACACAAACACAGTTGTAAAGCAGATTTTATTCGAAAATGGGGCCAGCGCTCTTGGTGTTGAGAGCAATAAAGGAATTATAAAATCGGATTATGTGATTCTAAGCGGTGGGGTTATAGGCACATGCAGCCTGCTTTTAAGGGAAAAGAAAGGCAAAGAAAAAGTTAGTAATATTAGGTTTCTTGATATTGGGCGCGATGTGCAAGACCATACAAATCTAAGAGTAAATGTAATAACAAAAACAGAAATCGGGTCATTAAATGAGGTGCACCAGAGTTTTCTTAAGAAATTATCAATGCTTATCAAACACTTCTTCGGAAGACATACATTGATGGTCGGCACTGGAGCAACCTCTGGTGTTCATCTGGATCTTGATGGCGATGGAGAAGTGGATACGAGAATTCATGTGGTACAGTTCACCGAATCAGGCAGACACGGTAGTAGCGGCAAATATTTCGTAGACAAACCAGGATTTTCGCTTTCGATCACGCCAATCCACCCAGCATCTAGGGGGGTGATCGAGAGTGACGAAATGAATGTGAAGGTTAATCCCATGTATTTGTCGGATAATAAAGATATGAAGATTCTAAAATTATCCTTAGTTTATTGTTTAAATCTTCTTCGAAGTGAACCTTTAAGTGATTTTATACAAGAAATTGTAAACGAAGATTTGATAGAGAGTGATTCGGAAAAATATATTAAAGAAAATTTTTATAGCGGCCACCATCTTATTGGAGGTACACATAGTGCCATTGATGAAGACTTTAATGTTAAAGGGGTGAATGGTTTGTACATATGTGACGCTAGTGTACTTAAGGAATATCCAGCAAGCAACATACATTCCTCCGTTATTTTAATTTCTGATATATTTTCCAAACGATTTATCGCAAAGAATTTTTACTGATGCTGAACAAGAAAGTGGTGGCAATACTTAAAAAGCACTATAAATGCACCGAATACTGGCTTGGCAGCAAAACTGGCACTTTCAGAGGTGAGCTTGAGGCAATGTATAGAGACATAGAAGACCCATGGGGCTGCGAGGCAGGCAAGTCTTCGACGAACAATAAGATTTTTGTGGATATCATCTTCGACAACAATCTGCACTTTGTGAGAGTTCTGGATATTGGTTGCGGCTTGGGAGGGCTGCTGAATGCAATCAAGGTACGAAACTGGGGGGGGTATGTATTGGGTCTGGATGTTTCGCAGTCCGCAATTCAGAAGGCGAAAAATTTCTACCCAAATATGAATTTCAACTGCCATGACTTATTGCAGGAAGAACTCTCGGATGGGGGATGAAGGAGAAGAAAACTTCTTTTATAAAAAAGCTGCTTCTGAAAAAATAAAATTTGTAGCGCCTTTTATAAACGATACTCCTGAGATCAGAGGTTCAGAGTTATTCTTAAAACCTCCCTTCGAAGGTTTACCTAGACCCAATCATCAAGTTGATTTTTATTGGTGCATTGAAGATGCTAATGCTTTTACTTGCTGGACAGCAATTGATTGCGATGCAGGTAATGGCGGAGTTTATTACTACTCTGGTAGCCACAAATTGTGCTTACTTACTCACGTAGACTCGTTTGCTCCTGGAAGTTCTCAGAAAGTAGAAAATGAGTTTGATCTTACGAGACATGAAAAAGTTCCCCCTACTTTTAAAGCAGGAGATATGGTGATTCACCATGTTCTGACCCTTCACGGTTAAGGGCCTAATCATAGCGACCGACCGAGAAGAGGTTCGACAATTCAGTACAAAGGGAAAAACTCAATGTACAATATAGATAGAAAACAACATTATCTAGATCGATTGGCTCTTCAAATAAAAAGCCGTAACGGAAAATCTTCCCAAGAAAATTAAATGTCTAAAATGTTTCGTCACGTCGGTGTTGTGGTGGCAAACCTGCAAGAGAGTTTGAATATTTATCAAAACTTTCTTGGTCTAGAGCTCAAAGCTTTTGTTGAAAGAAATGCTGGTCCCCATGTCGACAACATGGTGGGAGTAAAAGACACGGCATTAAAAGTCGCTATCATGCGCTGTGAAGATAATAACCGTATTGAACTCATCGAATATTTGAATCATCCGGGAGTAAAAAGATCTCCCGTTCTTCCAAACGACATTGGAGCCTCTCATTTTGCACTAACCGTCGAAGACATTGATCTGCTCTATGCTAAAAGCAAAGATTTCCCAGTTAAGTGGGTTTCTCATCCCGCTACTATGCCTGATGGAGGTGTGAGAATGGCCTACGCTATTTTGAATGATGAATGTATTGTTGAGTTGGTACAAGTTCTCGACAAAAAAGCCACCTACTCAGGCGGAGCCTAATCATGATTTCGACCAATCATCGTATTATTAAAACAGCCGTCCCTCACCCTGAGGATTATGAACTTATTGAACAGATAAAAAAGTACGAGAGATCTGCCCTCGAAACTCAGCTCCCACTGGTTTGGGACCGAGCCGTTGATTCATCAATTTATGATCGCTTCGGAAATAAATTTATTGATCTTTCTTCAAGTATCTTTGTGACTAATTCAGGGCATGCCAATGAAGAATCAATGAAGGAAATCAGAAAAACTTTAAATAAGCCTCTTATCCACGCTTATTGTTATCCCACAGATGAACGACTGCGTTTGTTACAGATCCTCGATAAGATAACTCCTGATTACATAAATTCGTTTCGACTAGTCACGACCGGAACTGAAGCTTCAGAGGTTGCTCTAAGAATTGCTCGCACATGGGGTTTTAATCAATCTAAAGACAAGAACGTCATCATTGGTGGACAACGCAACTACCATGGAAAAACCATGGGTGCTCTCATGTCTGCAACAACTCCTGCGGCCAAAGATTGGATTGGATACACCGACCCTAATATGCTGCAAATGCCTTTCCCCTATCCGTGGGTCTTAGAAAAAGAAGGTGTTGAAGGTCATGTCCTTTTTGAAAGACATATCAATCAACTTTTATCAGAAGGATTAGTGGCTTCTAGAGTGACCGCTTTTGTCGTTGAATCTTATCAAGGCTGGGGGGCTATTTTTTATCCCAAGTCTTATATTCAAGCGATGAAAAATTGGTGTGAGAAAAATAATGCCCTTTTTATTGCAGATGAAATCCAATCTGGTTTTGGAAGAACTGGTAAATTATTTTGTTATGAACATTACGACGTAGAACCCGATATTGTTTTATGTGGTAAAGGCATTTCAGGCAGTCTTCCTCTCTCTGCTGTTATAGGCAAGGCCGAAGTCTTGGATACTGAAATAACTCATTCGACAACTCATGGTGGCCATCCACTCTCTTGTGCAGCAGCGGTTGGGAACCTAAGCTTTTTTATCGAAAATAATCTCGTTAGAAGGGCTCAAAGCCTTGAAGCTAAGATGCACAGCCTGACCCACGAATGGCAGAAAAAATTCCCTCACAGGATTAGTCGCATTATAGGTAAAGGACTGGTTTGGGGAATTTTCATCAACAAAGAAAATTCTGAAGATTTAGACGTGGAATATGTTGATAAACTTATCCTCCTGGCCTTAAAAAAAGGTGTTTACTCCATTCGTACTGGTTCTGGGACGATTAAAATTGGTCCTCCCCTCACAATCTCTGAAGGAGCTCTAGATGAAGCCTTTCAGGTTTACATGGAGGTCATGGAAGAGCTTGAGAGAAAATGACGACAAAAAAAGCCTTAGGAATTATTACTGCCCGAGGAGGAAGCAAAGGGCTTCCCGGGAAAAATATCAAACTTTTAAATGGTAAACCATTAATCGAATGGACCATTGAACGGGCCCTCTCCTCCAAGAATTTAACCAAAGTCATGGTTACCACTGATTGCCCTAAAATAGCGGCAATCTCAGAAAAAGCAGGAGCTGAAATCCCCTTTTTTCGACCAGCCAAATTTGCAAACGATACTGCCAGCAGCGTAACGGTTATTAATCATGTGCTTGAGCACTATGATAATCGTGGTGAATTTTTCGACTATATCGTTCTTTTAGAACCAACTTCTCCCTTAAGAGAGGCTGACGATATCGATAATATGCTAAAGAAAGTTTTTGCTAAAGAGGCTGAAGGTTATAACGGTATCCTGGCGATTGGTGAAGTTGCTCATCCGTCCATTTTACGAGTAAAAAAAGGAGATTACTTACTTCCCTATGATAGTTCATTACAAATATATTCCCGCAGACAAGATGCTCAAAAGGTCTATTTTCCATTTGGAGTAGCTTACATCGTCAAAACTGACGTATTTAGGAAAAATCAAACTTTCTATCCTGAGAATATGCTTTTTTATGAACTAAAAAAATATCAATGGTACGAAATCGACGACATCTATGACTTCCTGGCCGTTGAAAACATAATGAAATATCAGTGGTTCCCATCAAATTGACTTTTATCGTTTGAATCGATACGGTCCCCACCTCATTTAACGGAGATCTCTAAAAATGAAACATATAAATTTATCAGCCTATAGTGATGTTGAAAACTTAAGCCGTTTTACAGATGAATCATTCAAAAAATATTGTGCTGATAAACTTTTTCATTGCACCAATGAAGTTGGATATGTTAAGTCTCATATGGTTGATGAACAATGGAAAGGGCAGATTTGCGAAATCGGATCAGGCAACAGTTAATTACTTTATCGCTTTGAACAAGAGGGACTTTCTCTAAAGGTTATTGCATAGAAGTCAGCTGATTGAGATACTTAATTGCTGAAAAATTCAAAGATCATATCGGTAGTAAAAATGTTGAAAATATTAATCAAGACTTCTTAGAGGTTAATCATTTAAAAAATCTTGATCTTGTTAACAGCGTAGACATCACCTTCAAATTAATCGCGGCTCTCAATAAACAAGCTGAAAGCCAAGGCCTAAAGTGGATTTACGATTCACTTCGTCCAGGTGGCTTTCTTGTCTTAGAACTAAGGTTTTTGAAGAATTCAACAACAGAATCAGTGAAACAACAAAAAATTATAAATTCTGGGAAGAGTTTCTTGAGCATGATCCTTTTGAATTTGTATTGGCTAAAATTTATCGAGTCTCAAACAACCTTCTTGTTTGGGAAAAGTATTTCTTTGAAAGAAATACGATGCAAAGATCTAATTTCACAAATATTTTCAAACCCTACAATCACTAAACTATCAAAACTGCTCTAGTGAATGATGGATTCAAATCGGTTGAATTTTATAAAAACTGGCTTGATAGTGATATGAAAATGCTATGAGAAATGATCTTTTCATTGTAAGAGCGAGCAAATAATTTATTGGTAGCCAGCATTCTCTTTAAAGGATGCAGGCTTTTCGCTTAGTTCTTTAAAAGTGCAAAGGTTCATTCTTTTTGGATCTCTTTTGATCTCCAAAATGCCTTCGTCATTAAAAACATTCAGTTTGAACTTAAAATCAAAATTATTTTTGATGTCAATAAATTCGGCCACAACTAATTTTTTTGAATTTGCAGTTTTCCATCGGGCGAAGATGGTGGCGATGACTTTTAGTCAGAAACTCGAAGCTCCATTTTCCGGAAGAATCCCAACCTGCATGGTAGCTAAAAAAATATCATCCTCACAAAGCCAGCTCCTGCAAAAGCCGAAGCATTTGGCTGCCACAAGGGAAAGCTGTATGTATCGAATAGCTATTATCGGTGCCGGTCAATTGGGAAGTCGCCATTTGCAAGGATTATCTCAACTTGCCCTGGATTGCGAAATTGACGTTATTGATCCTTCATCCGCTTCGCTCGATATCGCTCGACAACGTTTTGAAGAAATGCCAATTAACAACGCTGTTCGTTGTGTCCGCTATCACGCAGCGATTGATTTTCTTCCGAAGGATTTGGATTTCGTCGTAATTGCCACATCTTCCGATGTGCGCCTTGGTGTTCTTGAATCTTTGCTGAGGCAGGTTAGAGTCCGATTCTTGTTGTTGGAAAAAGTGCTTTTTCAACGTTTAGGTGATTATGCTCAGGCGCAAGAATTGTTAAGGCAACATGGGGTTAAAGCTTGGGTCAATTGCCCTCGACGCGCTTATCCAATTTATTTCGAAATTCGTGAATTCTTTACAGGCGAAAAGCTGCTTTATGCTCAAGCAAAGGGCGGTGATTGGGGTCTTGGTTCCAATGGTATTCACTTTATAGATTTATTTGCATTGCTTACTGGTGAAAGATTGGATAGTCTTGATACAACAGGCTTAGATAAGCAATTATTACCAAGCAAACGCAAGGGATTTATTGAATTTACGGGCACCTTAGGTGGCTCATACAGGAATGGAACAAGTATCGAGATCACTTCGCTGATAGGCTCATCGGCTCGTTTGTTAATTGTGCTGCGCTCAGAAAAACGAACCTGCATTTTGGACGAGTCTGCGGGGTGTGCATTCCTTTTGGATTGCTCGAAAGGAACATCATGGGAACGTAAAGAATTTAGAGCTCCCTTCTTGAGCGAGCTAATTACAGGATTAGTGAGTCAGATTTTGGAAACAGAAACTTGCCCATTGCCAGAGTTCGAAGAGTCGGTTGAATATCATTTGCTATTTATAAAATCAATGGGTGCGTATGCGGCTGTCTATCAGGGCGGATCTGCTGATTTATGTCAAATTACATGATCATTAATATTTTGAGTTAAAATGTCTAACAAATATGTGTGGCTTATAGGCTCAGGTGGCATGGCGGTGGATTACGCCAAGGTGCTCAGTTCATTGGGTGTTACAACTACGGTTATTGGGCGTGGATCTGAATCAGCGAAAATATTTACCGAGAAGGTTGAATTGCCTGTAGTGGTGGGCGGGTTGGATGCGTATATTCAAACCAAGCCGGAGATACCATCAAGCGCAATTGTTGCCGTGGGGGTTGAAGCGCTAGCGAGCACTCTGCGAAGTCTGCTTGATTATGGCGTATTGCATATATTGGTAGAGAAACCGGGAGTGTTAACCAAAGATGAATTGGTCAAAATGACTACCTTGGCTAAAGCAAACTCGGCTCGCGTTCAAATTGCCTATAATCGTCGTTTTTACGCCTCAACATTACGTGCCTTGGAGTTAATTGAAGAAGACGGTAGTGTGGAGTCTATGCACTTTGAATTTACTGAATGGGGTCACGAGATTCGCGATCTGAAAAAAGCAGAAGGCGTTAAGGATTCCTGGTTTTTGGCGAATTCAACCCATGTTGTTGATCTGGCCTTCTATTTGGGAGGCGCTCCCTCGGAGATTAACACCTTTACTTCGGGTTCCCTCGACTGGCATCCATCATCTGCTGTTTTCGCCGGTGCCGGACGTACACATACAGGTGCAGTATTCTCATACCAAGCGAACTGGGATGCTCCTGGAAGATGGGGGGTTGAGGTAATTACATCAAACCATCGAATTATCTTTAGGCCAATGGAATCCCTACAAATAATGCGAAAAGGATCTGTAAAAATTGAACCTGTAGAACTGGATGATCGATTAGATCGAGAATTCAAACCAGGTTTATTCGAACAAACTCGTAGATTTCTTGGCGATGAACGCCAAGGTTCCTGCACCTTAGAAGACCAATTAATTCTATGGGATACATATTGCCGCATTGCTGGGTATCCATATTGATGAGGCTATGTAATATTACGCCTGGAACAGCTTGGCTCTATGAGAAGAATCAAGTTTTTAAATAATGGCAGGTGGGTAGTGATAGCAGTTAAAATGGATAGCGATGTCTACTAATCTAAATTTGGGTTATGTTAGGAGCGGCAGGGTTGATCTGAGCAACTAATCCCTGATGATTAAGTGCGATGGGTTGGTTTAACTAAATCACAGTAACTGCTCGTGTCCCACTAAGGCTAGTGTCTGTAACGCGATGATGATCACCTTTCGGCTGTGGCGTGCCGTACTGGGCATCACCGGAGACAGCTACGACATCGCGCTCGCTGAGACCAACAACGGGCTTATCAAGACGGAGCTGGTTCCAAAGAATGGGCCATAGAATACGATCGAGGAGCTCGAGTGGTAGAAATTAATTAGGTGCACTGGTTCAACCAAACACGTCTGCTTGAACCCATCGGTCATTTTCCACCGGTAGAGTTCGAGGTACGATACGAACTTGGTCAGCAGGAAAGCTCAAAAGTTGCATGATAAAAGCAAACCAGCCTCCGCGAAACCCGGGGCGGTTCAATGGTATATTGCGGCAATACATCCAGAAAAAGAGACCGCTATCTACTGTGACCGATAAGGAGCTAAGAATGATCCAAGACCGATTAAACTACCGACCTAGAAAACGATTAGGATTTAAAACTCCCAATGAAGTATTTATGCAGTCCTTAAACCGTGTTGCACTTCGTGTTTGAATCTACGATATATTTTATATAAATAAAATTAGATTTAGCTTATAAATCGAAAGCTTAGTTAAATTAACAAAACATTGAGGCTAATATGAAAACAAATCAACGTGCATTAAAAATAGTTCTGTGCGATCTTGTTCATAACTGGGTAGGTGCAGGGACTTATATGTTCCCATTAAACGTTGGATATCTCGCCGCCTATGTAAGACAGAAATTCCCTAGTGCCAGCATCGAAATATTTAAATTTCCGAATGAGTTCATTAATTATATTAAATGTCATGAGGCTGATATTGTTGGATTTTCTAATTATATATGGAATGCAAATCTAAACCGTGAGATGGCTAAATTTGCAAAAGAAGCCAATCCCAAATCCTTAGTTGTATTTGGCGGCCCAGAGTTTCAATACGATGATTCTGGGGCGAAAGATTTTTTTACTGAAAATTTAGATTGTGACTATTATGTGCCATTTCAAGGTGAGAGGCCGTTCTTAAACATTGTCGAGAATTTCTTTCATGAGAGGTTTGAAAAGAAAGTATCGGGAGCTATTTTTTATGATAGGTTGAGCGGTCAAATCATTAAGGGTGAAAAGCTTGAAAGAATTCCAGAGCCAAATGAAATAGATTCACCTTACTTAACCGGATTATTGGATAAGTTTTTTGAAACTAATTTAATTCCAATCATTGAAACTAATAGGGGTTGCCCATATCAATGTACGTTTTGTGCACAAGGATTGGTTTCATACAACAGCGTTAATTATTTCTCTATGGAGCGAGTCAAAGCTGAATTAGATTACATAACATCTAAAGTTAAGCATACTCCACTATTGCATTTTGCTGATGCTAATTTCGGCATTGTTAATAGAGATATTGACATAGCAAAATATTGTAAAGAGCTAAGAGAGTTGCATGGCTATCCAGCAAAGGTAAGCAGCAATATGGCAAAGAACCGCCCACCATCTAAAATGATAGAAATTGCGCAATTATTTGGTGATACAGCGATGGTGATTTCTCTCCAGTCATTAGATACACTTGTGCTGTCAAATGTAAAGCGAACTAATATTAAGATTGCAAAGTTCGAGGAAATCATTGAGCAAGTAAATGCAGATAATGGTATTTCTGGTACGGAAATAATTTTGGGTTTACCAGGCGAAACCTACGAAAGTCATATGCAGACCTTAAGAAAGCTTTTTGAAAGAAGAGTTTCTTACATTATTGCTTACAATGCTCTTATATTGAAGGGCACTGAGCTTGATGATGACAGAAGAAGTGGAAAATTTAAATTTAAAACAAAATATAGATTAATTGATAGCTCGTTTGGAGAGTATGATTTTCCGATTAAAGATGCTCATAATGTAAGTGGAGTCTATAACAATAAATCTATACTTGAGTATGAAGAAGGTATTCGTGAAACTGAGACATTGACCGAGCAAGAGATATTAAGCTATAGGCCGATTCACTGGTTAATTCAATTTATGTGGAACTACAGGTTCTATTATGATTTTTTGCGTGGACTTCTAGAGGTCGGGATTAATCCATTGGATTTTATTTTAAAGATAAATGAAAATGCCTTGAATAATAAATCAAGCTTAATATTTAAACTCTTTGATGATTTTAAAAAAGAATCAATATCGGAATGGTTTGATACGCCAAGAGATCTATCAAATCATTATAGCGATAAAGAAAATTTAGAGTTATTAAAAAATGGCTCATTTGGAAAAATGAATGGAAAATATATTTTTATTGCGCTCACTGAATATAAAACATATTTTGAGGAGCATATAAATGAAACTCTTGATTGCTATAAAATCAAGGAAATTGATAAAAATAGGCTTAGAGAAATTTTAAAATTCAATGCCATATCTATAGTAGATTTAAATCTCCTATTAAAAAATGAAACTTCATTCAATAAATCCTATTCAATAGAATATGATGTACTAAGTTGGAGGAATGATGGATATAAAAACTTATTGAGTCAATATAATCGCCCTTCTGAATATATATTTGATATGAATCTCGAAGATAAAAATCTTTTAAATCGGTTAATTAATCAATATTCTCATCAAAACTACAATGTAACATTACGGAAAATGTCAGAATATATGCCCCTGAAAAAGTTATTCTTAACGGAGCAAACTAGAAGTAGTATTGTTAATGGATCTGATTTAATTGCCTTGCAGGTTGATCGTGCTGGTGTTGGCCAGTAGGTAAAGTTGACATATTAAGTGTTTTTTTACAAATGGCGGATTTATGTTCGAAGTGCAACGCGCTTGAGTGATTGATGAAACACCTCTGCGAATATTTAAAATCCAAATCGATTTCTAGGTCTGTTATTTAATCTGTTTTGAATCATTCTAATTTCCTAATCACTAACCGTAGACATTGCTCGTTTCTTTGGGATGTATTGGCGCAGCAACCCATTAAGGTTCTCATTGCTTCCACGCTCCCAACTCGCAAATGGTCTTGCAAAGTAAGCAATGCTGTTGAGTTGTTGATCAATCAAACTAAGCCCTGCAAACTCTTTACCGTTGTAATAGGTCAGTGTCTTGACCCTTACGGAGAAGGGCTTGAGTTTGCTTACTATGGCTGAACTAACCAATTCAGAGGTTTTATTGGACACCTTGGCCAAGACGGCATACCCACTCTTGCGTTCGACCATCTTCACGACTGCACATTTGTGGCTTGCACCAATGACGGTATCGCATTCCCAATGACCCACTTGGCGCCTAGCTTCAATATGCAAGGAGCGCTCGCTCAACGGCCTTCTATTGGGGATCTGCCCCCTACGGTCACATCCGCCCGCATAACATTCCTCTTTTGCTTCTGGCAGCGCAGACTCTTCCAAAGAACTCCGCCCTGAGCCTTGTCCGCATAAACATGCTGGTAAAGCGTCACATGGCTGATGGGCAATCTTGCTGCAATTTCTGCGGTCTCCATTGCATGCGGACCAAAGAACAGGCTTCTTCCCTTACCCACGGCTCAACGGTTGTGGCATTGCAACTGTTTTGCACCCGCTCTGCTGAGAACACACAGGCTTGTTTGGGTCGATAGCCCTGAGAACCAGTATTACGAATCAACTCCCACCTGATGGTGGACTTGTGCCGATCCAGCTTTGCTATTTGAGTTTGATCGTGTCAGGCTTTCATGAGAGCGTAAATCGGATATTTTTCAGCTTGGCTGAGGTGTTTGTATTTCATAAGCAACTTAGACTGCCAGGTCAAGAAGCCTTGAATGCTATACATCCTCAGCCACCCAGCCATCAGTTAATCAAAGTTGCACTTCGTGCTTGAATTCACCCAGGTAAAAATCCTAAAAAACTTGCAAGAATTAAATGTGAAATATATAATAAAAATGGAGTAAAAGACTTGATATGGTTTAGAAAAATAGAAACCAAATTTTTTTAAAGTAATTCTAGATGGAAAAGTTTTGGCTATTTTATTAATTGTAAATCAAGAATATTTTATCATTTTAATCAGAAAGAATAAATTTTTTATGAAATTATCGGGAAGAGGATGGGGTGGAACAATAGTTGGAAAGTTGCTTTGTAGAGTTATTGTTCTTTTAATGAACCCCATAAAAATTGATGGTATCAAACTATACTTAGATTACACAGACGGAATAGATCACATAATCAGACCATACAAAAAATATCAAATTAAATGCTGTTTGGATAATATTTCTCCTAATGATGTTGTAGTAGATATTGGTGCGAATATTGGCCACTTTGCCACTGTGGCATCTAAAGTTGGGAAGGCTGGACATGTATTTTGTTTTGAAGCATCACCGCATAACTGTAAGCTAATCAAAAAAAATATTAAAGCCAATAATATTGACAACATAAGCGTTGAAAATAAGGCAGTTTCAAATTTATCAGGATTTTTAAAGTTATATTTGTATAGAGAAACAAAATATCATAGGCTCTATCCTACTAATGGGCATCAAAAATTTATAAATGTATCAGCAATAAAATTGGATGATTTTGAATTACCCAATAAGATTGACTTTATAAAAATTGATGTTGTTGGGTCAGAGGCAAAAGTTATTGAGGGTATGCGTGGGATTATTAACAATAATCCCAATCTGAAAATTGTTATGGAATTTTCGGCATACAGAGTTAATGAGTCTGGTGGCTCAATTGATGAAATGTTTCATATTTTAGAATCAGCTAATTTTAGAATTTATGATATAGATACAAGCACCCAAAGACTAGTCTCTTTAGATAGTGAAACAATCTCTAAAAGTAATAAAACACATTATTTATTGCTTAAAAAATCCTAATATTTGTGTATTTCGGATTATTAAATTTTTGAAATTTATCCATGGGTTCGTATATTTTTGAGAATGCTATTTGAATATCCTTATATAAAACTAATTTGTTTATTTAACGAGTCAATAAACTAAAAGTTGCCGAAGTTTAAATCTTGTGTGTATTTAGAATGCTAATAAGTGATTGGGGAAAGTTGTTAGCTCTATCCTGCAGAGAATTATAAATATTAACACCCAGAAGATTGCTTCTATTGGATTTAAATTTGATTTTCTGCCTGATAACTTAGCTAGGGGCGGGCAGTGACCATTAACAGAGGTAGATGTCGATTTTGTGTATAAAAAAATGAGTAAAATTATTGTTAATTTAAATAATCTCTATATAAATAAATAATTTATAAAAATGATATAAGTCCCATGCCAAGGACATTTAAAACAGGAATCTCTAGTTTTGAATTGTCTACCTGATGGGGGGGCTTACAGAGTCAAGACCAGTACCCAACACACAGATCTTGCGCTCTGGACAGAGGCGAGGTATTACAAGGACGATGTGAAAGATGATCAAAAGTCGCTCAGCCTTTGAGCCCACCAATGGCTACATGAAGATTGACGGAAGGCTAGGCCGAAATCCCTTTAAAAGGGCGCTAGGCGATGCGCTGCAAGCCGTGTTCTGTGGTGCGGGACACAACATCCGGTTCCTGTTGAAGAAGCGCAGGCTTCTTTTTGTCCAAATCTGGCAGCGGCTAATAGCCACACTGTTCGCAAAAATCCGAACTGTCCAGGCGGCCTGAGATGGAAAACAGAGTTATTCAACACGGACTAAATTGGCTAAGAAGAAAGGCGCGAAATATATGTAGCATACAATCGCCGATTTTATGAATCAACTCTGAAAGCAAGAGAAATAATTGAGAGGGATGGGTGCATAAAGTCCATGCATTTTGAATTTACTGAATGGGACTACGAGATTGAAAAAACTAAAAAGGCTAATGGGGTAAAAGATGCATGGTTTCTTGCAAATTCAACTAATGTTGTAGATATGGCTTTTTATTTGGTTGGCGCTCCTGTCGAAATGATCTAATATACAGCCGGTAAATTGAATTAGCACAAGTAATCTTCAATATTCTCGGGAGCAGGCAAGACTGATCAGGGAGCAATATTTTCTTATCAAGTAAATTGGGATGCTCCTGGCAGATGGGGTTTGGAGGTCTTTACACAAAAAAGTCGGCTAATATTTAAACCAATGGAGCAATTACAGATAATGCATAGAGAATCTGAAGTTATTGAAAAGATTAATTTGGAAGATACCTTTAACGAATATATAAGCCAGATCTTTACAAAATGATATGTGCATTTATAAGTAGAAGTGAAAGAAATTTATGTATTTTGGATAAGCAATCTGAATTATTGGGTAGGTATTGCAGAATTGCTAGTTATAAATAATATTCACTCAAATTTCATTATTAAAAAATAAAAATTTCACTAATTAATATTTTGATTAACGTATCATGAGCAGGAAATACTTTAAATAAGGAAATAATATTAATGAAAAAAGAAATTTTACTGATTGTACAAAGTCCAATAGGAATAGCCAACATACTGCAAATTTATAAAGATAAAGTAAGGAGTGAAGAAATAACAATCATATGCATAGGGTCCCTAGGTCTGTACAAATACTTAGAAGGCCTGAAGTTAAAGTGTCAATTATATTTCATAAAGCCAGTAGCATATACTGATAATAAGCTTGGGTACTTAAAAGGACTGATTGATCAAAGAGTATTAATAAAAAAAACGTGCAGTAAATGGAGGGAAATTTACTTCAGCAGTATGGTTCAAGATCTTTATACAATAACTTTAATAAATGAATGCAAAAAAAATAATGTGAAGTTGTATAAAATTCAAACTGGATTAAATTCATTAGTTAACTACTCCGCTAAAACAACCTTGAAACACAAATTTGTTGAAATTTTTATTGGAATTCTGATAAAAATAGCCACTGGGGTAACTATAAATACAATCTACCTAAGCGGTAGATTTATTTATAGTTATAGAAATAGTGATGAGATTATTAATATAGATATTAAGTTAAATCCAGAGATATATGAGGATTACGGTGTGAATATTTCAGGAGATTCAAGATGCAATATACTTCTGTTAGAGTCATTGGGGGATCATTCTGATTTTTATTGCAACTATCAAAATCAAATTTTAGAATTAGTTAATAAATTGTTAAGCAACGGTACTGTATATGTCAAAGGACATCCTACTTATGGATTATCTAAAATTTTAATAGATGATAAAAGGTTAAAATACTTGGATCAATCAATTCCAGCGGCAATGTTTAATTTAAAAAACTTTTCATTAATTGTTGGTATAGATAGTGCCGCACTTAAAGAAGTCCGACACCAGAATATTGTATCTGTAATCGATAGTTTTGAGGTAAAGAATGAGGCAATAAAGCAAAATTTTAAAAATTACTTAAGAGAAGGATTGGGTAATAAGATTAAATTTAGTTCAATTAATGAGCTTAGTTTCAGGAGCCGATAAGTATCATCAACAAAATGATGGAAGCAGTCATAACTAAATTATTAAAATGGGCAACAAGTGTCGAAAGCAGGCTAATATTTTTGAGTGGTAAATATTTTTTTACATGTACGAGAATGGCGAGGGTTACCCATGGTTAGTATCATGGTAAGCAAAAGATATATCAAATCTTTGGCGTTAAGGTTTCGGGCGTATCCTCAAATAATATATTGCTGATTGAGTCAAGCGGTGAGAATGCTGTATATTTAACTAGCTTTCAAAATAAAATGGCGAGATTACTAGATAAATTAACCTTCTTAGATACCGTATACATGAAACCACATCCTACAATCGGTATCTCTAAATTCTTAAAGAGTGATAAAAGAGTTAAGATTAAAGACGAAACCACACTGGCTTCGATGATAAATTTGACGCACTTTAGGCTGATTGTTGGTATTGAAAGTACTGCACTCAAGGAGGTTCGGCACATTAATGTGGTTTTAGTGATAGATAGCTTTACATTTGCCAATAATGCCGTTAAATTGAATTTTAAGAGGTGCCGCGCTCAAAGTCTAAGTGCAACAATTTTCGAAAGGAAATTATTGCATGCCCAACCACTACACCCAACTCCAAACAGAGGAACGCGCATTGATTCAAACGATGCTTGAACAAGGATTC
>Ga0214919_10003638_pt1 | contig 23114 bp, 16 predicted proteins | sample LL1503_MetaG_FD_177994 | JGI IMG/M metagenome (GOLD analysis project Ga0214919, IMG submission 177994) | Freshwater microbial communities from Lake Lanier, Atlanta, Georgia, United States - LL-1503 | ecosystem: Environmental > Aquatic > Freshwater > Lake | place: USA: Georgia | collected... | reverse complement strand
GAATCCAAAATCAATTAAATATATTTTGTTAGTTCTATCTGAAATATTAATCATAAAATTATCCGGTTTAATGTCCCGATGAATCAGATAATGAGTATGGAGTGTTTCCAATCGTTCTATCATTTGTTTTCCTAGAAGTAGAACTGTTTTTAAAGATAGACGACCATATTTTTTTACAAGACTTGTTAAGGAACATTCTAACAAATTTGTCACTAAATATGTCACGTTGTTAGTTGCTCCAAACCACTTTAATTGTGGAAACCCGTCAGTATTCGCTAAATATTGATATATTTTTGCCTCCATTTTGAGCGATTTTTGTTCAATGCTTTTAACTTCAGTTTTAATTGCAACAATTTCACCTGTCCTAATATTTTCAGCTTTGAAAACCTTGCCAAAACTACCTTGACTGAGTTTTTCTAATAATTTATATTTATTGGCCAACATTTTGTTAGTTATTGCTTATTATACTATAGAAGCAATTTATGTTTATATTTGTTATAATTCAATGAAGTATATTTACTGTATTATTGATTCGGTTTTCTATAATTACTCTATACATTGCATCGCCAAAACCAAACAAAATGTTGTTTGCTATTAAAAGGGCAGAATAATCGTCATTTTTTATTTTAGTTAACGCATAGATTAAAAAGCAAAATAATACGGTTTGAAACACATAACTATAACATAAACAGCCTTCTATTTTATCAATATTACTTTTTGAATACATCAAAATACAATAATTAAAAAATAATTTACCAAAATAAAACAACATTAATACTTGTAATGCTTGATCATTATTATAATCAAGACTAATTCTTGATACAACTAGATTAATAATATTCATAAATGAATTTGATAAAATATGAATCATTAATATGGCTGTAAAATTATTCATATGTAAATCATGAATTTGACGCTGATTTGATTGTTCTATTCCAATACCTATAGGTATTGCTATGTATGGCGCAACTTGATAAATTGCCACTTGCATTTGTGGTTGAAATGGCGCTTCATATTTGGTTTTACAATGAGGGCAAAAATTCTTATTTTCTCCCGAATGTAATAATTTTATTATACAATCAATATGGTATGCGGAATTAGAACACTTACATGGCAACATAACATGTTGGTTTGCTTCTATATCAAATGGGTCTAAGCATATCAGACATTCCTTATCTTTTAAAAATTCGGTCTCTGGTTTTTCAAAGGTTTGTAAAAATGTGATTATATGATTATCCATAATGTATTAATACGTTTTATACGTTTTATATGTTTTATAATATAATAAAGTATTCTTGTAATTTATATTACATTATTAAAACTACATAAATACATCTACCTACATATATGTAGTATTATAAACAACAAAATAAAATGGTTAAAATTTGTGACATTGCCAATTATCCTTCTGAAAATGAAGAGAAGTACAAGGAACACTTTACAAAATTCCCACATGAATTACACATTTTTCAGAAATGGGCAATTGAAGCAATTGTGGAAGGACATCATGTACTAGCAACGGCGCCTACGGGTAGTGGTAAATCATTACCAGCAGAATTTTCTTTAGATTTTTTTGTTTCTAGAGGCAAAAAAGTTATATATTGTTCTCCAATTAAGAGCCTCTCGAATCAAAAATTTTTTGATTTTTCACAAAAATACACAAATATTAGTGTGGGAATTATCACGGGTGATATTCGTTGTAATCCAGACGCAAGTGTCCTCATTATGACGACTGAAATCCTTTTAAATAAACTGTATCAACTTAAAAGTGGAGCAACAAATAGTAGCTCTACTCATTCTTTTGAAATGGATATTGAAAATGAATTAGGATGTGTTATATTCGACGAAATCCATATGATTAATGACCCTAGTAGAGGTCACGTTTGGGAAAATAGTATTATGATGTTACCTAGGCACATACAAATGGTTGGTCTATCGGCGACACTAGACAACCCAGAAAAGTTTGCGTCGTGGTTGGAAACTAGAGGGTCTACAAGCGTAAGCGAAGGCGATAGTGATAAGATTGTATATCTAACAAAGAAATTTATTAGAGCCGTACCCTTAACCCACTATAGTTTCATTACGGCAACAAATGGCATTAATAAGCACGTAAAAGACAAGGCATTACAATCCGAAATTAAACACCTAACTGACAAGACATTTGTAATACAAGATGCCCAAGGTGTTTTTAACGACCAAAATTACAAAAATATGGACAAAATGCTGAAATTATTTGACGCAAATGATGTCCGAATGAAAAGGCAACATGTGTTAAATAAGGTGTCTGAATTCATGGTTGAGAAAGAAATGTTACCTGCGATTTGCTATGTTTTTTCTAGAAAGCAGCTGGAAGTTTGTGCGCACGAAATAACTGCCAATTTATTAGAATTTGACAGTAAAATCCCATATACAATTGACCGGGAGTGTGAGCAAATTATTAGAAAGTTACCTAATTACAAAGAGTATTTGAATTTGCCAGAATATTTAGATATGGTAAAACTACTAAGAAAAGGGGTTGCGATGCATCATAGTGGATTAATGCCTGTATTAAGAGAAATTGTGGAAATTCTGTTTTCAAAAGGCTATATCAAGCTGCTATTTGCGACAGAATCGGTAGCAATTGGATTAAATTTACCAGTCAAAGCGTGTATATTTACCGACATTTATAAACATGATGGTAATTCCATGCGTGTTTTACAAGCACACGAGTATACACAGGCAGCAGGTAGGGCAGGCCGACTTGGATTAGATACGGTAGGTCATGTCATACATTTGAATAACCTATTTCGCGAGACAAGTGCCACCGCATACAAGACAATGATGAACGGCAAGCCGCAAACACTGAGTTCCAAGTTCAAGATTTCCTATAATTTGCTTCTAAATTTAGTTGATATTGGTGACACGAATTTGGTTGGGTTTGCTAAGCAAAGCATGGTTACAGGTGACTTGAACGCACAAATACGCCAAGTTTCATTAGAAATTGACAATTGCACCGAAGAATCTGCCTTATTAAATGCGTCTGTTGAAGCTTTACTCACACCTAAAGACGTACTTGAACAATATTTTGAATTACAAAGTAATAAAGAAAATTACGCTAATAAAAGACGCAAGGAAATGGACAAGGAAATACAAAAAATCAAGGACAATTATAAAAATGTGGACCAGGATACAATCGTGCTACAGAAAAGTGTAAAAAAAATGGTCCAATTAGGTGAACTTATACGCCAACACAAAGGTCTTGTAGATTATTTAGACAATGATGTACATAAAGTGTTACATGTGCTTACTACTGATGGCTTTCTAAGCGTTAGCAATAGTTTAGAAAGCGCAAACTTGGAAACAGACGGTGACAAAGTCACCTTAGAAGATATTGGTGAAAATTTATTAACCACTGAAGATGCAGCAGTATTAGAAATTGAACCCTTGAAACTTTCTGAAATGGGCAAAATGGCCTCTGGTTTGCGTGAAGTTCACTGTCTAGTGTTTGCTCACTTACTAAATGACGGTACAATCAGCAAATTATCCGTAAACCAACTAATATCATTGTTCAGTTGTTTCACAAATATTTCAGTCCAGGAAGTATACGAAGATTATACACCCTATACGGATGACGCAGTGTTAAAAGAAGTAATCGCAACTATAAGCCAAATGTATTCTGAATATGAAGACAGAGAAACAATATTAAGAATAAATACTGGCGCCGATTATAATATACATTACGACCTCTTGAACTATGTAGAGGAATGGACCAACTGCGAATCTGAACCTGAGTGTAAATTAGTGATACAAAAACTAGGCGAAGAAAAAGAAATATTCTTAGGCGAGTTTGTAAAAGCACTATTAAAAATCAACAATATTGCTTCAGAAATGGAGCGAATTGCTGAAATAACTGGAAATATTGAGTTCCTATCAAAACTGAAAAAGATTCCTGAATTAACACTAAAGTATATTGTCACCAATCAATCGCTGTATGTTTAACACTAAGTGTTTTGCTCAGCATTTTTCTTACGAATATAATAGTCCCTATATGTGAATATCGCACCCATAGATACAAATACATGTATCAAACAATGAAATATATAACCAATTTGATGGTAACCATATGTATTAATTATAAGACTAATTGGATACATAATGCTGCCCAATAGCAATAAACTTATACAAAGCAATTTATTTTTTGTAGATAATGATAAATAAATATGATATGATACTGCTATAAATGCAACAACCATATCAATGGTGCGTCTTATTGACGTAATCAGTGGATAACGCCAGTAATTAATTGATGTTAATGAAAGCATTGTTGCTAATATAGTTGCAATTGGACTGCTTTGAAAATACAGTCCTGCTAAAATACAGAATGGGTGTATAAAACATATTTTTAAAACCTTTTGGTATATTCCATCAGGATATCCTAGCTCGTCATCTTTTTCCTTTAATTTATATTTTCTTAGTTTGTATTTTTTTAATTTATTTTTTACTAACTTGTATTTTTTTAGAAACTTTTTTGCAACTCTTAATCTTTTTTTCATTTTTCTCTTAAGTTTTTTAAAGTTGTTTTCCTTACTTGACTTTTCTTTAACAACCATAATATATAATAAAAAAATTATTTAAACATTATATTGTATTTTATACAATGTCATATTGCCTTACAAAAAATACGATTATAGCCGAATATATCTGGATTGGTGGCAAAGGTGAATTGCGCAGCAAGTCTAGAGTTGTAAATATAGCAAAAGAAGCCATTTCAGTAACAGATATGCCTGATTGGGACTATGACGGTAGCTCAACTGAGCAGGCACAAACTGGCAATTCTGAAGTTATTTTGAAACCCTGTGCCTTATACAGAGACCCATTTCGTCGCCAATTATATAAAGGTGAGTCTCGTGGTCTTGACTGCTTCCTAGTCCTTTGTTCAACAGTTTTACCTGATGGTACTCCTGCTATAAACAATCACCGCTTTAAAGCTAAAAAGGTATTCAAGGATTGTGATAAAGTAGAAGGAATTTATAATGAAGAAACAAAAACTATTGACTACATATATAGTCCTGAACCATGGTTTGGTTTTGAACAAGAGTATTTTATTTTCTGTAATGACACCAATTTGCCACTTGGATTTAGTAACTCATCTGGCCAAGGTCAATATTATTGTTCAGTCGGCAAAAAAAACGCATTGGGGCGAAACATAGTAGAAGACCATTTTAAAAAATGTCTTGATATTGGTCTCGGAATAACTGGCATCAATTCCGAAGTCGCGCCAGGGCAATGGGAATTCCAGATTTTTGGTAAAGGACTGGCTGTGTCCGATGAGCTTATTATAGCCAGATATATATTAGAGCGTCTTTCTGAAGACTATAATGTTTATATTGTATGGCATCCCAAGCCGCTACAAAATGGCGAGTGGAACGGGTCTGGATTACACACTAATTTCTCAACAAAATCTATGCGTTATTCGTATAATTTAGATAAAGATTTGACTGAAATATATAAAGCTATTGATTTACTAGAAGCAGCACATGAGGCGCATATGGCCGTATATGGTAAAGACAATGAACTGCGTCTAACTGGCAATTGCGAAACATCCAGTTTCTCGTCTTTCAAACGCGGTGAAAATAATGGAGACCGAGGAGCCTCAACACGGATTAGAAATGGATATTTAGAAGATAGACGCCCAGCATCCAACGCGGACCCCTATTTAGTCAGCGCGGCAATTTACGAGACTGTTTGTTGTAATACAAAATAAAAATTTTCTGATATAATAGTAGTATGAAATCATTATATTACATATACAACCAGTTATATTCGGTATTTGAAATAGCTATACATATATTTATTAAATCAGTTGTGTTTAATGGATTATTTATTTTGCTTTTTGCAGCAATATATATTGTATTTGATTATGTAAAAAATCCCACCATATTTAACGATACTGACAAATCCAAAATACTTAATAAATATGTTACATTAAGTACAAAAAATCAGTTCCTATATAATATTGAAGTCCCTTATCCCGTCTCATATACCACCTTTGATTTTACACAGTTACAAAACTTTATAATATTATTACAGCAAGTTGTCGTGGTAGTCCTTCTAGTGTATTACAAAATACATTTTGTTGCCGAGTTGCATAAAAAATATCATACGAAAATAATATAAAATTTTGTTTATAATAACTATTATAAACAAACAATTGTTAAATGAATACCAATACAGAAATAATTAAAGATAAATTATGTGACGACTTTCCGCAGCTATTTGTCAAAAATATTGTATCCACTTTGAAAAGCAATAATAATAGTTATATTGCGTCTTATTACGATTTAGAAACACAAATGAAGTCGGGCGTGTTACCTTTGAAAAAGACCGAAGTCAAAAAGAAGCGAATTATTATAGATGAAGTTAACAACACTGAACTTAAAGAACTATTCAAAACCTTCAATGCAACTAAAACGCAAACAATTGACTGTACATGTTGTTTCACAGAGAACAATTTTGAACACTTAGGTCAATGTACAAATGGCCATTTGCTATGCAAACCATGTATTAAGACACATGCTGAAACCACTATTTATCAGAAATTATCTTCAAAAATCACTTGTATTAGCTGTAATGAAAAGTGCTTCGGGCTAATAGATGATGTATTATTGGAGCAGATTTTAGACGCAAGAGTTCTAGCTGAATACAAAAATCTTAAAAACTTGGCCGAAATCAAGGAGCTATGTGTTGATGATATTAATATCAAAATATGTCAGCATTGTAACGCTGGTTCAGATATTGGCGATTCAGAGCAGACATTGTTAATTTGCATGGAGTGTTTCAAGGACACTTGCTTGAAGTGCAATCAGGTAGCGCATCCGGGTCAAGACTGCTACAGTCTGGGTAAAGTGGCCGGCAATATCAGACACAGCATTGAAGACAAAATGACCGAGACAATGATTATTCATTGCCCTGGTTGCAATAAATCACTCTTCAAGAATGAAGGGTGTAATAAGGTGACTTGTATTTGTGGCCTTAATGTATGCTATTTGTGTAAGCAAACTGTGACAAAAAAAGTTGGATATTCGCATTTCTGTAGGGAGCATGACTGCAAAGATAACGAATGTAATTTGTGCCATTTATGGGAAAAAGATGCGACCAAAATGAAGCTAAATGCACTAAATGTGGAATACAATGATGAGACCAAAATGTTGATAGATAAGCTGCTATAATTGGCATTTTATGCAGCAAATTGTTATATGGTATATGTTATAATAGATTACCATTTATAGTCTCATTGTATTCATTCTGTTTTGGTATATATTCATTATTTTCTCTTATTTTTGAAAAATGAAGAAAAGTGTTACCAAAAAGTAAAAAGGAAAACGGATTTTGGACATTTTAAAAATGTCCAGTTTTGAGAACCCAAATAAAGTTTCAAAAAACACCATTTTTTCACTTTGTGACTGAAATGCTCTAAATTGCATTTTTAAGAGTGAAAATTTTGTGACGATAATTTTCAAAAAAACACAAATAAATTATTTAGGCGATTTTTTTGTATTCTTTTATAATACAAAAAGAATACAATGGATACAATAATTAAGACTGAAAAATCGCCAAATTTTGAATGTAAAAGTTGCGACTATATATGCTCTAAGCATAGCGACTACATAAAACATACAAAGACAGCAAAACACGCAAAAATGGAGATAAAATACATCCAGAATACAAAGCAAAATGACTATTTTTGCGAATGTGGAAAACAATATTCTTACCATTCTGGTTTATGGAAACATAAAAAAACTTGCGACGGGGTTGCGACAAAATCGCCGATATGCGAGAAAAATTATATAGACAATCACGAACCAACTAATAATGAAATTATTGAAATACTAAAGGTCCAAATGGTTGAGAATCAAGAGCTAAGAAATTTTATGATGGAACAGCAAAAACAAATGATGGAACAAATGATGGAACAGCAAAAACAAATGATAGACTTAGCATCAAAATCAAGTGTTACAAATACAATTAATTCAAATTCTAATTGTAATAATAACAACACATTTAATCTTCAAGTGTTTTTGAATGAGAAATGTAAAGATGCATTAAATATAAATGAGTTTGTTGATTCAATAAAGATACAAATTTCAGATCTAGAAAATTTTGCTCATGTAGATTATCCAGATGGTATATCTAAAATTTTTGTTAAGAATCTAAACAATGTAGATACATACTTAAGACCCATACATTGCAGTGATTTGAAGCGCGAAGTCCTCTATATAAAAAATAACAATGAATGGGTCAAAGAAACCGATGATAAAACATTATTAAAAAATGCAATAAAGAAGATAGCAAATAAGAATATACGGCAAATTAATGAATGGGTAAAAGAGCATCCTGGATGTCAAGACCCAAGAACAAAACAAAATGTTAAATATAATAAAATAGTAATGAACTCCATGTCTGGTGGAACAGTTGAAGAACAACAAGAAAATATGGAACAAATAGTGAAGAATGTTACAAAGGCAGTTGTAATTGATAAATATACTGTTAAATAAATATTTATAAGATTTAAATAAGATTTTTATTTTAAGATTTAAATAAGATTTTTATTTTAAGATTTAAATAAGATTTAATATATAATTATATAAGATGCCCAAAAATGAAATTGATTATTCAACAACAATTATTTATAAAATTACCTGCAATGACCCAAATATAAACGATATATATGTAGGACATACTACAAACTTTGTTCAGAGAAAGCATGCTCACAAAGCTAGTTGTATAAATGAAAAATCATCTAATTATAAATGTAAGCTGTATGAGACAATACGTTGTAATGGTGGATGGTCTAATTGGAAAATGGAAATTATTAATTTCTTTAATTGCGCAAACCATTATGAAGCAAGAATAAAAGAGCAAGAGTATTTTACTTTATTGAATGCCAATTTAAACAGCATTGAACCTTTACCAAAACCTAAAATAAATATAAAATCAATACAAATATTAGAAAAAAAAGAAAAATCCACATTTTACTGCCAAACTTGTAATGTATATTTGCAAAATTTTCAATTATTAGAAATACATAAGAACACAAAAAAACACATTAAATTGTGCAATTCAACTAATCTTATAGAAAAAAAAACTGTAAAGTTTATGTGTGAAAAATGTGACTTTTTTTCTGATAATAAAAACGATTTGAAACAACATTTACATACAATAAAACACACTGTAACAGAAAATCAACCAATTTCAACATTAGTCAACGAAAACCCAAAATTTAAATGTGTATGTGGTAAAATATACAAAGACAAATCAGGTATTTGGCGACACAATAAAAAATGTCAGGGTATTAAAGAGCCTATAGAAGAAGTATTAGAAAAACATTCTGAAAAGCAATCTAACAAGGAGGAACCCACTATCAATGAAATTATAGAAATACTGAAGGCTCAAGTAATAGAAAACCAGGAACTAAGAAAGCTTATGATAGAGCAATATAAACAAATAATGGATACTGCATCAAAATCTGGTATTTAAATAATAGATTTTTCAAAACATCATCTACAAAATTAAATTAATAAAATATAGCAAATGAAAAAGTATACGGAAGCTGTGGTAAATTTTATATTTATAAAATGATTATAAAAATAAAACGATAATAATTAGGTCATTTATCAGTGCTAAAATGAAAATATAGAAGCACATCATTCCTGAACCTTTGAATGTTTTAAGGTTTACTATTAAAAAGGCAACACCTCACCTCAGCCACCAAAAAAGCTGGATGTATTGTCTTTTCTCTCTGTTTTTGAAGCAGGAGCGGCAAAACCTCCTCATCCTCCTTTATAATTACGACGTCTAGTAACGCGTCGCCTACGAATACTTTTCCTGTTTTTGACCCTCTTACTCTTATTTTGCCTATTTCGCAACTGCCTTGTACTTCTCATTATATATTAGTTAAATATAAATTATAACTTTGAATCTTCCAAATCTAGTTCGCTATTTTTCTTGTAAACAAATTCAATATTATAATCTATTTTTTTAAGTTCATTTACTTGCTCTACAAGCAAATCCTTTTTCTTATTATATGTATCACTTAAATTAATCCATAGTTCATTTTCCTTCAACTCTTCAATATAGTTTTTATTCAAATGTCCTATAATGACCCGTTCATACTCCAATACTGCCTCAATCTGATTAATTAACCACGAAGTAATGGGTGTCCCTCCAGTAGCAAACGCATACTTTGTATTTGACATAATATATTTCTGGACAAATTGCCAATGTCCATTTCTAAAAAGATATACTTCATCAACAATTTTCAGCAAATATACTAAACCTTCATAACATTTTGCGTCGGTCAATTGTTTAAATAAAGGCTGCTCCTTATAGTGATTTCTTAAATCAACAAAGAAATTTTGGATACATTTTGGTCTATATGTTCTTAAATCTAACAAATATTCAGTAAGCTTATTATCTGGATAATAATCAACAATTCCACTAAAAATATCAATCATAGGTATAATGCTATCCTGGGCACCAGTTTGCCCTCTATATTGCTGCGGTAGATTATCAAAACAATCTTCATATACTAATCCTTTTCCAAAGATATTATCATTGCCTTTAATTCCCATTATAAAAATACGAAAGTCGTTATATCGCTCGTGCCTAGACGCAGACCACATATCACGTCTCCGACGATTCATCTCTTGCATAACACGGCCACATAATTGTAAACTACTTGTATCCTTATTTTTGCCATAATTTATTACAGAACTGACTAAATTTGGTGATACTTCATTAATATATACATGAACCATAATGAAACCAATTTCATCTGATGTGCCAGTAAATTTACAAGCCATGTCAAGGTTCTGCCAATGTAAATCACCACTTGAATCTTTCTTAACATAATTACCTAACGAATAACTATAATGATAATCCAACCAAGGATATACGTCTAATTTCTTACTAACTAATACTAAAGGAACGGCAATATTTGCTGGCAATAATTGTCTAGCTACTCCATAATTACCAGACTTTAAGAATTCCTGATATGCCTGTTCTAACGTAAACCCGGATGTTACAAATGTATAAGCTCGGTATAGTGCTTGTAGCACAAATACATCAGTTTCTAATTCAATCAAGTCCGAATAATCAGGTACAAGTCCAACTTGTTTAACAATTTCATTAGGAATTCCTAAGATGCCATTCTTACAATTATTTTCAGAATAAAAAACGTGTAATTTGCTTATTAAATTCTGCAATTCATCAAATTTTTCTGGTAATACCTTTAATGGGTCTTTTATAGGTAAAAATCCATGTTCACATGAAACATCAAAAAATCCATCTGTGTAACTCTTATCCCAATAACTCATTGTATTTAATTAGATATAGTTATATTTAATTGGTTTAATTAAATATAACTATATTATTCTTATCATTATTAGTAGTAGCAGACATTCTATTTTCTTACATTATCTCTTACGTAAGTTCTTAAGTCAACTCTTACGTAAGTTGAAGCCGTATTTTCTTCTTCATTTTATCTTCATTTGTGAATACAAACAGCTTGTATTTCCGCCGCTCATAGTTTTCTAAATTGTCACGCAAGGTGATTCGCGACGTGATTTTCAGTTCGGGTAGAAACACAATGTATTGAAACAGACCATCATTCCGCTCCAATTTGTCAAAGCAATATCCGTCATACAATGGCTCCAATATATCTGGATTTGAAAAGCATAAATTCAGCAAATTGCAGTCTATTTGAACCTTCCGAATCGCCCGCATCGTTGTATTAATATAATCCAGTTCTCTTAACCAACTGTCATAGAAAGTTATAGCTCCATCAGACAATTTGTGTATACCAAATGCCTGCTGAAATTTTATTATATTTAGTAAATCAACGAGACGGCGAATCGGCGACGTAATGTGAATGTATGCGTCCAAATCAAGCAAATCGTGACTAATATTGGTTTCCGAATTTGCCGAAATATCAATATATTGACCGGCAGTGCTATTCCATATTTTAATAAACTGCCCCACTTCATCGGGTACTTTGACTAATTCAGTATTTACATTAAACTTATCCTTTTTAATTAAAGCGGACCTAAAAATGCCAACATTCTTTCTAAGCATTTCTTTAGCGCAAGTGTAGTTCATGAGGACCATTAAATAGCAGACTAAATCGTGACTGTCCCGAATCCCTTTGATATATTTGGTTTTAGAACACAACTGGGTTACAACATCAAATAACAATGTATAATGCTTATTATTTAGCAAATCATGTTCTTCATAGACAAAATTCTTGAAAACTTTTATCAAACAGTTGGAGAACTTATAAGATACAATATTATAACTTTCACCAAAACAATCTAGTTCCAAATCTAAGACAAACGCAAACCGCTTAGATTTTGCCTGTAGAGAGCACAAACAATCCGATAAAATGGTCGGCAACATGGGGCGCTTCTTATCCGGCAAATAGATGGTTGAGATGCGTTTAGAAAAAGATTGCCACAGGTTAAGAGCATCCAACCAGATGGTCACATTCGCAATATATATGCTTACAAGTGTATTACCATTATCTAGATGTTTTATACTAAACGCGTCATCAAAATCTAAACTACCCTTGGGGTCAATAGTGAAAACATGCCAATCATCACGACGTTCAATTCCAGCAAAAAAAGTAACATTCTCAATAAACGCATCATTTGTAGCGTTTTTTTCCTTAACCGCTTTCGTAGTATCCTTGTTTAGCCGCTGAATAGATGCGTTCAAGCTTTTGCAGTATAGCTGATATTCATAGAAGCAATCCAGTGTGTCAACGGGGCCGATAACTTGTGTCAATGTGCCAACTGGATGCTTTGTAGTCCAATCCTTAAATTGAATAGTAACATATTGATTCACAAATACCTTTGAAAAACCAACGTGTTTTAGCTCATATGGCACTAAAAAAGGTGGCATTCGTATATCATCAGGCACGCATTTGTAAAGCAATTTGTTATTGTTTGGATGCCGACCATAGGTCTTGTTATCAGCAAGAATGAGTACAGCGGGTATATTATCAACAGTGCGAACCGAGCTGTGAACAAGAGTCAAAGAATCATTTTTAAAATCGTAAGTAAATACATCACCTGAAAATAGTCGCTTTAGACAAGGGTCTAAATCTAATGTAACTGGGCTCAAAGTAGGTGCGTCATATACTTGCCATTTGCTATAATTGCGGTCATCAATCACGATTTTATATAACATTTATTTGTAACTTAGATTATAATATATATATTATAACTTCGTAAAATACCTTTAATATCATTATATAATATAATAACCCCATAGTATGTTATATAATGATAAAACTCAATTGCTCGTGCCACAACACATTACTAAATGGGGTGTTCTAACATCGTTCCTGATTTTAGCTTCCAGTTTTGTTGTATATAAATACAAATATTATCTGCTTACCGGAGTATCATTGTGTCTATTTTTAACCTCTATTATACACTGGCATAAAATGACAGCATTTGGCGTAATAAAAATATTAGATGCGTTGTTTGCTGCATTAACACTTGGATTGATTACATTTTATTATATTGACGAGTTTAAACCCGAATATAAGAAAATATGGTATTATACGTTAGCAATACTGGTGGCTGTATTTGTATTTAATTGGATAATCACGTATTTCCAAATAATGCGTGAAAATCCTTATATAAAATGCCAGCAGCAATACAATTACTTTTCGTTGGAATATACAAAACCAAATACGAAGCCGAGAGAATTGTGCTACTATTATGTCACATTTATACACTTATTTTTTGTCCATATTATTCCATCTGCTGTGCTAATGTATTGTATTATTAAATCGCACTAACAAACTGATTTGCGTTTATTAATTCATTTTCTCCAATTATATTTGCATTTGTTAGTTCGTTAATGTTTGTTGTTTCATTTGCTATAAACCCATCTTTGTTCACAATTAATTCAGAAATACTTGTTACTTCACCGCTTTTTGCTTCGCCTTCGCCTTTTGCTTCGCCTTCGCCTTTTGCTTCGCTTAAAACAGCCAATTCTGAAATATTAGTCGTTTCCCCATTTTTCTGACCTTGATTTAAACCTTTAATATCAATTTGCTTTGCTATTTTATGCTCAACATTCTGGTTCTGTAAAGCATACATAAAAATATGCGGACTAATCGCAATATTATTCATATACGTCCTATATTTGAAACTACTAACACTTGTATTTTCATCAAATTTGAATGAATACCACCAGTAAGAAGGAATAAAAAGGAATTTACCAGGGGTCAAAACAATCTCAAGACATTTCACTTTGTCAAAGTCGGCTCTAAATTTGGGCTGCGGGTTCCAAGGATTAATCTGAGACCGGAATTCAAGGTTTTCATAGTCCTTAACCGGATACAAATATCGGGCACTCTTTGGCGGCACAAGTTTTACCTTTAATGACCCCTGCGTCACTAGAAAGTAGTTCCTGTAGTTGATTTCGTATCGTAACGGGGTTACCACACCAGAAGACCCCATTAGAATATCATAGTTGCAGTTTGAGACTAGAAAGGGTCTCAAAAATTCGTCATTATACGACATATTCTTTTGCGCGCCGGTTTCCGCCAAGAAATCCGAGTTGCCTTCACTGTAGTAGGCAGCATTTTTGTCCTCACGAAACAGTTTTGTCGCAATATGTAGGGGCAGTGGTAAAAACAGGTTCTCATTATCCACTTCGTTTTTATTTAAAGAAGATTCGCGTATTTTGACTTCAAATATGGGGTAATTGTCTAGCAAATAGGACTGACTAGTTGTCCGGGTAATTTTCTCAGTGTCTTCATCACAATCAAATAATACAGGTTGCCTTAAGTCGCAGATTTCCTCCATTTTGTCTTTAGATGCTTGCTCAATTTCATAGATTTCTAGGTCATTGCTGGTTTTTAAATGAAAATGGACGTGTAAATAGAAGAATAAAATTACACAAAATACAAACAATCCTATTATTATTTGTAACATTTACATAAAAATAATAATATAATTCACCAGTTTATACGAAGGAATTACGAAGGAATTACGAAGGAATTACGAAGGTTATCTTCTTTTAGTTATTCTTTTTTTACTACGTTTTTTACTCCTTTTACTACGTTTTATACTACGTTTTTTACTCCTTTTACTACGTTTTTTACTCCTTTTACTACGTTTTTTACTGCCTCCTTCACTATCACTATCAACGCCAAATGCCTCCGCAAATGTGTCTTTTTTGGCTGGTCCCATTAGTTCTTTACACTTTTTCAAAAGCCATTGTATAAAATAGTCTATATTATATAAAATTCCTTTATTTAGTTCAATATATTTTCTTACTGTAAGTTCTACTGCGTAGTCTAAATATGATATTTTATTTTCATAATCATAATACCAATCATCTAAAAGGTGAAGGTTGTTTTTTGTAAAATAAGCTTCACACATATCTTCTCCACGTAATGCTGTCATTTTTACTCCGGGTTGTATTTCATTCGCCTTTTCAAAACTCTGGTTAATAGCAGAAGTTACAGCAACTTGTGATTTTCTATCTAAAGGTTCATATTTTATACCTTTCAATAAGCAATCAGAAACTTTTTGTGCTAATTTTTCCATTTTTTCATCTTGTGGAGGCTCATTATTTGTTGGTTCAAACTCACGTCCATGGTCTACTGTGTATTCTAATACTGTTACATCAGGATTCCATGTAATTGTAGGATATCTACCACTAGATTTTTCAGAAGATTTTTCCGCAGCTATCATCAATTGTTGTTTTGTCAAGTCAGCAATTTTTCTATAATCTTTTGGTGGGTCAATTAATGGTTCTAATTCAGAACCTGTTACTGTTTCTTGAGAATTGTCAAAGTCATTGTAAAACACGTCAGTTGCGTTTTTATTTGCTTCTGGATGTTCGCCTTCTTCATCTGACTCTGGGTCTGGGTATTTTGATTTTGATTTTAACACACTCTTAAGTGTTTTAGTAACAATACTACTACTACTACTTTTTGCAATTTTTGACATATTTTCTAATTAAAATAACCAAATATTATTATATTTATTTTAATTTTATTTTTTCAAGTAAAAGTCTATTTGCTACGCTTAAAAACAGTCGCTGTGCTTAATCCACGATTTTTGGCGCCACAAAGAATGAAACTGTGCTTCCTTCGCCTAAACTGTATTTTAAAGCCATCGGATATTCCGCACTAATTCCCAAACTAATTTCGTTACCTAATTTAGACGACAAACACATCTTACCAATGTGCGTCAGACTATACGAAATATCAAGCTTCTCACCCTCTGAAATGGCAAACTCATTTAGACTATCAATCGGCACATTCACCTTCAATTTACCCGCATCGCCATTTGAATTGAGCTCCAATAGGTCCTCAGTGCATACTATATTCAGGTTTTGTCCAAAGACCATTAATTCCGAAATAAGCTCACCAAATTTCTTAGAATCCATCGTAAACTCCACATCATAGTCCACATCGGGTATCATTAGTGTTTCATGCTCAACATCCATTAATAAGAGTTCAAAGAAATGGTCAAAATTATCCTTGACTTTTGCCTCTGTATTATTAAGTAAATTAATACACAATTTGTCAGGTCCTGATATATCATCTACTTTCATTTCCATATGATTATGCTTAACTGCATAGTTCATCATCGTCGCAAAATTGGCAGCATCCACGGCAATATTTGTCGGCGAATCAACAACATATTCGGAAAACCACGCCGCTTTAATGACAATACTAGACAGGCAAATATGAGACTTATCCATAGACTGAATATACAGCTCTTCATTATTAAATTGTAGACTTAAATAGGACCCCCAATTCTTTAAAAGCTGGAATAACGCGACAAACATTTCTAATTTGGCCTTGTTTTCAATTGTTAGTTTCATTATTATTCTGAGTAATTAATAATGAAAGATTATGTTTAATATGTTTTCTCTTTTAAACTTTTAATCAAAGTCTAGTAAATTTATAGAAGAAGTAGCAGACAAATTAGTAGATGAAGTTTGTGTCTTGTGAATCTGTTGTGTCAAATAATCAATCGTCATAATCTTATTATTTATATCCTTTTCTAGTTTCGCAATGATAAGCCGCTGATTAGAAATGACTTCCTTGGACTTCTCTAGTTCCACGTAAAAATTGGCTCTATTAAGATTTAAAGATTCAATCCACTTCTGATGCGCCTTTGTCTTCGTATGCGCTACAAATACGCTATGTGATTCATAAATTTTATCTTTTCTGGAACCACAAGGACACACAAGTCCCTTCTTAATATAGTTAAATGGCGGCACTTTGTCTACATATAGCCCACTATCATTTATACTTGGGCTATAAATATCGGGTTCAACAACTAATTCCATTTTTATAGTTATAATTATAATAAATTACAAAATGTATTTATATAGATTTGTTTGTTTAGTTATTTAGCTCCTGCTCAATAAGAGTTTTTAAGTCAGTGACACCAATTTCATTTACATCCTCTTCGGCCTGATAAGCGTCTTCCAATACAATTCCATCACCACTATCAACATTATCAACATTAGTATCGGCATCTAAATTGATAGACAAACTAAGTTGTGTTATTTGCTGGTTGTTTTCCATAGTCAAATTCTGGATAGCAGCCAACTCGGCCTTTAATGATTCAACTTCCTGTCTCAAATTTTTCTGTTCACTTGATAATACAGTAATATTCGTCTTATATTGCCCTAAAGTATTCTTCAATAAATCAACATTTTGTTTTAATGCAGCCACTTCCAAAGAATTTGCGTTACTAGAACTTGAGGTTGCGTTACTAGATGTCTGAGGCGCGCTTTCAAGTGCCTCTAATCGCGACATAATCACATCAATAATACCGCTATCTAGGCCCGGATTGGAAAACTGCGACATTTCTCTTTCATGTAAAAGAGTTTCCACTTTTCCTAAACGTAATGTAATTAAGGTGATTGCCTGGGCTAAGGTCATTCGGTTAACACTGGCCAAACCTTGGTCCTTAGGCTCCTGCATTTGTTGCTTCATCTGCTGCTGCATCTGTTGCTGTTGTAATTGGGCTTGTTGGCCGGCTAAACGACCACTAGTACCAGGTCTAATTTGACCTTGTTGCTGACCCTGTTGCCCTTGGGCAAACATTTGCGATGAATTTATGGAGGGTTGAGGACCACGACCAGGGGGTGCGGGTTCCGGGCCTCCTGCGCGTCTACGTTGTGCTGCTGCTACTGCTCTATTTTGGCTCATTGGTAAATATAATTAATAATAATAAATTGTTTCTAAATACTTTACGCATCTATCTACTTTTCTTTTGCTCCAGTTTCATAACTGATATGAAAAAAGTGGAACAAAAGAAATATGTAAGAAAATATTTATAAATATTGAATAAATTATATACTTGTATTTTATAAATGCAGTTGTTTTTATTAGACAACCGGGTTAATGATATTCAAACAGTTACAAATTCATTAATTGACGGCGTTGATTTTATCATTGTTGACTTTGATAATGACACGTATGACACAATTATTTCCAAGATACCTAATAAACAATATGATAGCGTTGGTATTTTTCAGGAGAATTATAACCTAAATACGTATCAATTTATTAGTTCTTTTCAAAATTCTATTTTAGAAAATGTCTCTACAGAAGACCCTAATTTAGACACATGGTCGCAATACAAATCATTGCTATCCTATTTCAAAAATACGTTACAAATTAATACATTGGATTTGATGGGTTGTAATATTTATTCTAGTTTAGATTGGAATTTTGTAATAGAATATTTAGGGAATCAATTTCAAATAACTATTAATTCATCCAATGACAATACTGGGTCTCCTGATTTTGGCGGAAATTGGATTTTAGAATCAGGTAATGTAAATTTAATAGGAAAATATTTTAACAACAACATTGACAATTACCAGTTTACATTGGGAAGTGGCAGTGCTCACACAGTTTTTTTAAAAGATGATGGCACTGTTTACACGGTTGGTAATAACGCTAACGGTCAATTAGGAAATGGAACAACTACTACTACTGCTGCTAGTACTTATTTAGTCCAAGTTAGACTCACTTCTACACCTACATATTTAACAGGTATTGTACAATTTGCTCGCGGGCTTAGTCATACAGTTTTTTTAAAAAGTGATGGCACTGTTTATGCGGTTGGTCTTAATACTAGTGGCCAATTAGGAGATGGAACTCTTACACAACGGTTATTTCCAGTTCCAGTTTTATCAGCTGCTGCTACAAATTTATCTGGTATTATACAAGTTGCGTGTGGAGATTCACATACAGTTTTTTTAAAAAGTGATGGCACCGTTTACACTGTTGGTAATAATGCTAATGGTCAATTAGGAAATGGAACTACTACAACCACTGTTGCTGGTACATATCCAGTTCAAGTTAGACTCACTTCTACACCTACATATTTAACAGGTATTACACAGATTGCGTGTGGAACTTCTCATACAGTTTTTTTGACAAGTTCTAATACCGTTTACGCAGTTGGTCTTAATACTAACAATCAATTAGGAGATGGAACTATTGTGCAAAAAACATTTCCAGTTCAAGTTTTATCAGCTGCTGGAACAGGTTTAGCCAGTATAACACAGATTGCGTGTGGAGCTTCTTATACAGTTTTTTTGACAAGTACTAATACTGTTTACGCAGTTGGTCTTAATACTAGTGGTCAATTAGGAAATGGAACTGTTACTAGTTCTACTACTGGTACTTATCCAGTTCAAGTTTTGTCAGCGTCTGCAACAGGTTTAGCCAATATAACACAGATTGAGTGTGGAAGTGCTCATACAGCCTTTTTGACAACTACTAACACTGCTTACACAGTTGGTCTTAATACGAATGGCCAATTAGGAAATGGAACAACTACTACTACTGTTGCTGGTACATATCCAGTTCAAGTTAGACTTAGTGCTACACCTACATATTTAACAGGTATTACACAGATTGTGTGTGGTAGCTCTTACACAAATTTTTTAACAAGTTCTGCTGTTTACGCAGTTGGTCTTAATAGTAGTGGTCAATTAGGAGATGGAAGTGTTACACAAAGGACATTTCCAGTTCAAGTTTTATCAGCGGCTGCAACAGGTTTAACAGCAATTAGTGTTATTTCAGATACAGCAAATGTTAATGTCCCGACAGCACCAACAATTAGTAGTATAAATGCAGTTTCACCAACACTAGTAAATCCAACTATTTCCATTAGCTTTGCAGCATCAACAAATACAACAATTACAAATTATTCTTGGAAAGAAAATACGGTCGCTGCTTGGAAAGTTTTAAGTCCGGCACAAATAACCAGTCCTTTAACTATTCCAGCGTCAATTTTAGCAAGTGGAAAGAGTAATTTATTTGCAATTAGGGCAATGAATCTTACTGGCTCAAGTAGTGACTCTCCTTTTTTTAACTCAGTCACTGTTTATTTTCCTCCAGACACACCAATAATTAGTAGTATAAACATATATCCAACAGCAGTAAGTCCAATTGCTTCAATTGGTTTTAGTATAACTGCCGACATTTCAATTACAAATTATTATTATAGTATAAATGGAGGAGCTTATACTGTTTTAAGTCCGGCACAAAGTTCACAGCAATCATTATCTATTCCTGCAACTGGATTAACTAGAGATACAAGTTATACATTTTCAATTAAGGCAATTAATCCTGCTGCCCCGTCTGGTGGTCCGGCTTCTACTAGTTTTGCAGCTATTGTACCTTCAGTTATACTTTATAATGCTTCAACTTTTGCATATATAAAACAGACAACTTCTGGCTCACCAATACAATATTCAAGTGATAATACTAACTGGACTAATATTAATTGGCCGTTATATATTCAAAACAGTAATTATGCTACAACAAATTTTGTTGTTAAAATACAATCAAATTTAAACATAACAAACCTAACTAACATTTTTTTAATAAACGGTCATAACATAAAAATTGAAGGTAATAATTTTAACATAACCGTTACAGATTTGGCAAATTATGCCGGTTTAATACAAAATGGGACAAATGGAACAAACGGATACAATAACATAACAATACAAAACATAAATATTGCTTCATCAGGTACTACAAGTACTGTATTAGATATGGGATGGATATGTAGACAATATTTTGGTTATGGAGCTAGTGATAATACTATACAAAACTGTACTAGTAGTGGTTTCATTAATAGCAGGACTGGTGGAATTATTGGTGCAAATGCCGGACAAAACTCAACGTCATTTCTAGTTTCAAACTGTTCTGCTAGTGGGGATATGTATGATACTACATATGGTGCCAGTGCTGGAGGAATTATTGGTACTACTGCAGGTCAAAATGCAACCTCATTTACGGTTCAAAATTGTTTTTATAGTGGTGGCATAAATGGTAATGGGGCTGGTGGCATTGTTGGAGACGCAGCATATAATATAACAATTAACAATTGTTATAGTAGTGGTACAATTAAAGGGGGGGGAATTGTTGGCACAAATGCTGGTCAATATGGCGGAGTAGTTACAATAACAGATTGTTACAGTAAAGGTAATATTGGAAGTAATGGTAGCAGTTATGCTGGTGGAATTGTCGGAGCTGAAGCCGGAAATGTATCAATTACAAGATGTTATAGTATTGGGAAAATTGGTGGTTCTGGTCTTAGGTTCGCTGGTGGAATAATTGGCTGGAATGCTGGTAATAATAATCGTTCTGTTACTATATCTAGTTGTTTCAGCGCTGGAGATATAGATACGAATTGTGGTGGTATAGGTAGTCAATCATTTGGTACAAATTCAAATAAATGTACTATAACTAATTGTTACAGTATTGGTAATCAAATTGGAAGTGGTTCTGGTGGAATCTTCGGATACAACTTAGGAAGAGGGTCAGTAAATGGAATTGATATTATTAACACTTTTTCATTGGGAACATTTGGTACAAATGGAGGAATTATTGCTTTATCAACGGGAACTGGTTTTGGCACAGTAACTGTATCTAATTGTTATGCTTATGCTACAACAACTAATAATAATGGAGTAATTACTTCAGGTTCAACATTAGTTCCTGTTGTTAGTAATTTTTATTCGGCAAATAATAGTTGGTCAGATACTACAGCTAATACTTTTTTAACAGGAATAAGTACAATATGGACATCTGCAGATGCAGATACTCCATATAAATTAATTAATGGATTAGGTTTATTATCAGGAGTCCCGTTAACGGCATTTATAACAGCAGGTGTGTCCTTATTATCTTTATCATTAGCAGGTGTTTCAGTATCACAATTTTTAGCAGCAGGAATATCTTTATCAAGTTTAATAGCAGTAGGTATTCCTGTAGTACAACCAGCAGCTATAATTACTAATATAACTGCGATAAATAAAACAGTTACATTTTATTTTACTCAATCTACAAAGTCAAGTATTCCTGCTATTTCAAACTATTCTTACAGCACAGATGGAACAAATTATACTGCTTTAACTACAGCACAAACATCAAATCCATTAACTATTCAAATTAATGAATTAACAAATGGAACAAGTTATTCATTTAGTATTAAATCAATTAATAGCAGTGGGAGTAGTAGTGCTTCTAATGCGTTTTCAGCCACTAATTATAATAGTCCTGCAACACCAATAATTAACAGTGTAAACTCAATTTCACCCACATATGAAAGTCCTAGTGTGTCCATTAGTTTTGTAAACCCTTCAAACTCAACAATTACGAACTATTCTTACAGCACAGATGGTTCAAGTTATACAGTTTTTAGTCCAGTACAAATATCTAGTCCGTTAACTATTCCTGCAACTGGATTAACTAGTGGGACAAGTTATACATTTTATATTAAAGCGATAAATCCATCTGGTTCAAGTATCACATCTGCTGGTGTTAATTCCACGTTTTTACTACCACCTCAAACACCAACAATTACCAGTATAAACGCAATTTCACCAACACTAGCGAATCCAACAGTTTCAATTAGTTTCACACAAACAGCAGCAACTCCAGCAATTACGAACTATTCTTACAGCACAAATGGTTCAACTTACACTGATTTAACTACACCCCAAACAAGCAGTCCTTTGATTATTCCTGTATCTGGATTAACTAGTGGTTCAAGTTA
>Ga0214919_10003637_pt1 | contig 23116 bp, 16 predicted proteins | sample LL1503_MetaG_FD_177994 | JGI IMG/M metagenome (GOLD analysis project Ga0214919, IMG submission 177994) | Freshwater microbial communities from Lake Lanier, Atlanta, Georgia, United States - LL-1503 | ecosystem: Environmental > Aquatic > Freshwater > Lake | place: USA: Georgia | collected... | reverse complement strand
ACGTCACCTCGCGGGCGAAGTCCCGCAGGCTGTGCAGGTAGAGCATGATCGCCGCGATGGCGGGGAAGAGCAGGTCCACGGCATGGAGGCATAGCCGCGCCGGGCCGCCGTATCGAGGATGGAGTGAGTCGGAGGTCGTCGGCCGGACTACTTCCCGCCCGCGTTGGCCTTGCCCTTGCCCGCCTTCTTGGCGGCGGGGGCCGCGCCGGCATCCTTGCCGGCGCCACCTTTGTTGGGGGTCGGCAGGGCGGCGTTCGTCTCCTGGCGCCACGCTTCCAGGCGGCTGAGCAACTCCTTGGCCTTGGCCGGGTTCGTCGCCGCGAGGTTCGCCTGCTCCCCCAGGTCTTCCGCCAAGTTGTAGAGCTCGAGGTGGCCGTCTTCGAGGTATTGCATCAGCTTCCAGTCGCCCATCTGGACGACGCTCACCGGCGTCGTGCGCCACAGCCCGGGGCCGGATCCCAGGTAGCCCGGGAAGTGCTGGAAAATCGCCGCGCGCTTCAAGGCCGCGGATTTGCCGACCAGCAGCGGCAGCAGGCTTTCGCCGTCGAGGGTTTGGCGCGGGGCGGGGGCGCCGGCGATCTCGAGCAACGTCGGGAACAGGTCGACGTGCGCGGTGGGCGCGCCGAACGTCGCGCCGGCGGCGACCTTGCCGGGCCAGCGCACGATGAACGGCACGCGGACGCCGCCCTCGTAGAGGCTGCCCTTGCCGCTGCGCAGCGGGGCGTTGTCGGTGATCCCGCCGCCGTCCTCGTCGGCCGCCGTCGGCTTGCCCTTGGCGGCGCCCGGCTCGCGGATCAACCCGTCCGGCCGCCCGTACCCGCCGACGCCGCCGTTGTCGCTCGCGAAGATGAACACGGTGTCGTCGCCCAGCTTGAGTTCCGCGAGCTTGGCCATCACGCGGCCGACGCTCTCGTCGACGCTGGCGATCATCGCGGCGTAGGTGGGGCTGTCGTGCCCGCCGACGCCGGGCTTCGCCTGGAACTTGGCGATCAGATCGGGCTTCGCCTGGAACGGCGAGTGCACGCCGAAGTGCGGCAGGTAGAGCAGGAACGGCCGATCCTTGTGGCGTTGGATGAAGTCGACGGCCCGGTCCGTCAGGAAGTCCGCCAGGTACTGGCCCTTCGGGTAGGCCGTCTTCGGCGTCGTCTCGAAATCGAAATGGCGGCCCGAGGACTCGATGGCCTCGTCGAAGCCGCGCTTCGCCGGGTGGTATTCGGGCGCGTTGCCCAGGTGCCACTTGCCGAACATCCCCGTCGCGTAGCCGACCTTCTTGAGCTGGTCGGCGAACGTGTCGCGGTCGAGGGACAGCTTGGTCACGTTGTCGACGGGACGCAGCGGCCGCGTCCGCCAGTCGAAGCGGTCGATCGCGCCGACGGTGTAGGTGCCGGTGCGGGCGCCGTATTGGCCGGAGAGCAGGGCCGACCTCGTCGGGGCGCAGTTCTGGCAATGGTGATGGTTGGTCAGGCGCATGCCTTGCGCGGCGAGCCGGTCGATGTTCGGCGTCTCATAATACTTGCTGCCGAAGCACCCCAGGTCGGTCCAGCCGAGGTCGTCGGCCAGCACGAAGACGATGTTGGGCGGACGATCCGCCGCGGTGAGCGAGCCGAACCAGCCGGCGAGGAGGAGTCCGAGGAAGGGGCGGGCGGATCGCATGAGGGGGAAGTGGCCCGGCCGGCCTGGCGTCAGATCTCGAAGTCGGTGCCCCATTCCGTCAGCGCGAGCTGCGCGACGGTGAAGCCCGCGAGCGACTTGTCGAAGCGCTTGGAGACCTCGCGCCAGAGCGACGCGACCTGGGGGCCGGAGGCGCCCTTGAGCGTGATCTTCGTGTCGATCAGGTCGGGCTCGACGACCGTGAGCACCTGCTTGAGCGAGATGTCCTCCGGGGCCTTCGCGAGGCGGTAGCCGCCGGTCTTGCCGCGCTTGGAATCCACGAGCCCGCCCTCGCGGAGCTCGTTGAGCAGCTGCACCAGGTAGTTGCGCGGGATGGCCTCGAGCTTCGCGAGCTCCTCGACGCGGGTGACGGCGCCGCCCTTGTTCTTGCGGGCGAGCTGCGAAAGCACGCGCAGGGAGTATTCGAGTTTGAGGGAGGCTTTCATGCTTGAGGGGGTTGACCGGCGGGAGGGGTCTTGGGTTCCCCGCCGACGAGGATGAACGTGCGGTCCGCGGCTTCGTCGGGGAGGATGGGGGCCTTGGGCCGGGCGAAGTAGGAGGTGCCGAGGAAGCAGACGCCGCGGTTCTGGACCACTTGGATCGCGCGGTCATCCCAGAGCTCGATCATCCCGAAATCCTTGCGGTCGGTCACCTCGAGCTCCGGCAGTCCCTGGGCCTTGAGCCAGGCTTGCGTGGCCGCGAGCCCCTCCGGGTCGCCCGCGCGCGCGGTCACGATCTTCACGCGCAGCCCCTTGTCCAGCCAGTGGCGGACGCGCCGCATCATCAGCGGCACTGGTGCGCCGATGTGCGACATCCCCTGCCAGGCCGTGGCCTCGGCCAAGGTGCCGTCGAGGTCGACGCCGATCCATGGCTTCGTGTTGGGCGGGCGGGTCGAAGGCTGGCGCTCGCCCGGCGTCGGCTCCGCCGGGGCCTGCGACAGGTCCGGCGCCGAGGCCTTCGGGGCGAAGAGGTTGCGGAGCCACGCGAACATGACGTCCAGAGTGGGGGAGGGCGGGAGTGGGGGCAAGTGAAAGGGCTTGGGCCGGGGCTGGGGCTGGGACAGAAATAGAACAATGGGTCAGGCGTCAGGGCCTGGGCCAGGCGTCAGGAAAGTCCTTCGCTGGATTCGCCGGGCGCATGCCACCGGAGCGCTCCGCGCTTCTCGCTGCGTCATATCTCTTTTTATCAATCCCGCCCCAGCCCTGACCTATGTCGGAGCGGAGTCCCGTGTCCGTGCGTTCCCAACCGCCAGCCGCTTCCGCGAGTGGTCGCCGTTCGCCAACAGGGTGCTCGGGGCGGGGGTCGAACCCGCACACCTTGCGGCGCCAGAACCTAAATCTGGTGTGTCTGCCATTCCACCACCCGAGCGTGCCTGTCCGTCCAGATTTGGCCGGCGGCCGACGTTGGCAAGCGCTTAGGCGAGGCGCCCCAGCGGCGAACCCATCTTCGCGTAGAGCTCGGTCGCGGTCTCGCCCGCCTCGATGAGGTCGGCCTCGAGCTGGATCCGCCCGGGCTCGAAGAGCGTCGCGACGAACGAACCGCCGAAGCGGAAGTAGCCTTTCTCGTCGCCCTTCGCCACGGGCCGCCCCGCGGCGTAGGTCTCGACGATCGAGCCGACGTTCGTGGCGCCGACGGCGACCATCGTCACGAGGCCGAAAGGACCGGCGTCCACGGAGACGCGCTGGCGCTTGTTCTCCCAGAGGTAGTTGACGTGGCGGCGCAGCGCGAAGGGGTTCACGGAGTAGAGCGGGCCGTTGGTCAGCGTCGGGGTGCCGGGCGTGCCCGGGACCGGAAAGTGGAAGCGGTGGTAATCCACCGGGCAGAGACGCGAGCACACGACCGTGCCGCGCGCGTAGCGTTCGCCGAGCGCGCGGTCCGCGACGAGCGCCGGGATGTCGAACGTCTGGCCCTTCGCGAAGATGCCTTTCACCGCGCCGGCATCGGGGAAGCCGAGGTGCCGGCCGTCGGCGGGCAGCACCGCCATCTCCGGTCGCGGGTCGATCGGGCGCGCGGAGGACTTGAGCTTGCGGTAGAAGAATTCGTTGAACGTCCGGTAAGCCGCCGGGTCCGGCTCGGCGAACTCCGACGGATCCAGCCCGAAGTCGCGTATGAACGGAATCACGCGTTTGGCGCTGGCCGGGCGGTCGGCCAGGAAACCGTAGAAATCCGAGAACACCGCGCGCTTCACGAGGGCGTGCAGGGTCATCTTGCCCAAGGGATTGCCGTAGATGCGTTTCAACCAAGCCTCGCCGAAGACCTGTTCGACCTCGGTGCCGCCGGTGTGGCGGTTGCGGAGCGTGATCGGAGCGTCGGCGTGCATGTGAGCAGATTTGCCAAAAAAGGGCTTCAAGGGAACCATTTATCTGTCAGAAAGGTCTTTCACCCCGATGCCCCGCCTGGTCCTTCCTTTCCTGCTGTTCGCCGCCGTCGCCGCGGCCCAGCAGGGCAATGTCCGTAAATCTCCCGAGACCATCCAGGCCGAGGTCGAGGCCGAGGTCATCCGCGCCCGCCTGGACCTGGGATCCGCGCAGCGCATGCTTGCTCGCCTCCCGCTCTCGCTCGAGATGCGCAAGCTCGAGGCCGAGACGATGGTCCGTTCGGCCCGGGCCGAGGCCGCCGCCGCCGAGACCGAGGCCGAACGCGCCCGCCTCGGGCTCGAGGCCGCCTTGTCCGCCGCCCGCGCGGCCGCCGCCTCCGCCGACAAGGATCGCGCCCGCGCCGAGCTCGAAGTCGAGGCCCGCCTCGCCGCCGCGCAGATTTCCGTCGATTACGCCAAGGTCGCCAGCATCGCCACCATCGCCCGGCTCCAGCAGAAGGTCTCGGAAGTCGCCGCCGGCGCCAAGATGACCTACCCGAAGGACCCGCTCATCGACGGCGTCCTGCACATCAGCGACCGCCGCATCCCCTTCAACGGCGTGGTCAACGACCGGCTCGCCCGCGAGGTGACTTCGGCCATCGCCTTCTACAACGCCCAGGACAGCGAGGCCCCCATCTTCATCGTCATCGACCGCTCCCCGGGTGGTTCCGTGATGTCCGGCTACATGATCCTCCAGGCGATGGAGACCTCCAAGGCCCCGGTCTACGTGGTGGTGAAGGGCTACTGCGCCTCGATGGCGGCGATCGTGACGACCCTCGCCAAGCGCTCCTTCGTCTACCCGCAGACCATCGTCCTGCACCACCAGGCTTCCACCGGCGTCAGCGGCAACATGACGCAGATGCAGGAGCAGCTCAAGTGGAGCAAGGTCTGGTGCGAGCGCATCTTCATCAAGGTCGCCAACCGCATCGGCGTCCCGCTCGACGAGTTCGTCGCCAACATGTACAAGGCCACCGCGACCGGCGACTGGAAGGTCCACGGCGACGAGGCCGGGCGCATGAAGTGGGTCACCGACGTCGTCGAGCGCATGGCCGAGGATGGCGTCACCGCGTCCGCCACGCCCCCGCCGCCGGCGCCCCTGCCGGCGACCGGTTTCGGCGACACCGAGTCCAAGGCCGGCGCCCACGGCCGCGTCCGCGAGGAACTTCCGCCCTCCGGCCCCGGCGATCTCTGGTGGGTCTACGACCCCCGCGTCGAATATATCGTCCGCTGAACCTTTACCAAGACAACCTCATGCATCCCCGTCCTCTCCTTCACGCGCTCGCGCTGGCCTTCCTGGTCGCCGCGCCCGTCCTCGCCCAGTCGACCCGCCGGGTCGTCGTCACGGGCGCCGCCCCCGCGGGCGCGGCGACCGCGGCCCCGGCCGGCGCGCCCGCCGGCGCCGGCCTGCCCGTCGCGCAGCCGGGCCCGACCACCGTGGCGCCCGGTCCCGGCGTCAACCGCGACGAGCTCACGCCCGAGCAGAAGGCCGCGATGAAGGAAGTCGACCGCCTGCGCGCGGAGAAGTCCCGCATCGACGCCGAGCTCGCCCTCGCCGAGGCCAAGCGCACCGAGGAGCTCGCGCCCCTCAACGCCGAGACCTCCAAGCTGAACGCCGAGCGCGCCCTGCGCCTGGCCAAGGCCAACGCCGAGGCCGCCGCCCTCGAGGACGAGCGCGCCAAGCTCGAGCGCCAGGCCGCCCTCGAGGCCGCCCGTTCCGCCGCCCGCCTCGCCGAGCGCAACAACAAGATCCGCGAGCTCGAGGCCGAGGCCAAGCAGCTCCAGCTCGAGTCCGCCAACACCGTGGCGCGCCTCTCCAACGAGCTCGCCCGCTACCAGAAGGAGGACGAGGCCCGCAAGGTGGCCAGCAAGGCCAAGCCCAAGTACCTCAAGGACCCGCTCGTCGACGGCACCCTCTACATCAGCGACCGCCGCATCGCCTTCAACGGCGCGGTCACCGAGCAGCTCGCCGACTACGTCTGCCAGCGCATCAACTTCTACAACAACCAGTCGTCGGAATTCCCGATCTTCATCGTCGTCGACAACAGCCCCGGCGGCTCCGTCGCGGCCGGCTACCAGATCCAGAAGGCCATGGCCGCGTCCAAGGCCCCGGTCCACGTGGTCGTGAAGGGCTTCGCCGCCTCGATGACCGCGGTCATCGCGACCCTCGCCGAGCGCTCCTACTGCTACCCGAACACCATCATCCTGCACCACCAGGTCTCCAACACCATGCGCGGCAACATGACCGTGCTGAAGGAGCAGATCGAGTTCACCAACCGCTGGTTCGAGCGCCTCGGCACCCCGGTCGCCAAGAAGATGGGGCTGACCTTGCCGGAGTTCGTGAAGCAGATGTACGCCAACGACTCCACCGGCGACTGGCAGGCCTTCGGCGAGAAGGCCAAGGAACTCAAGTGGGTCGACCACGTCGTCGAGCGCATCGAGGAGACCGCCATCCTCGACCTCCTCCCGCCGGCCCAGGCCGCGACCCTCACGGTCCGCCCGCCCCAGTCCGAGGTCTCCGGCGTGACCGCCCGGACCGACGACAAGGGCCGGACGTATTTCGAGCTGCCCCCGCTCTCGAACCCGTTCGACGCCTGGTGGATCTACGACCCGCAGGGTCTCTTCCGCGCCCGCTGAGCTAATCGTCGACAAACGACCCTTTTCGAGGGGGCCAGGCCATGGGCCGGGCCCCCTTTTTCATTTGCTCGGAACCCGCCCTTACGCTGACTGTCCCCATCCCCATGCGCACCCCGACGCTCCTGGCCTTGTTGGCCGCCACCTCCGTGTCCTTCGCCGCCGAAGACGGTGCGCAGGTCTACAATACCCTCTGCGTCGCCTGCCACGGCCCCGATGGCAAGGGCCTCAACGGTCTCCCGCCGCTGGTCGGCAGCGAGTGGCCCAAGGGACCCGCCGAGCGTTCGATCAAGATCGTGCTCAACGGCCTGACCGGCCCCGTCGAGGTCGCGGGCAAGACCTACAACATCGACATGCCGCCGCAGGGCGCCGTGCTCAGCGACGAGAAGATCGCCGCCGCGCTCACCTACGTCCGCAAGAACTTCGCCGGCGGCGCGGGGGCGGTGACCCCGGCCCTCGTGAAGTCCGTCCGCGCCGCGACCGCCGCCCGGACCACCCCCTGGACCGCCGCGGAGCTGCTCAAGGACCATCCGTTCCCCCCGCCCCGCACCGCCCTCGTGAACCTCGTGGGCACCATGTATAAGGGCGAGTGGAAGGAGCTTCCGGATTTCTCCAAGCTCAAGCCCGCCCAGATCGAGGATGAGAACACCGGCATCGTCAGCCCCGGGCAGGCCAGCCTCAAGGACGGCTTCGCGATGGTCTGGGAAGCCAAGTTCGACGCCGCCGAGGAGGGTAAGTACACCTTCGTCTTCGATTGCGACGACTTCGGCGCCCTCTACATCAACGGCGAGCGCATCGCCGAGATCAAGGGCATCGGCCCGGTCGGCGGCCGCCGCAAGGAAGTCCCCATCCTCCTGAAGAAGGGCCTCGTGCCGTTCCGCCTCGAGTACGTCGAGTTCGCCGGCCAGGAAGTCATCGTTCTCGGCTACAAGGGCCCGAAGGACAAGGACTTCAAGTGGCTCTCCGACACCAAGGGCTCCGGCGCCAAGGCCGCGGCCAAGGCGCGCACCCCGATCCCGATCGAGGCCAAGGACGGCTATGCCGCCAGCTACCGCAATTTCATCGCCGGCACCACGCCGCGCGCGCTGGGCTTCGGTTTCCCCAACGGCGCCAACCTCGCCTACAGCGCCGATAACTGCGCCGCCGAGCTCCTCTGGACCGGCAAGTTCATGGATGGCGCCCACCACTGGACCGACCGCGGCGCCGGCAATGAGCCGCCCGCGGGCGAAGGCGTCGTGAAGGTCTCCGATGGTTTTGCCGTAGCCGGCCCGGCCGCCCCGAGCGGCGCGATCGTCGCCTACCAGGGCGCCAAGGCCACCGAGTTCAAGTCGGTGCCGGTCGCCGCCGAGTTCAAGGGCTACCAGCTCGACAAGAACGGCAACCCGACCTTCAAGGTCGCGGGCGAAGGTTTCGCCTTCACCGACGCGTGGACCCCGGCCGCCACCGCCGCGTTGAACCGTACCTTCACCGCCTCCGGTGACAAGCCGGTCACCATCACCCTGGCCCGCGGCCTGCCGGTCGTCGCGAAGGACGGCGCCCTGGAGGTCGGCCCGCGCCTCGTGATCCGCGCCACCGCCGGCGTCGCCCCCAAGGCCGCCGCCAACGAACTCACCCTCACCCTGAAGCCCGGCGAGTCCGCCACCCTCGGGTATTCCTTCCGCTGAACCTCCCGCGCACCTTTACCATGAAGAAACTCACCCTCACTCTCCTGGCCTTGCTCGCCCTCGCTCCCTTCGCGGAAGCGCAGGCGAAGAAGAAGGCGGATGCGAAGCCGGCGGCCAACAAGAAGGCCGTGGCCGGTCCCGAAGCGTTGGCGCTGCAGGACCAGTATTATGAGCGCGTCCAGATCCCGACCCCGCCCGGTGAGGTCGTCGAGGTCTCGTCCATCGCCCTGATGCCCGGCAAGCAGGTCGCCATCGCGACGCGCCGCGGCGATGTGTGGGTCTGCGAGGGCGCCTACGAGGCCGACCTCTCCAAGGTGAAGTGGACCAAGTTCGCCTCCAACCTGCACGAGCCGTTGGGCATGTTCTACAAGGACAAGTCCCTCTACCTCACGCAGCGTCCGGAGTTCTCCCGCCTGACCGACACCGACGGCGACGGCAAGGCCGACGTCTTCGACACGATCTGCGCCAAGTGGGGCATCAACGGCGACTACCACGAGTACGCCTTCGGTTCCGAGCCCGACAAGGATGGCAACGTCTGGATGGTGCTCTGCCTGACCGGCTCCTTCCACGCCTACTCCCCGTGGCGCGGCTGGTGCGTGCGCGTCACGCCCGAGGGCAAGATGATCCCGACCGCCTCCGGCATCCGTTCTCCGGGCGGCATCGGCACCAACGAGAAGGGCGACATGTTCTACACCGACAACCAGGGCGTTTGGAACGGTTCCTCCTCGCTCAAGTGGCTCCGCCCCGGCTCCTTCCAGGGCAACCCGACCGGCAACAAGTCGTCCGAGCTGCTCGGCTTCCCGGCCCCGCCCGAGCCCCAGAGCGGCTCCCGCATCCTCACCGAGCGCCTCAAGTTCCCCGAGTTCGTCCCGCCCGCCGTCATCCTGCCCCACGGCAAGGTCGGAAATTCGCCCTCCGGCATCGCGTGCGACATGACCAAGGGCAAGTGGGGTCCCTGGGCCAACCAGATGTTCATCGGCGAACAGACCGCCTCCCAGGTCCAGCGCGTGAACCTCGAGTTCGTCAACGGCCTCTACCAGGGCGCGGTTTTCCACTTCCTCCAAGGCTTCGAGGCCGGCCTCGTGCCCGTCCGCATGGACCAGGAGGACGGTACGCTCTTCATCGGCGGCACCAACCGAGGTTGGGGTTCCCGCGGCAGCCAGCCGTTCACCTTCGAGCGCGTGCGCTTCAAGGGCAAGGTGCCCTTCGAGATGCATGACATCTCCGCCCGCCCCGACGGCTTCGAGGTGACCTTCACCCACCCGGTCGACGCCGCCACCGCCGGCGACGTCGCCAGCTACTCGCTGGATACCTTCATCTACATCTACCAGTCCGCCTACGGCAGCCCCGAGGTCGACCAGACCAAGCCGACCGTCAAGTCCGCCACCGTCTCGGCCGACGGCCTCAAGGTCCGCCTCGTCGTCGACGGCCTCGTGCGCGGGCACATCCACCACCTCGTCGCGGACGGCGTCCGCAACAAGGCCGGGGATGCCCTCTGGCACAACGAAGGCTGGTACACGCTGAACGAGATCCCGGCCAAGTAACGCGGGCGAAGCCCGCGAGGGCCAGGGCCCGGGACAGGGCTTGGGCCAGGAAGGAAAGAGGGGCGCCGCAAGGCGCCCTTTTTGTTTGGCGGTTTGGGGATGGCGGGTAGCGGTTTGGGGGTAGGGAAGGCCGAAGCATCGGTCGGCGACTGTCGGGCCGGCGTCATTCGGGATCTCCACCAAGCGCCGCGTCTGAAGGATACGGCTCCATCATTCGGTCTTACCGTCGAATACGGCCGTGGGCTTTCTGCGCTCCAACCGCCAATCCCCAACCGCTACCCCCAAACCGCCAACCGCTATCCCTTGCCTCATCCTCTCTCATGCACCCAAGCGAGCATATAAGAGGCATTCGCCTCGGTGAACACGGTTGCCAAGGCAGGGCGATTTTGGGAAACCATGGTCACCCCTCCCGCTTATGAACATCACCTGGATTGATTGGGTCATCGTCGCTGCCTCGATCCTCATCTGCTTCGTCCCCGCGCTCTTCTACGCCAAGCGCTCGAGCGAGAGCACGTCGGAGTTCTTCGCCTCCGGCCGCTCGGTGCCGTGGTGGCTGGCCGGCCTTTCCATGGTCGCCACGACCTTCTCTTCCGACACCCCCAACTGGGTCACCGAGCAGGTCCGCAAGTACGGCGTCGCCGGCAACTGGCAGTGGTGGGCCTTCGTCCTCACCGGCGTCGCCACCGTCTTCTTCTTCGCCCGTCTCTGGCGCCGCTCCGGCGTCATGACCGACCTCGAGTTCTACGAGCACCGCTACTCCGGCACGGCCGCCTCGGTGGTCCGGGGCTTCCGCGCCATCTACCTCGGCCTGTTCTTCAACTGCTTCATCATGGGCATGGTGACCCTGGCCGCCTGCAAGATCGCCAACATCCTCTTCGGCATGCCCGCCTGGCAGACCATCGTCATCTGCGGCATCCTCAACGTCGTCTTCGCGGCCCACTCCGGCCTCTGGGGCGTGCTGGTCATCGATATGGTCCAGTTCTTCATCAAGATGACCGCCGTCTTCGCCGCCGCCTGGTTCTCGCTCGTCGAGGTCGGCAAGCGCCTCGCCGGCGACGCCAGCGCCTGGGCCGGCCTCAAGGCCCTCGTCGCCAAGCTGTCCGGCACCCAGGTCGTCACCTCCGCCGCGGGCGTGCCCACGATGTCGGCCATCGACGGCAAGGGCCAGCCGATCCTGGACATTCTCCCCAACTTCACGATGTCGGAGCTCGCGCTCATGATCTTCATCCTGCCGATCGCGATCAGCTGGTGGGCCAACTGGTATCCCGGCGCCGAGCCCGGCGGTGGCTCCTACATCGCCCAGCGCATGCTCGCCTCGAAGTCCGAGAAGGACTCCCTCGGCGGCACGCTTTTCTTCAACATCGCGCACTACGTTCTCCGTCCCTGGCCGTGGATCATCACCGCGCTCTGCTCCATCATCGTCTACCCCGACCTCGCGGCGATCAAGGCGGTCTTCCCGAACGCCGACCCCGCGCTCATCGGCCATGACTCCGCCTTCCCGGCGATGCTGGTGTTCCTGCCCGTCGGCTTCGTGGGCCTCATGATCGGCGGCCTCATCGCGGCCAACTCCTCGACCATCCTCACGCACCTCAACTGGGGCTCCTCCTACCTCGTGCACGACTTCTACCGCCGCTTCATGAAGAAGGACGGCAGCGAGTCCCATTACGTCAACGTCGGCCGCCTCTCGACCATCCTGCTCTACGTCCTGGCGGCGGTGCTCAGCCTCTACATGACCTCCGCCCAGCAGGCCTTCCAGGTGTTGCTCTCCATCGGCGCCGGCACCGGCCTGCTTTACATCGCCCGCTGGTTCTGGTGGCGCGTCTCCGCCTGGTGCGAGGTCGTCGCCATGGTCATGTCCCTCGTCACCGCGGTCGCCGTGCCGCATTTCATGCCCGCCGCCGACTTCGCGACCACGACCATCGTGCAGGTCGGGCTCACGACCCTCTCCTGGCTCGTCACCGCCTACGTCGGCCCGCAGACCGACCGCGCGACCCTGATCGCCTTCTGCCGGAAGGTGAAGCCCGCCGGCCCCGGCTGGACCGACGTCCGCGCCGAAGCCGGCATCAGCGACGCCGAAATCGCCCAGGAGAACCGCATCGGCGCGGCCTTCGTCGGCTGGATCGCCGGCTGCGCCCTCATCTGGTCCTCGCTCTTCGCCGTCGGCAACTTCCTCTACGCCGCCGGCGACCCCAAGCGCCTCACCATGGCCTGGATCCTCACCGGCGCCACCCTTGTGAGCGGTTACGTCCTGCTGCGCATCACCCGCCAGCTCTGGGCCGACAGCACCGCCTCCCAGGCCCGCGAGGACGCCAAGAACGCCTGAGCCCTCACGGAAACCTCCCAGCGAAAGGGCCGGCATCCGCCGGCCCTTTTTATTCAGTGTTCTCGGATATCAAGTAAAGGCGGGGCAGGGGGGCGGCTGAAAATCGATTCGCCTTCCGGGCGTGGCCAGAGGAGGTTGTTGCCGCTGTACTCGAGGTTGTTGTCGTTCTCGTTCGGGTTGAAGAAGAAGATCGCGCCGAAACCGTAGATACCCACCCGGGGCAACATGAACTTGGCGTATTTTGCGGAAACGACGTTACCTGCTCCGTCCAGTTTTGAACGTACGCGGAGGTAATAGCCAGAATAGTGGGGGTGCTGGAGCTGCTTGTAGTCGGGCGTCGCCTCGGAGAGTTCTTCCTCTTCGGTCAGGACGAGTTCGCGAAGATAACCCTCCTCGGGCGCCCGGTGCGGCATCTTCAGTTTGCAGTAGGGCCAGAACTGAGGGCTTCGGAGGATGCCATCGCCGGGGCGGGGGAAGGTGATGGTCGCGGTGCGTTTCCAGATGCCGTAGCGTTGGGCAATCTCGTCATTGGAAAGCTCCTTCATCTGCCGATGCCAAGCCAAGTCTCTCTCTGAGATCTGCCAGCCAAGTTGGACGCTCTTAACGCTGACTTCGAAATCCGCCCTCTTGCCGTCGCCATGGGGCGGTAGCCATTGCATGACGTCTAGGTCGAAGCCAGTCGGCGTGCCCGGGGTGATTTGGTGGGGCGTGTATTTAAGGTCATCAGACGTTACTCCCAGGTAATTCATGCTATCAATCTTGGCCTTCAAGTTCACGGGATGAATGATGCGTGGCAGGGTGAGGTCATAGGAAGCTTCTTGCCGGTGGTAAGAAATGAACTTCTCCAGCCAGATGGGGTAGACTTCACGTTGGGGGTTGTCCTCGTGCAAGAACACCTGGATGTTCTCCAGGCCCCATTTTGGTTTAAATGTATGGCTCCAACGTCCATCCACGTCGGTCAATTCCTGGAAGCCTGCCCGTCCACCCTCCGAAACATCGTTCTCCTTGCCGCTGTGGACGAGTACTTGAGCCTGAGGGAAGGGCTTGCCGGTTTCGTCGACGACCCGGATGTCGACGGTGCGTCCGGGAGCCGCGAGGCCTAGGGATGGGAGGAGGAGCCCGAGGGCGATTAGGGGGTGGTGCATGTTAGTTGGTTTGGGTGACGAAGAACTTGAAAGCGGGGCTGACGAAGGGGAGGGCCGCGTTCCGAAAGTCGCTATGGAGCCAGCGATTTTTCCTTTGGTCCTTGGGGTCGGCTTGGTTGCCGTGGTTCACGGTTGGCCAGAGAGGGGCATTGGCACCGCGCCGCCCTTTGTCCTCGAAGTCATAGTTAGTCTGGTCATCAGCCCTATTGCTGTCGCTGCTGTTGCCGGCGTTGAAACCCACGATGCGCCTGGCTCCTGCCCCGTAGGAAAGCGCCGGTAGGGCTCGCGCGAACAAGTCGTAGACGACCAAGGGTTGGCTGAGCAGCGCTTGGGCGACGCGGGCGTCCTCGCTGGTCAGCCCGGGCTCCAGGAACTCTCGGAAATAGGGGTTGAAGGTCGGATCTGGCTTTTCTCCGGTGATAAACCGCTTGCGGCTCCAGCCTGCCTGATCGCGCGCCATGCCCCAGCTGCCGATGGATTCGGACCAACGTAGGCCTTTGAGCAGCTCTTGGGACTTCCAGGCCGCAAATCCATTATCAACTGCTTGCTGAACGATGGAGATGCTATCAATGGCGGTGGGGCACCGCACAATGTCGTCGCCTTCCGAGTAGCAGTTGATCGTGAAGCCTCCGGTCCGCATGCGGCTGAAGAAGTCCGACCACTTCAGCCTTGAGCGCGGATCACCTGCGGCGAAACGCTTATACCAGTTCGACGCAAAATACTCAGCCGTGTAGGTTTCGCCTTTGCCTCGCCATTCCTTCTCGACCATGTTGCCCGCTTCGTCGGCTCCGACCGCGGCGAACGCTTCCGTCGGTACCGCGGCGTTCAGCATCAGGTAGCGACGCGGCGTCAGTCCGGTCTTCTGGATGGCTTGGCAGGCCACCATATTGCCCAGGCTATGGGCCATCACCGTCGTCTTCGCAGGGTCCAGGAACCCCAAGGCGTTCTTGAGCTGGTCGCCGGTCTGCAGGGCGTTGAAGACCGCCATGTGGTAGTCGAGGCTGGTGCCGCCGATCCGGACCCCCGTATCGCCATACCAGGTGACCCCGACGAAACGGCTGCGGCTACCCATCACATAAAGCCGCTTGAAGACCTCGGCCTGCCAGCCGCGCGCCCGCTGGGCGTTCACGTTGTAGCCATGCAGGAAGATGGTCCAGCTGTCGCCCATTTCGCCATCCGGCAGCCCCTTGGGGTTGCCGGTTTCCGTTGGTCGGGCTTTTTGAGGGGCGGCCACCGGACGCCCGTCGTAATCCCGGCAGCCGCCGGTCAGGTCGACCGACCGGTACATGGTCTCCACCGGCACTATTTCAAGGGGAAGCGGGAGCGTCAGGGTCGGTTTGCCGCCCTTGGTGACCACCAGTTCCAGCGGCTTCTTGGTCTCCCGGGCACCCTCGACCAGGATCAGGCCATGGCCGACCTGCTCGATCCTGGCCAGCCAGTCTTCATCAATCGGCATCTCCCCGGTGTCGCTCAGCCGATGGACCCACGCGTTCAGCACGTCCTTGGTCGCTTCCCCGTTGGCGCCCCGGAATCGAAATAGGCCAGGCGTTTCATGGTGTAGGCTGGCTTCTGACGGACGCTGCGAAGTGAAGGCGAAATTCACGGCGCGATCCGCCTGCCGAAGCGCATAGCGATACCCATCCGCCGGGGGGAGCAGGCGGACCACCTCGGCGATCGCCAGGTTGACGGCGAAGTAATCCACCAAGTCACGTTGGCCGTTGATCCCATCCATTTGCCAGTTCGCCCGCGAAGAAGTCCGGCCCGGGACATCGATGTCATCCCCCTCGCAGTCGGTCTCATCCTCGTCGTCGTTGATCCAATAGCGCCAGCTTCTTCCGTTGGCGGGTTTTTCCCCGGTTAAGATCTTTCCGTCCCGGTCTGCGTCCACTTCGAGCATGCCCGCCACCAAGGAGACTTGGTCGATCAGGCAACCGAAGGTCGTGTTGGCCGCGGGCACGAAGTTCACGGTCACGCCGGCTTGGGCCTGCGTGGCGCTTAGGCCGAAAGTGAGCGTGGCATCGCTCCAGCCCGCGGACGTTTGGCTGGCGATATCGGTGCGCGCGATCGTCTTGCCCGTCGAGTCGGTCACGGCGACCCAATAAGCGTTCTTCCCCGCTTGGGGTGAGCCTCGCCCGCACTGTCTCCAATGCAGTACGTAGCCGCCGGCTGGCAGGTTCGCGATCCGTTGCTTGATGCCGAAGTGGCCCTTGGAGGCGTCGAGCTCGATGAACTGATTGCCTTGCGCGGACCATACCTCGATGTCGGTCCCGGAGTAAGCGCTCCAGCCGGCCACTTTACCGGCCTTCAGGTAGTCCCATCGGAAGGCGCCTCCGAAATAACCGTTCCCGGCGCCGGCGGTTCGCCCTAGGCTCAGAGGCAAGCCGAAGTCGCCGTTAAGCAGCAGGTTCAGCGGTTGACGGCGGGTGGTCGCTAGTCGTGGCGAAGGAGGCGCTATCGCGGTGAGCCTGGGTGGGTCGTTGGGGTTGGTCGGGTCTGTGCCTCGCAGGATTTCGTTCAGATCGTCGACGCCGTCCCCATCGGTGTCTGCCTTGTTCGGGTTAGTCCCCGCCTTCCATTCATCCGCGAAGGTCAGACCATCCTTGTCGACGTCCGCCGACCCATCCGCAGGGTCCGCTGGATTGAGCCCAAGCCGTCTCTCCGTCTCATCGTCCAGCCCGTCTCCATCGCCGTCTTTCGGCGAAGGCGTCGGCAAATGGACCAGTCCTTCGCCGAGGGTCGGCGCGGCGGAGGCAGGGTGAAGCGTCGTGAAAAGGTAGGTGAAGGCCAGGAAAAGAGAGCGCATTCCTGACAGGATAATTCTGCCAAAGGAAGCACAAGGACGGGCCCGTGAGGTTCATCACCTAAAGGCTGTGATTGGCCTGCGCCTAGGGGTGCCCAAAGGGGTCAGGCCGTTCGTCGTTTAGGCTGTTAGTTTGGAAGCCGTTTTTGGCCGTTTAAACTAACAGGGGCGTCACGAACGGCCTGACCCCTTTCGGTGGTTTTCCCCTCAGGCTACGCCGAAGCGGTAGACCATCTCCATCGCGTATTTCTCGCCGGGGCGAAGGACACCGCTGGGGTAGCCGGCGCGGTGGAAGGCGGGCTGGTTCGGCGAATCGGGGAAGAGACCGGGCTCAAGGCAGAAGCCTTGGCGGAAGCCATACGGCTTGCGCCAGCGGGCCTTGATGGTGCCGTCGAGGAAGTTGCCGGAATAGAACTGCAGGCCGGGGGCGTCGGTCAGGACTTCGAGGGTGCGGCCGCTTTCCGGGTCGGTCATGCGCGCGGCGAGGCGGAGCGCGCCGCCGAGCCCGAGGTCGTAGGCGTGGTCGTAGCCACGCGCGCGGACGAGCTGGGGGTGGGGCGCGCCGATGCGCTCGCCGACGGCGTGGGGGCGGCGGAAGTCGAAGGGCGTGCCTTCCACGGGGGCGCGCTCGCCGGTGGCGATGAGGCTTTCGGAGACGGGGATGAAGCGGTCCGCGAACAACTCGAGCCGGTGGTCGAGGATCTCGCCGCCGCCGGCTAGGTTGAAGAACGCGTGGTTCGTCAGGTTGCAGAGGGTGGGCGCATCGGTCGTGGCTTCGAAGCGGATGCGCACCTCGTTGCGGTCGGCGGGCACGAGGTAGGTCGCGTGGACGGTCAGCGTGCCCGGGTAGTCCTCCTCGCCCGCGGGGCTGACGTAGGTCAGGCGCACGCCGGCGGCGTCGCCTTCGCGCACGGGCACGCTGGACCAGACGCGCCGGTCGAGGCCGGCCACGCCGCCGTGGAGGTGCTGGCCATGGTTGTTACGGGCCACCTGGAAGGTCTGCCCGTCGATGGCGAAGCGCCCGTCGGCGATGCGGTTCGCGTAGCGGCCGACGGTGCTGCCGAGGTAGGGGTTCTGCTCGACGTACCCGCGGAAATCGTCGTGCCCCAGCGTGACTTCGCCGATGACGCCGCGCCGGTCCGGCACCCGCACCGAGACGAGGGTGGCCCCGAACTCGCTGACCTGCGCGGTGAGGCCGAGGGCGTTGCCCAAGGTATGCAGCGCCACCGGGCGGCCTGCGAGCTCGCCGTGGCGGCGCGTCAGGGCGCGGGCCAGGCCGCGACGGACGCCGAGCGCGGCGGCGAGGCCGACCAGCAGGACCAGGATGAGCAGGACGGCATGGCTGATCGGAAATTCCATGCGCTCAAGGTGCCCGCCCGGGTGCGTTCGCCAAGCCAAAGTCTCCGTCCGCGGCCAACAAAAAACCCGCCGGGTGGCGGGTCTTGGTCGGGCGGGCGCGGCCGTTTACTTCGTCGTGGCCGCGGCGGGCTTCGTGGCGACGGCCGTGGCGGGCAGGGCCTTGACCCAGTCACCGGCGATGCGGACCGCCTCGCGGAGCTGGATGTCATACTCCGGCCAATCGTCGTCCTCGAGCGGGTCGCGGATGCGGCTGATCTTCTTGGACTTGCTCGTGTAATCGGGCCCCTCCTTCTTCTCCTGCTCCAGCGCGGCGTCGAGCTTCACGTCGGCGGCCTTGCCTTCCTTCTGCGCGTAGGTGGCGAGGGCCTTGCGGACCTGGTCGCGGAAGACGATGTCGTCCTTGCGCTCCTGCAGGCGGGTCGCGAGCGAGAGCGAGATCTCCTGGCGGGCCTGGCGGCTCTTGGTCCACTCGATCGAGCGGTTGAGCGTCACGAACTCCGGCATCTCGGCCTGGCGGCGGGCGGAGGCCGCGGCGAGGGCGGCGATGAGCCCGTCGGAGAGCTTGGCCTTGAGCCAGTCGCCTTCGTCGGGCTGGGTGAGGGAAGGGGCCACGGAATCCCAGGCCAGCGGGCGGTTGAGGTCGGATTCCGCCACCGGCAGCACGGAGAAGACGGACGGCACGACGATGTCGGCGCCGACGCCCTTGAGCTGGATGGAGGAGCCGCTGGGGGCGTACCACTTCTGGATGGTCACCTTGACGGCGGACTTCAGGTTGCGGTCGAAGCGGCTCAGCTCGAGGATGTTCTGCACGGAGCCTTTGCCGTGCGTGGTGACATCGCCCACGATCAGCGCGCGGCGGTGGTCATGCATCGCGCCGGCGAAGATCTCGGAGGCCGAGGCGGAGAGCTTGGACGTCAGCACGATCAGCGGTCCGTCCCAGACGACCTTGGCGTCCTCGTCGCGGTAGTCCTGGATGCGGCCGCTGCTGTCGCGTACCTGGAGTACGGAGCCCTTGGGGATGAAGAGGCCGGCGAGGTCGACCGCCTCGGTCAGCAGGCCGCCGCCGTTCTTGCGCAGGTCCATGATGATGGCCTTGGCGCCGAGGGCCTTGAGCTTTTCGAGGAGCTGCTCGACGTCCTTGGTGGGGCTGGAGCCGCTGCCGTCGGGATTCTTGCCGTAGAAGGCGGGGAGGTCGACCACGCCGACGACGCCCTGGCCGGCGCCGAGCTCGAAGGCGCGGGCGGAGGCCATCTGGCCGACGAGCTTGATCTGGTCGCGCTTGAGCACGACGGTCTTGCGGCCGCCGCCGGCCGCCGGGTCGACGAGCAGGCGCACGGAGGTGCCCTGTTTGCCGCGGATCTTGCCGATGGCCTTGTTCAGGCGCATGCCGACGATGTCCTCCATCTCGCCGTCCTGGTCCTGGCCGACCGCGATGATCTTGTCGCCGGGCTTCACCTGGCCGGAGAGGTCGAGCGGGCCGCCCGGGAGGATGTCCTTGATCGTGCAGTAGCCATCCTCGTCCGCGAGGGTGGCGCCGATGCCCACGAGCGAGTTGCGCATGGCGATCTCGAACTCCTCCAGCGACTGCTGGGAGAAGAAGATCGAGTGCGGGTCATACTGGGTGGTGTAGGAATTGATGAAGAGCTCCTCGACCTCGGCCTGGTCGAAGTTGAGGTAGGTGCGCACCTTGTCGTAGCGCTTCTTGAGGCGGGCGGCGGCGGCCTTCAGCTTCTCGGGGGTGACCACGAGCTCAGGTTCCTTGCCGTTGGCCTTGCGGGCGGCGGCGTTGGTGCGGTCCTCGCCGAGCACCTCGCCCAGCATATCGAGGCGTAGGCGCTTGGCCCAGAGGGCGTCGGCCTCGGCGGCGTCGGCCGGCCACTTGGCCTTGCGGCGCTCGAGCGGGAACATGTCCTCCTTGGCCAGGTCGATCGGCTGGTCGAGCGCGGCGAGGGAAGCCTCGGTGCGCACCTGGACCTTGTGCTTGAACGAGGCGTAGATTTCGAAGCCCGGGGTCAGGTTGCCGCGCTGCAGGTAGAGGTCGAGGGTCTTGGCGTAGCGGTTGACGAACTCCTCCACCTCGGCCTCGGTGAAGTACATCTTGGCGCCATCGAGGTTCTCGCAGTAGGTGCGGACGACCTCGGCCATGTCGATGCTGGCCATCTCGCGCTTGCTGATGTGCAGGCGCTCCAGCAGGATGACGGAGGCCTTGGCCTCCTTCTGCATGGCCTCCGTGGTGGTGAAGGCGGGCACCTGTCCTTGGGCGAGCGCGGCCAGCAGCAGGAGCAGGGAGGGGAGGAGGGGACGCATGGGATAAAGGGGGTGCGGCGGGGGACCGGCGGGGTTCAGCGCAGGCGCGCGCTGAGGTCTTCCAGCCTGCGTTTCTCGGTCGGGGTGAGCGAGCCGAAACCCTGCGCCGAGATCTTGTCCAGCAGCGTGTCCAGCTCGGCACGGGCCTGCTGGCGGGTCAACGGCGCCACGGCGGCCGTCTCTTCGTCGTCGTAGCGGGCGAGGTCGGGCTCGGGGGCGCGGGGCGGCGGCGGGGCCATCTCCTCGGGAGCGTCCTGGACCGCGAGATTTGTCTGGTTCAGCCAGCGGAAGGCGAACCACCCGAAGATCAGCCCGCCGAGGTGGGCCGAGTGGGCGATCTCGGAGGTCCACACCGGGTGCCAGCCCGACCAGACGTGCCGGCTCGGTAATTCCGAGAAAGCCCAGCCGCCGAGCGTGAGGGCCGCGGTGATGAGGAGCAGCCAGGCGACGCGCAGGGTCACCGGCAGGAAGAAGAACAGCAGCAACGTGATCTGATGGTCCAGCTTGTCGAGCAACGCCACGAGCATGAGCGCGTAGACCGCCGCGGAGGCGCCGATCAGCTGGCCGCCGTCGCGCCCGCCGCCGAGGCCGGTCGCCCACCAGGTCGCGGCGCCGATGAGCGAGCCGAGGACGACGATGCCCCAGAACACGCGGCGGCCGTAGGTGCGTTCGACGATGTCGCCGGTCCACCAGAGGATGAGCCCGTTGCCCAGCAGGTGCCAGAAGTCGCCGTGGATCAGGATATACGTCAGCGGCTGCCAGGGCAGCGGGTGCGCCTCGGAGAGCGCGAGGCCTTCGAGGAAGTCGACCCGCGCGGCGGAGCCGATCAGGCCGACGATGAAGCAGGTGACGAGGGCGAGGAGCGCCCAGACCGTCGCGGAGAGGCGCTCGCCGGCCGGGCGGCGTCCCCGCATGTAGGCCCGGTCGGCGATACCCATCGCGCGCGGCGGCTCAGAGCTTCGTCACGATCGCGTCGGCCAGGCCATACTCGATGGCCTCCTCGGCGGTCATGTAGAAGTCGCGGTCCGTGTCCTTGATGACCTTCTCCAGCTTCTGCTTGGAAGCCTTGGCGAGGATCTCGTTGAGCTCGGTGCGGAGGCGCTCCATCTCCTGCGCCTGGATGTGGATGTCCACGGCCGGGGCTTGGATGCGACCCATGATCAGGGGCTGGTGGATCATCACGCGGGCGTGCGGGAAGACGAGGCGGCCGCCCTTCTGCTTGGGCGCCTGAAGTAGGATCGAGCCCATCGACGCGGCCATGCCGGTCACGATGACCTTCACCGGGGAGGAGATCAGGCGGATGGTGTCGTAGACGGCCATGCCGGCGGTGATGGAGCCGCCCGGGGTGTTGATGTAGAAGAAGATGTCCTTCCCCGGCTCGGTGGTCTCGAGGTAGAGGAGCTTCTCGACGATGTCCTTGGCGGACGCGTCGTCGACGGCGCCCCAGAGGAAGATCTTCCGCTGTTCGAGGAACTTCTTCTGGATGAGCATCGCGCTCGGGGTCGCCTCCTTCGGGGCTTCCGGGGTCTTCTCATCCTCGTCTTCGTCGTCGTGGGCCATGGGACGAGCAAACTTGCCCGAAACCCCGCCCGAAGCAAGCGTGGCGACGGCGGCGGGCGGGGAAATATTCACAAAGCGGCGCGTTTCCCCGCCCATCCTTGCGCCCGGCCCGTCCTTCTCCCTAAGTGGGGCGTGCCCTCGCTCACCGTCACCGGTCTCCGTCGTCGCCTCGGTTCCGCCGAGGTGCTCGCGGGCGTGGACCTCGAGGTGCCGGCCGGCGCGCTCCACTGCCTGGTCGGCCCTTCCGGTAGCGGCAAGACGACCTTGCTCAAGATCCTCGCCGGCAAGCTCGACCCCGATGGCGGCAAGGTCTTGCTCGACGGGCGTGATTGGTCGTTCACGCCGCCGGCGAAGCGGGGGATCGCGATGGTGATGCAGAACTACGCCTTGTTCCCGCACCTCAGCGTGCTGGAGAACGCGGCGTTCGGCCTCGAGGAGCTCGGCGTGCCGCCGGAAGAGGCGCGTCGGCGCGCGACCGAGGCCTTGCGCTGGGTCCGCGCCGAAGGCTGGGCCGCGCGCCGCCCGCAGGAGCTTTCCGGCGGCCAGCAGCAGCGCATCGCCCTGGCCCGGGCGCTGGCCCACGAGCCGGCTCTCCTGTTGCTGGACGAGCCCCTGAGCAACCTGGACGTGGCCTCCCGGCTCGAGCTCCGCTCCGAACTCCGTCGCCTGGTCCGGGAGAAGGGGATGACGATTCTATGCGTCCTGCATGACCAAAAGGACGCCCTAGCTATGGCGGACCGTCTCGGGGTCATGCGCGGGGGTAAGATCATCCAGTCCGGGGTGCCCATCGACGTTTATCGCCGCCCGGCGGATAGCTGGACGGCGACCTTCCTTGGTATGGCTAACTTGTTTAAGGGCAAGGTTTTGCATATAGGTGCGGGGGAGTTCATCGCCGCCACCCTACTCGGGGAGGTCAGGGGCGCTTGGGCGACCCCGGGCACCCCGCCCCAGGTGGGGGCCGAGGTTACGGTCTGCATCCGTCCGGAGTGCCTCCACCTCGATACCATGCCCCCGGAGGAGAATGCTTTCGGCGGAAAAGTCGTCGATTCCCTCTTCCAGGGCGACCACTCCCTGCATGAGTTCCGGACACCATCCGGGGAGGTCTTGAAAGTCGCCGAATTCAACCCCCGGCAACGGGTTGGCTCCAAGGCCACGCTCTATGCCTGGGCCGAGCCCGAGGACGTGGTCGGTTTACCCTCTTAAGTCCGCCTCAGCAGGGGGATTCTGGGAACAATCTTAGGTTGTTCTACCTAGGCGAAATCCCTTTAATCATGGCATGGTTAAGAAGCCGTCTACCCCCCCGGCCAAGCGCCAAGGTTTTTCCTTGGTCCTGGCCCTCGTCATGGCCGCCGCGCTCGTGATCGTGATCATCGTCCTCGCCGCCTTCCTGCAGGTCGAATCACGCCTCGCGAACAATAGCGTCCTGCTGACCCGCGCCCGCCTCAACACCGTCGCCTCGCTGCGCCTCGCCCAAGGCAGCATGCAGCTCATGCTCGGGCCTGACACCCGCATCACCGCCCCCGCCTCGGCCTACGACGACCCGTCCTCCACCGACACCTTCGACTACCCGATCCTCGGCGTCTGGCGCAGCTGGGAGGGCCTCGACCACGAGATCGCCAACACCAATTTCCTCGGCCGTCCCATCGCCCGTCCGGATTACAACCTCAAGGCCACCGATAATTTCAACAAGACCACCGGGGTCATCGGCAAAGGCCGCTTCCTCGGCTGGCTGACTTCCAACGCCTTCGAGCCGCTGATCGCCCCGGTGACGCCTCCG
>Ga0214919_10003636_pt1 | contig 23119 bp, 13 predicted proteins | sample LL1503_MetaG_FD_177994 | JGI IMG/M metagenome (GOLD analysis project Ga0214919, IMG submission 177994) | Freshwater microbial communities from Lake Lanier, Atlanta, Georgia, United States - LL-1503 | ecosystem: Environmental > Aquatic > Freshwater > Lake | place: USA: Georgia | collected... | reverse complement strand
AGAAAAATATTCCGACCTAGCTGGTGTTTTTTCATTGGCTCCCGGAAATACTTTATTGGAAGACTGAGAAAATCCATTATTCACAAAGAGTAGAAGAAAAAAAATATACAACCAGACACCGTTAAAAAATTTTTGGGTAACCGATTTTTTTTTCATTTTGTATGATTTTGGTTGTTGATTTTATTAATTTATTGTTTTGTGATGATCGCTAATTTAGCACTAGTTAGTCCATCTGATTCTGCAAACACCGTGAATTTTCCAGCCTTCCCTGTTGACTTTAATATGACCAGACATTTGCCATTAAATGCTTTTCGCGTCTTACTTCCGTAGCTTTCCTCATTCAAAGGATCACCATTGTCAACAGCAATAATTGTTGCATCGCCTTCTACTTTAAAATGAATCCGGTTAGAAGCATTTGGAACAAAATTATTTATTCTGTCTTGGATATTTACTTCAATATGCACCACGTTTTGCTTATCCGCTTTAATTATTTCTCTGTCGGCCAAAAGTTGAATTTTTTCAGGTATACCGGCAGTTACTACTTCCTTTGAACACAAAACCTTTCCAGCCTTTATGCCCTTAGCCACCAATGTTCCTGGTTGATAGGGCACTAGCCACAATAGATTCATACTATCCTTCATCTCTTTTTTACCGAGTGATTTGCCATTCAAAAACAGCTCTACAGATTCACAATTTGAATAGGCCATAACAGGAATTGTAGTTCCCTCCATTCCCTTCCAATTCCAATGGGGTAGTATATGAACCATTGGAGTTTTTGTCCATTGACTTTGATAAAAATAATAAGTGTCTTTCGGGAAACCGCACATGTCAATGATTCCATAGTTCCAGAACTTAGCTGGCCAACCCATTAGAGATTCGCCTAAATAATCAAAGCCTGTCCAGCGAAATTCCCCACACATATAAGAAAAATCTCGGGTACGGCGCCAAGAATCACGAGCATTGATCCTTACCCTAGCATTATCATAAGATGAACTGTAGTACTTCGACACATCCTTAAATATTTCTTCTTCGGTGAGATTCGGAACTTTCATAATTCCCCCCAATGGATTCTTGTCTCTTTGCCATGAAATTGTTCGATAAACTCCCCTTGTTTGAAAAGAGTGAGGTACTTCAGTGGCTAAAAGAATGCGGTTGGGATATGTTTCATGATCTTTTTCATACATAAAAGCGGAACCTCCTCCGCCATTATAGCCTGTAACTTCAAGTAGGCTGGCAAAGCCGCTTTCATTTGCCAAGTTCATATGAGTTATCCCACAAGTTATTGGGCGAGTAGAATCTGCTTTTTTAACAACATCCATTAGTTTTTTTAGTCGTTGATTTCCAATTTCAAAAAAGGCATCCGGAATCTCGTTTCCTACGCTCCAAAGAATAACCGATGCATGGTTACGGTCTCTTTCTACTAATTCAGTAAGGTCTTTATCTGCCCATTCATTGAAGTATAGGTGGTATCCATACGGAACTTTTCCTTCTGGTTTTTTAATGCCACCAAAAGGAAAGGATTCTAACCACTCATCAAAAGCTTCATCCATTACCATAAAACCCATTCGATCACACATTTCTAACAGTTCCTCGCAGGGAGGATTATGCGCAGTTCGGATAGCATTGCATCCCATATCTTTCAAAATTTTTAGCCTACGCTCAAGTACACGATCGTTCTGTGCAACCCCTAAGGCACCAAGATCACTATGGTTATTAACTCCTTGAAGTTTCATCGCTTTACCATTTAATGTAAAGCCAGTTTTGGCAGAAAAACTAAAATAGCGAATACCTAGTTTGGTTTCTAATTCGTCTGAAGTGAATTGTTTTTGATTGACGATAGTTTTTAATTTGTAAAGGGTTGGTTTTTGGGGAGTCCATAATGCAGGTTTTAGAACTGTTAGGTGCTGAACCAATACGCAGCTTTGTTTGCCCAAAAGAGTTGCTGATGTTGCACCTCGAGCTACCAACACATTTTTTTCTGAATATAGTTCTGTAGACAAATTGAATTGCTTTGATTCGCTGAAATTATTTTCAACAGTGGTAGTTATTTTAACAACAGCAGAATCTCTTGTTACTATTGGAGTGATAGCATAAACACCATGTCTAGCTATATGCAATTGATCTTTAACTAATAACCATACATGTGCATAAATTCCGCAGCCGGTGTACCAACGAGCACTAGGTTGCATAGAATTATCCACTCTTACAGAAATAACATTTATGCCACTAACATCAAGGAAAGGGGTAAGATCGTAATTAAAACTAATGAATCCATAAGGCCGTTTCCCGAGATATTGACCGTTGATCCACACTTCGCTGTTCTCGTAAACTCCACCAAACTCAATGGATATATTTGACGATTTATTGTTCTTATCTAAAGTGAAATATTTTCTGTACCACCCAACTCCTCCAGATGCAAATCCACCTGAGTTTCCGGAAGGATTAGATTTTGAAAATGTATCAAGTATGCTCCAATCGTGTGGAACATCAATTGGCATCCATTTACTGTCATCAAATTTTTTTTTAGCGGCATCTGGAAAATCTCCTTTCAAAAATTTCCAGTTATAATCAAATTTTATTTTATGCTCATTAACTGTAGCACTAGCGTTTTTATTTCCAATGCAAATACAACATAAAATAATTAATATATTTTTCATTTATAGTCGCTTGCTTTAATTAAAATAAATAATGAATTTAGTATCTAGTAGTATTTTATTTTTTAAAAACTTACATCTTTTTTAGTCTGACTCGACTTTATATTTTGTTGTATCATAAAATCTTTAACAACACCATTTTTGTTTCTATCCTTAAATACTTGAAGTGCAGGATCTTTTGTATTATTCATTACCTCAAGCATTTTATCACGTAATTTTTGTATTTCATTTGCATAAACAGAATCATTAATTAGGTTGTGTAATGCATCAGGATCATTTTTAAAATCATAGAATTCTTCAGGAACTCTATACTTGAAAAGTTGCACCCGCTCTGCAATACCAGGATTGCTTGAAGAAGCTTTAACCATTGCCTTCCAGGTAAGTCCACCAATAGCATCACCAGATATACTCCATTTACCATCCGACCAAAAATTATAGATGTACCCAAAATTTTTATCTTGAATACACCGCATAGGAAAACGTTTGTTTCCAAAGATCTGATAATAGGTAGTGTAAACGTAATTTCGATCAACCTGCTTCTTACCAAATAACAAAGGCAAATAAGTTCTGCCATCTAAATTTGGAACTAACGGAAGGTTTAAAGCATTAAGTACAGTAGGCATTAAATCAATACTGGAAATTAAATGACTTGAATCAATTGATCCAGGCTTTATTTTATTCGGCCATTTGATAATCAATGGAGTTCTGTTACTATTAAAATAGCATTGCGATTTTGAAAAGGGGAATGCTGCTCCATGATCACTTAAAAATATTACAATTGTATTATTTGCCATTCCACTTTCGTTCAATGCATCTAAAACAGCTCCTATACTTTGATCGGCCCTGTAAACTGATCCATAATATTGAGCCACCTCTTTTCTTACATCTGGAATATCGGGTAGGTATCCAAATACATCTACTTCGTTTGTACGAAATTGTCGTGTTACAGGAGGTATTTTTTTTCGAAAAGTAGTGGTATCCTCTGCGCTCCCAACAAAAGGTCTGTGGGGATCATGAGAATTTGCCAAAAAGAAAAAAGGCTTTTTTTGCTCTTTTGCCATTTTGAAAAACCTTGCTGAATATTCATGAAATAAAAACGGGTCACGAGATTCCCCATTTCTCCAAATAGAATCTTTGTCGGTAATAAAAGGAATATAATCCCAACAAAATTTCTCAACCGGTTGATGATGTACTTCCTTTCCTAAAATCCCATTAATATACCCTGCTTTTCGTAGTTGTTCAGAAAGCGTTGGCACGTCCATATCAATTGGCTCAAACCCTTCAGAACCATTATTATGCGGATATCTTCCGGTTTGCAGACTTTGCCTACAGGGCTGACATACTGCCGTATTATTAAAAGCGTACGTAAATCTCATCCCTTGGTTTGCAAGCTTATCAATGTTTGGACTTATACCGGGGATTTTGCAACCATAAACACCGAGTGAATTATACGTCATGTCATCAACGGTCACAATAAGCACATTAGGCTTAGTATCTTTTTTATTATCAAGCTTTTCATTTACTTTTTTTTTATAACTGTAACTCATTAAAAGAACTGTAAATAAACAACTTGGAATCAGTATGTTTTTTAAATAACTCATTTTTACGCATTTATTTTTCAACTTCTTGTCGGGTAACAATAGGCACATAGCCTATTTTAAACTTAGCCGGAGGAGTAACAATAAGCGACGGATCTAAAGATGCTAGTTTTCCAATTGTTGGAGGAGGTAAATACTCACGATTCTTTGTCCATAAACGATGAATTTTTTCAACTCGTTTTTGCATTTCTTCTCGCTCTTCACTTGTTAAATCTGCATTGAGTAATGCAGGTTGATCGGCAAACCTGTACCAGTAATAAGTTAATGTACTTCCATCTCCTATTTTTACTTTAAAAGGTCCAGCAACTGGGCCTGGTTTTTTCCATGAACTCTCCTTATCATCAGGTGTAACATATCCTTTCGCATCGCGCTCATCAGAATCTTTCACTTTAAAATTGATTTTCTGTAATCCTGTTTCAACAGGCACTTCATTCGATGCAACCGCTATCCATTTACCCACACTATCATTTTCTTCTTTTTGCAAATGATAATATTCTGGTAGTATCAATAACTCACCTTGTTTTGTTTTTTGTTTCGTAATCAGTTTGCTATTCCAGTTTATTCTAAAGGTTGCTGCATCAGTTAAACCTGCATTTAATTGCGTATTAATATTCATAATAGCCAACTTATTCTTAGGAATATTATCTCCATAAATCTTCCAAGTAGATCTCACACCCGGAATAAAATTTTGCATAAAAGCACCGGTCGTATCAATAACTCCATCATAAGGCTTTCCCCCTTTAAACCAAGCGTTCACTCCATCCCAAAGAGCTTTCCGGTTGTACACCATAAGCCGATTTAATAACTCTGAATTACCATTTGAATTTATAGGATATTGGGTCGGTACTATTCGAGTGTAAATCTCTCCCTTTGCATCAGTTGCCTGAGCAGAAGGAATATATTGTGTTTCCATTTGAAACGCTTTGTTAGCATTGGAAGGAAGGTTGTCTAAAAACAACCCACTTACTTTAGGATCCGCTACACTTGCATGTGACCAGAAATAAGGAGTAAAAAAAGCAACGGGACCTTTAAAATTTATTGTATTGAGAAATAATGTCCAACTCTGATTTCCTGTTGGAACATTTTTGCCTGCGGTGGTAGACTTTTCTTCTGTGAGGGGTAAGGGAAGATAGCCATAACCAAACATTTCTCCAGAAGTCCCTTCTTTCAAATTAAGACCATCAGGTGGAAACAACAAACATGGACTTAGCTGAGCTACTCCATATTTTCCATTTGGATTGTTCCAGTCCCTTCCTTTTCCAGCACCTGGCCCGTTTGCCCATGAAGCAAAATTCAGCTCTACCCCACCCATAATAAATTTGGGTGTAACAGTACCATATTGTGTATTATGCCACCAGCCTAGTCCACCTTCAATATCTGAATACAATTTTTCTTTCGCTAATGACTTATCTCTCAAAGCAAACATCCATGTGCCAAATAGTCCTGATTGAAAACTGCTTCCTGGATAGTTCTTTAATAAAGGCCAGGCTGCTGTATAAATTGAAAATCCAGCATTAAATAACTCGTCAACTTTTTGTGTTTGTACAATCATATACCCTCCCACATTGCCTTCAAGAATCTTGCCATTAGCAGGTTTGCTTACTTTGTCTTGTGCAGAAACATGCGAAATAATTAATATCACCCAACAAAATATAATACTAGTTTTTACACTAAAAAAGGTACCAAAGAAAACAGGTATACAATACCGTAGTTTTTTTACTACACTTATTATACTTGTATTAATAAAATTTATAGACCGCCTATTTTTTTTCATGTTATTAGTTTATTTTGATACTATTATTTACTAAGTAAGTTATTATTTTTTCAGTAGTGTAATTGTTTTGCATCAAGCTAATTATTTAAATTATTTTTTATGTGGCGAGTAGACCTTGGTAATCTTATTAGGGTCTTCACCATAAGGTGTTTCTTGTCCATCTTTACCAATGTCTTCAAATCCAAATTTATTTAGATAATACCGAGATGGTTTAAAATCAGCATCCCCGATTGACTTTAATTCTTTTTGCAAAATCTTCTCCATTTTATTTTGAAGTTCCATGTGTTCAGGAATTCCAATCAGGTTATTCATTTCATAAGGATCATTTATGTTGTCAAATAACATAGTTGCTTTTTCTGGGGTTTTCACATAGGTGTACTTATTGGTTTTAATAGCTCTGTAATCAGAAAACTTTGTATTTCCAACTGCAAATACACTCATAAAAACAACCGCTCTGTCTTTTTTAATAAGTGGGTTTTTAACTACCGAGGAAATACTTTTTCCTTCTATCGTTCGAGGTATTGAAATATTTGCCAATGAGAGCATTGTAGGTAGAATATCCGGTGTATTTATAGGCGTAAATGTTTCTTTACCTGCATTATTGCCAATGTTAGGATAACGAATCAAAAAAGGAACTTTAACTGCCTCATCCCAAGCCAATTGTTTTTCTCTTGGCCTTACTCCGTGTGAGCCCATCATTTCTCCATGATCTGCAGTAAAAATGATAATTGAATTATCAAAAAGTCCCAAAGATTTTATTTTATTGATCAGGTTACCTATTGCCTTATCAGTAGCAGTACAATGTGCATAATAATCTTGCATTTCCTGCCTTAGATTTGGAAATTTTTCTACTATTACATTTTTTGGAAATTGCAATTCAGATTGAGGATACATTTTCAAATATTCTTCAGGTGCCTGATGCTTTGAAAAATGTGGTGTTTCTATAGAAAGAAAAAGTAAAAAAGGTTTATTATTTTTTGAAACTTTTTCCAAATATTTTCCTGCATCTTCTTCTATGGCAAAGGGAGAATATTGATTCCAATATTTAACACCTGGATCGTCATTTTCAAAATAAAGCATTTTATTATAATCATGCGAACACTCTGAAGCTTTCCAATAATCAAACCCTTGTCTTCTTTCAGGGGCAACATTATTGAATCTGCCATGCCCATCAAGATGCCATTTACCATAAAAAGCAGTTGAATAACCTGATTTTTTAAACATCTCTGCCATGCATAGTTCATTATCGGGAAGATAAAGATCGTTCATAAACATCCCAGTAGTAGTGGGATAGCGACCAGTCATTAGCGCTGCCCTGAAAGGTGTACACTTAGCGCAAACCGAAATGCAATTATTAAAATTAACAGCTTCCTTAGAAAATTTGTCTAGACTAGGCGTTTTAACTTGGTTATTTCCAGCGTATCCAAAAGCAGTTGAACGCCATTGGTCAGTAAGAATGAAAATTACATTTGGTTTTTTTTGCGCTGATATTGACTGAGCTACAAATAAAATATAGATGGCAAATAAAATAAATTTCGAACCTCGAAAAAAAATAATTTTATTTTTATTGACGGAGGTAAAGTGTGTGTTCATTTCTCTTTGAGCTTTATAATTTATTAGTCCTTTTTAAGTCTTTAAAATATTTAAATGCGATTTATTTTTTAGGAGGCAAAGGTCCCTTTCGAATTGGTTTTATTGTATCAGGCCATTTTGTTTCTTTACCAGTTGCAGGATTTACGCCTAATTTGGCTTTGTCTCTTGGAAAAAATTCAGGATCCTCGCAAGCCATGTAAACGAGCATTGCTGCCATAATTGTAGTATTTTGTAGGTCATCAAAAACTACTTTATCATAGGTGTCCCTATTAGTGTGCCATGTATAATTAAAATACAACCAACCTAATGTACCAAGAGAAAAAGCAGGAACACCAGCCGCAACAAAAGGTGCATCATCAGATCCACCTCCAGTTGGTGATCCCGGAAAATTTGTTTTAATAGAGTCTTTTATTTTACCAGGGAGTGGCGCCATCCAACGTGTAATAAATTCTTTAGCATGCTCAAATCCCTGACCGCCCATATTTATAACACGGCCAGTTCCATGATCTTGGTTAATTACTACCTGAATTTTATGCATCATTTCAAGATGGTCTTCCACAAAAGAACTCGAGCCATTTAATCCCTGTTCTTCACTTCCCCAATGACCAACAAGTATGGTTCTTTTTGGATTGGGGTATACTTGTTTTAAAATCCGCATAGCCTCCATCATAATTAAACTCCCAGTTCCGTTGTCTGTAGCTCCCGTTCCACCATCCCATGAGTCAAAATGGGCGGAGAGTAGTACATATTCATCTGGTTTTTCTGAACCCTTTATTTCAGCAATGGTATTGAAAGCTGGTACCATTCCATTATCTTTTGAATCAGTGCGTATACTAATTAATGGCGCATCCCCAGATTCAACTAATCGGTATAACATACCATAATCTTCCAATGCAATATCAACAGTTGGAATATTATTGGTAAAAGCATTGAATATTCTATCAACGCCAAATCCTGTAGACCAATTGTTAGAAATAATACCTGCGGCGCCTGCTTTTTCTAGCACCATTTGCAGCATCCTAGATGAATAGCCAGTTTTTTTAATTCGTTTGCTCCATGCGTCTATTTCTTTCTGTCTAAGTTCTTTCATTTTTTCAAACGATTCTTTGGTGGCAAATTCCTGCCAATTATAATCAGGACGGCCAGTCGGCTGGCACATAGAAATCATTACAAATTTCTTTTTTACATTGGGTAGCCATTTTGCAAAAGCCATTGAATCTTCCAGGTCAGGTATAATTACCAGTTCGGCTGTAATTGTTTTGCCTTTTGTAGATGGGCTCCATGCAAGTTGGGTTCCTTCAAGTGATTTAACTCTTGGCTTTATCATATCCATATGTGTAATGCCTCGCTCCCAACCTTTCCATTCACCCCATTGTTCATTTCTAGCATTAATACCCCATCCAGCATATTTAGCAACGGCCCAATCATTAGCTTGTTTCATTTGTGGCGTTCCCACAAGACGTGGTCCTATTTTATCGAATAATTCATGTGCCAGATTCTTAAGTTGTGAGTTATTGTTTTCTTCATTTAAAATATTGGTTACTACATCATTTTTTGTCTGTGCATACAAACTATTAGCAATGTGTAGAAAAAAACATAACAAATAAATTAATATACCCCTAGTATAGCGGTAGCTGTTTTGATTTTGTAAAATACTCATGTAACTAATTTATTAAAAGATAACACTTGCGTAAAGAATAAAATAAACCATTTGTAAATAAGGTAATGGATGTAGTGTTTCGGTTAATTTTAGATAAAAATCATACTATCTAAAGCAGGTGGATACTTCAAAGTTGGAAATTCCATCCAAATGATCGGCGCTTTTAAACGCTTTTTTTTTACAACGAAACAGTATTGTAAGATTATTTTATTTTTTTAAAACGCATAAATCATCTTATTTAAAAAACTGCTCAGTTGATATAATACAAATTAATGAGGGCTAGAGGCTAATTGATGAAGTTATAGGTCTTAATAAAGCCTTTAGGTGTTTTTTTTGTGATGGATTTAAATACTCGGTTAAATGAAACCACACTATTGAATCCGCATTTGTAGGCAACGTTACCGATAGAGTCAAAATTATCTTCAATAAATCTTTTACAAGCTTCATTGATTCGCAGTTCGTTCAAAAATTGTATATAGGTTTTGGCGTTATTCTTTTTAAAGTAACGGCAAAAAGATTGCGGGGTTAAGCAGGCAACTGAGGCAATTTCTTCGAGTGTAATATTTTTTTGGAAATTATCCAATGTATATCTATAAATTTCATTCATACGTAACCCTTCGCAATCTGTCATATTCATTGCAAAAGATTGTGTAGATAAATATTGCCAGTTTTTATAATTAGACATTTCTTGTAGCAAATAAATAAAGAAACCTAGTCTAAAACCGGCGTTAGTACTACCTATTTTTAAAAAGAATTCTCCAAATTTATTGGCATCATTACCTGAAATTTGCATTCCAAAATTACTGGACTCAATAAATTTTTTAATACCCAGTAATTCTGGAAACGCTAACAAATGTGAAATGAATCCGGTCGGATTAAAAAAAATATTTATTGTGTGGGTATTTTTATTGTTTGTAGGATAAAAATACGATGGGTCACTTTTAAATACATGCGGCTGATTGGCACCAATAACAAAAATATCTCCTGATTCAAAAGACTGCATTGTATTACCAAGTATCAAAGTACCACCACCATTAACTACCCAAGTAATTTGAATTTCCTTATGACGATGCAGGTGGGGATAAAAATAAGGTATTCTATCCTCTTGAAAATGCAAATAGCTATCGTTATTAGTTGGTACAGTGAATTGTACTACATTCATACCCTAATTTAAATAAAAAAAATTAACATATTTTAACAATGTTAATTTTTGATAAAAACAAGAGAATTTATGCGAAAATTAACATGACATATTAAGATACAGCTAGTTATAACCAACTATGGGCAGATTTGGAGGTAATTTTTAATATAAAGGCTTAAAGCAAACATAAATAGACCTATTTTATTGATTTTGAATTACTTATACTTAGTTTGTTTTTACATATCGATTTATTAGAGAAGCATCAATTAGAGTAATTATTAGAGATGATAGTATTAATATTATAATTAGGTGTTTTTGGGTAATTATTTGGGTATACTAGCACTTTGACGACATACAAAAAGCTGATTAAAGAAAATAAAAAATAAGGGTATTATTTAAAAAGTAAAATCAGGTAAGTCTATTTTACTACCGCCTTGCATGGCTGATTCATGGGCTAGTATTCCTACACAAGTAATATTAGCGGATTGTTTAGCATTAGGGAAGGGTGCTCTATTTTCATTTAATGCATTTAAAAACTCGTTCACTAAATGTGGATGTGATCCACCATGACCAGAACCTTGAATAAAAGATAAATGTTGATTGCTATCCTCGTCATATACCCCTTTAGTGGTAAAGGATTGAATTTCCTTGGGCAATAAATGAGCATAGTCCGGAACAGCAACACGTTCCGGTGTTTCACCAACATGTATAACAGGTTGTTCGTGTTCCACTTGAGCCCACTCAAAACTTTTTTTAGAGCCATACACATCAAAGCTTTCTCTATATTGTCTCGCTGTGTTAAAAAGAGAGCGCGTCACTTCCCCAGCAATATCAGAATCTCTAAATTGTATATGACAGCTTTCTACAGCAAATGGAGAATTGTATTTTGAAATTAAGTTTTCATCAATTCGGCCCGACCCCACACAGGAAACAGAGCTAGCTTCTTTACCAATTAATCCAACAATAGGACCCACGCAATGGGTGGCATAGTGCATTGGAGGCAAGCCTTCCCAATAGCCTGGCCATCCTGCCATTTCTTGTTGATGAGAAGCGCGGATAAATTGTATTTTGCCTAAGTCCCCTTTGGTAAATAATTCTTTTACAAATAAATATTCACGACTAAACACCACCGTTTCCATCATCATATAGGTTTTGCCGCTTTTTTGAACAGCTTCCACAATTAATTTACACTCTTCCACCGTAGTGGCCATGGGAACCGTACAAGCCACATGCTTTCCAGCATTCAATGCTTTAATAGTTTGTTCGGCATGACTTTGTATGGGTGTATTAATGTGCACTGCGTCAATAGCAGGATCTTTTAATAGTTCATCATAATCCGAAAATCTTTTTTCAATATTAAAAGCATCTCCAATAGCCTTTAATTTAGCTTCATCTCTTTGACATATGGCATACATATTAGCCAATGGATGTTTTTGGTAAATAGGAATAAATTCAGCACCAAAGCCTAATCCTACAATAGCTATATTCATTTTTTTCATACTTTTTATTTAAATGTTTTTTTCATAAAATCCAATCCTTGTTGCGCAAAAATTTCTTGGCTATCTGCTAGTGGTTTCCAAATACAAACCGCTTCAGCTAATTGTTGATTCATGGGCGTGAAACTTTCTAAACTAATCATCCCTTGATAATTTATTTTATTGAGCCCATTTGCATAATCGTTCCAAGGCGTTATTCCTGTACCTGGAATTCCTCTGTGGTTTTCGGAAATTTGCATATGAATTAAGTTGCTTCCTGCTTGCAAAATAGCATCCAATGGATTTTTTTCTTCAATATTCATATGGAAGCTATCTAAACTAATTTTTGCAGCTGGGTGATTGATATCTTTAACCAGTTGGCAAACATCTGCAGCACTGTTTACTAAATCAGATTCGAAACGGTTAATGGGCTCTATCGCTAATTGACAATGATGTTGCGCTGCCATCTCACAAGCGATGCGCATATTTTTTACTGCCAAGTCCCACTCTTTTTTTCTATCAACGGGTAATAACATTCTACGCTTGCCCACTGCCGAATACATAGGACCAGCCAAAAAATTAGTATCCCATTGATTACACAATTTTAAACAGGCTTCTATATAATCAAAGCACTCTTGATGAATGGCTGGGTCATTACTGGTTAAATCTCTTGAGGTACCAAAAGCACCACAAACCACCGCTGTTAAATGATACTTGCGTAAAGCAACCGCTACTTTTTCAGCATCTATTTGCTTGGGATCTTCCACAGCAATTTCTATTGCATCATATCCTAATTGTGCCACTTTCTCAAAAATAGGTTCAATACTTTCTGTAGTAAATGGCGAAACAAATAGCCAACTACTTACCCCTAATTTATTTTTTTCTGACATGAAATATTATTTAGCAACCACTTTCATGACACCATTCATATTACGCCAATGACCAGGGAAAGAACATATATAAGGAAAGTCCCCAACATTATCTGGTACATTAATTACCATCGTATATGTTTTTTGCGGATTCACTAATGGAGTAGCATATAAAACATCCCCCATCTTTGGAATATAATTTAATTCAGCGCCTTTTGGATCCATAGCAATTTTATCTGCAGCAGCACCTACTCTTTCCTTTGAACCTGGTCTTAAAATTAACAAGTTGTGTTGCATGAAATCAATATTGATAAAATTTATTTTTACTGTAGTGCCTGCTTTTACAGTAAACTCGGTTACATCGTATTTCATTTCATTTTTAATTACTGAAATATTCACCGTTTGATCAATGATAGTGGCTACCGGATTTTTTTCCTTACTCATTTTTAAATGCGTCCCTCTTGCCGATCTTAAAGCCATATTAATCCATTTATCGTCGGCGTTTTCTTTCACTTTTAACATCTTATCCAAAATGGCATAAGCTTCATCAGAAGGTTTCATATCGGCAATAGCAATAACTGCTGCTAAACGCACTCTATAATCCACATCTTCAAATACTTTTGCATTTTGATAGGCTTTTAATGCAGTTGGTAATGCCTTAGTTACTTCCACTGCAGCCTTGCGAACCCCACCAGATGGATTGCTTAATGCTTTGGTTGCAGCTGCAATAGCACTTGTATTATTTTTCAATAAGCCTAAACCATGTAAAGTCCATAATGCATGAATCGCAGGTGCATTAACACCAGCTGCATCCACATTACTTGTATTGATTATTTTAATTAATGCTGGTGCAACAGATAAATCTTTGTTTTCAACCAATAATCTTTGTGCGGTGGTTCTCCAAAACATATTATTATTGGATAAAGCTGCTAATAAACCAGCTTTATCATTTTTATTCAAACTGATGGGTGTATTCACCGGGCCATCCTTATACACTAATCGATAAATACGACCGCGCTCATGGTCTCTTAATGGGTTGATATGTGCATTGCCCTTACCATTGTCAAAACCTTTAGGAGTTGGATTGTGTTGGATGATGAAGTCATACCAATCCGTGATCCAAACATTACCGTCAGGACCCACTTCTGATTGTATAGGGGCAAACCACTCATCAGCACTGGCCACTAAATTCCAGCCATCTCCTTTTTCTTTAAATCCAGAACCTACTAGTTCAATATAATTTTTGTGTATCAATCTTCCTGTTGGCTCAGTGACCATAGCCACTTTATTCCAAAAATCAGATGGATAATTTCTTGCAGTGTAAATACTTTGTCCAGCTGCTGCTGTAAAACCACCAAATACATCTACCTGTCTTAAATTTTTTGTAACCACATGCATTCCATAATGCGCATCAATTTTTTCAGTGCCCGATTTTTCAGGGTATACCTTTTTTAATATTCTCTTAGGAATACCAAAAAATACACTATGCGTATTATTGGCTGTGGAAGCAAAAACATCAAATTCCTCCGAAAAGCCCAGTCCCCATGTATTATTAGTAGTACCTCCTAAAAATTCTATATCATTTACTTTTTTAGTATTGGGTTTGAAGCTATAAATACCCATACTAAATGTAGTAGTATCTTTTCCTTTAACATTTAAATATCCAGAGTAACCTACGGTGCCCCAAATTTTATTATCTAATCCATATCTTAAATTAGAAGGTCCTGCATGGGTATCAGTAATACCCCAACCTGTTAAGATGGTATCTTTAATATCTGCTTTATCATCGCCATTGATATCTTTCAAAAATAAAAAGTAAGGCATTTGTGCTACAACAATTCCTCCATCTGAAAAAGTGAAACTAGTAGGGATATTTAATTTATCTGCAAAAACAGTCGATTTATCAGCTTTACCATCGTTGTCGGTATCTTCTAAAATAACAATTCTATCTTGTCCTCCTTCTTTATTTTCTCTTACTTCATTTGGATAATCAACTGTTTCAATTGCCCATAAACGACCTTTCTCATCCCAATTAATATAGATAGGATTGATGATCATAGGTTCAGAAGCAAAAAGTTTTAAATCAAAACCTACAGGCACTTGAATAAGTGATTGAGATTCTATTGGATTTAAAGCCCCTTGATATTTAGGAGCCGGATCGCGCTTCTCATAATTAGGAATGATTGCATCCGTATAAGTGGGCTCTGCAATTTTAAAAGCTGCTAAGTTAGCTAGTGCTTGATCATTGACTGCCCATAAAATTCCATTCTCCACCAATTGTAAAAATTGAGGATTGTTAAAAGTAATATCATCGTGGCCATAGGCAGTATAAAACACTCTTCCTTTTCCAATATTTTGCGTCCAAGTATAAGGCTCGTTTCTGTCCCCTTGCTTGCGCTCAGTAATCACTTTAATATTAGGACTTAAAAGGGTATGCACATAAGTTTCATCTTTAGTATAAAAGGGGAACACATTTTTTAATAACGGATTAGTGTTGTCTTTAAAGATGGATGGGAAAGAATCATATCCATGTTCTTTAAATTGACCGCCAATTAATTCCACCACTTCAGGTGAATTTCTAAAACAATAAGAACCGCAATGCAATGGTATAAACCCTTTCCCATTTTTTACAAAATCCAACAAGGCTGTTGCATGCTTCTTACTAATAGTATCATAGTTGGCATAAAGAATTAAGCCGTCATAAGGCTTCAAAGTTTTTTCGTTCAAGTCATTTATATCGGTCGTATAAGTGATGTTAATGCCTTTCTTAAAGTATTGTTTTGAAAATAAACTAGCCAACACATCAGAATTATGATGTTTGCTTGTATGCCCTAGAAATAAAAGCTCAAGGCGTTTAGGTGTTTGAGCAAACAACTGGACTGCTAGTACAAGCAGTGTGAAAAGAGAAACTATTTTTTTTGAGGGCCAATTCACAGGATTTATTTTTAAGAAGTTTGACTAATTAATAAGTTAAAATACTTTGACCATTAAATATATTGAAAATAGTCTTGATAAAGTGCAAAATTCAAACTGTCTAGCCCCCTAAATAGCTTGTCAAAAGGTATTCAGAATGACAGCCAAAATACAAAAAGGCAACCTTTTACAAGATTGCCTTTTTGGTAGTAGTGTCGGGATGGATACCGCTAGTTCTAACCAAATATTAGCAGATTTAATTAATATTATAAGCCTTTCGTATTCTATCACCCAAAGGTAAAGTTTGTAAACTTAATGTGATACACCATATATATCGGGTCATAAAGAGGATTTTAATAGCAATTATCTATTAAATTACTATCTACATATTTCTCACACATCTAAAACCAGTATTGCTGCAACCAGAATCGGCACTACTTTTCATTCTACGAGACACTCGATAACCTGTGCAATAACTTTTATTACACATAAATGAACCACCACGTAATGATTTTTTGGGTGTATAAGGTTCCTCTGGATCTAAACTAGTTGCTGGGCCATTGGGATTTTTTACCCCATCTTTTTTATTGGTGGTTTTATAATAATCGTTTCTGTACCAATCGCTACACCATTCCCATACATTGCCCGCCATATCGTACAAGCCATAACCATTTGGTGCGTAGCTTTTTACGGGTGCTAAACCATAATAGCCATCTCTTTTGGTATTAATATTTGGGAAATTGCCTTCCCAAGTATTTGCTTTTGGCTTACCAACATCCAAATCTTCATTACCCCAACTGTATATATTGTTTACTAAACCACCTCTTGCTGCCCATTCCCATTCAGCTTCGGTTGGTAAGCGTTTACCTGCCCACCTTGCATATGCCATAGCATCATCCCAAGACACTTGCACCACTGGTAAATTCTCTTTCCCATTTATGGTTGAATTTGGCCCATCAGGATGACGCCAATCTGCACCTTGTGTCCAACTCCACCATTGGGAATAATTATTTAATTCAACGGCTTGCTTTGGGGGTGTAAATACCAATGAGGATGCTACAAGTTTGTCTTCTGAAGGCTTGGGGGTATTTGGCGGTAATTGTTTTTTCAATTCTTCCCAATCGGGCTTTCGCTCTGCAGTTGTCACATAATGTGTAGCATTTACAAATACTGCAAATTGTGCATTAGTCACCTCAGTTGCATCTATCAAAAAAGCATCTACACTTACTTTATGTTTTGGAAATTCGTCCGCATCAGCTTGCTTATCATCTGCCCCCATCATATATGAACCTGCTGGTATGCGAACCATACCTGCGGTTGACGTATTTTTACTAGCTACAATATTTTGTGAACTATCTGCTACAGCTCCAAATCTTGATGGAATGTTGGAATGACAACTGATAGATGAAGTATCTTTATATTTAGAAGTAATAGTTGCAATTGATTTTGCATTTTCATTACTATTGCAAGAAAACAAGCAAATGGCCAAAAGGCCTGTAAAATTTTTCACTTCGTGTTTAATTTTTTTATGCATACAAAAATCAATAAAATTAAAAATTCAAAAATATTAATTTAATAATAATGTAATTATACGTCATTATACAACTGCTTTCAATGTAGCAACTTAGGAGAAGTTGAGTAATGGCAATCCCGTAACGTTATTAAGAGATTGATTTTATTAGAAATTTCCAGGCAATGCTTTTATTTTTTGAATCTGGATATTTTTATAATAAACCTCTGCCCCTTCACTTTGAAGCTGGATTTTACCTTTAGTGAGAGGCTCATATTGCCCATTAACCTTGTGCTTTGAATGAAACAAAACCATATTTACCTTTCCATTTATGATATGAATAGCCGTATCGCCAAAGCAATAAAGGTCAAGCGTGTTCCATTCACCGGTAGGTTTTTCAGCGTCGGAGTTTTTGATACAATGTCTGCCAATGCTAGTTTTGTCTTCAAAAGTGTACATTTCTCCAGTTTTTGAATAGCGAAATTTTTTCTCGCCCTCTTTCACTGCGGGAATATCAAAAATTGCTTCTGCACAACCCCAATAATCTCCACAGTCGCCTTCTTGTAACTGAAATTCCTGCGACTGCATCCAAAATCCCCAATCTGCACCATGTTTTCCGTTGGCATGATAAAGAATGCCACTATCAAATTTTGAATTTTCTTTTGGGTGAAATTTATTTTTGCCCCACTTAAATTGCAAAGTCAAATGATAGTTTTCAAACTCTTTTTTAGTAGAAATTCCACCAAAGTTTTCTCCCGAAATTCTCATTACTTTTTCACCATCTAGTTCAACTACTGTAAAAACTTTTTTTGGGTCAATATTTAGCCCTATCGGAAGCACGGCAGTTCGGTCAACACCCTCCGTAGGAAATTGTGGACCCAAAAAAGTGTCCCAACCTTTTAGATTTTTTGTATTGAATAAAGTTTGCCATTGTGCATTTATTTTCGTGCTTACAAAAAAAGCGATTATGAAAAGGAAAAGGGCTTTTTTCATTGATTCATTTTAATACTAATTATTACACTTTATAATGTCCTGATAAATTTATCTGAGTTGAATTTTTCGTATTAGTCTTTTTAGTGGCGTATTTAAAGCGAAATATAATTTCAAACTCTACCAATCACTTCAGTACCTAATTACTATCGTTTTTAATTCAATTTTTTCAAAATCCTTTTTGCTTTTAGAGTTGTATCAACATTACCACTTTTCCCTCCTTCTTCACTATCATTGGCGTTGTTTTTTCCATTACTAGGCAAGGGATCGGCATCTTCTTTTGGTATAAAAGCCTGAAGTGTTTTTTTTGCAGCTAAAACGTCTTTAGCCGTAGAAGTAGATAAATTATTCCACTCCATTGGGTCATTTTTAATATTGTAAAACTCTTCAACTCCACCTTTTCTTTCTCGATAAATATAATGCCACTCTTCGGAAATAACAGCGTGTGCTCCTTTTCCGTCAGTGGTAACGGCAGGGTGCCATTTCAATGATGGGTTAGTAAGTAATGGGCGTAAACTTTCGCCATCAATATTTTCTTTTTTTGGAAGCTTACATAAATCAATAAGGGTAGGATAGATATCCATTAGGTTCACATTTCTAAAACACAATTGCTGTTTTGTCATACCTGGCACATGAACAATGAAAGTAGTTTGCGTAGATTCCTTCCACAACTCAGCCTTCCTGAATCTTAGTTTTTCACCAAGATGCCAACCATGATCACCAAATAATACAACGATAGTATTATTCGCATATTTACTTTTTTTCAAAGCATCTAAAACAACTCCTATACAATCATCTGCATAAGTTGCTGATGCCATATAAGCTTGAATAGCTTTTTTAAATAGTAGTTGATCTTGTTGTACCCATAGAAAATCAGGAGTAGGGCTAGCATATTTTTCTCCATTTTTAGTAACTATATCATCCAGGTCATCCAATTTAAAAGGTGGTATTTTAATTGTATCAGTGGAATACCTATCAAAATATTCTTGTGGCACGTACCAAGGTAAATGTGGCTTTGAAATACCAACTGCCATAAAAAATGGTTTATCAAAATCTTGTTTTAGTTTATCAGCAAACCAAGATGCAGTCCTATAATCTTTAGTTTCTTCCTTTGGTGCTTTTGTTGGAGCCCATGCGAATTCTGTACCTCCACTTAATTTGTATTTTGCATTTGGTATAACTTCCCCATTTATGATTCCTTCATTTCGAGAATATAATTTTTCTTTTATTATTTCTGTTGATCCATCTTCTAATTCCCATTGATCAAATGCCCATTGTCCATGGTCTACGCCATTTGGTGTTACGTGTTTATGAAATATTTTCCCCTTTGAAATTGTCACATAACCGTTTTTTGAAAAATACTCTGGGAGTGTTGCATTTTCTTGAACCAACTTAGAACCCAACATATTATTGCCATTTCCATATGCACCAGTTTTAGAAGGTAAAAATCCAGAAAGCAATGCTGAACGAGAGGGGCAACAAACAGGACCAGCCGAACTTGTATTACGAAAAACCATAGCTTTTTTTGCAAATTTGTCCATATTTGGAGTAAGCATTTGTGGATTGCCTTCCATAGCCCCTACCCAATCATTTAGATCGTCGACAGCAATTAAAATAATATTTGGTTTATTTATTTTTTGAGCGATGGTGAACTTAAATAATATTAAGTGGAGTAGTAAAATAACTATACGTTTCATATTGATTTTTTTACTTTTTTTTTGTTGATACTTTTTATTTAATAAATTATTCGTGATTAATTGCTTTGCTTTATTTGCGTTGAATATCAACTACTATACCATTAAAAATATCGTCTATTTTATCAGTATTCATTAATACAAAATCAGATTTGAACATTCCGCTATGATTTAATGAAATGTCAGAAACATCAACTGTAACGGACTTCCAAATATTATCTCCAATACCTTTTACTTCAATTGCTGTTTTCAGTTGTTTCCCTTTGTTATATTTCAAAACCCAAGTTGAGCCTGCGTTTTTATCTAACCAAGTAATAGTAAATTTTAAATTTTTAGGGGTTGATTTACCAAACATTTCATCATCGAATTTAAAATACATACTATTTTTTCCTGTTGCATTTTCAAAGGAACGGGCAAAACGATCGTATTTAGATGAATTCTCATTAATTGTTCCTTTAACTCTGAAAAGGCCTATTGATGTTTCATTTGGATTAATTTGTGTCAAAAATCTTTCGTAATTACCATCTTCAATATCCCAGCCTGCATCATTATAGCCTGTTTGTCTCTCACGCTGATTAACCTGATTCAAATTAGCTGATTTTACATCATCCATTTTAGCACCTCTGGCTTCGTATGATTTACATATTTTCACATATCTATCAAGATTAGATTGTTTAGCAACTCCAAATTCACTTTCTGGAAATTTCAAAACATCTGCTGCATTTAATCCTTCATGAAATATAGATACTGCAGTAGTAGCAGTTGCAGGATATACTTGTTGGTAATATTTATTAGTCATTCTAAAAATATCGGCAATCTCTTTATGATTATATCCGTACTCAATTGCACCTTTTTGCATATTGGTAGAAGAAACTCCAGTATTCATTCCGCTTAAAGCCGCCCAATAAAATCCAATTTCTTTATTGATTTCAAAAATAGGTTTGTTCCAAGATGCATCCATTTCTGAGGCAGAGAATAATTTCATTCCTTTAGGATTTACTAAATAAGGAACCCATTTCTTTGTAAATGATTTTTCATCAGATAAATGATGCCCTCTATTGTATGCACCTCCTTTAATTCCAAAACCAATTTTAGGATCTATCGTATTCATTACCCAATTATAAGCTATGGGTTGTTTTTCTGGATCAACTCCATTAAAAACCAAAACAATTTGATGATCATTTACATCATTAAAATATTTTTTATATTCTGTAAATGCTTCTATACGGAAGACCTCCCATTCATCTTTTTTATTTGCAATTATATATTTTTTATCTACTGGTTCTCCTTTGTAAGGGGACTCGTCGCCTGTACTTCCTGTTTTTACTTGCACAAATGCAATACAATCAAATTTTTCTTTCGGTTGATTTCTCAGAAAAAGTGAAAACTGTTTAATTAGTTTAAAATAATATTTTTTATACGCATCACTCAAGTAAAAAGGATACTTAGGAAATTTAGCATGTTTTTCTGGTTTATCACTAACCACTTTTACTAAAGGAACCCCATTTTCATAAAGCCAATCAGGCGAATCAGGGCCAACATTGATACTCACCTTAACAATTTTGTGGTATTTCGCTGCCTTATCCAATGTGTTCTGAAACATAGCGAAATTGAAATTATTTGGTCCATTAGCTTGAACTTCTGACCATCTTGCTGACACTTCAATTCCTAATACAAAATCTGCTTTTGGATCTGAGTAATCATCAATGCCTTCTCCCCGATCCCAAACTCCATAAGAGTTTATTGGAACTGCTATTTTTTGTGCGTTTAGTGTATTTAAACAAAAAAATAATTTAACCGATATTATAAGTGATAAAAAAAAATATTTTTTCATTTCATAATTATTTACTGTTCGTTTTTTTTTGTTTCTTATTTAATTCATTGCCCGTTGAAATAACATTACTTGAAACCCATTCATCATATAACTTTATTAATTCATTGAATTTTTCTGGAAATTGAAGTTTAAGGTCATTTGTTTCATTTCGATCTTCTTTCATATTATACAAAGCCCAAACTTCCTTATTAGCAACTGCTTTCCAGTCTCCCATTCGAATGGCCTTGCCCTTAGCCCATTGAAAGAAAATAGGTTTGGTTCTTTCTGGTTGATTTTTTCCCATTAAAATTGGCAAGAAACTTTCTCCTTGCATAGGAATAATTGACTGTTCTCTAAAATTGACAGGGTATTCTGCACCAGTAATTTCTTTGAAAGTAGCCATCATATCAACAAAATGTAATGGATGATTATCGATCGACCCTTTGGATTTAATTTGTGAAGGCCAATAGGCAATAAATGGAGTACAAATGCCCCCCTCATAACTAGTATTTTTAAATAATCGATAAGGAGTATTAGAAACATTAGTCCAATCTTCTTTTAATGAAGCCCAGTAATTTAAAGTACCTGGTAAACCATTACCATTGCTATTAGTTTTTCCTAGATTACCTTCTGCATTTTCTGCATTGCATCCATTGTCTGATGCAAATAGTATTAATGTGTTATCGAACTTACCAGACGCTTTTAGCCTGTCTAATAGTTTGCCAATATTTTGGTCTATGCGGTCGATCATTGCAGCATAAACCGCCATTCGCAGGTCTTCCTGATCCTTTTCTTCATCAGTTAACAAACTCCAATCTTTTGAAGTTGGATCTGATAACTTCATCAAAGGATCAACCATGCCTAATGAAACCATTTTCTGATACCTTGAATCACGAATTACTTTATATCCAGCCTTATACTTACCTCTATATTTTGCAATATCTTCTGGCCATGCCATTAAAGGATCATGTGGTGCCGTATATGCCAAATAAAGAAAAAATGGTTTCGTATCATTTTTATATTGATCGATATAATCAATGGCATTTTTTGTAAAATAATCAGTTGAATAAAAATCTTTGCTTGTATTATATGGCTTAAAAGATTTGTTGTCGATATTCCAAGTATCAGGACCACCTTTAAAAATTGGAATAGCTTCACCAGGTCTTTGATTGCCCGGATTGAAATGATTGGTTGCACCACCAAAAAATTCGAAAACTCGGTCGAAACCAAAATCATAGAATGATTTTTTGCTATGATTTTTTCCTGATTGCAATGTTCTATATCCAACTGTCCTCAATAAGTCGCCTAAAGAAATAGAATGTTCAAATGTTCCAGGGTTGATTGACATTCCGTTCTGCTGAGCATAAACACCAGTTAACAAACAGGCTCGAGAAGGAAAACATTTTGAAGTATTATGCATTTGAGTAAATCGAAT
>Ga0214919_10003635_pt1 | contig 23125 bp, 23 predicted proteins | sample LL1503_MetaG_FD_177994 | JGI IMG/M metagenome (GOLD analysis project Ga0214919, IMG submission 177994) | Freshwater microbial communities from Lake Lanier, Atlanta, Georgia, United States - LL-1503 | ecosystem: Environmental > Aquatic > Freshwater > Lake | place: USA: Georgia | collected... | reverse complement strand
AGAGCCGCCAGTAATATAGCCCACCCGACGCTCGCCAAAGGGCGACTGTCCAAGAGCCAGAATAGGCCCTTCAACGCGAAAATCAGCGACGCAGAGGGGCTCATGGTCCAAGCGGTCCCAGGTGAAGGGCTGTTCCATCATTGATCCTATTTCTGTCCGTGGCCTGTGAATGACGACAGGCCTATATCCAGTTGCCAAGGGGCGAAATATATAGAACTCTAAGGAATAAGGTAAGGCCGAATGGCTGGCAGCGCGTAGGTCACACTGCACAACGGAGACCCAGTTGACGAGTTCAAGCCAAACACCCCCGCCTGGTCAAAAGCTCGGCTATGCTTGGTATGTGGTCGCGCTTTTGCTGCTGGCCTACACCCTATCCTTCATCGACCGAATGATCCTGAGCCTGCTCGTCGGGCCCATCCGCGCTGATCTGGGCATATCCGATACTCAGATGAGCCTGCTTATGGGGCTCGCCTTCGCCATCTTCTACAGTGCGCTTGGACTACCCATTGGCCTTGCAGCGGACCGGATGAACCGAAAAAACCTCGTCGTGGCTGGGGTTGCGATCTGGAGCCTGATGACCGCCCTCTGCGGTCTTGCCCGCTCCTACGCCATTCTGTTCTTGGTGCGTATTGGGGTCGGTGTCGGCGAAGCGTCTCTTTCGCCAGCAAGCTATTCCCTGCTCGGCGACTATTTCCCGCGCGAGAAGCTCGGGCGCGCCGTAGCCGTCTATTCCCTCGGCGTGCCGATTGGCTCGGGCATAGCCCTAGTGCTGGGCTCATTCGTGGTCAAGCTGGTCACCCAAGGTCCCGCCGTCATTTTGCCGCTTTTGGGACAGATGGAGCCTTGGCGGCTGGTGTTCCTGATCGTCGGCTTACCCGGCCTGTTGGTCGCCCTACTCTTCTATTTGACCATCCGCGAGCCGGCGCGAAGCGTGCGCGCAAGCGCCCCTGTGCCGGGGGAGTTTATGGCCTTCCTCAAGCTCAATCGCGTTGCAGTCACCAGCCACTTCCTCGGCATGTCGCTCGTCGCCATGGTTATGTATGGCGCCACCGCTTGGATCCCTCAGTTCCTCCATCGCACCTATGGCATGCCAGTCGCCTCAGCAGGTCTATGGTTTGGCGCATCCATGGCCGTCTGTGGCAGTTGCGGCATTCTTGGCGGCGGATGGCTCGCCGACTGGCTCTATCGGCGCGGCCATCGCGATGGCCATCTGCGCGTCATCCGGATCAACGCCATCATCTTGACGCCCCTGTTCATGTTCATGGCCCTTACACCAAGCCTAAACCTGTCACTGGCAGCGATGGTCATCGCGATGCTGGTCGGCACCATCCATGGCGGCGCGGCGGGTTCGGCCTTGCAACTGATCGCGCCCAGTCATCTCAGGGCCAGGCTTGCCGCACTCTATTTCCTCGTCGTGACCCTGTTAGGACTTGGGATCGGCCCAACGGCCATCGCCTTGATCACGGACCGGGTCTTTGGCGACGATAATGCCCTGCGCTACTCAATCGCCATTGTTACAGCCGTAGCCTTACCCCTGTCCGCCATCATTTTAACCTTCGGCCTAAGGGCCTTCGCGCAAAGTGTTGAGCGTGCGGAGATAAGCCTTTCGGATATTCGCACGGCCTAGGCCAATCGATCAGACCCCGACTTGCCAATTGTCTTATGAGGCCCTGATATAGGACCTGAGTGTACAAACCAGATACTTCCGTTCTTAGGAGTTCCCAATGCCTGTTCTTCGCCAAGTCCCACGCGCTGAAGCCACTGCGGATATCGTCTTGACCATGTATGATCGGCTATTTGGTGATCGCGACCCTGTCGCTGAGCCCGGCACAGCGACAGGAACGCCCGGCGATTGGTGGACCGTCTTTGCGTTAGCGCCTGACATCCTGCAGCATGCGGTCGATGGTTTTGCCGTCTATCGCCACCCTTCGCGCAAGATCGATCCTGTCTTACGCGAACTGGGCCAAACCCGGGCCGGTTGGGTCAAGAGCAGCCAGTTCGTGTTCTCTCAGCATTGCAAGTCTCTGCGCGGCCTTGGCGTATCTGAAGAGATGATCGCGGCTATCCCCTATTGGACGGTATCGGATGTTTTTAACGATGAGCAACGTGCGGTGCTGGCCTATGCGGACTGTTTATCACAGGCCGGGGGCCGCGTTCCCATGCAAGTCTTTGACAAGCTCAAGACCTTCTGGACGGATGAACAGATCTTTGAATTCACCTACATCACCTGCCTCTACGACATGCATGCGGTTATGACCCGGGCCTTGGGCCTCGAGTTTGACAACCGCGCCGATCCCATCGTCGAGGTAGCGGCACCTAAAGGCTTTAGCGCAGCCGACTTCCTCAGCGCAGCACGGCCTGCAAAACGCGACTAAGCGATCTTACAACGAACCTTAAAACCATTAGGGAGACACCCATGACCAGTCCAAAAAATAGTCAATTTGAACTTCGCGGCGTCAATCACTTGGCGCTCGTCAGCAAGGATATGGCCCGCACGGTGACCTTCTATCGCGATGTGCTCGGTATGCCGCTGCTCAAGACCTTGGACCTGCCTGGTGGCGTCGGTCAGCACTTCTTCTTTGACATTGGCAATGGCGACTCCATCGCCTTCTTCTGGTTCAAGGATGCGCCGGAAGCGGTTCCTGGGATTTCCAGCCCCGGCGCTATTCCAACCCAAGGCAACTTCATGTCAGCCCATGGCTCGATGAACCATATCGCCTTCGACGTCCCGCCAGAGAAGTTCGACGAATATCATCAGCGGCTCATTGATAAGGGGATCAACGTCTCGAAGATCTTGAACCACGACAACTCGCTAACCCAGTCGAGCGACGAATTGCATGAGGGCGTCTATGTCCGATCCCTCTATTTCTCGGACCCTGACGGTGCCTGCCTAGAGTTTGCGTGCTGGACGAGAGATTTCACGCCAGCCGACGTCGAGCACGACCCGATGAATGCTGAAGGCGTCAAGGTGGTTGGGCTCGTCACCGCCCACCACTAGGCCGTCGCTACAGCCCTGAACGTCTCACTGGCGTTCAGGGAACGGCGTCGCCGCCGATCTGTTCCAGCTCTTGGGACATATTGCCATTGATATGGCGAAGCAGCCTTAGGAGGGTGGCGACCTCGGCCTTGGTCAGGCCTTTTGTCGCGCGATCATTGACGTCCGCGACCATGGGTAAAAGCGTCGCCTGCAGTGAGCGTCCAAGCGGGGTCAGGCGAATATGGACCTTGCGCCGGTCCTCGACACTAGGCTCGCGCACCGCCAACCCGCTCTTGACCAGACTATTGACCGCCACGACCGTCGTTGGCTCGCGCATTCCCACCCGAACACTCAGCTCCCGCTGGGTGGGGCCATCCTCAATCCACAATTGCCTCAGAAAACGCCATTGACCGCTCGACACACCATGGGTCGAGGTCTTGCGCTCCAACATGGTTGAGAAGCCGCGAAATCCCATCCGCAACAGGTAGCCAATGCTGTTTTCAGGTTGCGCATAGACCGAGATATCGAGGGGCAGGGCCTGCACCTCAGGGGGCAAATGTCCGTCAACCGATACTGTCATGGGATCACTCGAATTGGCATTGTCTGTCACGCGACTGTACCGGCTTTCGGTGGGCATTAAATTGGGGCATTTCTCATGTGTCCAAATAATGCTGGCTGGACTTAGAAAAAGGGTAGGTGCATATAATTATTGGTTAGAACACTAACTAAAGTCCAGCACTGAGTACAAGGAACGGCCGCGTGGTCAAACTCCCTCTTCTGCCAACCACGATCGTCGGCAGCTATCCCCAGCCCGATTGGCTCATAGACCGCGAGCGTTTGAAGAAGAGCCTGCCGCCGCGCGTTCGCGCCAAAGAGCTCTGGCGCATCGATGAGGCTTGGCTCGCTGACGCGCAAGAGGCCGCGACCCTAGTCGCAATCCGCGATCAAGAACTGGCCGGGATTGATCTGGTCGGCGATGGAGAAATGCGCCGAGAAAGCTATTCCAACCGGCTCGCCACCGCCCTGAGCGGCATCGATTCTGACAATCACGGCACCGCGATTGACCGCACCGGCAAGGCCAATCCTGTGCCGCGCGTGGTTGCTCCTATTCGCCGGGTAGGCCCCATTGAGGTTCAAGATGTTGCCTTCCTGAAACGCCATTCGACCAAGCCTGTCAAACTGACCATCCCAGGCCCCTTCACCATGACCCAGCAGGCGCAGAACGACTATTACCCCAGCGCCGAAGCCCTCGCGATGGACTACGCCGCAGCGGTCAATGAGGAGGTCCGGGCTCTGTTCGAAGCCGGTGTCGACGTGGTCCAGTTGGACGAGCCCTATCTTCAAGCCCGCGCCGATCAGGCTCAGGACTATGCGCTCACCGCCATCGACCGCGCTCTAGAGGGCGTTACGGGAACGACGGCGCTCCATATCTGTTTTGGCTATGCCCTGGTGCACGGCAATACGGTCAAGCCCAAGGCCTATGACTTCTTGGCCGAATTGAACCGCTCGCGCGTCGATGTCATTTCGGTTGAGGCGGCCCAGCCCAATCTTGACCCATCGATCTTGGCCGAACTGCCCGACAAGATCATCATGTATGGGGTGCTGGACCTGTCCGACCCCAAGATCGAGACCCCAGAACGGGTGGCCGACCGTATCCGGCAAGCTCTGAAATATGTCTCGTCGGACCGGCTCTGGATCGCGCCCGACTGCGGCATGAAATATCATAGCCGAGAGGTCGCCTTCGGCAAGCTCAAGGCCATGGCCGATGGGGCCGCGATTGTCCGGCGTGAACTAAAGGGCTGACCTAAAGCGCCTCCATCCATGCGGATAGGAGAACATTGACCGCGTTCGGTGCCTCTAGCGTCGAAAGGTGTCCGCAGCCCCTCAGGACCTCCAGTCGCGCGCCTGAAATACCGCCCAGCATATCCTGCTGCTGAGCCATGGTGGTGATACCGTCCTCTTCTCCCCAGAGGATCAGGGTCGGAACAGTAATGGCGCCAAGCGATGGACGGCTGTCGATCCGGTTCATGATGGCCCGCTGTTGGCGCAAAAAGACCTCCGCCCCTGTGTCCTGTGCCATGGCGCGAATCTGACCGGTTAGGACCGGGTCACTGCGACGCGCGGGGGCGAGCAGCATGGGGATGCGCTCTTCTGCAACCTGCTCGAAACGGCCGTCCTCTACCAGCTTGATATAGCCCATGCGACGCTCGGTCTGGGCCGGACCATCGGCATTGGCCAAGGTCGCCAAGAGGGCAAGGCCTTTGACCCGCTCGGGTGCCCGCCGCATGACCTCCAGCGCAATGAAACCGCCCATCGCATGTCCCATCAGCAAGAACTGATCTGGCGCGCTGGCCAGTAGCCGCTGGGCCATGCCAGCGATCGTGTCATCACTGCGGTGATCGGAGACAAACAGACTTCGCTGATCAGCGAAGGCGGCGCGCTGGGGTTCCCAGCACCGTTCGTCCAGAAGCTGGCCGCAGGCAAAGACGATGGGCGTTTTGGGGGAAATCGACATCTCATACTACCCGATGCAAAAGGGCTTCACCGGCGGCGAGACGTCGACAGTTTTCCTTTGCCACAGCGAGGCTACGCGACAGGGTCTCTGGGGTCAGCCAAGCCTGATGCGGGGCTACGACAACTGTGTTGAGGGCAAAGAGCGAGTTGTCAGCGCCTGCCGGTTCCTTGGCGAACACATCCAACCCTGCGCCGCGCAGATGGCCGGTCCTCAAGGCCGCTTCCAAAGCCACCTCATCAATGATCTCTCCCCGCGAGGTGTTGATCACGATGCCGCCCGGCTTCATGCGTGCCAAGGCCTTGGCGTCGATCAGGTTGCGCGTTTCGTCGGTCAAGGGCAGATGGAGCGAGACAATATCAGCCGCCTCCAGCAAGGCCTCTAGGTCGCGGAACCCATAGGGCGCATCGGGCCGCGCGGACCTTGCCGTGTAGATCACCTTCGCGCCAAGGGCTGTGAGCACCGGCGCAAGGCGCTGCGCCGACTGTCCAAAGCCGACCAGACCCACCGTACGCCCGCAGACCTCGCCTACGCTGTCCAGCGCCTCAAGGTCGGGGTTCCAGCCGTTGCCTGCGCGCGTCAGGCGGTCGAGATAGATCGTGCGGCGAAGGCAAGACAGCATCAGGGTAAGAGCCATCTCGGCCACGGCTTGGCTATTGGTACCCGGCATATTGCAAACGACGATGCCACGGGCTTTTGCGGCGACAAGGTCGATGGTGTTGGTGCCAACACCGAGCTTTTGGATCAGCTTGAGATGGGGCGCATTGGCGATCACCGCCTCGGTCACGGGCTTGAGGACATGAAGAAGAACCTCAGCGGTCAGCATGGCCTCGGAAAAGCGCGGTTCGTCAAACTCATCGACGATCGTTACCGGGTCCATTTGGGCAAAGCTGGTCTTGATCTGATCGCAAAAGCCTGGGCTGGCCCGATATTGTAAAACGGTCTTCATGCTCATCCCTTGGTCAGATTGGCCGCTACAGGCGCAAAGAAGGCGTCACAGCCGGCATAGACGGCGTCTGAGCCTAGGCTCTCCTCTATGCGCAGGACCTCGTTCCACTTGGCCATCCGTTCCGAACGGGTGAAGGACCCGACCTTCAACTGGCCCGCATCCCAGCCAACAGACAGGTGGGAGATGGTGACATCTTCGGTCTCGCCCGACCGCGCCGAGACAATGGTGCCCCAGCCTCTGGCCTTACCTGCGTCGAGCGCAGCCTTGGCCTCTGTGACGGTTCCGGCCTGATTGACCTTGATCAGCACCGCATTACAGGCCGCAGCATCCGACGCGCGAGCGACCCGTTCGGCATTGGTGACCAGAACATCGTCGCCGATGATCTGAACCCGATGGCCAATCTGAGCATTGATCTTGGCCAAGGTTGTGAACTCGTCCTGTCCGGCGGGATCTTCGATGGAGACAATCGGATAGCGACCCGCCCACGCGACCATGCGCTGGGCCATCTCATCGGCGCTAAGAACCCTTTGGTCTAGGGCCATGCTGTAACCGCCATCGATACAAAATTCGTTTGCGGCGATGTCGAGCGAGATAAAGACCTCTTCCCCGGCCCGGTATCCGGCCCGTTCTATGGCTTGGGTCAGGACATCGAGGGCATCCTCGTTCGAGGTGAAGTTCGGCCACCACCCACCCTCATCGGCGACGCCCGTGATCGGCCCCCTCGCCTCCATAAGCTGGCCCGCGGCGCGATAGATATCGGCGGTGATCTCGAGCGCGCGACGGAAAGACCCGGCCTTGGGGGCCATGACCATGAAATCTTGCACATCGGTCCGGCGTCCGGCGTGCGCACCGCCGCCAAAGATTTGGATTTCAGGCAGGGGAATGCGCACGGGCCTACCTTGCGCCAGCCATTGCCACAGGGGCATCTGAGCGGAGGCCGCCGCCGCGTGCAGATTGGCCATCGACACGGCCACGAGAGCATTCGCCCCCAACCGGCTCTTGTTTGGGGTCCCGTCAAGCTCGATGAGCACCGCATCGATCGCAGCCTGATCGGTGGCGTCGAGGCCAATCAAGGCCGGTGCAATCTCTGCCGCGACCCCGGCAAGGGCGCGCGCAACACCAAATCCTCCGAAGGCCGCGCCGCCATCGCGCAGATCAACCGCTTCATGGGCGCCTCGAGAGGCTCCAGCCGGTGCGATGGCCCGCCCGATGGCACCGCTGACCAGCGTGACCTCGGCCTCGAGCGTCGGGCGACCTCGAGAGTCCCAAACCTGCCGCGCGACGACCTTGGAAATCTGATTGCGCATCACGCCTTCCCCTTGAAAGTCCATTGGTTGATCAATTGGGCTAGGTCCAGCGCCGGCCCCTGCAAGAACGCCTTGGCTTGCTGCCGGATCAAGCTCTTGTCGGCCTCGTCTGTTAGATAGGGCGCTGTCGACTTGCCATCCAAACGAGCCAGCAACAGGGCCGAGACCAGTTTTGCGGTTCGCGCCGATAGGGCTTGAGGGTCTTCCCACCCGACCCCTGCGAGGTAGGCGCTGGCCATAGACCTCACGCAATCTATAAATAATCCACCCTTACCTCTTATAAAAACTGATTTTATAAGCAAATGGGTAAGGCAAAAGGCGAGGTCAAAGGCCGGGTCTCCATAGACCGCACATTCAGCATCGAGGATCACCGGTCCTTTTGGGCCGATAAGGATGTTCTTCGGGCTGACATCCCCATGGACCAGCGCGGTTTTGCGCGACTGCAGGTCCAAGGCCAAGGCTCGAAGCGCTGGTGCGACATCGGATTGGTGTCGGGCCACATGGAGCAGGAACGGATCAATCCGAAGCGCCATAAAGAGATCATCGGTGGCAAATTGCTGAGCAAGGGCGGGATCGTTCGCCGTTGCCGCGTGAATTTGAACGAGGGATTGACCCAACGTTCCTGCAAAGTCCGGATCAACCCTGCCTTCCAGCAATTCAGCCTTCCAGACCGGATGGGTTTCGAGGGGCAGGTAAGCCATGACGAAGATATGGCGCTCAGGAAGCTCAGCGATCACTTCAGGCACCAGATCGGCACGGACACGGGCATGAACGAGCTTGAGCCACTGGACTTCGAAGGCAGAGCGATCAGCCGATGCGAGCCACTCGGTCGGGACGCGCAGTTGAGACAAGGCCTTTTTGATCACAAGGACTCGGCCATCAGCCGTCTCGACCTTAGCCACATCACAGGACACGCCGCCGGTCATGAAACTGAACCGAGGCTGCTCCCCATCCGCGATCAAGCCAAGCGTGACCAGGGCCTCGCATAGGTCGGCTGTATCATCCATCTTGGTGGGCCCTAAAGACGCTCGGAACAGATCAGGACCGCGCCCTCACCCACTCACAGATCAGATCAGCGGCCGCGTGACGATTGGCCAACGAGTCCTCGAAATAGTGTGCTCCGGGGATCATGGCTAAGGTCTTATCGCTGGAGCCGATGCTGTTATAGATCTTGTGCGCATCGGAGGGGAAGACACCCGTATCGGCTAAGCCTTGCACAATCAACGCAGGCAACCGGAACTTGGCCAACTGCTCGCCCCCACGGCAGCGTGAGGTTTCAAGGCTCCACATAGACAGCCAAGTCTTGAGCGTATTGGCCCGCCCGATGCTCGGTGAGCGATTGGCGATGGCCGGATGGCCACGATAGCAGGACTGGGGCAGACGATCGGACGGATCGATGGTCGGGTCCATCATCCGCAAATCGCCCCAGATGCGAAAGAGCGGGAAGATCCGATCTGGGATACCCGCATCATTGAGCCGCTTAAGCTCGACCTTAGCCCAGTCTGTGATCTTCTGATTGCGGGCGATCTGCGCAGTCTTGTAGCGCGCAATGAACTCGGCGCTGTAGGGCGGTTTATTTTCAGGACTGAAGGGATCGAGGGAGGGATCGGTCGCGACCGGATCGTTCTCATCGATCACAGAACCATCCATCCAGTCGGTCAGCACCTCTGGCCGTCCCTGATGGGCATTGAGCGACACATAGAGATCGGCTTGAGGCAAATCAGCCAAGGCGGCCTTGCCCGCGCTATTGAGCAGGTCGCCGAGCGTCGGCGCGATGGCCTCAGCCTGATAGGCCCCCATCAAAGACCCGCCGCCTGAATTGCCAAGGATGACGACCGTCTCGACGCCCGCTTGTTCCTTCAGCCACTTCACGCCGACGCCGATATCGATCACGGCATGTTCGAGAAGGAACTGGTCCTCAAAGCCGCGATATCGTGTGTTCCAGCCGAGAAATCCGAAACCCTGATTGGCTAGAAAGGGCGCGATATAGTGCTCTGAAAAATCGACATTATAGTGGGTCGCGATGAAGGCGACCCTGGGTCTCTTGCCCTTTGGCGTCCAGTAGATGCCTTGGCACGGATGGCCTCCGGCTTGAATGCGCGGCGCTGTTGGCGACGGAAAGCCTAGGAACTGCGCATCAACACGCGCCAGCAACTCGTCTTCGGTGAGCATCGAATTTCCCTAAATCCAGACCAGAGAGTCTAAGCTCACACTCTGCTGCGTCGCGGTGCCCTATTCAAGCCGCCCCCCATATTTATTCGCTATCTAACCAATTTCACGGGCGGGGACTTACATCAACAAAATGCATCGCCCTGATCAGCCGGGAAAACCAGCGGCGCCCAGCACGACATCGACTTCCCGCCGAATAGGCGTGCAAAGGCCCAAAGGCTCAAATCAAACAACAGCAGGTTCATGATCTCCTAGGCTGGTCAAAACCGACCTAATGTTGCCTGCTCAAACCAAAACAGCGGTTAGATCTTAGCCAGAAACGCACCGACGGCGACCCGATAGGCGTCGAAGTTTTCGCGGCGGGTATTGTGGCCCGCACCCGCCAACTGCGCCAATTCAATCCTTGAATTGAGGTCCTGAGCGGCCTTGGCAATCTCGGGCGTTACAATGCCGCCAAAGCCCGGTTCGCCATAGATCAGCAGGGTCGGTGCGGTGATCCGCGCCATATAGTCTTGCCAAGGTTCAGGATCATGGAGCCGGATCTCTGGATCAACTTGGGTCTTAGAGGCGGTCCAGGCTGGGAACTCATCCTCGTGCCATGTGGGAGAGAGCCTTTTTCCCACGGCGGTGATCTGCTCCGCAGTCATGGCCCTCAGATCCGCGACCTGTTTGCGAAATCCGGCCTGCCAGCCGGCGGTAATGGAAGGGTCCTGCTGGGCCATGAACGGTGGGTCTTCCAATATGACCCCGGAGACCTTGCCTGGATAGAGGCTGGCATAGCGCGCGGTCGTTCGAGCACCTACGGAGTGACCCATGACGATGGGGCCGTCCAAACTCAGTTGCTCTATGGCTTGGGCCAGATCCAAGGCCGGGTCCTGATCGGGTCCAGCGCCCATGCGCACACTGTCCCCATGACCTCGCGCATCGAGCATGATGACGTCAAAATCGGCCTCCAGTGCTTGGGCAAGACGGGTCCAACAGAGGCCATTATCGGTCAATCCGTGGGACAGGACCAAGGCGGGCTTTGCGCCGCCGGTGCGATGATAGGCCAAAAACCCATCGGCAATATCGACCCGACCTGAAGACCCGTTAGACATCATCCATCTCCTCAGTCCCTACCAGGCATAGGCCTCTGGCGCAGGCCCAACGGCGGGAAATATAGCATCGATCGCGGCAAGAAAGTCTTCTTCAAGACGAAGGCTCGGCACATGCAGCACCGATGAAAGCTGCGCTTGGCTGCCCGGCCCGATGATGGTCGAGGTTACACCTGGTTGGTGCAATAGCCACGCCAAGGCCACAGCCGTCGGTGTCTCCCCGATGGAACGACAAAGTTCGCCATATCGCGCCAGTTGATCGGACCGCGCCACGGCCGCCGCGCGCACAGAGGCCGACTGTCGCCGACCCGCCGCCTCTTGCCCCGTGCTGGCCAGCAATCCGCCCGCCAAGGGGCTCCAAGTGATAAGACCAAGACCATAGGCCTGACAGGCTGGGAGAACCTCTAGCTCTACCCGGCGCTCAATCAGATTATAGAGGCTCTGCTCGCAGACCAAGCCCAGACGATGGACCTGCCCTGCCCGCTCATTCATCTGGGCGATCTTCCAACCGGGGAAATTGCTCGAGCCGACATAGGTGATCTTGCCTTGGCTGATCAGACGATCCATGGCCTGCCATATCTCTTCGGGCGGCGCTGTCCGGTCAATATGGTGCATCTGGTAGAGGTCGATATGGTCAACACCCAGCCGCTTGAGACTGTCATCACAGGCCATCTGAATATGCCGGGCTGACAGGCCTCGATCATTGATCTGATCGGACATGGGCTCGTGGACCTTGGTGGCCAAGACGATCTTGTCACGACGGCTTGGATCCTGCGCCAACCATTTGCCAACAAGGGTCTCGGTGGTTCCCACGCCCAGATGGCCGCCATATTGGTTGGCCGTATCGATGAAATTGATCCCCGCCTCTAGGGCGTCACTGAGGATGGCAAAGGACTCGGCCTCAGACGTCCTTGGACCAAAATTCATCGTGCCGAGGCACAGGCGACTAACCTTAAGGGCGGATCGGCCCAGTTGACGATAGTCCATCATCTTCCCTTCCCTCCGGCCCTAGGGCGCGCGCAGAGTGGCGCCGGTCCGCAATCCCTCGACCGACTGTGCCACACTTTCCCGCGCCAGATACTGGGCCCGCTCGGAAAGGCCCTTATAGGCCTCATAGGTGATCGAGGGTACGATCGGCTCACGAAACCAAGGGGCATAGAATTCCAGATTGGGGATCGAGCGAATATCTTTGGCAATATTGGGCGTCCCCCCATGCCAAGCCCGCACATCCCGGATCATGATCGCACCCGCTGGCGCTGGACACACAGTGCTGAGCCTCATCCATTCTGGCTCATTTTCTAGCGTCGGTATGGGCACACGCGAATGCTGGGTGCCCGGAATCTGACGGGTCGGGCCGTTAAAGGGCGTAACGTCCTGCGGCAGGAAATTTACGCAGACATAGGGGCAAGGCAGGTCTCGAATGCTCAACTGACCCCGTGGGTCATAGAACGAACTGAACGGGGTCCTACCGCCCGGTGCCCAATCTTGAACATCGGAATGGAGCGGCTGATAGCCCACCGCGCCGGGCAGGCAGAAGTCACCGCTAGCGGCCCTCAGAACGTAATCGGGGGACCCAAAGATGGCGGAGACAAGGTCCGTGGCCGCGCGGGTCTCAAGCATCATCTGCCATTCGGGTCTGTGCAATTGGCTGCGGGTCAGGCTGGAGCCGCCAAAGGAATAGCGGTGTGATCCCCGATTGCCCTTACGGCCCTCATCGAGCGCTAGGATCTCGCCAGCGACCGCGTTGCATCCCTCCCGCAGGAACGCGGTCTGCTCGTCATTGAGGATATTGGCGACTACGACAAAGCCATCACGGTTGAACAGTTCCACCACCCGCGCGACATCCTTGGCCTCAAGAATCTCTAGCCCCTTGATGCCGTTGTTGGCTTCAAGATGGGCGCGTAGGGCAATGGTCGACGGATCGCTCATCCAGTCTTGCGCGTCAGAACGGTTCATCTCCGCTTGCCCCATGGCCCTCGCCTCCCCAGCAATACCGACACTATTATATAATCCGTCATTAGATAAATTTGTCGGTTCTGTCTAACCACAAAACGACTTGTGACCGAAAACCGCCCTATCCCTCGCGGCCCAAGGCCTTGACGATCTCCGCATGCCGCAGCCTCGAGATGCCGTAGCCTGTAAAGATGATCAGCGAGACAACGGCGATCACCGCAGCCACAGGCCCCCAAACCAACACCAACAAAAACTGCGTCATCTGAGACAAAACAAGACCGACGTGACTGGCCACATCCTTCGGAAACTGGATCAGGTCGAGCGCTAGGCCCGCTGCCATCACCCCCAGCCCAGAGGCCGCCTTGTTGGCAAAGCCGAGCCCAGCAAAATAGAGCCCTTCACGCCGACGACCGAACAGATGCTCATGTTCATCCGCAGCATCCGCCATCATTGAGGGATAGGACACCGAAACCAGACCAATCCCGACCCCGGCGACAAAGGAGTTGATCTGCATTGGTAATAGGGCGCCATCCCCCAGCGGCAGATAGAGCCCCGTCAACTGCCCGCCCTGCAGCACCAGCCAGTTAGCCATCAACAGGCCAAAGCCAATGATCACGACGGTTTTCTTCTCGAACAGCCTCTGAAATAGGGGCGCCGTCGTACTGCCCAGCAAGATTCCGACCAAGAAGGCGTAGCCAATGAATTGAATCAGCTCACTTCTCATCTGCCAGACAAACACGAACGCATGCTGATTGAGGCTCGCATTGAGGCCCATGGCGGCATAGATGATCACCGCCGAGATAAACAAAAGCCGGAAGGACCGATTGGCAAAGATCTCCGCGATCTCGCCCGGCAACCGCTTCAACATGCCCGAGTCCACCTTTTCAGGCTGCGGCAGTCGGCGAGCAAATCGGTAAACGCCCAACAGGCAGACCGTCATACAGACCATCAAGATCCCCGCGACCGTCCAGCCAAACCCGGGATAACCTTCTGGCCGCTGCAGCCCGCCCTTAGCGAAAAACAGCGAATAGCCCATGGCCGTGACCGCGACCGAGACCAAGATCCCCGACACGACCCGAAAGACCACGACACTGGTGCGCGCCGCATAGTCGGTGGCCAGTTCGGCGCCTAAGGCAATATAGGGCACATTGAAGAGCGACATGCTGCTACGAGCGGCCACAGACATCACGGTCAGCCACGCAAATAGACCGACGGGTCCTAGTCCTGAAGGCGGCGAAAAGAGCAGGCCAAGCGAGACCGCAATCAGCGGAGCCGAAAGGGCCATCAGCGGTAACCGCCGTCCGAACCGCGAAGAGATATTGTCAGACCAAGACCCAACCAGCGGATCAACCACAGCATCGAAGGCTAGACTGACCGCCAAGGCCGCACCGACCAGAAGGCCCGACAGGCCCAAGACGGCCGAGTAGTAAAAGAAGATGAACCCGATGGCCGTATCAAACCCGCCGGTCTGGACCGCCTGCCCCAAGCCATAGGCCAACTTTACAAACACAGACGGGTTAGATGGCGTGACCGGAAGCGTGTCTGGCGTTGAATGATCAGCGGCCTGCATAGGCTCTTCCTTCTTATGAGATCAGACCAAACCCAAAGATTTGTACTAAGAGATTAGGCGGTAAAATTCATGGCAATGAAAGACCCAAAACCGTGCTCCACACCCTCAGCGTCGCGCCATGGTCTCTCACCGTCGACACAGATGGCGGCATGGTCAGGCAACTGACCTGTGGACCGCGCGACGTGCTTCGGCCCACGCCGGATGAGTGCCGCGATCCAAGATTGTCGTGCTGTTACCCCCTCTTGCCCTTTGCCAACCGGATCGCACAAGCACATCTCGCCTTTGAGGGACGTGTCGCCGAGATTAGCCCTGCCCTACCCGAACCCCACGGACTTCACGGAACTGGATGGCACTCTGTTTGGACAGTGGAAGACATAGGCTCCAACCATCTGCTCCTGACCCTTGAGGGTGGCGCAGACCGAGCTTGGCCCTGGCGCTGGCGTGCGGAGCAACGTTTTTCCATCACGCAATCGGGTCTGACGGTCAATCTGGGCTTGACCAACATCGACACGGTTTCGGCCCCCGCGAGCATCGGGCTTCATCCCGCCTTTTTGCTCGAAGGTGAGACTCGAATTGAAACGGGCATCGATGGGATTTGGGACTGTCGCCCCGACCTCATTCCCAGCGGCTGGCGACCGATCGGTTGGCCCGATATCGAAGCGCACCCCCTCGACAATTGCCTCACAGGTTGGTCAGGACGCGCGACTATTCGAACGCCAGATCAGCGCCCGATCACCCTTGTCGCCGACACAGGCCATCTTCAGGTCTACCGACCAAAGGGTGAGAATTTCATCTGTCTGGAGCCTGTTACGGCTAGGCCGAATGTCTGGACACCCATCAAGAACGGCCCCGTCGAGCACCCCGCGATATTGACACCGCTAGAGCGCCTGTCCGTGACAATGACCCTATCGGCCTAAGGCACCCACGCAGGCGGCTGTTTTGGCGCTGACCTCAGCGGCGGATAGTCCCGTGCGGTAGAGTTCAGAGCCCAGACCAAACCCGCTTGCGCCTGCCCCTTGCCACTCGGCCATCGCGGATGGACCAATGCCACCGACAGCAATGACCTTCACGTGACGGGGCAGGACGGCACTGATGGCCTTGAGATAGCCCGAGCCGAGGGGCGCGGCAGGGAACAGCTTCAAGAACCTTGCTCCCGCATCAATGGCTACAAACGCTTCGGTAGGGGTCATAAAGCCGGGCAAGGCCTCCAGCCCGAGGGCCAGACTGCGCAAGATCACATCGCGATTGACGTTTGGCGAGACGATGAACTGACCACCCGCCACCTTGACGGCGTCCACATCTGCAACGCTCAGGACCGTGCCCGCACCAACCATCATCTGGTCCTTGAACCGGATCGCCAGCCGCCGAATGCTCTCGAGTGGCTCAGGGGAATTGAGCGGCACCTCCATGGCCCGAACGCCCTGCGCATAGAGGGCCTCACCGATGGCGACCACCTCATCGGGCGTCACGCCGCGCACAATGGCGACGATGGGAAGCTGTTCCAAAGCCTGATCGATGGTCATAGAGCGATCCCTTCAATGATCGAGATGAGACCGGCCAGCGCTGCCGCTTCACCGTCGATGGTCTGGTAGGACCTGCCGCGCGCCGCCAAGGCCTGACCATAGGCGGCGCAAAGGGCTGGGTCGCCGATCAAGGTGACGGGCTCATCGTCAGATACGCCCAACAGCCTAGGGCTTGAAACAACATCGGACCCGATCAACAGGCCCGACAGGAACCCTGCCGACTGGCCCTCAGCCAATGATCCCGTCAATTGTCGGGCGCGCAGACCAAAGAGACGTGCGCTTAAGGCATCACCCTCCCCCGCCGCGGCAAGCCCTGCGGTAAAGCCCTCGGGCTCGGCGGGGTCATCAACCGTCGCCAAGATGCTGTGCTGGCTGAGCAGGCCATAGAGTTCACCGGTCATGGCCGTGACAAAATCGGTGATCTTGCCGCCTTCAACCCCGACCCACTTGGCGTGGGTGCCGGGCAAACAAAAGAGGCCGGTTTGCACTGTCGAGGCCAGGGCACCAAAGATCTGCACCTCTTCGCCGCGCATCACATCTGGCCCATGGGCCTGACCCATGGTCCGGACACCCGGCACGATCCAGACCCGCTCGGCGGGCTGAACCAGACCCTTCGCAAAGGACATGGCATCAGCCGGACAGTCGACATAGGGCGCTGCCATCCAACCGAGATTGGACCCCGCCATACCGCTGAGCAGAACGGGCAAGCCTTCAGCCTTCAGAGCCGGTCGGATGTCCTGCTCCAGCCTGAGGGGCACATCGCCCCGGCCGATCTTGGAGACGCCAAAGGGAAAGCTGGCACTGGCCTCCGCCCTGCCCGCCTCGATCCGCCAAGCGCGGACATTGGTGGTGCCCCAATCGCAGGCCAGCCAAGCGCTCACGTGCGCCCGCCATCTATGACAAGGTTCTGGCCGGTAATCATGGCGCTATCGTCGGCGGCGAGGAAAAGAACAAGCCGCGCGACATCTTCCGGCGCAATCCGCTTCTTCAAGGCCACCTGCTCCATCCACGCCGCTTCGGCCTCTGGCGTCAGCCAAAGCTGTAACTGGCGTTCTGTAACCACCCAGCCTGGCGACACGGCATTGACCCGGATATTGTCCACGCCCCATTCACGGGCCAAGGATTTGGACAGGCCTATCACGGCCGCCTTGGCCGCCGTATAGGCGCTGAGGTCTGCCGGACCTAAGAGCGCATTGATAGAGGACAGATTGATGATCGATCCGCCGCCGCTGGCCACCATCCCGGCCTGCACCGCCTGCGACGCCAAGAAGACCGGATCGAGATTGACTGCCAGATTGGCCCGCCAAGCGCTGGCCGTCATCTCTGCGGCGCGGTGCCTTTGATCATTGGCGACATTGTTGACCAGGACTGTGACCGGTCCCCGTTGGTCCGCCGCCTGCGCGATGGCCGCCTGCAACCCCTCAGCGCTCGTCACATCGCAAGCTTGGAACGAGACCATGCCGCCCAAGCGCGCGGCCAAGGCCTGCCCCGCCTCAACCGCAATATCGATGAACGAGACCTTTGATCCCTGCGCGGCAAAGGCCTCGGCAAGGGCTGCGCCTATACCGGTCGCGCCGCCTGTGACAAAGACATGTCGGCCCTTGAGGCTGGGATAGTCGGCAAAGGCTCCCATCAGTGGGACTCGCGACTGACCGCATCGCCGCTCGAGCCGACCAGAAAGTCTTGGTCACAGCCCCGGTCGGCTTGCAGCACCGTGTCGACATAGAGCTTGGCCCAGCCTCGGACATAGGGCGAAGCAGGCCGTGCCAAAGCTGGATCCGCCGCTCGCCGTGCCAATTCCGCCTCACTAACCTGGAGGGTCAAGGTCCGCGCCGGTCCATCTAGCGCGATCAAGTCGCCATCTTGGACGAGCGCGAGAGGACCACCCGCATCGGCTTCAGGATTGACGTGCAAGATCACCGTGCCGAAGGCCGTGCCGCTCATCCGCGCATCGGATATCCGCACCATGTCGCGAACGCCCTTGGCCAAGAGCTTGGCGGGCAAGGCCATATTGCCGACCTCTGGCATCCCCGGATAGCCCTTTGGCCCGCAGCCCTTAAGCACGAGAACGCAGGTCTCGTCGACATCCAGATCGGGAAGGTCGATCCGCGCCTTATAGTCCTCTATGGACTCAAACACGACCGCGCGGCCCGTATGGACCAAGAGCTCAGGCGAGGCGGCGCTGGGCTTGATCACCGCACCGCCGGGGCTGAGATTGCCGCGCAGGACCCAAAGCCCGGAACTGGGCGCAACAGGGGCCTCCATGGTCCGGATCACTTCAGGATTATCACAGCGCGCCATGTCGGCGATCTGGGCTTGGGTTAGGCCGCTAACCGTGATGGCCTCGCCGCGTAGGTGCGCGCCCAATGCCTTAAACACCGCCGGAACACCCCCGGCATAGCAAAAGTCCTCCATCAAGAACCGGCCTGACGGCATCAGATCGACTAGAAGCGGGATATCGCGGCCCAGCCGGTCGAAATCCTCTTGCTCGAGCGGCACGCCCAAACGTCCCGCCAAGGCGATCAGGTGTAGGACCGCATTGGTCGAGCCGCCAATGGCTGCGTGGGTCAAGATGGCATTTTCGAAGGCCTCGCGTGTGGCAATGGCCGACATCTTCACATCGTCGCGCACCAACTGCACGATCCGGCGGCCCGTCAGGTGGGCCAAGGTCGCTCGGCGGCCATCGACAGCGGGCAAGGCGGCATTTTCAGGCAGGCTCAGGCCCAAGGCCTCCACCAGACTGGCCATGGTCGAGGCGGTGCCCATCGTCATACAGACGCCGTGACTGCGCGACATGCCACTTTCGGCAGACATGAAATCGGACAGCGTCATCTCGCCCGCGCGCACCGCTTCTGAGAATTTCCAGACATCGGTGCCAGAGCCAATATCCTTGCCGCGAAACTTGCCGTTCAACATGGGGCCGGACGACACAACCATGGTCGGCAGATCGACGCTGGCCGCCCCCATCAACTGACCGGGCGTGGTCTTGTCGCAGCCGCCGAGCAGCACGACACCGTCCATGGGATTGCCCCGGATCGACTCTTCGACCTCCATGGCCAAGAGATTGCGAAAAAGCATGGCCGTTGGCCGCATCTGGGTTTCCCCCAGCGACATGGCGGGAAACTCGAGCGGTAAGCCGCCCGCCTCCCAGACGCCGCGCTTGACGTGTTCGGCCAAGTCTCGAAGCCCCGCATTACAGGGTGTCAGTTCCGACCAGGTGTTGCAGATGCCGATGACGGGACGACCGTCAAACACATCATCTGGAAGACCTTGGCTTTTCATCCAACTGCGATGGATAAATCCATCACGGTCGAGCTTGCCATAGGTACGGGCGCTTCTGAGCGGTTTACGAGCCACGGTCTTAATCCTGTGAAATCCGCCGTCTTAGGCGCGTGATCCTTGAGGCAGGCGCTGTCTTCGTTTTATTCCCTAGTTCGTTAATGATAGTCAGTGAGCCAAACCGTCGGCCAGTTTACGCAGCCCACCGGTGATGATCTGCACGACCATGGTCTCGGCGATATCGATATCGATCGAACCCTCGGCGACCTGCTTGCCCGCCCGGTCGGTCAGGGACATGAACAGGTCCATGGCTGAAATAGCTACAGGTAGGCTCAAGCCAAATTCCCGGCGCGTTTCTTTAACGAAATACCGAATAGTGCGTTCTCGCGCGGCAGCCGATTCAGCCTCCATCAACCTCACCACAGAGGGATCGGCCAACAGGGCTTGGATCAGCGCCCCTCGCGCCTTGGTGTGTTCCAGATAGACGCGCGTCGTTTGCCGGATCAACTCGTCATAGGACTGAGCCGCATAAGCCCGCTGAGCCCCGCGGCTATCAAGGTCCAACTGTTCGCGCTGCAGCAAGGCCGCGAGTAAAAATTCCCGGCTGGGGAAATAGTTATAGACCAGCGCCTTGCTGACCGCGCTTTCACGGCCCAGGCGCTCCATAGAAACCGCCGTCAGACCCTCTTCCAAGATCAGCCGGGCGGCATCATCTAGGATCAGCGACCGGCGCACCTCTGGCGCTAGGCGGGTGCGTTTGGGCGTTTCAACAGCAGCCATCAGGTCCATTCCATCGTTCGACCCCATCATCGCCCAATAGAGCCAGAAGACAAGAATCCATCGGATGATCTGAAAAGATCAAGACTCAACCTTCCAAATGGCGACGCCTGCGGGCGGCAAGATCGGACCGCCTAAGACAAACGCGGTACCTTCGACCACTGGAGCCGGACGCGGTTCTGGGGCAGAGTTGATGGCGATGCCAAAACCGCCCCTCTGGCTGATCCGCACCCCTTCCGGCATGCACGTTACGGTTAGCCCCGCACGCTTGGCTGCATCGGACAGGATATGCGCCAAAGCGCTCTCTTGCGGCGCAAAGGCGAGGTAATCGCGCTTTTCCGACCTTATCCAAGCCGGATGACCATCCTCAAAACGCCCCAAAACCTCAGCCTGGGTCGCGACATCCTCACGCCAATCGCGGCCGTTTAGGACCGCGCCATTGGCGTCAATGGGCATAGGCGTTCCCGGACGCAGGCTCTCAACCCTCTGCACGGTGAGCGGCAAGAGCTTGGACAGTTCGCCCGGCGGCAGGTTGCCCGGAATGTGCAGATCACGGGTCTTTGAGCCTGCGCGAACGCCAAATATCGTCACGGCCTCAGTGGCTTCGAAAGCGGCGAGCGCCTCGGGCGAAACAATGGGAAGACACGGGGCGACAACCAGCCGATAGCCACTGAGGTCCGCGCCGGGCGGGACAATGTCCACATCGAGGCCCATCTGGCGCAGGCTCGAATACCAAGCAAAGGCCTCTTTCAAGGCGCGATAGCCTTGAGCCTGCGGCTGGATCGTCGTGACCCAATCGCCCTCATAGGAAAAGACCAGTGCCACGGGCGAAGGTCCGCACGGCGCAAGCTCCCCCAAGGCGCTGACCTCAGCGGCCACCTGCCGTGCCTCTTGGCCGCCGATATCTTCTGTGCGGTCGGGACGGTTGAGGCCCGCATGCATCTGTTCTTGGGCGAAAGGCGCTTGGCGCCAGCGGAAATAGGACACCACCTCCGCGCCATGGGCAAAGGCCTCCCACGTCCAAGCGCGAACCATGCCGGGTAGCGGGGATGGATTGAACGAGGCCCAGTTCACCGGTCCCGGCTGCTGTTCCATCACCCACCAACGGCCCCGCCCGCAGCCGCGATAGAGATCGTGATGGAAGGCGGCGACATCAGGATGGCCCTGTCGCAGGTAACGCACCTTGTCTTCGGCGCTGAACCAGAACTGCTCAAGAAAGCCGAGGGGGTAGCTATCCCAACTGGCGACATCGAGGTCTTGGCTGACCGCAAAATGGTCAAACTCGGTATAGAACCCCATGAAATTATGGATCATGTCGCGGCCGGGTGACCGCTCGCGCAGGATATCGACCTGCAGGCGGTTGAAGCTCACCACTTCGTCAGACGCGAACCGATTATAATCCAAACGGTGGCTCGGATTGGCTTCGGTCACGGTCAGGTGCGGCGGGTCCACCTCGTCAAAGCTGCGATAGACCTGAGACCAGAAGACCGTGCCCCAAGCTTGGTTCAATGCCTCAACCGATCCGTAACGCGCCTTGAGCCAGAGGCGAAACCGGCGGGCGGCAGAGGCGCAATAGCTGATGGTCGTATCGTGGCAGCCATATTCATTGTCGGTTTGCCAAGCCACCACGGCGGGATGCTGACCATAGCGCTCGGCCACGGCCTGGGTAATCCGCGCACATTCGGCGCGGTAGCCTTCGTGCGAAAAGCTGTAGTGACGCCGGGACCCGAACTGGCGCCTCTGCCCCCGATCATTGATCGCCACCATGTCGGGGTGACGATCGACCAGCCATTTGGGCGGGGTTGCGGTCGGGGTGCACATAATCACCGATAGCCCTGCCCCGTGCAGGGTCTCAACCGCCTGATCCAGCCAAACCCAGTCAAACAGCCCCGGTTCTGACTCAATCCGGCTCCAAGCGAACTCCGCGATCCGCACAACCGACAGGCCCATATCGGCCATTCGCCGCGTATCTTCGGCCCACCCGTCTTGCGGCCAATGTTCGGGATAGTAACAGACGCCAAGTTTCATCTGGTCTTAGCCTTCAAAATAGAGTGGCGGCGATCCTGCCACATCAACCGACAGGGCAAAGAGCCCGCCCGCCTGCGGCTGTGCCTCAAGTTGCTGGGGCGTCAGTCCATCGAGCGCACTGGTCACGAACAGGGTCTTGAGATCAGGACCGCCGAAGCTGCAACTGGTCGGACACTGAACGGGCATGGGGATGATCCGGTCAATGCCGCCATCGGGCGCATAACGCACAATGCGCCACCCATCCCATTGGGCGTTCCATAGATAGCCCTCGCAATCCACAGCCGAGCCATCGGGCGTCGCGGCTTGTCCTCGCGTCTGCGCAAAGACCTCCTGCCCGCTAAGGCCATCATCGCGGACATCGTAGCGATAGAGGGTCTGTTCGAGGGAGTCAGCGAGATAGAGATGTTGTCCATCAAGGCTGGTGCGAAGCGTATTGGTGATGCCCCAATCGCGAACAACCGCCCTACCCGACCAGTCTGGCTTAACCTGAAAGACAGCCCCCGACCGTTCTGCGGCCTCGTTATGCATCGAACCGAACCAGAAACTGCCATCGGCCCCGACATTGCCGTCATTACTGCGGTTGCTCGGATGTTCGTTCGGGGTGGGGTAGCGCAGGTTAAATCGCCCGGACTGCGGATCAAAAATGCCTGCGCCAGCCGCCGTTGCAGCCACAAATCCCCCCGCCCGACGAAGACCCAGCGCGGTGATCTGTTCGCCCGGGTCAAGGCTGCCAGCCTCGCCGGATAACGGCTCAAACCAATGGACCTTGCGACCTATAATATCGACCCACCATAGCCGCCCATCGCGCGGGTCCCAGCAAGGTCCCTCGCCTAAGGCGCAACGAAAATCTGCGACACAGTGCGCCGTCATCTCAAACGCTCCAGATGATAGACGGCAATCTCCTGCGCGCGAAGGATGGGCAGAGGCAGACCCTGATGGATCAAGGCGGTACCGGAGGTTTCGAACGCCTGACCTGACAGAGTTGGT
>Ga0214919_10003634_pt1 | contig 23139 bp, 27 predicted proteins | sample LL1503_MetaG_FD_177994 | JGI IMG/M metagenome (GOLD analysis project Ga0214919, IMG submission 177994) | Freshwater microbial communities from Lake Lanier, Atlanta, Georgia, United States - LL-1503 | ecosystem: Environmental > Aquatic > Freshwater > Lake | place: USA: Georgia | collected... | reverse complement strand
TTTTTTTGAAATAAAGGTAAGCCTCTCGTTTCTACGAGGGGCTTTTTTGTAATAAAACACCCCCAGTTTTTACCTGAGGGTGAAACCAAAAACCACCAACTATGAGAGAGCTTCTTATGTTTGCCTATTTGTTTTGTCGTAGAACCTTGTTATAACGGTTCCGAATAAGGCCTCTTGGTATCTCTTGATAAAAGAGTCTGAGCTCTCATTAATATAGAAGAAGTCTTGTGATTGCATATATACGTAACACTTTTCTTTATCCTCGTCATCATCTGTTACAGATTCAACTAAATATATATTGATCCAAGCATTACTTTGTTCAGTTCCATCTCCAAACTCGTAGCTATCGTCTTCCGTAAGCTGTTCTATTTGCAGTAACATCTTTCGCACTCTCTTTAATAATGATTAATCTAAGCTTCATTGCTACATCTTTCAATCTATCTTCTAATAATTTCTGCTCTAATTTTAGAGCCTTAATTACTTCATCAGGATGTTGTTCGCCCATACAAATTTACGTTTTAATTATTACAGAAATAAAAAGTGCATACCTTATTGATTATCAATATGATACACACTTATTTGTTAATTGTCTAAAGTGAGTTTGTTAAATGTTTACTTTCTAGGCAGCCTTATTATCTTGCTTCCTAATGGCATCGGAACAAATATAGCAATTCTTCCGCTATCTAAAACGACTCCGCAACCTAATGTTGGTCTTTTGGGGAAAGGTCGTGAATACTCCATTGCGTAAGCGTTTATGTCTATACCACAACCGACATTCATACCGAATATCATATCCTTATCTGAGCTACTATAAAGCACACCGCCAAAGGAGTGAATATGACCAATGACTGTTGATTGACGAGCATCTCTTGCTCTATTGATGGCACCAGCTTGTCCTGATGATCCTGTACCGTGCGTATATAATACCCCATCTATTTCCCATTCTAAGCTCCATTTCCAGCCTTTAGGAGCTTCCCAAGCATCTTCATAGGTTTTAATAAAACGTTCTGGTAATCCGTTCGCTAGAGCCTTTCTTTTATGAAGGGCTGAGTGGTTACCAATACATACTTTAACATTAGGGAATCGCTTGTACCAAATGTTTAATTGTTGCATAGCCATAATAGCCTCTTTAGAAGCTGATTCGCCATTAGGGTTATGCTCGTGAAATGATATTGCATGATTGTCTACCTCATCTCCAATATGGACAATTTCAGAAACCTGAAACTTGTTAAATACTTCATAACAGAAGTCTAAATACTTGGGATGACAAAATGGAAAATGAGTATCACCGATGATACCCACATTTTTGGTTTTAGCCATATTGGTTGGTTTTGGTTAGTCTAAATGTTGCCAAGTTTTTTTTGCTCTTACTTCGCTAATAGTTCCTATACTCACACCAAAGATACTTGCAATTTTTTTTAATGATGTATTGCTATAATTTCTAATAGATTTAACATCATTTTCCGTTAATTTTGCTTGTGAATTTTTTATTCCTTTTGCACTTCTTAACCCTAGTTGAATTGAATGTTTTTGATTTTCACTTCGTGTATTCCATTCTAAATTAGAAAGCCTATTATCTGTTTTAATCCCATTAATATGATTTACTTGTAATTTATGTTCAGGATTAGGTATTAGATTTAATGCAACTAATCTATGTACTGTGAATTTTTTTATCTTGCCATTTTCACATAAATCAACATATAAATAACCTGTTCTTGGGTTTAATGTTGGTTTAATTAATCTTGTGCCTTTTCTAGTTTTTTTAGGTAAGCTCCATATTTCACCTAATTCATTTACTTCATAATTTTCGTAGTCTTTAATTTTAGTCATAATATTATATTTAGACCACAAAGATACGGAATTTATTTATGAGGATAATAAACAGTTTTACCTTTTTCTTTTACAGCATCTAAAGTCTGTTTTCTATTTGCCCCAAGTCTATAGCCAACGTGAACCCAAGAGTAATTGTGCTCATTTATCAATTGGTCGTAGTCTAAGTTATTTTTTATGTAATTGAATATGTCTGTGTTAGTGATACCTGCTCCTGTATCATCCATATCTATATCGGCGGCACGACCTACGCAATGATCTGAATTAATTGCCCCTCCAATGAAATGGTTAAGCATCTTTCCTCTATATCCACTAGAGATATTAATAGGTCCAAACCTTGCTCTTATAGGCTCTAACACTTTCTCACAAAGTATCTTTATATTTTCTAAATGTTCTGGGGTGGGAGTGTTATCTAATCCTTCTCTTTTAGCTGATTCGCTACGAGTAAATTCTGATAAATCGAAATGAGCGGTAATTTTCATTTTTTACTTTTTATAATCTTCGTTTTAACGAAGTTATATATTTGTAATGACAACCATATAATAGACAAAATGTTAACTATTATTTGTGTATATGGAGTAACCTTTACAAAATCCATAAAGGATAGCCAAGAGATAGCTGTTGAAGCTACACCAACTGAAGAAATTTCAGTAGAACTTGTAATATTATGCATTAGGCTTTTTTTCAAAGATTTGATTAATTGTTGTTAACCCAAGTGAAATACCTGAGAAGGTAAGTAAGCCATTAAATGACCATTCTTTAATATCGTACTTAATAGATAGGTAAGCTAAAACTACCCCATTTACCAAGGCAAAGATTCCAGCTACCCTTTTAGAAGAAACCTCTTTGTCTTCTGATACCATTTTAGTAAAGAAATTCATTATTTTCCTATTTTAAAGTAGATACCGCCAGAGTATCCAATATTATAATTTTTGTTAATATCCACGCTAAGGCCTATTAGAGCCTTATTTTTGACACTTAACATTAAAGAAGGACTTAGTACTTCTAATCCATTAAGTGGGCTATATGAGCCTCTAATGCCCAAATAAAGGGTATTAGTCGGTTTACTAGCGTAGTACTCTCTTAAAATGATGGTTTTTTCGGTTAATTTGGCATTGAAGCCCCTAGAAATAATCCTATTTTGGCTGATAGTATCATTCACTACAAAGATATTACTATCTTTTCTAATAGTATCAGAATACGCATATATACGCATATAATCGGATAATACGTATAAAGTATCGTGTACAGGAATCTGTACGGAATCAATAGTATAAAATGGAATATCCTTACCTTTTTTGTATGTACTGATATAGACCTTCTCGTACGTAGTATCGTGTAGCGTTAGTACTTTGTTGTACTTTATACCAGCAAAGTCAATTTTATCATCTTGCTTAGGTTTAAGCAAAAAATATAGCCATAACACAAGGAGCATTACGGCTATAAACAAGATGTTGTTTTTAATGAAGTTCATTATCCTTCTACCACTTCAGCCTCAGGAGCTTGTGGATTCTGCTCTTGTGACAATTTAGCTAATAATTGTAGGATAGGATTAGCGTACTTAAATGGAACTTCAATTAAATAAACCTCTAATGCTTTTAAATTCTCTTCTGATAATGTTATCATAATATTGATTTTTACAAATATAAGATTATTCTGCTATAATTTCCGCAGTAGGAGTTTCAACAATTGTTTCAACAATCGGTTCTATAACTGGTGGAACGTAATCCCCTGTGATAGTTAAACCTAATGTAGTAGCTACCCAATCCCAAGCATAAGAATCTTGCGACCATTTTTGATACGCTTCGCCTGTCATTGTTAAATAGCCAACAGCTACAATTCCTAAAGTTTCATTTAGTAATCCGTAGTAAAAGTCTGCTGAATATCCTAAGGTAACATTAGTTGCATAGGAATTAAGAATTGTTGCTTCTACTGATTGCCCGTTAATCCAACTTGTAATTGGTTGTATTGTCTTCATAATTATTTATTTAAAAGTAATTGTACTTGTTGTTTAAGTTCTTCTATTTGCGCTTGTTGCTCTTGTATTGCTTTCATTAAATATACTACCATAGCCGAAGGATTATAATTATAAAAACCTTGTCTATCAATAGGATATGCCTCTGGAAATTTATCAATCATTTGTTGTGCTATAAATCCTTTATATCTTATGGATTCATCATTGTCAGAAATGTGAGAATAAGTTTTAGGATTAATATTTTTAAATAATTCTAAAACATTCTCATTCCATATTTCAATGTTATACTTTAATCTTTCATCAGAAGGTGATGTATTATATGATGTAGTAGATGATGTTGGATGTCCAATATAGCCTGCATTTGTTGAACCTACTTTAAAATAAGCTGATGTTGAACCAGTTGTAGCTGGATTACATAAAATAGCAGTTCCACCACTATCACATTTAGAAGATATGGCATCTCCACCACTTACTACTTCTAATTTTGTTGAATAAGTTTGAGTAGTAGTTCCTATTAATACATTGCCACCACTTGTAATACTCATTCTTGTAGCATCATTAACTCTGAATGCCATTACATTATCAGAGTGCGTATATAAAACACCACCAATATTCGTATCACTTGTTTTTGCAAAGAATAACGAGGATTGACCTGTTGTATCAGCAGATGTTATTGCTATGCTTGAATCTCCTGATGTATTTGAAACATCTAATAATCTTGTTGGCAAAGCAGTACCTATACCTACATTACCTATAAAATTAATAGCATTAGTAGATTTAATAATTTTCATTGCCATAGTACCATTACTATTATACAATTCAAAGTTATTATCCTCTGATGCTATACCATTACCAATATACCATTGTGCAGTTCCATTTTGCTGAAATTCAATACCTGCTGCTTTACTAGCTACACCATTTAAAAGTAGTTTAACATTAGTAGCTGCTACTGCACTTCCTATTGTTACTGTAGGACCTGAGAATGTAGCTGCTCCTGTGGATGCTATGTTTAAATGATTTGTTACCCCATTATTAGCACTAATTGCCAATCCTGCTTTACTAACTAAAATACCATAGTTTGCCCCTGCTCCAGTAATTAATTGACCACCTGTTGTACCTTCAAAACCTAATTGAATACCCTGTGTTGTTCCATACATTGCAATCCATCCAAAGTTTGTTCCGTATGAATCATTACCAAAACTTCTTCCACTTGTTTTTGTAGAATATAATGTATCACTAAACCTTCCTGTACCTGTAACATCTAATGAATAAGAAGGAGTTATATTATTAATTCCAACTGAACCACTAAACAATGCAGCAGCATTTATACTCGCATTATAACCATTAACTCCAATACCATTAGTAAATGTGGTTAAACCTCCTGAAGCTATTGTTACATTAGTAGTTGCAGCAGAACCACCTAAAAATAAACCACCACCATTTGCATAGATTGAAATATACCCACTTGCTCCTGTATTTGTAATTGAAGTTGAACTTGTAAAGTTTAATCCACCTGTACCACCACCTAATGTTAATACTCCGCTTACTTTTGCAGTACCTGTTACATCTAATATAAAAGCAGAAGGTGCTCCACCAATACCAATCTTTGTAGCTTGTAAAGTTGAACTAAAAGTTCCTGCACCAGCTTGTGTTATAGTAACAACAGTTCCTACTGTGCTTGAATATAATTCTAATAAACCTGCACTTGTTCTACCATTTTCTATATTCCAATTTTTACCCCCAACTCTACTATCTACTAATTGAAATAATGGGAAATTATCACTTGAATATGCTGCTAATGTAACATTTCCAGTTCCACTTGCAACAATACTTCCGACTGAATTAATTGTACTAGAAAATATAGCTGCTGAACTAAATGTCTTAGCACCTGCTATTGTTTGAGTTCCTGTTGTTACATATCCTGCAACTGAAGCACTTGCAGCAGCCATTGATATAACAGGAGTTGTTCCGCCACTTGAAACCACAGGAGCAGTAGCAGTTACAGAAGTTATAGTTCCATAAGCAGTAGAATCTACTGAACCATCAGCCTTTAAGAATTGACTTGATGTTCCCCCTGTCTTAACAAAAGATGTAGCAGTTGCACTTGAATCAAATGTTGCAGCACCTGTTGTATTTGCTATTTTCAGTCCTAAACTACTTCCATTAGATAAAAGTATATCTCCTGCGTTTGCATAAATCTGAGTAAGGTTTGTAGATTGCACATACTGAAATCCACTTGTTGTACTACCATTTAACAATAATCTTACCGCAGTAGAACCTGTTGTATTCTTATTTTCAATACCTAGCCAAGCATTTGCATTTTCTCCCACATTTGCAGCTATATACGTTACATATTGAGAAACCGATTGTGTACCTATACCTAATCTCATATTGGTATTATCCCAATATAATCTGTTATTATTTTGAGCAATAGTAGAACCATTACTAAATAATATTGAACCACTTGTCAACGAAGGCAAAGTAAACTTTCCGTTAAAAGTATTCCAATCAGTTGACGTTAAATAACCGCTAACCGATGTTGTAGCAGCCGCCATTGATATTGCAGGAGTTGTACCACCGCTAGAAACAACTGGAGCAGTTCCTGTTACCGAAGTAACAGTTCCGCTTCCCTTATTGTTAAAAGTATTCCAATCAGTTGAAGTCAAATAACCATTAACACTTGTTGTTGCCGCAGGAATTGAAATAGTATTTGTAGTTCTTACTAAAGGACTAGAAAAAGTCAAAGGATATTCATAGTCTGTTCCGCCAACCGCAGCAATGATTTGTCCTGATGAATTAGCCTTTAACATACTAGATGTAACAGTCTGATAAATAGAACCCCCATAGGCTTGAATTGAACCAACAACAGTTAATTGTTGTGTCATAGGAATCACTCCAATATTTCCTATTGCCACATTATTTGTTCCATCAATAGTAACAACACCACTTCCACCATTGTTGATTAATATTTGACTAGCAGTTTCCACATTAGCTATTACTAAAGCAGTTGGAGTTACTTTTATATAAGAACCATCTGTTGAAGTATATCCTGTTGTAGGATTATGCAATCTTAATTCTACGCTTGTGCTTATTGAAGTAAAGTCATAAACAGTAGTAGCACTTGAACCTTGTGGATTTAAAGTATTAAAACCTATGTTATTATTGCTGCTTTCTGGTACTGATAAAAAACCACCTAAAGCATTGTAAAAAGTTAAATTGTGAGCAGTAGTAGAAGCTCCTGTTCTATAATAACCATAAACCATACCATAAGAAGCATCCCAATAGATATTCGCTTGATATTGATTTGATGTATCTGAAGTTCTTATTTGTAATCCTGTTGAACTAGAGTTTAATATTCCTAAACTTGCATTAGGGGTATTAGTGCCTATTCCTAGCCTTGATGTTGAGTTATCCCAATATAAATTAGCATTACTACTTAAACTACTTGCACCATTCCAAAATGCGACTCTGCCATCTGAACCACTACCACCAACTTTGCTATTGAATGTTGTCCAATCAGCACTTGATAATGCACCTCTATTTGTAGCAGATGCCGTAGGTAAGTTAAAAGTATGCGTAGCAGTAGAACTAGAAATATTAAAATCACTCCCACTTGTTCCTGTTGCAAAGTATTGCACTTGAGCAGTCAAACCATTTAACGCAGTAATTCCTGTACTAAAAGTTGTTATAATTTGACACAAATGAGAATCTTGTGTATGTACTGTTGTAGTCTTTCCACCACTATTTGTAGAATATAACTTAATAGCCAATCTATCCGTTATAGTCAAAGTTGTAGCTGGAACTGTCATCGCAAAAGTGTACAAATTCAAATTGACACCATCGTATAAAATTTCATTGCTACTTGTACTAATCAAAGTAAAAGTAGTCCCATTATATACATAAAGTTCTGCGTATATCTGTGGAGTTCCGCCATTAGAACTCATTGAAGCATAAATCTCGTAGTTCCAATTACCAGCAGGAATGTTTAATTGTGCAGGGTCTCCAGCATCCGTTAAAAAAGATACTATTAAACCATCACCTGATTTAGCAAAATCTACTCCTGATGAAGTTACCGCAGTTTTACTCATTTGGTAATAATTAACACCACCAATAGTGCCTTGACTTGTTCCTCCGTTAAGATAATACGAAACCGAAGAACCGCCACCACCACTTGTAGGGAAATCCGCTAAAGTACCATCTCCTCTAATATACTGAGATGGATAACCTGCTCCTGTTACTGCAATCGTTCCATTGCTCGTTAAAGGGCTATTAGAGACACTAAAAGCACTTGGCATAGATAAACCCACACTTGACAATAAAGTCGGAAATGTGGTCAAATTACCTGCTCCATTTACATATTGTAAATTAGTTCCTGCAAAAGCAAAAGCTAAAGTTCCAGCGGTTGTAATTGGAGAACCTGTTATACCTAATGAATTTCCTGTAATTGATGCAGCTACCGAAGTAACTGTACCATTTTGTCCATTAGATTTCTGCCAAGTTCCACTTCCGTATAATACCCAATCCCCTACCGCAAAAGTAATAGGACCAGCACCAAAGTTAACTGTACCTGCAACATTACAAATATATAAATCACCAGCATCTCCAGTTCCGTTCACTAAAGTAGGAGTATTAGTCGCAGCATTCCAAGTACCTAAATAAGTTACAACCGAAGCAGGTAATTGAGATACAGGCACTTTACCCCCTGAATCCAACGTAGCTACCCCATTAGCAGCACCTAAAGGAACACTTGATAAAACACCACTTGTTCCTGTTATAACTCCCTCTAATGACCTTACTTTCGCACCACCTGTTATCTGTAATTGTTGACTCATCCTATATTAAGTTAATTATTTAAAAATACCACGAATAAATTCATCTGATTCTAATGCTCTTGCAAAGGTAAGTACTCCTGTTGATGAGTTGAATGTTACATTCTCACCACTTGGAGCCCCACTTGTGCCTATTGATCTAACCTCTACACCACCACGAGATACTGATACACAAGTAAGACCTATAGCACCAACCCACGTTATAGTATAACCTTCTGCACCTGTTGCAGTATAGTCGAACATTTGAACTGTAGAGCCACCTATTACGATACCACTTTCTGTTGGTATTGTTCCTGTTATTGAAAATAAACCTGAACCTTGAAGAGATACTGAATAAGTAGAAGCCCCTTCAACAGCTCCTGTGTAAGTTGATGAGGTAATATTAGCAGTACCAGTAAAAACAGATAACCCTAAATCGCCACTACCATCCCCATTATCATTATCGATAGCAAATTTAATTTGCATTGGTGGGTTGTCTATTTGGTCTAATTGCATACCTAGTATAGCTAAGTAATCATAGTCTGTATTAAGGCACATAAATCCATCGCAATTAACAGTCCAGGTTAATACATCATTCTTATATTCTCTAAACCAAGCAGATGACTGCGAAGTCACTTCTACTTGATTTGTTGTTAGTTGAAATGAACAGCTTGTAGCTGAACCAAAAGGAACGCTTAATCCTGTGTCTGAATCATATTTGTATAAGACTATATTAGTTCCATTAATTACACTTGCCATTTATTCTATTATTTATAATTATTGTTATATGTTACCACATATTCATTAGTAGCCACAATATCAGCATTTGATATTTGAAGCAAAGTTACGCTAGTTGAATCAGCCACATAATCAATGGTTGAATTTCCTAATAAATAAGAATTCGAACTAACATTGATTTGTGATGGATCTGTATCGGTAGCCGTAAACATTTTTGCAGCATCTAAATATCCATTGTCTGTATCAAAACTAGATAAAGTACCATCTATATTAATAATTTTATGTGCAAAAATATTAATATACATCTGCATTAATAATCCACTTAATCCAGCATAGTTTACTCCTTTACCATATTGATACCAAGTGTACCAGGTTTCTCCTGAACTATTAGATAAACTTCCTAATTGTGTTGTATATGGAGTACTTGCATAAACACCATAATTGATATCAAATGACTTAGTATATTGTGTATTGCTATTTATAAAAGAAGTATAATCAATTTGTTTTTCAAATGGAGTTACAGTCAACCCAAAATTACCTACAATAACATATCTAACTGTGCCATCTTCAACAGCAAACTTAAATGTTAATTGCCCTGATGTTGGAGCTGCTGGTAATTCTAAAGAATAAGTATTGTAATTATCTGTTGTTACAGATGGCACTTGTACAAAATTGGTAAAAATATTTGTATTCCAAGTTGCTGGTGTGCCACCCCAATAATAAGTGGTACTAGCACCAACTAGCGATACATAAACATTACCTCTATATCCAACTAGGTCTTGAGCATAATAGTCCCAACTAAATGTTATTACTTCTCCAGCATTTACAAGTGGCATACCATTTGAAGTAATTCTTACATATGAACCTGCTGCTGGCCCTGCTATTAATCTATATTGATTAGATGATTCATTAGGATAAGGATTTATTAAATAACTAGAACCAGTACCACTTTTAACAGTTGTCCAATTTGTTGGTATGTTTGATGCGTATGGACTTATATTACCATTAGAAAAATAATTAACAGCCCCTTTAAAAGCGTGACTTAATGTAATTCTATTGAACCCCTTCTTTAGTATTTTTAATTGGTTATTATCAATAAAATAAAGATTACTTGTATTGCTTGTATATCCTTGAATCTCACTAGAAACATTAAATTGTCCACTCGCACTTATTGTACTTGTATATGTATATTCTGTATAATAAACATTTGTTTCAGCAAATTGATTAACTGAAACTATCCACCACTTTCCTTTAGCCATAAACAAACGGCAACCAAATGATTTTACAATGTTATTTATAGCATCAAAACAATTAATATAGGTATTAGCCGACTCTAAAAATGTTCTATATGGAAGATATGACTGAGAGAAAGGCTCATCAGCTGTACTATCTCCTCTATCATTCATGCCAACGGCATAAAATGAACAAGCTGTTACCACGCTTGGTGTTGTTGGTAAATCTACATTATTTAAACATAACATAATGTAATACAATACTGATTGGAAATCGTTAATATCTACACTTGTTGATATAGGTAATAAAATACCTTTTAACATAGCTAGTCCGTCTACGCAATTAAACGATAATTGCTTCCTCCCTGTAGAGAATGATATTTGTACATCATCGTTAATTGTAAATCCAGTCCACTCCAAATCAGTACCTAAGTATAACTTAACAAAGTATTTTCTATCATCTGTTGTTACAAAATCAGGTATGTTATATAAGTCATCTGTAACATCTATTGCTACATTTAATTGACTAGCAAATATTGGCTCAAACGGATCATCTGAAGTAGGTAAATATTGTAACTGAATACTCATTCCTGGGTATTCAATTAAAGCACCAGCATAACCATCCTCTTGTATGTATAAATAGGCTGTTTTGCTAGTCTTAGTAGCATAGGTAATTTTATATTTATTTGCGTATGCCATTATGAGCCTCTTCTAAGGTTTAATGATGTTTCTGATCTATTCAAAGCTAAAACTAAATCGCTTCCTCTCAATACAAATTGTCCATTATTATTAGAAGTTGAATTAGCTTGTGCTGCATTAATTGTATTTGTTCCTGAACTTGCATCTACCCCTTTTGAGCCTCCAGTATTACTTCCCCCACCTATTAATCCACCAATACCCATTCCTTGACCAACTAAACCACCAAATAGTTTTAAAGCACCTCCTGCGGTTTGAAGCATACTAGGGAACAAAATTGATATTAATAATACAGCTATAGCAGCGGTTATAATAACCTTTGTTAATGTTTTTATTAAATCTTGAAATGCTTTTGATAATACCTCACCTATTGTAGCTCCTTTATCAATTAGCATATCTACTGATGGCCCAAGAGCAGTCATTATTCCATTACCAATTTTTAGTAATGAATCCATAGCTTCTTTAGCTATTTGTTTAGCAAGTTCAGCTGTCTTTTTTACATTTTCGCCAACATCTTTTGTATAATTATCCCAACTTGTTGCACCTAAAACAAGACCTTCTTCTATTTGTGCTCGTTGATCTAATAAAATTTCTTTTTGAGCTGCCGAATCTCCAGTAGCTAAATCTAATTTTGTTTTATAGAATTGCTTAAAACTTGATTCTTGTTGTTTATTAAACGAATTATAAGAGTTTTTAAAATCCTTGCTAACCTTTTCTTTTTCTTTTTCAGCATCTAATTCTACCTTAACATCATCTTCTACAAGTTTTTTAATCTTGTCTGATAAATCTTGCCTATTCTTAATCCTTTTTTCTATGGCAATATCCCTTATATTCTGTAATGTTAATTCAGATGCTTCAATTTTATTAGCTTCTTCTAACGCTTGTTTTTCTTCTAAATTAATTATTAAATCTTGATAATATTTATATAAAAGAATATCATCTTTATAGGTTTGTTGCTTAATATTTAATACATCTAATGTTGTTTTATTCTCTAATGCAACTCTTGCCTTAGCCGTTTGTGCTTCTTTACCTACGCTAGCGTCTTTACTTGTAGTTACTTTTATGCCAGTTGATAAGCTTTGTATTTGACTTAAAATATCCTCCTCTTGCTTTTTTAAATCATTTATTACAGCTTGAGATTTAGCTTCTTTAATTTGCTGTGCTACAAGTTCTTTCCTTTGTTGCAAGTCCGTTGCTCTTGATAATCTATTTGTATTTAATGCCTTACCAGTTGCTTGTATATTTTTTTCTTCTTGTGATAATGTAACACCTTCTGCTTTTAATCTTTTTGCAATAACAGATTCTAATTCTGCTTGTTTTATTTTAACAGCAATAATTGTTTTTAAACTTTCTATATAATTTTTATATGCAGCATCTATACCAATTACTTCATTTTTTTCTAAAACTAAACCATTAAATATCTCTGGGTTTATCTTTTTTAATTGCTCTAATGCACTAAATTTTCTATTTCTTGTTTCTGTTTCATTTTTTATAACAGCTATTAAACTACTAACTTCTACAGCTTCGCTAACTGTTGAATTATAAAGACTATCAGTAGCTTCTTTTTCTTTTTTTAATTGCTCTGTTTTTGCCTTTGCTGCTTCAGTAGCTGCTTTTGACTTAAATGATCCTTGGTCATAAGCGGTATATAAAGCAATAACAGCAGATGCTGCAAAATATATTATACCAGTCATACCAGCTATACCGCCAACTAAAGCAGGCAAGTTATTTTGAATACCTCTAAATCCATAAGGTAAATCTTGTAATACTAATGCCCAATTAGTCCATTGTTGATTTGATTTCTTTACACTATTTCCAGCTTCAGCAACATCTTTACCGACTTGTTTTATTTTAGGAGCTATTGGTGTTAATGTATTAGCAAGTCCATCATATTGTTGCTTTAATTTCTGAACTTCTGGATTCATTGGCTGAAATCCTAATGCCAAAAGACTAACCATTGCATTTTTTAATGCATCCATTTTGTCTTTAACAACATTGGTTGAATTACCAAATAATTCAGCTGATCCAACTATTTTATTAAATTCTTTATTTAAATTAGCAGAAATTGATCTTATATTGCTTTCAAAAGATGTAGCTACTTTACCTAATCTTAAAAATGCCCCTTCTGCTTCTTTAAAATCAGCTGTGACTCTAATCTGTAATAATTCATCTGCCATTATCTAATTTATTTAACTTTTTCGTATTTTTTAAGAACAGCCTCTAATTCCTCTTTCCCCATTACTCTAGGCTTTACAAAGTTACGATTATCACAATCTAATTCAATAAGGTCTTTAGGTTTAACTTTTTTACCTTTTGGTAATTGAATATTGATTAGCATTGTGGTTTGCCATCTAATTTTAATCCATTTTTGTTCCTCTTCTTGCCTATACCCATACCACACAAAGTCTAATTCAGCCATTGTCATCTCCCAAAACAAATGGGGAAGCACTTTGCACTCCCCCATTGTATAACGTTCTATATCAATCCACTCTAATTTTTTTTTACTCCATCCTTTTTACTTGACTTTGTAGGCTTATCATCTATATCGCTATTCATACTATCTGAAAGTGTTTTCATTACATCCTGGAATTTTTGTCCAGTCATACCGCCCATATCATCTATCCAATCACATACTTCCATTTCTGTAAAAGTTGGAGTAATGCCTTGTGAATATAATGGATATTCTGCGGCTGATTTCATCAGATTTACTATAGCGTCAAGTGAATCTTTCCCACTTAAAGCCTCTCCTATTTCAGAAGGCCCTATGCCTTGAAGTTGACAGAATCTTTTAAGACTCCACGTACAAAAACGCATCGGTATCTTCTTCCCATCGGAAAGAGTTAATTCAAATTGTCCTCTCATTTTGGTTTAGTTTTTGGTTGGTTATTATTAGTTGGTATCGATATCCAATACTCCTGTTCCTTTAAAAGAAACTGAATAAGTAACTGGATTCTCCATATCAGCAGTCATATCTACACTCTCAATAAAAGCATAACCTGAATAAATTACATCACCTGTAACTGGGGTTACACCATCTACTGTAGAGTTATTTACTGTTGTAAATTTAACTTGAACTGCTGTTCTATCAATCGCTAAAGCATTTAATTCAGCTGTGCTGATATAAGGAGCAGTTGATCCTGGAACTACTGTAGCTAAACCATCAGTTGTTAAAGACCAAGACCTTTGTCCACCAATTTCCTCAGCCCATCCTAAACTTTGTTTTGTAGATGCGTCTGGAGTATCAATTGCCAAACTTAAAGAACAAGAAGTAGCATATCCTATTACTTCTGCCCCAATTAGAACTACTAATGAAGTTCCGTTAAATACACTTGTTGTTGCCATTTTATTTTATTTTTCTTTTATGTTAATTGATTCACGAAATGATTTACTGTTATTACCCTTCTAAACACATATACTTCATTTACATAGTCAAAGATAGCGTTGTTAGAACTAAGCTTTCTAGTTACTATTTTAAAATCAGGTTCAGTATTTGGATAATCAGGTGGGTTTACCCCTATTATGCCTAAAAGTTCATTTGCATAATCATCTACTGTTTTCTGTCCTACTTCACCTGCTTTAAAGGTTGTATAAACTATGTCAAATTGAATGGCAACATCAAAACCGAAGCTTTGTTTATTACTATTCTCTGATTGTGTCTGACTACTAATAATCAAAAAAGGCGGCTCTACCGTATCAGGTGCTATAGTATCATAGGCATCTAATGAGTAGGATTCCGATATAAACTTATCAAAATAAGCCTTCCTTAGTGTATATCCGCAGTCCTTCATTTTTTACAAATTTAACGAATTAATTTTATATTTATATTTAAGTTAGTTTAAAGGATTTTATCCTTTTTAATGCCTTTGTGTACTCTAAGCCAAAATTATAAAATAAATACGATCTATAAGCCATATTATTATTTCTAATGCCATTCCCTCTAAATAGTGTAGCATAAGGGCTAACATTCTTACTAGCCAGTTTGTATTTTAAATCAGGTAACCCAAAACCGCTACCAGTTCCAAATTCTACATAACCACCATATTTAGCATTTACAATTACCTCTGCAAAACTACCATTGTATGGAATTGAATTAATGCTTCTAGATAAAAAACCTGTTCTTTCATAAGGCTTTTTAGCACTTGTAGGTAAATATGGTAAATCAGCTGCACTTGCCCTAGCCTCTGTGGCCGTATCAGCTACCATAACATTTAATTCGTTAATGGTATGCTGCTTAAACTGCTCGTAACCAGTAGCAAATTTTTTTTTTAATGATTCTATGCCTCTTACTTTTATTATCATTACTTTAAACTTGAGCAGCCAATTAAATAATATTGATTCTCATCACGTTCGTTTATAATAGAATTAATCATATAAGTCCTTGATTTATAACCTATTACAAGAGCATTAGTAAATACCTTTTCGGTAGTATATCTAATTCTAAACAAGATTGTATCGTTCAAATTATCCTTACCTGCTATATTAGTCCTTGAGTTTGTATCAGTTACGACTTGAGCCCAAGAGGTATAGTAAGGGGATAAGGTATTCACCTGACCACCTGCTCCATCAGATACACCTGTTTTACTTTTAAATATAATCCTTTGTTTAAACTGACTTATCATTAGAGGATATAGTTAATTCTTTTAAATGGTTGTACAAGCTCGTATGCGGTCATTTGTGTCTCACTTAGCTTGTCGTTTGGACTTTCAGATGATCTGTAGTCGTAAAGGTCAGAAACAAGCTTTAAAATGGCATTGTAGATGCTTGATGGAACTATTGTAAACCCACACTCGTAGGTAAACCTAAATTCATTGGGGCCAACAGTTCTAAAGAATACCTTTTTATAGGTTTCTCCTAAAGTATAATAATCAAATTCAGCAGTAAGTTCAATCCACTCACCACCTGAAAAATATTCAATTTTTGATATGGTATTAATTGGTGCGTAGGGAGGTTCTATGAACTCATCCACAAAGGCAACCACTTGTAATTCTCTTGGAGAAAATGCAATACCAGCATATTGCTCCAATCTTTTTTGTGCAGAGTCAATTAGACCTTGTATCAAAACATCATCCTCATTAAAATCTACTCTTAAATAGTTTTTAGCTGCCTCTAAAGTGACAATAATGTCAGTAGGCTCTGTTATTGTCGTAATATCTCTAACGATCTGCATATAAATGTATTAAAAAGGTAGGGGCTTTTACACCCCTACCTAAATTATGGAACTAATTAAGCACCAAAAGTACCTGTTACAAACGCACCAGGATAGTAAATTGGGAATGCAATTCTAGCCTCAACACGAACTGTAATTAAGTTCTTAGTGAAGTTGTCAGCATCAAACTCAGAGAACTGAATATTGATACCTTGATTTTGCATAATTTGAGCACCCATAGCCCAGTCACCTACTAAGAAAGTACCAGCTGTAATTGCAGTTGATTGGTAAACAGGGATACCAGCGATAGATAAAGTTCCATCAGGAGATACTACTGTAGCACCAGGCAAAGAGTATGGAGAATTAGTGTTCTGAGTCAACATAATTTGAGCCCAATCAGTTGGGTTAATTAAGATACCAGTTACATTGTAGTTTGCAGCAGCAACTTGAGCACAAGACTCAATGATTTGAGCTACATAAACTGCAGAAGAACCGCTATAAGAAGCAGCAACACCTAAAATACCTTGTAGGTTTGGAGAAGTTCCATCACCACTTAATAATTGGTAATCTTCAGCTACTAAATACTTCTCTAACAAACGAGCTTGTAAGAAAGAAGTCATAGCAGGAACATCATCCAACATTTGACGAGAAATTCTTGTGAAACCAGCAATGTACTGAGCAGCAGCATCAGACATAGTAATGTCAAAATCAACTTGTGATTTAGAACTACCTTGTACTTGAGGAGCTGGGTTACCTTCGCCACCTGTTTCTTTAGGGAAAGTAAACAAACCAGTTGATAATTGACCAATTGGAGTGATACTTCTTACGTGAACCTTACGAGAAGGTAAAGCGTAAACTTGATTTGCATATTGACGAGGAATGTCACCAGTTAAGTTGACAGCTTCAGTCATTGTACCTGCTGATTTAGCATCCATTGCAAATGATGTGCTTTTTTGCTCACCTCTTGCAATCTTACCAATGTTGTCAGCGTTCTTCTCTATCCCTTCAGCTAATAACTGATTGAAAGATTTTGTTTCGTTTTGATTCATTTTAGCACGATTGTTTTTTGCTTCTAATTTTTCTATTTCATCTTTTAATACAGAGATGTCTGCTTTTACCGCTTCTATTGCGATGTTGTTTTCTGCTTTTGCAGTTTCAAATGCTTCTTTAACTTCGCTTTTAACTCCGTCAAATGCACCTTTTACTTCTTCTAAGTTCATTAGTTGAAAATTTTAAATGATTGTAAATAATTCACAAGTTCCATCTCAGCCTTAACATTCGGATTTTCGACTTCTTCCAATGCTTTCTCAAGCGGTTGTGAATCTTCGATAATTGAATCTACGTTTTCGATTTCAGATAGATATTGTTGTAATTGCTTTAGCCTTAACTCTAACAATTCGAATGTAGCATCTGTGAAGTTGCCAGACCTTAAAGACTTAATCGTTTTGTTTATTTCGTCTATAACCTCTGTCTTCGCTTCAGACTTTACACTTACTGTTGGAGTATTAGCATTGGCTCCCCATAAAACGGATGAGCCTTCGTACAATTTAATTTCTGTGATTTCATTGAACTGCCCTTTGTCTTGAGACTTGATAGTCTGAAAGCCAATAGAGTGTTCTGTGATGTGACCTGCTTTGTATAATTCATACAGATCATTACCTAATGTTGTGTTAGGTAGTTTAACTTGAGCCTTCAAACCAAAAGCATCCTCTTCCATAGCGAAAGGTTTAGCTACTGGCTTATCGGTAGAGTGGTTCATTAGATGCCATACTCTGTTTTTGCCTTGTGGTCCATTTTCCTTTAAGGTTTTAGTAAAAGCACCTGGGGTGATTATATCACCATCGCTATCTACGTTACCGAAAGCAGAATAATAAACCATAATGGTTCTATTGCTGTCTACCATATCAATGGGAGCACCTTCTACCGATTTTCTGTTATAAAAATTACTCATATTTATTTGTTTAATCAACATACACCGTGCAGCATCGGCAATTACAATTGTTTATTGCTCCTCCACTAGCATCGTGTGCATATTGCATTTCTATTATTCCGTATTTAGGAGTGTTTACTAGGAATGGTTGATTCACAGGTAATCTTACTCCTCCAGCATCAGGGTTCGTTTGACTATCTAAAGTCTGATGCCAATATCTTGGGCTACCAACATACTCAGCGTGAACCCATTGCTTGAGCAAAGGTATGTTAACTTTTTGTGCTGCTCCTAAGGCTCCTGTGCTAAGTGCCTGATGTGATTCAGTTCTTGCAATCATTAAACTTCTTGCGTTGTTTATTTTTCCTTCTCTTAGAAGTTGTATCGCCATATTGTTAACTTCATCTATCGAAAGATTGTTTGCTCTTCCATAATCAATAGCTTGATTTAATAATCTAGCAATCTCATTATCTGTAGTGTTCTGTATGCCGTACATTTTCGGACCACTTATCGCTGTCCAATAGGTAAGCATAAAGGCTACCCAATCGCTAAAGATGGAATCCATATTAAAATCTATGGAATCATCTTTTTTATACTTGTCAAATATCTTTTGATACCTCATCGCTGTGTATCCGCCAACCCCTTCATACAAAGTTCGTAAAATATTACTAACTTTCTCACTACTAAAAAATGTCTTCCTTTGATTTGCTACTTGTGCAGCACCTAACTCTTTTACTAACTGAGCAGCTTTATTAAAATCAGCCTGTAAAGCATCTTTTAATTTAGTCTTGTACTCGGTTATGGATTTCCTTGCAATTACTTGTTGCAAGTTGAATTGTTGAGATGGTGTTATTATTTTTGGCATTAACCATTAGTCTAAAGTTAAAAGATAAATCGTTTCTGCTATTAATTGTGCTACCTCATCAATCTGATTTTGTATCCACGTTTCGTTATACAAGGCTACTCTTTGATTTTGTACGTATGCGTATAACTCTTGGAAATACACTATAACCATTTCGGTGTCTTGGTAATCTTTAAGCGTTTGTACGGAATAACCGAATGGTCTTCCATAGATACCACTTACTGATTCTACTAATCCATCTATATGTTCTAAAACTCCATCGTAATAATTCTGCAAAGCCTTATGCGTAGAGAAATCATCTGTTTGATGATGCCATACGATTGCTTGTTGCTTAGAAGTATGAAGTTGTGATATAAATTCAACAAAAGTTGCCATAGTTATTATTTTACTGGTGGAATATTATAATCGCCTTGTTGCTGTGCATCCATTGGATTTTGTAGCATTGTAATTTCAGCTATTGGTAAATAACCTGCTGGAATATAAATCTCATCCATTGTATCATCTTGAACAATATCATAACGCATAGCTGCTCTTTTCTCATTAGGTGTAATCCACCAAGATTGAGATAAGATAGCAGAAAGCTCTTTCATATCTTCTTGTAACTCTGGGAATACTGTAATATCGAAATCGATATAATAATCTCTTCCCATTTCACTAGCAAAGAATCTATTCAAGGCATCACGAAGCAAAACTAACTCAGGAAGAACTACTTGTGTAAGCATTTCCTTCTTAGCTTCCTTCATATTGTTATAAGTCTTGTTATCAGGATCATTAAACAAAGCAGAGTTAACTCCGTAAACATTACAAAGTTCTCTAAGTGTTATTTTCTCTGATTCTAATATTTGTAAATCAACTGGGCTCATTCCCATATTCACCCAACCTAACTTCGCACCTGCTATTAAAATATTTCCTGCGTTCTTAGCGATACGACCTCTTGTCCCATATTGATTGTAAAAATCTTCTTTTAGCTTACCAGCTTGTTCTGGTCCAAAGTCATTTGATTCATCAGCATACAATATTCCTTTCGGACCTTGGTTCTGCAACATACCTACAGAGGTATCCTTAGCATCGTTACTGCGTTGTATAGTTCTATACGCAGCTTGTAGAGGAGATAAACCATATAATTGTTGAGCATTAGTATTAAAAATAGGGTTGAAGTATTTTAGATGTATTACATCTTCTTTTGCTAACTTATCCCACCCAACTAGAGTAAATTGGTAACCTTCAACCCCATTGATTGTACCATCGCTAATGATTGCGATATATTGAGGTGGGAGAGTGACAAGTTCAGAAACTTTACCGCTAGATAATCTGTTCGCCCATATATACGAGTTACCAGTTATTAGTTTGTAACCAATAACATTCTCTAATAATTCAGAGAAGGATTGATACTCGTTAGGTGACTCCAATAATTTGTTTAATGGAGTATCTGCAATTTCATCAAGTGCTTTAATTCTGATTAATTCAGCTTTTGCTAAATCAGAAGTACTTTCTGCGTTTACGATGGTAGACTTGTATCTAGTTAGTTCTTTTCTATTCTTAACCTTGTAAACATAAAATGGAACTGTTGATACAGTTTTACATATACGTTTTACTACGGAATAAACTTCTGAGTTAAGGGTATAGTCCGCTACGAACTTCTGATAATCTAAATTTGGATAAATTGGTCTACCGCCTATGATGCCTCCAAAATTTGGAAGAGGGTTAGCCCCTAGGTTTTTATCTTTATTGTTAGTAGCCTTTTGTTTAAAAGGATTTACCGCAGATAATATGTCTGTTAAATTCACTATAAGATATTTTTACAAAAGTAACAAATTTTTAGCCTAAACAATCCAACCTCTCTTCGCTTTCGCATATTTCGAGTAAATAGCATACCTCATCGCATCCATTAAATGGTCTCTAAACTTAACAGGCTCATCCATTGTATTGCCATCGTGATCTGTTTTCCATTTATAGTTTTTAATCTCATCTAGCAAGTCCAAAGATTCTGATTTTACGAACAATGGGAAAGATTTTACCTTATTGATTCCTGCAAACACATCTTTAGTAGCTGATTTTAAATTAAACCCTGCTTTATTCACCTCGGCTATTGTTTTTGGTTCCGCAGCATCCGCAAATATCTCATCTCTACGAGATAGCCCCATCGATTTAAGCCGATCTATCAAAAGCGAGGTAGACATCTTTGTGTCGTAGATTAATTGCTCGACATAAAGGTCACCATCAAAGTTTTTAACTCTTACTAGGGCTGTTTGGTTGTTATAGCCAAAGTCAAGGCCATAGAAAACCTCGCCACCTTCAGGGAAGTTTCTTCTTCTTCTCCAATGTGAATAAATCGTAGCTTCTGATATTGCCCTTTCCCCAAGTCCGTACACTCTCCAATATTCGTGGTCAGCATCTTTCAACCTCTCAATTTCCGCAATAATGTTCTTATCTAAGAATGGATTGTCTTTGTAAGTAGTAATTGTAAAGTCAGTATCCTCTCTAGGGATGACCTTATCATAAATCCAGGAGTAATAATCGGAAGGGTTATAGTCAATTACGATTTTATCCGTAGTTCTTAGGGCTAATTGCATCCAAGATTCATAATTCACCTCATTTGCCTCGTTAATAAACAGATAATGCCTTTTACGACCTCTAATCTTCTGAGGTTGGTCAGTAGAAACGAACTCCACCGTATTTCCATTTAGGAAATATAAATTCTCTGATTTATTGTGCTTTTCCTCTGAATAAAGCCCATATTTGGACAATATCTCAATAAAATCCCTCATTACGGAGCCTTTAATGCTCGGTAGGGATGAACGGCAAATCGTTAAAGTCTTGCCTTTCTCCTGGAGTAGTTTTACTATAAACCAAGTAAGCACATTGTAAGTCTTCCCTGACCTTGTACCTCCTTGCATCACAGAAATTCTTTTCTTAGAGTTGTTAAGTACCTCGAAGACGACATTGGTGGTTACTTCCATAGAAATAAATTAAAATTTTTGGTTTGCTCAAGACAAAGCTAAACCTTTTGGTTTTATAGGAAGGTAGGGGTATCAATCATTAGTGAGCCGATTATCAATCATATACGGCTCAAAGTTGTCTAATAAAGCAACTTTTGTGATTGATAAGTTTACTATTAGCGAACTTTTGTAACCAAATTGGTAACATCTGCATGAATTTTTCTGAATATTCATTCATAATAATGTCACTAATTTATATAAATATGTGACATAGTAAGGGGTAATTTTGTTATATCTTGTAACATATAATAAGTAGTATTTGCTACGAATTGTATGTAAATAAATATAAATAGGTAGAAGTTTTACCTTTACTTTATAACAATGTAACCAAATTGGTAACATAGATAAAAAGCAATTAGAGGCTATTTAAGACACTCTATGTCATTTTGGATACATAGTACTACTTTACAATTAAAGTGTCTGTATAAGCCTTAAAATGGCATTTAAACGCTATTTCTCATATCCTACGGATCTATTCTTCGTATTCATCCATCTCATTTGGTACATCTACCTCCTTATCGTACTCGTAAACAGGAATATCTTGAATGTGTCCAGCTTCAGTAGCAGGAACCACCATCCCACTATCCTCTAAAGACAAATGTTCATCACCATCAAGCTTCTTGATTTCATCCACGTGATTAGCTTTTAGTACGTTAACCGTAATCTGTTTCACCACATCACCTTCGTGAGCAACTTCTTGTCTTTCTATGTAACCTCTACGCTTACCCTTAGTCTTCAATAGGAACATCGTAGCTAACGTATCCCCTTTGGCTATCCTTTCCATCAGCTTATGCTCACCGAAGTCTAGCATTATCTCCTCAGGTTCTATTTCAGCTAGTTTCTTAGCGAACTCAGGATCAGATTTAATCCATACGTTATACGAAGCCCTAGAAACCCCTGCTGATTCACAAGAGATGGTGATATTC
>Ga0214919_10003633_pt1 | contig 23153 bp, 26 predicted proteins | sample LL1503_MetaG_FD_177994 | JGI IMG/M metagenome (GOLD analysis project Ga0214919, IMG submission 177994) | Freshwater microbial communities from Lake Lanier, Atlanta, Georgia, United States - LL-1503 | ecosystem: Environmental > Aquatic > Freshwater > Lake | place: USA: Georgia | collected... | reverse complement strand
CCAGACAAATATGGACCCCTAAATCCTGATGAAGACTATCTCCAGAGAATGAAGCTTATAAACGCAAAAAAGAAAGGTGACGCTTTAAAAGAGAGAGCGGACGCCCGAGAATCGAACCCAGACAAATATGGACCCCTAAATCCTGATGAAGACTATCTCCAGAGAATGAAGCTTATAAACGCAAAAAAGAAAGGGAAGGGTCGCAGTAAACGGCTTTCAACGAACCGACGCAGAAAGATAAACAGATGGACGAAAACGCGACGAACCAAGTAAAGGAGACATTAAAGACATGGATTACTCTGGACGATCAAGAGCGCCATCTACGAAACCAAATCAAGGCTCTTCATACGCAAAAAGCAGAACTATCTTCCAATATTTTGGGGTTTATGCGCGATAACGGAGTTGATAACTTTTCATTGGAAGGAAACGGTGTTGGAAACATTACGCGTAGTGTTCGCACAAGCCGTCCGCCTCTCCGCCGTTCCGATCTGCGCACGCGTCTTCTGATGACATTTGCCGACGAGCCCCAGAAGGTCGCAGAGTTTCTTCGCTCAATTGAGGGAATTCATGAAGGCGATGACAACATGTCTGCCGGTGGAACTCAGCGAGAGCTTCTTGTCCGTCGTCTTCCCCGTCAGAGGACTTCTATGAACATCGTCAGCTGAAATACTCAATTGCCGCTTTCGCAGCTAGTTGTTCGGCCTGTTTCTTCGTCGTAGAAGTTCCCTGTCCCAAAATCTTTCCGTCAGAATTCTTGATTGCCATCGTATATTTTCCGTTGTCGGAAGACAACATTGTGTATGTCGGTGTCAAATGAAACATCGCCTGATACATCTTTTGGAACTGCTCCTTGTAGTTCCGGTTATTCAACAAAAGTTTCGGAATGTCAATATACATCTCAATCAGCGAAACAATGAACCCGTACACGACTTGGAAATTCTGGTCTGTATCGGTCCACATCGCACCAATAAACGCCTCCAAAATGTCCCCGAGCTTCTTCAAGTTCGTGCGACCTCCACAAACATCCTCATTATGCCTTGACATGATGTAGAACTTGTCAAGGCCAATTTTTTGGCTCAGCGATCCAAGCATTTCATTGCAAACAATCTCCTTCTTCAAGTCCGTGAGAAATCCCTCATTTTCAGTCGGGAAGCGGATGGATAAATATGTCGAAACACTGGCGCCTAGAACAGAGTCTCCAAGATGTTCTAGCCGCTCATACGAATCGTCGAATAATTCAAGAGCGGATTCAGGGCGAGAAGCTAATTGGCTTGGCTCTCCTGTTGGCGTGGTGTATTCTTTGCGCTTTACATAAGATGAGTGGACCATCGCCGTTTGGAAAATTTCGGCACGGCGAACTTTAACCCCAGAACATCCATGTTTTGAAAGAATCGCTTGGATGTCCGATGAGGCAAGCAAGCGATTGTTTGTGTTGTATGGGTTGTAGAGTGTCATTTAGTGCTTCTTTACCCTTCTAGTTTTTTTATTCCGTTTTCTACCTCGAATAGTTCTATCTTTAAAACGGCGTTTTCCACCGTCCCAACTTCGTGTGTTTCCTTCTATTTTACGTTGTCTGTATAGTCTTGCTAGTTCATCTCTATTATCTATGAAATAATAACAGTTCTTACCTAACTTTTCTATAAGTATTTCATCTGCGACTTTAATTTTTGAATCGTAAAACTTTCGGAGTTCTTGACTCACTATTGTTTGAGCATCTGGTGTTATACTGACTAGGTTTGGAATCGTATCACGGTACGTAATGATTGTATTATCCAACATCGATGCATACAAAACTATAGGATAAAGAGTTTGAATATCGCTCCACGTTTTTCTCTCATCTCCCTTGTTCACATAGTAACATGCATACATTACTCCATGCCGAATAAGCTGGAAATATGGGTACATGCTAGGATCCGATAAATACTTATAAAAGTGTGGCTCATGATTTATAAGTTGTTCGTTAAGAGCAGCTCTTTGAATGTAAGTTAAACCAGTTTCTCGCTTTCCGAGTTTATCAATCGCGTTTGAGATTATTCCACTCACAATCATCTGTATTGACTTCGCATACAATTGTAAAATAGGAATAGTATTATTTGGTATTGTCTGTAGCCCTCCCAAAGTTGCGGTTGGTCTACTGCGAGAAACTTCGATTATTTGGGAAGGAACCCCAGTTCCAAGCGAACTAAAATACTCGCGGATTTTCATTTCGGTATTCGCAAAAAATTGTTGTTTGGTAAGACCCAATCCATTTGCTATGTCTGTAACCTCTTTGCATATTCTGATTATCTCCTTAGCTCGTCCATCAACCCATGTTTTCTTATCAGTTATTTTACTAACACGTTGTACATAGTTCCATAGTTTTTGTCCACCTCCGTAGCTTTTTGTTCCCAACAACTTATATAAAAATTCCTTTACGTAGTTTTCTCCAATTTCGAATCGTAGTGTAGCCGTATCATATTTGATAAAGTGTGTGTCTGATTTAACTTGGTTGCATATTCTATGCGACCATCTGTATTCTCTAGAAAGTTCGTCAACATACATTTGTGATCGGGGTTTCCCCTCATCATCTGCTTTATCTTTCAGGCTTTGAAAGACACTTGTAGAATATAACCCTGTAAAACACAAAGCCTGTAGAATAGGAAAAATATGTTCACATTCTGGTCCATTTTCGAAATCAAGTTCTTTTGCACCTATTGGAGTATAGCAAATCCAACACATAGTCTCAGCATTTACCTTATTTACAGTATTGTTGCACTGAGTTGTAGGTGTTGATTTTTCAACTGCTGAACGAATATTGGTATATGTTTTCTTTATTTCATTAAATTGTTCATCGCCAATAATAGTTTTTATAGCTTTTGAAAGTTCTCCCAATAATAACTTCTCTTTAGTTCGGTCGTTATTCAAGCGATTTATATTGTCCTGGTTCAAACGAAATTCAGGGGGCATTTGGTCTTCAGGTAGATAGGTTCTCATCTTCAATGGAAGAAATAATTCAGTATTATTTTTTTTTTCAAATACTTCCGATACTACAACGTATTGTATTATCGTAGCCTCGATAGTTGCAAAATGCTCTTCGTATGTTTCGATTCCGGGTGATGGAGTTTCTTGAGGGATAGACAACTCATGCCGTGGTCTACTGGATTGTATCCCCATTACTTCTATTTCATATTTTAACTAGTGCGGCTAAATGAGAACTCGGACGAAACCATACTCTTCTTGTTCTCTCCAACAATGAAGTCAAAGCACTCCTGTGCGTTCGGCTGAACCCTGCTATCAAAGTAGGTGTTCAGCATAGACTCCAAATCCTTCTTGGAAAGCGTCCATCCCTTATTCCATGTTCCGGGCCGATGAACCTTGATTGTATCTCCAGCCTCGTTCTTCAAGGTGTTGATGTTCTCCACACCGGGATATTGAAGCAGAACAGCAAGCGATTCCTCTGCGCTCTTCTTTTCCTTCCGCAACTCAAACGACCGAGCATTCGCTACCTGAAGTGCGTTGTCCACCGTAATATACTTAGCCATCTGATTCTTGAGATCTGATCGTAGGTCCGTCATTTTGTGTAATTCCCTCTCTCTCTGAAAGTTAAATCCGTTTTCAGTGTAAGGGGATGAACTTTGATTCGAAAGAAGTGGAAAGGCTTCGGTCCGTTTACAACAAGGAAAACCCTACAGAAACTCCGATTCTTGGAGGAGATATTAATTCGGTATGGAAGTCTCTGAGAACTCGTCTTCGTAAGAAATGCAAGTCAGGGCGCGCAGAATGCATTCTCACATCTTTGATGAAACGCCCAAAAGCGCCCAGTTCTTGGAAAAACAATCCGGAAGAGTGGCTCAGCAACGAGGATATTGAGAAACTCGAAAAAGAGCTTGAAAATGTGTTTGCAAGCTACGAGTTTTTGGGAACGTTTCCAATTGATTTTGGAACGAAGTCTGAAACTGGCCAGTGTTTGGTCAGCACTCTTTGTTCTATGGATATTCGGTCTCTTGCGAAACAAGGAAAAACCCAAATTGGAATTGTCTTCAATACCGATGTGAGCACGGGTCCAGGAGAGCATTGGGTCGCTGTGTTTTGCGACATTCGGCCGGATCTCGAATATCCTCGTATGACCTACTTTGATTCCTACGCCCATCGTCCGGAGAAGGAAATACAGAAACTCATGAAAGCGTGGAAAGTCCAATGGGACAAAACACGCGTTCACAACAAACCTATGCGATTGACGTACAACATCACTCGGCATCAATACAAGAACTCGGAGTGCGGAATGTACTGCTGGTACTTCCACTACTGCTGTTTGTCGGGAATACCAATGCTTGAAAAAATACCCGACGAGGTCGTGCGTGGAATTCGAGGACGAGCAACCAAAGTATAAATTCTTGAGTATTATTATAAAAATGCCTATGAGTCTTCCGCCTACTCCTAAGAACATGGCTATGGTAAGTTCTCTGTACAGTGGAAAGGTTGGACTGCCAAGTGCTGCGACGCGAGCCAAGATTATGGGAACTCGCAAGGCTGGTCGTCGTCACCGCCGCGGAACGAAGAAGACCCGTCGCGGACGTTCCACTCGCCGTCGTTAAATTTCTAGCGTTTGAGTATACACAATGGCGAATCGCTGGCTTGCCCATATGAAGAAGACGATGCGTAAGATGAAGCTGAACAAGACTTACAAGAAGGGAATGGGCTTAAAGCAGGTGATTGCTCAGGCGAAGTTGACGTACCGCAAGGGAAAGCGTGGCGGTGCCGAGGAGGAGGCAGAGGAAGAGGTTGAGGCGCCCGCTGCGCCTGCTGGGGAGGGCGGTCGTCGTCGTCGCACTCGCCGTAAGTCGCGTCGGTAAAAAAATCAGTTTGTCTAACATATAAAGACAAATGGGCGGCGGTTTACTTCAACTCGTCGCACACGGAGCTCAGGATGCTTATTTGACTGGTAATCCTCAGATTACCTTCTGGAAGGGAATGTTCAAGCGCCACACGAACTTTGCGATGGAGCCTTTTCGAATTAACTTGACCGGTATGCCTGCATGGGGAGCTAAGCAGAGCGCAACGCTCGGTCGCCACGCAGACTTACTCTATTCCACCTACCTAGAAATTATCGTTCCGGCAGTAACAAGGGATAACGTTCAGATCTACTGGAATAACGAACAGGGTCGATTGGGGTACAATCTGATTGATCACGTAGATCTTGAAATTGGAGGCCAGATTATCGACCGCCACTACAGTGAGTATCTCTATCTGTGGGATACCCTCACGCACGATTATACTGAGAGCGTGAAGCTACATCGTTTAGTTGGACTAGGGAGGACGGCCGGTTATCTTGCCTTATCCGATTCTCTATCTTGCAGTGTGAAGACAGGACGACCAGGTCATCCTTGGGTGATGGACGTTCCTCTGCCTTTCTTTTACACGAAGAACCCTGGAGCCGCGTTGCCCCTTATTGCCCTACAGTACCACGAGGTTAAGATCAATATTGTTTGGAACAAGTCCCAGTTCGTAGGAACTGTAAATGCTTCTGCGCCTACAAACTCTACTCTTATCAGCTCTCTAGTTGCCCCTCCTCCCCCATCTTCCGTATCTCTGTATGTTGACTACATCTACCTAGATGTCGACGAGCGTCGTCGTATGGCACAGGAGTCGCACGAGTACCTGATTGAGCAGGTGCAGTTCAACGAGGATAAGGGACTTGGTTCTGCGCAGGCTCGTATTGATTTGACGTTCAACCACCCTGTCAAGGAGCTCATTTGGGTAGTTCAGCCCGACCGCTTCACGAACTGCAAGATTGCGGATAAGGCCGTTGGAGACGGAGTTCCTCGCCCCAATACGTCTCGTCTGACGCCTTTCACTTACACTTATGCAAACCAGTTAGCAACTCCTACGTTCACTCAGGCAGTGTACCAGCAGAAAATTCAGATTAACGGTCAGGATCGAATGGACATTCGTTATGGCGACTATTTCAACAAGGTTCAGAACTACCAGCACCACACTGGGGGTATGGATCCTGACGGGTTCAGCACAGCTGCTGTTAGTAATGGAGGTGGAGGTACTGTGACTGCTCAGCCAACTCACCACCAGTCAATCTACAACTACTCGTTCGCGCTGAAGCCCGAAGAGAACCAGCCTTCTGGAACGTGCAACTTCTCGCGCATCGATACCGCAACCATCGTGCTGAATATGTCTGGCGATTATGTCGTGGATGAGTCCACTGATAACAGCTGGAACGTTCGCGTCTACGCGATCAACTACAACATCCTGCGTATCATGAGCGGAATGGCCGGACTTGCCTACTCCAACTAAACATAGAAACAAACAAAAAGGTCTTAAAAAGACCAAATATGAGCGTTTTTAAAAACATTCATATTTAATCTGAATTGAAAGTAATGGACGTCGACAAACTACTTGTTGTCGCCCACCCCGACGACGAACTCCTTTGGGGCGGAATGAATCTACTTCTTGAACCAGGATGGAAAGTCGTATGTGCTACAAACGCAGAACATCCTGTTCGCTATAAAGAGTTTTACAAGACCATGTCTTTTTGTAACGTGTTTGAGTACGATATGTATAACGCAGAAGATACGTATACGGACGATCGATCCGAATCAGAGGCTATGTTTCGAGGAACTGACTTTGAAAACGCATTGAACGAACTTGCGAAAAAACACTGGAAGCTTGTTTTAACTCACAATTCAAATGGGGATTATGGCCACGAACATCACAAGACAGTTCATCGGATGGTTATGGAAAGATTTCCTGACGCAAAGAATTTTGAAAAAGGGCCCATTCTTTCTGACTCGAAAATCCGATCAAAGCAGCAGGCTTCAATTTTTTACGCAGCCACGCAGGATATCGCCCGAAAGTTCTTAAATGATCTGCCTCTACGTCCTATTGAACACGACTTGATTTATCGGGAAACAGAATACGTCAATAGAAGCCGTAAAATTCCTCGCATCATTCATCAAATTTGGTTCGGCAAGCCATTAAATCCAGAAACTGTTCGTGCAAAACTTTTGGCCGGTGTGAAGAGAGTGGCAGAAGCGAACGGATACGTTTATAGACTTTGGGTAAATGAAGATTTGAACGAGAAAAACTTCCCCTTGACTTGGAGCAGTATTGAGATGTCCCAGCAGAAAGGCGCGGAAGCCGGAAAACCTCGTTACGCACAAATTGCGGATTTAGCGAGATACGAAATCGTCCATAAATTCGGAGGAGTTTATTTGGATTCCTTGTTTGAGATCGGGGCATCGTTTTGCGAATACATATTCGCTCAGAGCAGAAGGGCTGAGCTCGTTGTAGCAAACGAAGATCCTTGCGGCCTTGACTGCCAAGGACGTGTTGGAAAATATATGTCAAACGGTTTCTTTGCGGGAATACCTGGATGTATTTGCCTGAAACGTATTCTCCATCCCGCTACGCTTTCTGAAATAGATTTCGATAATGTTTGGATAAACCAATCTACTGGTCCTTACTTTTTCAGATTAGGAATTCAGAGTACAGATAAAGTCCATGTAATACCGACTGACAAAATATATCCATTTATGAACCAAAAATCCGAATATCGTCAGAGCGATAAGGGTAAATGTTTGACCGAAGATGGAACAGATATTATTCCGGATTGTTTAATCAATGAGTATCCTGATTCCCTAGCAGTATATCATTCTGGCTTCGGAGGATCTTGGAGTCCTTGAAACTCTTGCTTCATTTTCTCCAAATACAGAATTCCATCCATCATTTCTTCTTGGGCGTGCTGCACCCATTGTAAAAAACTCAAATCCTTTCTATCTAAATTCGTTCCATACTTTTGTTGACCGAACTCTGCCCTTTTTTGAAATGCAGATATGACCGACGTAACTACACTGTCATATTTATGTTCCATTTATTTCATACAAACGCACTATTCGTAAATTACCACTCCATCGAGATATCTTCAATCCTGCAAGTACCTGCATCAACACCCTTCAGCTTCGTGTTTACGGCCTCAAGATCCGCGTCAAACACAGAGAAATCCTCCGCCGATCCTTCTGGCAACTTCGTCTCATCAATGAGAATATCCACAAATCCAGTTCCACAGGGAGGCTTCTGGCCGAACATGATGTTCGCCGAGACGCCCTTCATCGTATCAAACTCTCCGCTCATTGCTGCATTAAACAGCACTTTTGAAGTCTCCTCGAACGATGACCGAGCAAGTACTCCCGAGTCGCTTTTACTCATTCCGAACCGATCGGCAGATAGGATGTAGCCCGGGAATGTCATCGTATCAATTAGCGTAATCATGTGGTGATAGTTCACGTACTCTGCCTTGAATACCTCCATGAACTCCTCATACATTGAGACGCGCGCAGTCTCAATTCCAAACACTTCCATGATCTCATGAACGTCGTTCGAGAACGATCGGAACGGATCCACGTTTGGAACAGTGGAAAGATCCATCAGGTTCGTTCCCTCAACGTCCAGAACATACTGCTTCAGAGGAACGTATCCTCCCACCGCCGAATCATACGAGAGCTCGGACTTGACTTCGCGAGGATATACTCGCCCAATTCCGTCTACGCCTGTAAGGATTGTATCTAGCAACTTTTCCTCAATGAAGCGCAGAGACAGAGAGTTCTTCACGATATCGTTCCCGAACGTTAGGCGAACAATAAGCTTCTGTGAGTTCATGTCGCTCGTGATACAATCAAACACCTTCAGAGCCTTGTTGTTCTGGATCTTCGCAGCTAGAGACGTAATCTCTATGTTTCGTGCAACAAGCTCGATCCGATCCAACTCCAGTCGCATAATCCACTTGGAAACGTTCTTGTCCTCGCCGGACGTAATGCAGAAGCGAGCATAAGACCGAAGAACCTCTGCATCCTCCTGAACCGATGTGTTCGTGGAAGTAGCTTTCGGGTCGTAGTAAATGCGGACCGACTTCGTAACATCTCGCAGTGTAGTCTTTTGAATTTCCTTCATTGCCACCGTCGTGAGCTCTCGCGACCCAGCAACCTCTGGAGTAAGGTATACCACATTTGAAGGGTTCTTTGGGTTGTGGGATACGCTCAGAAGCTCAATGATGCGAGGGACACCCTGAGTTGCGTTCGCCTTGACAGTTCCTGCCGAGTGGAAAGTGTTTAGCGTGAGCTGAGTTGTTGGCTCGCCAATTGACTGTGCGGCAAGAGTTCCAACCATCTCGCCCGGATCTACGCGTGCTCGGATGTACTTGAACCGGATTTCTCGAAGAAGCTCGTCGAACATTTCCTTTGAAAGGCGCAGCTTTAGGATTGACTTCTTGGGCGCAAAGTAATAGCGAAGCAGGATATGGAATACCTTGTTGTGCTTCAACCACTCCTCCTCGCAAATTTTTGTTAGTTCAGAAACCACATACTCTGGCGTCAACTCCGTCTTCAGAGCATACGGGTTCGCATACTTCTCTGAAAGACGACGCAGATTAACGGGTGCCATAATCTTGGAAGACTTTGAGTATCGCAGGACGTTTTTTACAAGGAAGTCGCGATCTGCAATAATTGTTTCAAGCATATCGTCCCCCACGATCTCGCCTTTCACGACACCCTCAAAATCGTTCTTGGATGCCGCGAAGTCTGCGAATATCTGTTCCAATGTCATTACCCCCAAATTACACTCCTGTGCCTCAATGGATACACTATCAATTCCGTCGCCGCCATAATGAAATTGGACGATCGAGCCATTTGCGTCGCGAACTGTCCCATCATACTCAACATGCAAATCTTCCATCGTTTTTACTAACTTACGCTGGATGTAGCCTGAATCTGATGTCTTTACTGCAGTATCAATCAGACCTTCACGTCCGGCCATAGCGTGGAAGAAGAACTCGGCGGGTTTGAGGCCTGTAATGAAACTGCTCTCCACAAAGCCGCGCGACTCTGCCCCATGATCGTATCTTGTAAAGTGTGGCAGTGTTCGGTCTTGCAGAGTATACTGAACTCGCCGACCTGCGATCAGCTGCTGGCCCAATAAACCCATCATTTGTGCGATGTTGATGTCTGAACCCTTAGATCCCGAAACCACCATCTCGTTCATGCGGTTCTTGGTGGGAAGGCTTTCCATAATCTTCTTAACGAGCTCAGATGACGAATCTTTTAGGGCATTGACGATTTGGTTCTCCAGCTCCTCGCCATCCAAACGCCCAGAACTGTTGAGGAACGTCCCAGAATGAACGCTTGAAAGAATATCGGCAACCATCTTTCGACCCTTCTCCAATGAAAGCTGGATGGCCTCTTCAACTTCCGAACTGCGCACGAGGTCAGATGCTCCTACTGAGAACCCCGAGAACAAGTTATATTTTGTTACAATATTTTGGACCTCATTGATGAACTGGCCGCATCGATCTGACCCGAAATCGTTGTAAATGACGTGAAGAATGCCGTCAATCAGATTGTCCGGAGAACCGCCAAACGCGCTCTTCTTCAGAACGCCGTCTGTGAGTTGTCCGTCCTTGATCTTGATGCTTCCATTGAAATCCAGCAAAGGGAACGTGCTTGAAATGAGCTCACGACCAGTCATCGGCTTATTCTTGCGTGAAAACCCAGATAGAGACTTTTTTGTTCGCGACAGGATATTCATGGCAATATGCTCCGGAACAACGACATCCTTCTGCGAGATACGGAACGAGCCGGTGAGAGTATCCTGAAAGATTTGAATGATCGGAGAGTTGGTGCGTGGCGAAACAATTTGACGAAGGACAGAAGCGAGATACTTCAGCTCAGTGGCTGCCGCAATGCTCTGTGGCACGTGCATATTCATCTCATCTCCATCAAAGTCCGCATTGTAAGGACGCGTGGCAGATACGTTCAGGCGGAAGGTTGAGTAAGGCAGGATCTTTACGCGGTGACATTCCATAGAAGCCTTGTGGAGCGACGGCTGACGATTGAAGAGAACCACGTCCTCATCCATCAAATGGCGATGAACTACATCGCCCTCCTTCAAGTCAAGCGTATCAACCTTCAGGAAACGCAAGCTCAGCGTCTTATCCTCCTTCCGAACATACACGGACTTTGCTCCAGGATGTTTTGCAGGACCGTTGCGGATGTAGGACATGAGGCGATCGCGATTATATACCGTAACAATCTCAGGGAAGGTCAAGTTCATCGCAATTTCCTCAGGAACACCAAGCTGGTCCACGTCAATGTTCGCATCGGGAGTAATGACGGAACGAGCGGAGAAGTCTACACGCTTACCCATCAAATTTCCGCGAACACGACCAGCCTTTGCGCCCATACGCGACTTGAGTGTTTTCAGGGGACGTCCTGAACGCTGGGCTGCTGGCGGAAGCCCCTTGATGTCGTTGTCTACGTATGTCGCCACGTGATATTGGACCATAGCAGTATACTTCTCAATGACCTCCGCAGATTCGCTTCGGTCGATCTTTTCGCGAAGACGCTGGTTATCACGAACGATGTCAATGAGCTTGTGCGTCAAGTCATCCTCCATCCGCTGATTATCGTCCATAACTACAGAAGGGCGAACTGTCAGTGGCGGAACTGCGAGAACCGTACAAATCATCCAATCGGGACGACTGAACTTAGGATGAAATCCCATAGCCGTCACGTGGCTGTCGCGAATACGCTGGAAGCATCGCAGGACCATCTCGGGTTCCAGAAGGATTGATTCTGCGTCAGCATCGAATGTATCCGCAGACAGGCTGGCTACCGTATTCTCTATCTTCTCAATCTTCTTGAATACTGTGCTGTCGCAGTGTACGCACCGGTAATCCTTTGCTTTGAGAACCCTCTGCTTGAACTGCGTGGTTGCCTCCCGAACTGCCGAGAACCGGTCCATTCCCTTAAGGGTCTTTGGAATCTCGTCCAGTTTGTCGTCCGTCATATATGGGTTCGAGCAGTTGAGACATACGACATTCAGAATGTTGCGGATAGTGTCAATGAACTGGTAAAGGTACACTGGACGAGCAAGGCGAATGTGTCCGAAATGGCCGGGACACAGCATGTTGGTCTGCTTGCATGTCGCACATACCTTCCCATTCTCAATCACTCCGAAACGAGAATCAAACACTCCACCGAGAACGGGGGCTCCGGCCTGATACGTCTTGTCGGTCGTGACTTCCACGACGCTACGAGATGTGATTTCATCTGGATTGGCAATTCCGAACTGGACTCCGATAATAGTGTCCCCCATTCTTTCTATTACTTACTGCTCGGTCTATATTCTTTCGTTTTCAAGCAGCGCCCGTGAGTTTTACCGTTAAATTCCAAAAATCATCATCGCTCAATATCTCGTTCATAAATTCGGGAGAATATTCGTCTTCCATGCTTTCAATCCACATAAGGAACTCCTTTCCCTCCCGCTTCTTGAACTTAACCTTTTCCTTCACCTTCATTCTATCCAAATCATGGAATACTCGGAAAAGAAAGACTTGCGTAGTGTAAGGATCTTCACTATCGTCTTTGAATTGACGGACCTTCGAATACCACTCTTCCATTGTAATTTCACGTAGAAGAGTAATATGCCCAGAAAAACACTCCGCCTGAAAACAGTTCGGAAATCCCATAAATCTGAAAAGAAATGGGATGCCGTATTTGACAAGAACGGGCGCGAAAAGGTTGTCTCGTTCGGAGCGGCAGGGATGTCAGATTACACAAAGCATAAAGACAAAACTCGTAGGGCACGGTATTTACAACGCCATAAGGGTATGGGAGAAAACTGGAATCAACCGGATACTCCGGGTGCTTTATCGAGGTGGATTTTGTGGGGCCCTTCTACTTCTTTTCGTCAGAGCGTGAAGGCATACAAGAAACGATTTCATTTATAGTTTCTGAATAATAAGTTGAGATTTCACATATGTTGGCGTCCCTAAAACCCGTATTCTATCAGAGTATTCATTTATAAACTTATTTACTCCAGCCATTGTTTGCGGCCAAATAATATTGTAATCATCAAAGACGATGTATCCACCAGATTTTACTTTTTGAAAAGACATTACTCCGTCCCTATAGACGTATTCTGTTTCATGGTTTCCATCTACAAAAATGATATCAAAAAAATTATCTTCAAATGTAGGAACTATATCATCAGACAAGCCTCTCCTAATAACAAATTTTTGGAAGTTTCCGCTGTTTTGAATATTGATGTTAAAGTTTTTCCAACCTTCTTCTTGAACTCCTTTATATTCTGGGTACTCCGGATAGTCAAACCAAGGATCTACGCAATATATTTTTGAATCTGGATGAGAACAATACGAATTTGAAATTATGATAGCATTCCCTCCGTCTGCGCACCCAATTTCTAAATACTTAATTGGTCCGTTTGGAATAGGTATAAAGTTACTCCAATTTACAGATGGATCCAAATTGTAAAACCTTCCTACTAAATTCGCAGGGGGAGGAGCTAGTCCTGGAATATGTGTTGGTAATTTTCGTCTATTACGAAAAGAAAGTACGTAAGACATTTAAATAATATAAACATATTAGAACCGGTGGAATGTCCGAGAGGTTAAGGAGGCAGTCTTAAGAACTGCTGCTGAGAAGCGCGCGGGTTCGATCCCCGCTTCCACCAATGATTTAAATACTTTAATAAGGTTTAAAGAAATGACGATTCATACAATCGGAGATAGTCATTCTGAGAAAGGTTGGAATGGAGTATCTACTCACTGGTTAGGACCAATTTTATGTTACAGTTTTGGTAAAGACCCTATAAATAGATGCGATATTCGAAATTTTAATATTACAGATGGAGATACGATTGTTTTTTGTTTAGGAGAAATAGATTGTAGATGCCACATACATAAGCATGTAACAGATACTGTAACATACCAAGATATTATAGATAATATCGTTGATAATTATTTTGAAGCAATTAAATTGAATATAATAAGATCACAACTTAAACTTAAAAATGTATGTGTTTATAATGTCGTTCCTCCAGTTCAAAAAGACAATACACCGGAAAATTTAGAGTATCCGTATTTAGGGACAGATGAACAGCGAAAGCAATATGTCATATATTTCAACAAAAAACTAAAAGAGAAGTGTATTGAATACAACTACATATTTTTCGATGTTTATGAAAAATATGTAGATGAAAATGGGTTTTTAAGAAAAGATTTGAGCGACGGAAGTGTCCACATCTTTAATGGTATGCACATTAATAGTTTCATAAATGAAAACCTTTAAATACCGGTTTGGAATTCCCGAGATGTTAAAGAGGAAACATTATTCTTCATATTCCAATTGAACAACTGAATATAAGCAAAGGCAATCGTTCCGATCACGATAGGGTACCAACTCTCCATTCTGATTTGAATGCTTTATTGTTTTATTCAGGTTGTTCCGCACTTTCGACTTCTGGAACTGCAACTTCTGCAGAAGTCTCTGACTCAGGAGCGGAAAGGACTGGCTCAACAATCGGCTCAGGAACCGAAACGACTGGCTCAACAACTGGCTCAGGAACCGCAACGACTGGCTCAACAACAGGCTCAGGAACCGCAACGACTGGCTCAACAACAGGCTCAGGAACCACAATAACTGGCTCGGTAACAGGTTCGGGAGAGGCAACGGCTGGCTCCTCTATAAAGGTAGGAATTTCTATTTCAGGTATATAAATAACTTCGGAAGAAACTTCCTTTGAACTGAAACGCTTTGACCAAACGAACGACATTTTACATAAAACCGATAGTTTAATTCCAAGTAAATAAATAGCAAGAATGGATAATCCTAAAACTCGTCGTGAGAAAAGGAAAGACCAGCGTGAAAAGGGTGGCGGCAAAGACGGCAAGTATTCTGCAAAGCACGTTCGTAATGTAGAAGCAATCAAATCAAAGAAGTGATTTCCGCGTTACACGGAAGGTTCGATTATGATCCCTGACTTTCGTGGCACCTCCAGAAGCCGTTCTACGACAAGTTTTTCCCCTGTATGTCTTCTTATCACATCCGCTCTTGTAATACATTGTCCTCATAACAAGCCCTCGGTAAGAAGGAATGCTTGCTCGGTGTCTAGAAGCTATACGCTTAATCTCTCCATACATCCATTTCATATACGCTCCGCGACTACTTAGGTCAGGCGAAACAAAAGAATTCTTTGTAGGGTAGACTTCCGACAATTCTTTTAAAAATTTGCGCTGAGTATCTATGTAGGTTTCTGAAGGTTCGTCTGGGTAATTCAAGGCAACTGAAAATAAAAAATCACGTCCCAAAACGCCTTTCAACTTCATGTTTCGGTACTTCTTTTCAACTTCCTCAAACGAAGGGTCTGGTCCAGGATCAACCACATTCGGGTCATCGTGGCACTGCGTCCTCAACTTGTTATTGACCTTGTTGTGTAATTCATAAAGCCACTTCCCAGCATCTCCATGTAAAGGAACCGCACTTACGAACTCTGTCGTGCTTTTACGACAGAACTTACACGGCAAAACATCTTTCATTATTTCCAACATTGGTTTCGGGTTCTTCGCATGAAACGATATCCAGTGAAATAGCTGCCATGCACTAGGACCCCAGTATCTTGTGTCGATACCCATTACATTCTCTAAGGAAAACTTAAATTCCGTGCCCCTGTTAGGAATTCATCCAAGATTCTAAAAAACAATCTAGCAATTCACATAAAACAAATGGACAGCCGTCGTCTTCTCCTCACTTTTGCTATTGCAATCGTCATTGGTGGCGCACTCAAAGATTTCTTCACTGCCGTCACGAACGGCCTTGTAACGCCTATCGTTGCCTCCCTATTCCCTGCCCTCCAGTCTAGCGTCGGAGGTGTTGTCGTTCAGGTCGGAAGCGTGAAACTGCAGGTTGGTGAGGTTATCGGCGCCACTGCCACCCTTCTTATCTCCCTGCTAGTGGTGTCCATCACACTGCCTTACATCAAGGCGTATGCCCCGATCAAGGGAGCTGCCCGCCCCACTATGTAAAAAACTTATATTCATTTGAATAAAGATGGGCTTCTTTGATTTTCTACAAATTCCCCAGCGTTATGCGTCCTCAACACCTGCGGTTGCTACCACTCCCGGTGCGAGCGATGCGTTAGGAACTGCCCCAGAGTCACCCGGAATGAACTCCGTCGGAGGTCGTCGTCGTCGCGGCCGTAAGACAGGTCGGAAGTCTCGTCGTAGCAAGAAGACTGGTCGTAAGTCCCGTCGTTAAGTATTCAACTTGAAGTTCGTCCATCCACCTCGTGGGAACTTCCCGAACTGAACCTCAACCTTCTTCTCCATATCCGCCGGCAGCAAACTGCGCTGGTCGTTCACGTCCTTCCATGTCTTGAACGCCTTTCTCAACGTCTGCTTATCTACATGAATGACATCATCCCCCTCCTGAATGACAGATATCGTCTCCGAAATGAACTTGGCAATCGCATCGTTCTCGTTTCGGTACTCGCTCGTATATTCCAGAACCGCCTGTGGCGCTTCCAGCTTTCGGATGTTTGTTGCCTCCTTCAGTGTGTGAACCAAGTAATTTAGAAAACATGTTGCCCATTCGGTTGTATTTACTGAGAACTGGATACTTTCATCCAGCGGAAACTCATTCGCCTCTTTCGGGTGCTGGACAAACTTTGAAATGAAATTGATAACGACAAGACGACGCCATGTGCCGTTATCGGTCGTATTGATCTTGGGCTTGTCATTGCAGGCCAAATGAAACTTCGCAAGAACTTCAAACTCTCCGCCCGACTTGAATAGGTCACGAGCAAACATCTTTTCACCCGACGACATGAGCTTCATTTGTCCGGTGTTCAGAGCAACTGCCTCATCGGGTTCCTGCATAGTCACGAACCGCCTACCCTTCAGTCTGGCTACTTCCGGAGCAGCTGCACCGGAACCTGGTCTTTTCTGCGTAAACAGAGTGATTGGGACGGTACACGCATAATCTCCAAGAGCCTTTGTCATCAAGTTCATAATCATCGACTTGCCGTTCGAACCAGATCCAGTGAGAATATGAAACTTCTGAGCCGTGTTTCCTCCAAACAGATTGGTGGAAAGATGCTTAATAAAGTATTCACGGACTTCAGGATTGGGAAGAACTCGCTTGATGAATGTATCAACAGCCGGCCACGCAGGATACTCATTGTATGGCTTATCTTTGTCGTAATCAAGACCAGTAGTAAAGGACATGTAATCCTCTGGCTTTCCGGGTCGGAAGACAAACGTATCCAGCTCCATGACACCATTGTTGAATGCGATAAGGTCTTTGTTTGCATCGATCTTCTTGTTGAACTGGTCGTCATAGAAGAGCTCTCGGCACTCACGCATCAAAGATGACTTGAATCCAGTAGTCTTAAGCTTCGTATAGATTCTGTTAAATGCTTCACGCTTTTGCTCAAGCAAACAATAATCGCAGTTCTTACAATCTCCACCCTTATCTCCCGCACTACATGTGGTAAGTCCTCGCTGCTTCATATCATTCTGAATATCCGTCATTCGATCAAAGAATACACCTGCTATCTGCTTGGAGAACTTCAACATGAGGTCTACGCCCTGATCGGTCTCTTGCCAAACGTGTCCCATCCAGCGATACCATACGGTATTTCGAAAATCAGAGCATTTGTAATGATCCCGCAGCTTTGCGTGAATAACGGATGCTACATCAAACTCTGTTCCAGAACATGCCATCTCAATCAGCCTATCCACGTTTGTTCGCTCGGCCTCATCATATCCTTCACGATCATCTTCGCGAGACCAATACCGAAGAGTAGGTTCACCAAGTCGGTCTCCGTCATTGCGATAAGGAAGGGAGTTCCACTTTTGGATGCAGTCTGACTCGTTATACTTTTCCGACTGAGCGCTGAAATCTAGAAATACATCTAGCAAATCAGGATGAATATTGTTGAGACAAATTCCGACCTGAACCCACTTATCATAATCTGTGAACCTCTCTTCCTTTAGGTTCATCGCATGGGCTTTCAGATACTCCTTTTTCTCTGGAGTGAGTGGCTGTAGCATCCGACCTGCGGGAGATGACGCACGAGAACTAGGTTTCTCCGATCGCTCTAGCGGACGGCCTACCCTTTTCTTTCTCTCACCTGCAACCCGTCCATCCATCTGAATCTTGTTTCGAATACCCTCATATGTCAATTTGGCAGCATCCGTCATCGGAGTCTCGTCTTTTGGGTCACGATGAAGAGACAGAGTCTTCAACAAATCTACGCTAACTTTTGTGATATCATTTCTGACAGTAATTTCGTCGTTGGCCCAGTCTAGGATATAGGATGTGAGATAAGGCAGGGAGTTCGCGTCTCTCTTGCGAGATCCATACATCGTCCAAGGCTGCGAGCGATTCAGAACTGCCTCGTCATAAACCTTGTCCCACGTATCGTTCAGCGGAAGACCCTGAAAGAACTCGTCCATGCGAGGAAGAAGCGCCCGACGAATGCTTTGTTCAATATATTTGTGCGTACACACATTCGGAACTACGATATGGATTCCCGACTTGATTCGCTGTTTCTTCTGATCATGCGTAGGCTTGCGTTTCTCCATAATGTACATCTCAACTTTCTCTGGGAGCTGCAGGTGTGCCTTGAGCTCGGACACATATGCTTTGCAGAATGAAATCACCTGATCCTGTGTATGTAGATGCTTTGTTACGTTGGTGGACTCGTTGTAGATGAAATCAAAGTCGATGCGTAGAGGACCGATATCTGAAGACCTCTCGGTAAGGTAAATCTTTTCACCTCCATCCGTAAGAGTTTCCACATAGAGCTCGTAAAATTTCTGGCGATCATCTTCGGTAATGAAATACTTACCTACTCCACCAGAATCTGACCCATTTAAACTCGTGTGGGTCCAGTTCTGTCCGCTCGCCTGCCGAGTCGGGTGAGAAAGAAACTCGCGTAGAGTCGTATTATCAGCCATTCGTATATGTGCCCAAGACTACTTTTTTGCGGGCGGTCCGTTTTCAACGCACTTATCTGAAAACGAAAATTGTGCTTTCATACAAATATTTGGTAATAATACAATGAAGTTCTGTCCTACTTGCCGAAACATGCTATATGGTATTGACGAGGAGACGGTCGGCGATTCAAAGACCGCAGTTCTTTCGTGTCGGAAGTGTTCATACAAGGAGCCAATCACTGCCGACAATCCTGTTGTTTACGAGAACATTCTTCGGCAAGAAAACCCTACTCGTCTTGCCATGAATCCGTATTTGAAGTATGATCCGACACTCGAGCATTTGACCACAGTTGTGTGCCCAAATGATGAATGCCCTACCAAGACTGAAAATGCTTCTCCCGATGTTGTCCCAGTTGAAATTGATAGCAAGAAACTCGTGTGGATGTATCAGTGCGTCAACTGTAATCAGACATGGACTCAGAAAAGTTCTCGGTCTTCCTAACAAATGGCCTCTATGTCTCGCAAGTTCTGTAGTTGTGTGAAAAAAGTAAGTAAAACCATAAAAGCTCGACCGGGATCGACAAAAGAACAAGCAGCAATTGCGATTTGCACCAAAACGCTTCTTTTTCCACGAGGCCGGACTTTGAAAAGGTTCAAATGCAAAGTCAAAAATCGATTAGTTACTCAGAAACGAAAATAGATGTTGCTAACAATCGGTTGTAAACAGATGTTATTTTGTCTATATCATCCGTGTAGTGACGACACCATCCCATGGTTTTGCGCATCAATTTACTTCTAGAATACCGAACTATCATTTTATTTATTAAAAATGGAATTCCTAAACTAGTCATATGTTTATTAATATAAATGCGATCACTATATTTTATTATACCTATGGGATTACATTTGTGAGCTCCAGTTTCATAATTCATATCTATGATTTTTTCTCGAAGAAAGCATAGACTTTTAGACTCATAATTATTCTCTGTATATCTTCTTATAGCATCTAGGTCAATATCGGATAAATCAGGAGTTTTGCTTTCTCCTAACATCTGACGACCCTCAACTTTCAAGATACTAACCCCGTTTTCTCTTTCATGTTTCAATTCTTCTTCTGTAATGCAAAGCCATTCATCCATATCTGCCATTATAATCCATCCACTTTCTACAGATTTCCAGCAATTATTTTTTATTTCTCTGAATTTATACTCATCTTGGATATTGTTACTGTTCCAAGATATTACATTACACTCCAAAGACCTTGCTAATTCAACTGAATTATCTGTGGATTCGTTGTCATATATAGTAAATATGGCAGACGGAAGTATTTTTTTGTAATGAGCGATAGTATTTGGAAGAAGAACGCTTTCATTGAAACAGAGTAAAAATATGTTTATCTTCATTCTTTATTTGATATATTTACAAATTTATTGCGATTTTAACTATGCAATATGTTAACTAGATTAAAGTTTACAAACAGATACCCAATTCAAATAAATGCGCATATATTCTAACAAGCAACTAACTCCGGTTTTGTGCGATGCATTGTCGAGAATGGTTGAGTTTCCTAGAATGGGATTTACTAAAGATCATATGGTATACAAAGTAGATGTAAATACGGATTGTATTTCATTTTTTAAGACAAATATGTATACAAAAGCACCTATTGGCTTTAGTCCTGAATTTGTATCAGACTATAATGATTATAGACAAGTTACAGTATCTAAATCAGACCTGAAAACATACGACCTCTGCGGATTTGGTCAGATCTATAAAAACGCAATTCAGTTACCTACAGGATTAAGTCTCGGAGATTTGGTATATGTGGATACCAAAAAGTTATCGTAGTTATGTCGTCAACGCCTTCCAACTTACTGGAAACTTCTCTTCCATAAACTTTCCGATCATCCTAGCATACCACTGAATTTCACGCTGAGCATCCGGACTGGTTCTCAACTTGTAAAGACGGGCATATGCCGCCAAAGAAGCAGTCTCAATGAACTCGGTATACATACTTTGGGGAAGCACGCATCGAGCTATTTCAGGGGCAACGTTCATTTTTAGCAGAGCTTCATAAGCATCCGTTGACTGTCGCACCGATTCGTAAAAGATCGCATGTGCTTCATTTGCGGACTCAACTTCATTCTCACGACTTCCCTGCTTTGCCTTCGGATCTCGCTCTCGGAACTGATCAATGTCAGGAATCCAACACTCCGGAGAATCGCTGACATACCGCCTAGAAACTTCATTTCGAGAAAATCCAATCGTGTGGCGATACCACTCTCTCGCGACGAAGATAGGCATTTTGATCCTAAACTGAATTTGGGGGTGAAAAAACGGCGACGTGTGATGATGTTTGGCCAAATAGGAAATCAGCTTCCCATCCTGCTGCGAAAACTCGGACGATTCCTTTGCGAACGAAACACGAGCGGCGTTCACAACCATAAGGTCATTTCCCATACACTCCAAGAGTTCTACGGAGCTCATTACTATATATAAAACGGAACCGTTTAAAACAAAGACTACAAAATACAATAAGATGGAGCAACTTCGGTTTGATTCAAAGGTTTTGCATTCTGAAGTTCAGCCGGTCGATCGTGAAAAGGTAAATCCAGATAATCGCACGACGCTTCCATACTACTCCAAGTATGAATACACAACGTTAATGGGTATTCGCGCTCAGCAGATCGCAGATGGTGCAAAGATTTTGGTATCTCTTGACGGCGTCCAAACATCACATCCCCAGTTCGTATGGAAAGCTGCAGATATGGAAATTCGCAATCGCGTTCTTCCGTTCATCGTTCATCGTCGTCTTCCTAGCGGAGTTTCAGAGTACTGGAGCGCAACCGAGTTAAGCGTTATCTGGTAACTATATATAAATGCGAGTTTGTATCGGTATAATTTGTATTGGTAAAACATACTTACGTGATTTTGAAGCGACATTCAAGCCTTCCGTAGTAAAATACGCAGAAAAGAATGGATATGATTTAAAAATATTCACAGACTTTTTAGATTTTAACCATAAACACCCCGACTCTATTTCTTTTCAGAAATGTCTTATTCCTCAAGCTCTTTCTGAATACGATGTCGTTGTTATAATGGACGCCGATATTTGGATCTCTGATTCTGCTCCTAGAATTCCTGACTGTGAAAAAATGGGCATTGTAAACGAAGCAGCCCAGCTCCCATCGGATGTTCGTGGTCTAGAAAACTTTCTATCTTCTCCTGCCGAATACTATTCGCTTGCTGGATTTTCTTTGGAAACAGATAAGATCTTGAATACTGGATTCATCGTGTGTAGACCCACACATCATGCGAAGTTTTTAGCAGATGTATATGCGAAATACATTGATGCGTCGGCAAATCATCCACGCAAATTTAATTACGAACAAGCCTGTATCGGGTATGAACTTCAATTACAGTCTCAGTTTGAGCTTCTTCCCAATCAATGGAATTCTATTTATGTCTTTTATACATATCTCAATATGCGTATTAGTGGAGTCTACTGCGTACACTTTGCAGGACTTCCAGCGTCTATTCGTGCGACTGAACTTAGAAGATACTTAACCACTCAAAGACATCAGGGTGGCATCCGATGGGGGGTAGGTCAGGAGCGGCTCTGAATGAGGAATTGGACCCTGAAGCATGGAAGGGGCATCAAACCCGAGCGTCTTGTTCGCCGATTGTAGATCTACACTCAATGCGGGATTGAACCGAGCATCATCTTGAACCGAATCCACATATTTTTGGCGTTCGGGAGTTTTTGTGTACGTTGACCATTCCCGCAAAAGGTAAAGGGAAACTCCGAATAACACGATAGCTGTCAGAGGCATGTCGCATACGAACAAGTATACGAACAGCATTCCTGCAAGAAGAAGAATTACAGGTTGCGAAACGAACTCCAAAACGGGGTATCGGACTGGTTCCCATAGAAGCGTTGTTGATAAAAGCCCGAGTGCGGCCGCAAATCGGTGATCGTTGTTCATCCTTATTATATCTTTCAACAGAAAACGAAATCTACACGAAAAGAGAAGTAATAATACAAGAAGATGATTATTCCGATCCGATGCGTCACCTGCAACACGGTTATTGCCGGAAAGTGGACGAAGTACTTGAAGCTCACGAAGGACTATCGCAAGAAGATGGGACAGCCCGACGAGATGGTATATCTGACTGCGACGACAGACAAGACGGCAGAGGGTAAGGCGCTAGACGAGTTAAAGGTAACGAAGATTTGTTGTCGTCGTCATTTCCTCGCACACGTGGATATGCTGTAATATAATCCACTACAGATACAAATGTCCTATACGGAATATTTGAGTCGTAAAAAGGCGGCAGCAGCTGTGATTTTGGATACTCGCCCAAAGATGGATGC
>Ga0214919_10003632_pt1 | contig 23154 bp, 6 predicted proteins | sample LL1503_MetaG_FD_177994 | JGI IMG/M metagenome (GOLD analysis project Ga0214919, IMG submission 177994) | Freshwater microbial communities from Lake Lanier, Atlanta, Georgia, United States - LL-1503 | ecosystem: Environmental > Aquatic > Freshwater > Lake | place: USA: Georgia | collected 2015-03-15 | reverse complement strand
GCTGTTGAGCCTGCTGAAATGTTGCTTGCTGAAACATTACCGGTATAGGTATCTAATCCGCTAGTGCCAACAGCATTGCCGCCAAATGTTAATTGTCCACCAGAAGTTCCAATCGGCACACCGCCGATATAGAGAGTGTTAGCACTTAGCCATAGATCTTTCCACCATGTTGTAGAATTACCAATGCTATAGACATTACTTGCGCTTGGTATAATATTACCTGCATTTTCTAACACATAGGTTTGTAGTTGTTCAACATTGGCTTTTACAGTTGTCTGTGTTCCTGTAATATTGCTGACTATTGGTATTAGGGCATTACCCTGTACCGCAGCTACAGTTCCAAGTTGGCTAATCTTAATCGTCATTATTATTCCTCTGTATAAATTGCTACATTACCTTCAGTGTTTATCGTATTTATCGCATCTTCTGTTACTAATTCGTTTGGTATACCAGGGATAATACCGTTAACGATCGGATATGCTTTTAAGAACAAGGCCGCTGCAGTAGTAGATCCAGTGAGTCCTGAACCATCAAGAGCAGTTCCGCTACCTGCATTATAGAATACATTTGCGTTGTATAACAAGTTTCCAACTGTGGTATTACCTAACTGTGTATTTGGTATGATCTGTCCTGTACCACCATCTACTACGCTTTCTCCTGCTGAATGTGCAAAGTAAGCACCTGTACCCTGTGTGCCACGACGTAGTTGACCTAACACATGGCGTCCTGGTAGGACTGTGACATTAGCGTAGCTGAATGTTGCTGAGTTAACATTGCCTGTGGTTAAGAAATCTACACCATCATAGGTTATAGCTGTGCCTACCGCATAAGAAGTATTAGCTGTCCACGCTACTGGATCGTATATAGTTTTAGTATAGAATGTAATACGTTCGCCGTTGATGAATATCACACCTGGACGAGCATAGGTCACACTTGGTGCTGTTAGCACAGCCGCATTAGCTACATAGATATTAGCATCTGTCTGATATAATGTCTGTGTTAATATCGTGATATTTGCTGAAGATATGCGTAAGTAACTGGCTTCATCAACCATGTTATCAAATATACGATAGGCTGCTACATTAGCATTGCCATCGATCTTAGTATAGATACGCATATCCAAAGTATCATATGTTCTGCCGGGAACTAGTTCTTCTGGTGCATGGCTGTTAATTGGATCAACGAATTGTCCACCGTAGGTAACAATATCCTCTGGTGCTGTGCCCAGTGATATCTGGCTGAATAAGCTATACATAGCTACATCTACAGCACGTGTAGATAATAATGCTAAGCCATCACTACTGTATTGCACAGCGTCATAAGATGCTACATCATATCTGCGACCATATAGTGGACTCAGACTAAAGTCTGCTCCCTGCACTGGCAATGCAGGATAGTCAATACCAGGGATCAATTGATCCAAGCTATCATATCTCGCAGTGATAGTATCATCTGTTGACAGCGTAATAACATTTGATAAGGTGACCTGTGTAACTTTAATTGGTATACCACCATAGGTGATAGGAACCAAATTAGCAGTGGTGGTTGCAAAATTACTAATAACAATATTATCAGCAATAGGACTCTTGCTTTCAATAACTGATTCAAAAGGTATACCTGGTGCATCAACATATTCACCAATCTGTGGTGTTGTCTTGTCACTCACTCCTTTGATCACTGTGCTGGCGTTAGCAAGGTTGCCTGTTATAGTACCTCTGCTGTTAATCATTATAGTTACGTTAGCTACTACGTTTGCTACATAGCAAGATTTAACATTACCAGTTATGTCATTACCTGTAATATACATTCCAGGGATTAGCGTAGGTGCGTTGAATACGTAGATAGTATTAGTATTAGTAGCAGAATTTGCCAATGTTAATGGAACTGATATTACGTCAATAGCTGGCATCATATCAGTGGGCTCATAATAACCAATAATACGGTCATTAGCATTATTAAAGAGATTAGCTGTGTATTCAGTATAATCTGTTGGAATAAAACTACTACCTGTAGTTATATCAGCATTAACAGTATAGGCCTTACGTATCATCACATTACCGTTAGGGAACGCATAGCTAACGATCTGACCTGCGGTATATGATGTATTGCTAGCCCAGCGTGTGACCACAGTATCATAACTGATACGGTCAAATTTCATCTTGGTATCAAAACTACGAGCATAAGGACTCTTCATTACAGCGTAGGCATTAGCCTGTGTAGTTGCACTGCCGTTGATAGTTACTATAGGTGTAGTTGTATATCCACTACCACTGTTGGTTAATGTGATAGCAGTTATCACTCCGGTGTTACCATCTATTGTAGCTACGGCTGTGGCGCCGCTTCCGTTACCGTCTGCACTGGTTATTGTCACAGTTGGCGGGGTCTGATAGTTAGCACCTGCGGCTTCTATTAGGACACTTGATACTACGAGATTTCTATTTGCGTACCATTGATTGTATGGATATGTCTGCCATGTAGCTTCATCTTCGTCAACATAAGGACTTTCGCCGCTCGGACTACGGAATATACCATAACCAGTTGTAGTGTCATAATATGCTGGAAGATCAAAGTCTGTGATGCTGCCTTCATACGTATCATCACCAGTATAGTCAATCTTATATTCACGGATCTTGGTTCTGTATGGTTTGACTTCTTCAATATAATTTTGATAGTAGGTCTGATTATCTACCACATAGCTTGGAAATTGACTTAGAGATCTTAGTTTATGCACTACGCTGATGAAACTTGATTTAAATAACCAATCAACATATTTTTGTTCAGTTAACAGATAGTTAACTAAGATAAAGAACATGTTGTTGAATTCACCTTCTAAGGTATTAGTGAATATAGTATCATTTAGGCTCTGCACTATGGCACGTATTTCGTTGTTGGGATTTTGATCAAATCTATTGCTGTCAAAGTCCTGATTACCAAAGCCAAGACCGTTGCCTGCAAAATCACCGAGCGAAGTGGCTAATTGTATAGTTCCGTTCTGTATACCAACTGCCTGTAGGCTTCCATCTTCTTGGACTACGACTAATTGCCATGTGCCTGCACCTGTGGCGTTGCTGATATAAACGACTATGCCTGCTGTGGCTTGTAATTTCAGTGCGTCGTTGGTAGTCTCTACGCTGAAATCTGGTTTGGTTGCCGCACTGTAACCAGTAGCATACCAGTCTATGTAGGTCCAGTATTGATTAGTCTTGTAGGCTTGCACTTTGTTTATAGACCAAGTTTTGTCTGCGGCGAGTTCATACAACACCCAAAGTCCATTTTGTGTGGTATCATTGGTGACTAATACGAGATATCCAGGATCTAATACTTCTGTATCTATATAGTAAAGTTCAGCTTCTGTAGTCACAGCCTGATCGTATTCACCAAGTTTAAAGTTAGGTTGTGGATCTTCTGCATTTAGTCCTGTTAGATCAAACTGTTCAGTGATAGGATTCACAGCTAATACTTTGTTTACAAAAGCCACCATCTCATCAACCGCACGTAGTCGATTAACGAACATGCTTTGTCTTGGGCGTATGCTGATGCCGTAGCGATCTGCTGTGCTGAGTGTTGGATCTGGAACAGTTCTTCCTGCATTGTCAAGTCCACTAAGGCTGTCTATTAATTTGTTGACTATCTTAGCAGGAATCGGATTATCTGGATTACCTTTCTGCACTAACTCATATTCGCTGTGTATGATATCAGTATTAATTGTCAACTGATGATCTAAGTGCATGATAGTGTTGTCAGCTGACAAGTATTCGCTTACGTTGTAGAACGCTATAGCATCATTGCGTATCATGGCCGCAAAACCAATGTCTTGATTTTTTGGATTTAGGATATAGTCTTGCACTGCACTGATAGGAATATTTCTTGCTGAATCGTTAGGATCCACAGTGGTCTTATCTTTGACCCAATAGTAATAGCGTGTGGTAATGATGCTGGTCACAGGATCAACGAAAATCTCTTCTACGTATGCACTGTCGTCTGCATATTTAGGCACACCATCACCGCCATTGGCCACATATTGGCTTGGTAAGTAGTTGCTCTTGACCCATTCCAATACCTCAATAGTAGATCCTGGGAATAAGGTTCCCCAATATAGGCTGCGATAAGTCAAGGTATCTTGTTCATAGTCAATGTATCTGACTGTGCTTAGATTCCACCATACCTTACCTACCTGTAGATCTCCCCAGTAGACATTTTGATTGATATCTGCTTTGGGATTAGAGCCACGATTATAGATCGCAGGATCATATTCTGTCTTGAATGATATTTCTTGCTCTGCTTGTCCTAAGATACGACCTTTAGCAGGATCAATAAACTGTAGATCATATTTGATCAAACTACTTACACTGTCGTATAGATAAGCTCTGGTCAGACTGTCAATATCTACCGTAGGTTGTTGATAGCGTATCAATTTCCAACCACGTGTCATAGTAGGATTTTGGAATATATAAACAGTTCCAGAACGTTCTGGACTATCTCCGTAGGTCGCAGCAGGAGCACTAACAGTGATATAAGTTCCTTCAATATCTAAGCTGTAGCCAAATTGTGAACCCGGTACTAAGTCATCTGGATTTAGCTGTTGTGCATAGGCATAACGTCCTGGATCTTCAACATCGTTACGTGGATCATCATACAATTCGTAGATATAAACGCTACCACTGCCTTGTATGCTGTCATATAATCTTGTAGTAGATTTATCAAGAGTCGTGCCATTTGGTGTTGTGGTCACGTCAAATGTAGTAAAGTCTTTAGTAGTTCCTCGGGCACTGCCAATGACCAGCATGTAAGCGTTTGATGCAAGTTTTACCTTGTTACCAAAATATTCACCAGGTAGGCCAAATGGGTTTACGATGATCTGCATGAACGCGAATATGATCAGATCAGCGTTCGTATACACACCAGGACTACCTGCCTGATTATTACCTGATAGGATACGCAAGAGATTTTTAGCTACAGTGCTATCTGAGTCAAATCTCAATCGTCCTGCATCATTAGTAGCTGTAATACCTAATAGGTTAGCATCATTGACATCTTTAACAAGACTATCTAAGCTGGCTCTTAGTTGTGCTGTTGTTGCGGTTCCGTTAACACTGACGACATTGCCAGACGACCAACTAAACACATTGGCATTATTGTAATCACCTACAGTGATAAACTTACTGCCTGCGGCAGGAGTTGATGTGACCACTGTAACGTTTGCTATGTTGCTACCATTCACGGTCTGTGTGATGTAGTCACCAACATTGGCACGAACGTTACTGCTTAATGTTAGAATATTGCCGCCTGTGGTTGGCATCCAACGACCCGTTACTGTGATCTCAAAGTTGTCTAAGCGGAATGTATCCCCTGGCATGAACACAGGATTTACTGTATAGCCAGTATTGGTTCCGTATAGTCGACCTCTGTTGTGGAATTTCCATACAGCACCACTATTATATTGTGTACCGTTATCGTATCCAGGAGCACCTACGTAGATCGCACAGTTGTTTGAACAGATCGTCAAACTGGTGCCAAAGGCCGCGTTGCTTTGGATAGCTGTTAGGCTTCCAGTTAGGCTATCTACACCAATCAATCTTTCTAACAGTGCAAAATGGTTAGTTTCGATGTATAATACACGACCAATTGGCGGAGGTGTAATGAAACGTATTCTGTTGCTGTTGACTATAACATAATCATTAACTTCGACATTATCAAGTGTCACTTTGTAAACTGATGCGATAGCGTTTTGTGTGATGTAATCTTGTCCACCGGTTCCTGGCACTGCATCAACTACTGTATTAAATGCTTCAATAACGCGGTCATATACGTAAACAGAGCCTGCACCAATCTTGAGATTGCCATCAGCACCGACGATATTATCGTTAGGTGTGCCTACTGCTAACTGTGCACCATCAAAGCTACTTGATAATGCATATCCAAACTGTGCACCGATGTTACTCAACGGTAGTGTAAGTGTTGTTAACAGTTGATAGTATGGTCTTTGCTTGATACTTACTGTAGATGTGTCAAGTTTTTGTGGAGCAGCGATATTTGCATTTTCAATAAAATATACCGTTGATCCATTTAAATAATAATCTACATTTGGAATAAATGTCTTGCTACCAGTAGTGATTAATAATGCGCTCGGGTCATTAGCTACTGTAGGAGTAAATTGCGTAATAGTTATATTACTGGTTACTGCATAGGTATTTGAATTCAGCGGGTATGCATCTACGTTTGACAAGAATCCAGCAGTGGTAATACTTAATTTAGCTGATACATTTGCATTGCCAACAGTAACATTTGCGGCATAGACAAAATTAATTAGATTGTCAACCTGATATGAGCTGGCGCTTTCAACATAGGTAATTCGTGCAGTAGCACCTGTAACTGCCTGTGTGATGATGTCACCAACATTGGCAGTGGTTCCTAACGCTGAACTTAGTGTTAATGTATATAAACTGTTAACTGAACTAATTTGTTCATGTGTTGGTATAAATTTGTTTAGCCCATAAACATGGACATTACCTGTGGATATCGCAGCGTTGCCAGGAGCACCCACATACAGCCAATCACCTGTTTGGCTGAATGCCAGACTATAACCAAATTGGCCTTGAGAAAATACATTACCAACTAATACTTGGGTGCGATCAAAAGCTGTAGCGAACTCTGACTTGTTGTAAACATAAACATAACCAATATTACCGTAGCTGGCAGGAGCACCTACCGCTAACACGCTGTTTGATGCAGAGTCTGTGCCAAGATCAACTGCATGACCAAATGCACGGGTGTTTGCACCAAGTGGACTGATACTGAAACTTTCTTGGAATACTCCGGCGTAGTCTTTTAAGAATGTATTTACAATGCCTACATTGCCATTGGCATTTGGGCTACCAGCTACTACGATCAGCTGATCACTGGACATCTTAACAGATGTTCCGTATCCGTCATTGGTTGCATATTCACTGGCATTTTTTGTCAGCTGTTGATTTACAGTCCATGGTGCTTGTTTTTCATATACCTTCCAAGTATTACTTGGACTATATGGTTGTCCTTGGACTGGAGTAGTTTCTGCATCATCATCAATCCAGATCTTATCACCTACTTTCCAACCGTTAGGTGGGTTCAGTAAACCATACACGCGGCTATTTTCCATAAACTGGAATCGCATGCTATCCATGCGGAACAATATACCCTGCCCTTGTTCTGTAGTTAGATTTGATAAGTTAGCAGGATCTCCCACATAGTCAACCATCACGCTGGTTTGGCTAACAACTTTGTAGACCTGATAGAACCCATTAAATCCATCAATGAAATCTTTAACAAGGAACACGCTACCAACGACAAATTTGTGTGGTTTCTGTGTGGTAAATGTCACGCGACTGTTTAGTGCGTTTGCCACTTCAACAACAAAGTTATTGGTTTCCGTTACGCGATAAACATTCCAGTCTTGACTAAAATCTTTAGCGCACCAAATAAGATATCCACTGCCCATGTCTGCGATCTTGCCATCAAGATCAACATAGTTAGCAAGATCATAAATTGTAGTATCTACGTCATCAATATTAACATATCCTGCTGTTGGAATATCATTATCATAGTCACTGGATGCAGTGCGATTAAGTGCAATATTACCAGTATAGGTACCATATGATTTATACAGTTGCGATTTATTGAATATGTTTATACCATCAGCTATATTATTATTTGCTTCACCTACGAATTGTGCAACACTCGGATTTACACCAAATGCACTTTCGTTCAGTGGAATTTCTACAAAAGGATTAGTGTCTAATGCACCATACTCACCTACACGCATCGCCCATTCTTCATAGAAGTTGATATCGCTTGATAGGTTATTAAATGTTGCTTTTAACATCTGATTTACAGCATTAGCAGTGCCTTTCTGTGCGATAAATCCTTTATAAAATTCTATCTGGGTGGTTTCTGTAACACCAAGATCGCTGAGATATTGGCGAGGTTTAAACCCAATTAATGCATGGCTGTATGCTAATTGATTTTGATCTTTGATAGTTGCATAAGAATCGTAGTAGCCTTGGCTCTGCACTGCTAAGGTTGAGAAGTTAGACAGTAGACCTTCTTGGATCTGCGTTTGATCAATCTGTTGCCAGTATCGGAATTCAAATGTGTTGGCTGCTACTACATCTTGCAGAGCAGTATAGTATTGGCTCTTATATTTGACCAAGTCGCCTTTGAGATAATCTTGTCCTTGGCGCCAATCATTGACCTGTCCTGAGTAATATACAAACCCTGGAGCGGTAAGGCTACCATCCCAGGCACCTGTTTTTTGACCAATTAGTTTCAGACGATATTGGCGATTGCCGCTTTCTGGCTGATAGATAACATCATTGAATACCGTAGTGTTGTCAAATATCAGTGCGTGTTCATATTGCACAAGATCTACTTCAACATACGCGATCACAGACGCAGAATCTGATAGGCTCAGCTTAAACATATCAGGTGTTCTTAAGACATTATAATTATTATTCTTTACTAAATTAAAGTTTTGGTCTAATACTTTACTGCTATATTGGCTGTCTTCTATGCCTGCGGTTATTGCACCAACTGTGACAGCATTAATGGTTTCAGCCACCGGACTTAGGACTAAAATGCTACCTGATCGCCAACCTTGTTGTGCCCAATACAAGAATTCTTTTACTGACAGTTTCCAGTTACGCATCTCATTAAGCTGTGGATCCATGTTGGTAAATGTCCAACCTTGTGCGATTAGGAAACGTTCGTAACTGACTAAGAAATCTGCTACCTGTTGTTGTGTGGTAAATTCATATCCGTATGGTATGTTTAGTTTTAGGTTTTGATAATCATTAAATACCGTAGCACTGCTATTCAATACTGTGATCTTATAAGCGTTACTGTTTACCACGCTCGGAATAATAGTAAAGAAACTATTAAATAAATCATACCCACGCACAGTCCATCCATTGTTGGTTTTTTCTACTATAACTGCACTGTAGATCAGTTTGTCAATAGGTATAGGATTTTCATTTAGGAAAATGCTGTAATTTTCGTTTGGTATAAGGATACTATCGTTAGTGCTGGTCGGGCTTACCTGCTCAGCTAAGATCTGTAGATATTTTTGATCTGTGAATCCAGCGGCCTTGTAGGCTAAATTAACCTGATATTTCTTCAACAATGGAAGTATATATGTTGCTGGATTTATACCTTGATTGATCAAGTAATCAGCGATCCAGTTGATATAGCCAGCACCTCTATACACAGTCCCTGAAGTAGTGTCACCGTTAAAGTCAATCACATCTTGTGTAATATGATGATTTGTTGAACGTGTGAGATACTGTTCTGATCCTATAACGTTACCAGCGGCATCTTCGTCTATGGTATATAATAGATTGATGTAACTGTAATTGTAGGTATCGATCAGTGAACCAAAATATTTCGCTGGTTTACTTAGGGCTAAAGCCTGCTGAACAGCATACGGGAATTCGCTACTTAATCTCCATGCAAATTCTGTAGGACCATATTGGCCAATTGACCAAGCACTGGCCGCACGTTTACTGTTAAATGATCTTGTAAGGATCTGATTAGGCGCCAGCAAGTTACCATTTTCATCTACAGGAATGACCTGACTCAACCCAGGACGAGCATAATTAGTATCTATACCTTGGCGCTCACCATAACGAATATATCCTGCTTCTAAGTCATCCCATAAGAGTTTGTTACCACCGGTATAAGGTGCTGGGCCATAGAAATCTTCCCACCAAGTTGGTTGCGCAGCGAATCCTAACATTTCCCATGGCATGATATGTGGGCGGAATGTATCATAGAAATATTGATAACAAGCACGCCATGAGCCTTGCAGTGATTCACCATCTATCACATCAGTGCTGTTTGCATAATTCCATGTGAATGGATCATTAGGATCAAACGTATCGTTAGTTGAAAAATCTAACTTGTTGTTGCCAATCCAATTTAAGAAATAGATAGATATCAATTGATTAATATCACCTATAGCATAATCACTACTACGGAACTTGCCAGGAACTACTGTAAATATGTCACCAAACGTTCCGATCAGTGACAATTTAATATTATTATAGATGCGTTTCTCTAATTCTAATAGGAAATCGTCACGGAAGTCATTAAACGCCGGTGTGATGCTACCATCGTGTCCCTGTATAACATTAGTTGGCGTTCTATAGGTGTCGTCTAAGAATATCTTAGGCACATACTTTGGCCATAGACCTAATTTTGTAGGAGTCTCTGGAATGTAGTTACCGTCGGTATTACTATATTCAACGATCTTAATCACATCATCAACATCGAGACCAATTTGGAAATCTATAGATGGAGTAGTCGTGCTGAATGTATAATCAACACCATTGACTAATTGCACACCATTACGATATACCAACACAGCCTGATTGCTGAGTTCTTGATCATTGAATATATTTGTAATTTCATAATTGGTCTTCAATGGATCAAATACTAAGAAACCATCTACACCTGACTGTTGGCTTACGATATTTTTCAGCGGACCATACGGCACCATGTCAGAATAATACCATGGGAATGTTTTATTCTTAACTGAGTTAATCTTAGATAGGATTAAATCAACGCTGGCAATAGGATCAGTAGGATCAATACCTGTTAGGCTGGTGCTGAGTTCTAAGAACTTATTCTTAAATTTAGTATATTCTTGCTGTGCAAAACGTAGACTGTTGATAAAGTTTGCTGTCTTGTCTACCAAGAACAAACTAGCGTAGGGAGTAGGACTACTGTGTTGTAGGATCGTACCGCCCTGTTGTTTGATATCAATGTCACGTAAGTTACTTTGTCCTAAGATATTGCCATCAAGGATCGTGCTGTTCTGTCCTAAAGCTATTAGGTGATTACGTAATTGTCCTAATGTTAGTGTATTGATATCTGTATTCTGTGCATTTAAGTCTAAGTTTTGTGGCACTTGATAAAAGCCAAGTTTACTAATCTCTGGACTGTAAACTAAGATGTCAATCTGATCACCAACTGTTAATGTTGTTGATAGTGTCACAGCACTGTTGGCCAATGTCCACTGTGTTGGTTGTAGATACTGGAAGTTCTGGAAAACTTTAGTATAAGGTATAGTAGAAGGAACAGCTGGTGTGACATCTATCTTGAATGGATTGTTAGTGCCATCAAATATATAACTAATCTGTTGATACTGTTTACTATGCTCAGGAACGGTCAACCAAGTATTTCGAGGTTGCAATACCTCGGCGGTGATTATTTTCTGTAGGTATCCCAGACTGATTGGCACGGTTACGATAGTGTCTGTGGCATCTACATAGCTGAATGTATCAGTGCTGAAATAGTTTTGGAAATTTATATCGCCTTGGGCTTGGAAATTTTTATAACTTAGATAAAAATCTGTAACAGGATTATTATTACTGTCATAGATCGTAGGAATAATGCCTTGGCTTAATACGCTGTCTGCTACTCCTGAGGTAGCTCTGACATAGCCAAATAACTGAGTGCCCGTGAATGTGCTTCTGGTGTAAGTAGAAAAACTTTTACCTGTAGGATCCAAGACATCAAATAGTGGTGGTTGCTGTAATGCTGTCTTTCTTTGGCTGGCGTTCCAATTCACCCCGTCAAACCACCAAGGATCACCCTTGTATTTGCCAAGTTTGACTACAACTGTTGCGTATGCGCTGACATCTCCGTCTTCTGCCAGAGTTAATTCAATATGTTTATCACCTGTAGGTAATCCTTGATCATCTACTTCATACTGGACTAAATTCAATACATAGATCTTATTACGAACTAATGGATCGTTATCTACAGCAAAGATTACTCGCATGCCATCAAATAAAGTAACTCCAAATGCTGTAGCATAGGTTTTGCCTTGTAATTCTGTAAAGGCATTAGTAGTATCAGTATCTAAGACATCAATTGGTGCAAGACCAATACGACCTTCGTTAACCAATTGATAGTCACAATCAAATTGCACGATTGGTCTCTGACCTCGACTGGCCTGATCAAATACCGGTGTTGTAGAATTATATGTTGCAGTGGCTAATAATACATCGATGTGGAACCAACGATTATTGCGTGACCATGCGTTGCGATCTATGCTGGCACGATTGATAGTTATATAATCAGGGAATGTCTGTGTAGGATAGTTTAACGCCAACTCATCGTTATAGGCTTCTGGAGTGATCAACTCATCAACTGGCACTAATCTAATGCCACCATTATACTGGCTGGTATCACCTACTTGTTCTACATAGAACTGACGATTTTGATAGTATGCGGGTTCTACATCATCACCAAACTGAACTTTTAACCCTGAGGTAAATTCTACTCCGTTAGGGCTGGTATAATTTAATTGTCCTAAGATATCTGTTGGAACGTTGATAGTCCACGCATTATATTCTACAATTTTTACATTTGTATAGATATTACTACGGACACCATCTTGTATCCAAAGTTCATTGAGTTGGCTGCTTAGTAATGGAACCTGTTTTAGGAATCCATCGTAGTCTTTATAGTATTCTTTGTTGGCATTGCCAAGTCCATACTTAACATAGACTTTCTCATCAACCTGTATGTCTTGTTGATGGATCAGTCTGATCACAGGATCTACAGATCCATCTGCATTTTTAGCACCGGCGTCAACATACACCACACGCCATACATCGTATCTATCTGCTTCCGGAACCACATAGCCTGCATTGAAACTACTGTCGATAAATGAATATGTGCCTGTAGCATTAGCTGTGAGATTAGCACTTAAGGTTACTACATTAGCACCGCTAATGTTTACCACAGTGGTCCCAGCTGGGATACCTGTGCCTGTGACTACTAAATTAGCTAATACATTAAATCCAGAATCAACAGTGAGGGTGTTGGTTCCTACATTACCGCCGGTAGCTGAAGAAGTTGCAATAACTACATTAGGATCTGTCCACACTTCCTCGCCATAGTTTGTTGATTGTTGGACATTAACGAATACCAAATGCTTGCCGTTGAGTTGACCTGTGATTCCCCCATATTGAGGATAATCATCCAAGAATGATGATAGCAGTTGATTATGTAATCTATTATATGGTAAGGTATTGAATGGGGTCGCATAATCTACATTGAATACCGTCTGCATAGCGATAAATCTATCTTGTGCTGACTGTGCTGGCACATTAAATGTGACAGTTCCAGTTTCAGCACCGTTATTGTCTACACCTAATACAGTTCGTGAGCTTAGTGTTGGTGTTGCTGAAATTACACCATCTACACCTAACTCAGTTTGTATCCAGAAAGGATATCCGGGTTGATCTACTATGAATCTATAGACACCACCTCTGGCTAAGATAATACTGTTGTCTACTACACCGTTGTTGGTAAACACATAACGTCCATTGGCCGGATCACGTGTTACTGTATAGGTAATGTCAAGATCTAATCCTGTGGTGCTGACTTCTACTGGAGCAGGTCCGTTAGGTAACCAATAGTATTGGCTGAAGTTAACAAACTTGTCAAAGCTGATCTTAGGATCGAATGTATAGTATTCTTGTTCAAACAAGCGACTATGATCTGTAACTATACCTCCATAGTAGCTGATCTTATCTAATAGATCAGTATAGGTAGCAAAGAATGTGGTATTCTGCTGTGTGTTCTTGATTACTATACTGGGTTCTAACTGATAGTTTTGACGTTCAGCGGTAGACTCTAATACATAGCTGTCTGTGCTCTTATAGGTAGGTGCAAATCTGCGACCTATATAACCATATAAGGTAGTAAAGTTAGGATCTGATACCAACTGATCCATTGTAGCTGACAGGAATTTCTGATTCGTGTCAGATCTAAAGGTAGTAGGTAAAAAATTATAGGTTTTTCTTTCAGCCATTATGTTCCCAATTAAGCAGTAATAAGAGCACCAGTTTGATTAATCTGTGCGGCAGTGATAGCACTGATGATTTTCACATCATTAACTGTAGCACAGCTGGTAATAATTTCATTAATTTCACAGTTGACCTGCATCAAGCTACCAAAAACGCTGGCTTCATTGGCAGGCACTATAACGATACTACTGATGTTTGGCACAAGTTGCATGTGTAGATATGCGGCCAATTCACTGAAGTAGAACGTTTCACCAAAGTCCCAGTTTTCCACAGCAAAATAACTGTTAATCGCTGAGATAACTGCGGTCTGCACTTCGTTGTCGCTGATAACCACGTTAGGATTCTTAACAACTTTAAATTGTGCCTGAAGTTCAGGATTCGCCTTGGCTCCAAACAGTGGTTTAAACTGTGCTGGATTATAGATGATAGTATCACTCACAGCCTTGTAGTCGTCTAAGGTGCTGTAGTTTGTTTCCAACTCTTCACTGGTTGGCAAGCTGGGTTCGGTAATAGTGCCAGTGATATCCTGGGCCCATGCGAGATAATCAATGCTGTATTGCTGCGTTAAGATATACAAGTCGATAATGTTATTAGGACTAGGGTCAATACGACGATTGTTAGGACTGTTGTGTCTGTATTGGAAGTAGACATCTTGTCGGCCAAGCCTTGCAATATAAGTCTCTGGAGGACTCATTGATGTTGTTAAATTAAGCGTATACACTGCACCTTTGATTGACAGCTTATAGAATTTATTTTCTGGTGCGATGTAGAATAATTGTCCATTTTGATAAAGGGTAGCCGCAACCTGTGCGTCACGTAGAGTCGCATATTGTGATACCACTGTGTTATTATCAACAGGAGTTTCTGTTACGAAATTATCGTATCCCGTAGTTGATTGGAAGTAGACATATTTGTTAGTAGTATCTACACTTGGGTTGACCAACAACTCAAACAATTCAGGATTATCTGGTATGCCATCATTGTCACTATCACTAAAAGTCACTAAGATTCTATTAGTGTCTACATACCCATCTACTTCTGTTATACTCTTATAGATATTCCAAATGTAATCGAGTGCTAATGGATTGCTATTATCTGGTTGTGTATTGACCTTTAATACTTTGATCTGATCTTTAACTGTTAGGCCTGTCGACGCATCAAAAATCTTGGTAGTGCCATCATAGTAGAAGTTTGTTTCTTGCACACTTTCAAAAATATAATCTAATCCACGATATGATACTGTGTAGGTTTTACCCACTGTTTGGAATGCTATGATCCAACTGCTGTCACGAGCATTACCACTGGTATCACCTGCATAACTTAAACTGAATGCATCTGTGGTGTTAAGATCTTGTGGGGCGATGATAGTCCATGCTGATGTATCTACGTCATAGCGTAGACCAAAGTTTGCAAAGGCCTGTATATAACCTACCATAGTTGATACTAACGCATTTGAAAACGCATTATTAAACACAGCAAATACTCGATCAGCTTCTGCTGTTTCAGTAGCAGGAATAATCTGATTGATAGTCACAGGACCATCACCGTTGGCTAAATTGCCTTGACCTCCATTGGTTCCATCTCCTACTACTAATTCAATAGCGGCATAGACATAGTATTTGTCGCCAGGATTGCGTGGGGTGCCTGTTTGTATGCGATTCTGGCTATCAAAATAGTTGCCAGCGCCTGCTGAGAACTTAACTATACTGCTCTGCACGATATATTTGTTTGTGCTGGTAACCGATGATCCAATCTGTAAGATCTTGCCTTGGCTGTCTTGGAAATATCCAGTGCAACCGTTAGCTATCACTGTTGAGGTATGCCAATAGATATCTGTTAGATCTAATAAAGGATAGTGCGCATAGAAAAACTGTAAGGTTTCTGGTGCCTGCGCAATTGGTGCTACCTTATCATATATTACTCTATAGATGTCATTGGTAGTGAAATAATCAAAACTAAATGTGTTGACTGTATTGTCTCTGTATAATATACCATCTTGTGCAAAGATGTTTGTGCTTGAATATTTGCCGGTGACATCGATCACATCCAAGTAACGGCTGATACCGCTGCTTGTTCTGTTGACCGCTTTGATCTTTAAGACATCAGTGAATAAGGTATAAGGTAAGATATTGTAGTCTTCACCCGTGACCATGCGATTCTGTGTGTAGAACTGCTGTGGTGCTTTTTGTTTTACACTGTCAAGGCTTTCACGTGTAGTAGCATTAGCCACAGTATATTGTAGGCTGGCTGTAATAGTTATAGTTTCAACACGACCACTAGCACTGACATAATTAATAGGTATCACTAATCCCTGCAGTTCATCTGGTGTGATCTTATATTGTAGACCGTTGCTGACACGATAGTATAGTCTATAATTGCCCTGAGGGATATTAGCAAATGATCCGTCACCAAAGATTAAATCGATTTGGTCTCCGGCACGAGTATTCACCTGATAGATATTCTTGTTTAAAGTGGCATTATAGATAACATTAGTATTAGCTACTGCTGGGACTTTTTCCCATAGAGTATCTAAATTACCATTGCTGTCAAGACTGTATAACCAAACGTCTGCGTTGTTGATGTTGTTGGCGTTGATATTATAAACACGATTAGGAATACTTTCAGCAAGATTAAAATCTAAACTCTTAAGTTCACCTTGTTTAAAATATAAGAAGTAACCGGTATTACTACTGCCATTACCTAAATTGTCATTTTTGTATAAGATATTAAATGGAGCATTTAATTTTGGGTCAGCTTCGTAGATGTAGGTTTTACCACTGCTGGTTGGACTAACCATCTCAAAACTCATTTGTGTGCCTGCAACCGTAGATTTAAAACTGTAGGTAGATAATATATTAGGCACAAGGTTAATCTGATATTCTTCGTTTGTGATACCGTTAATAATTTGGCTGTATGCTGGTTTACCTACAGCCTGATTGTTAACCAGTGAAGCATTGATTACAATAGTCATCTGTTCCAACCAGTTGCTGTTGCCTGCATCTGCCCAATTGATGACTAATCCAGAAAGATTTAAGCCATTGCTGTCAAATACATTTTCTGTAGTGCTGACACTGTCGAACTTTAGGAAACCTTGGCTGTTGACGTTGCGTTTAGGATTATAGCTGATTAAGCGTGCGAGTTTAAGTATGCTGTCACGGCGCTGTGCTGTGTCAATGAAGTTTTCGCGAGCATTTAGATCAGCGCGGAAAGCCAAGCTCTGACCTAAGAATGCGACCATATCGATTAGGGCGATAAATTCACTTGATTCGATGAAGTCATTGAAATCTTCTGGATAGTATAGTTGGAGATAGCTGACCATGCTGGCACGAAGTGTTTCGTAGTCATAGCTTTGGAAGTCAGCGTTACGGAATGATTGATATAGCTTAGTCCAATCTTCTGCAACTAATAAACTGGTTTGTCTTGTGGTTGTTGCCATGCTATTTTCCTATTATATAGTATTTATCAGGAAAATAAACTGTGTAGTTAATTACTGTGCTGTTAGAGTGTTGGTCTGACTGTTGAAATTCATCAACATAAGATTTGTTTGATTGGTAGTGATATAGCGTAATTGCAGTTCAATCTGTATACCTTGATCATATTCTGTAATAACGATATTGTCGAAGCTAACACGTGGGTCATAACTGGCAATAGCCTTGATATCCTGTGCGATTACACTCTTTAGATCTTCTGTAAAGGGTTCGTGTAAGACGTTCCAGATGATAGTGCCAAAGTTAGGACGCATCAGTTTCTCACCCTTGCGTATGTTGAAATGATTAATGATATCCTGTTTGATCAGATCAAAGTCCGTAAGGCGGAAATTTCTACCGGGTGCTAATGTGCTAAAACCTTTATATACTGTTGGCATACAGATATTTATCCTTGGTTAACTTCCTGGACTTTTGCTGCCAGCACTGAAGCAGAATATTTGCCTTGATTAAAAAATTCAGCACCAGTTCCACTACCCGTTCTGAATGATTTGGCCAAATCAGGGGACAGTTTGTGCGCTACTGCCAGCATTCCAGCTACATCCTCAGGTGCTTGATCAGAACTAATCGCCCCGCTAGCTACCATAGCTGTGTAATTGTTTTTTGTTAGCTCTAACATAGCGGATTCTTGCTCTACAGTGTTGGTCAGAAATGTATTGACATTGTCTATGCCATTTTTGCCAATCCAACTGTTGGGATTAGATAGATCAGCGTTACTCATAACTGAACTTTTAACATATCCGCCTGTGATCAATGAATTGTAATCAAATTGATATTTTCCCACTGCACCTGTGGTAGCATCTACGCTACTGTAATCTTTGCCTTGTCCCATCTGTGCCAGATATGCGGTGGTTTGATCTTGGCTGAGAGAACCCACTGGTTCAGCTGCAGGTGGTTGATTGCGTAGATCTTTTGCTGTAGCAGGACTAGGCACACCAGCACCCCCAGTGTTTTTAGTAGCATCAACTGTGCCTCTATAGGGTTTAGGCTGTATGCCAGGACTGGTTGGTTTGTAAAATACTCCATTGTCACCTCGAGCAAATGGTTCATGCGTGGGTGCTACTGTGACTATGGTTTCTAACGCTGATGGAACGATTCTCCATACACCGGCTGGATTATACTCGGCATTTGGTAATGAGTTTACCTGTAGGGGTTCTATACTCTTTACTCCCACAGTCCTACCGCTGTTTTGATAAATCCCAGATCCTTCTGTAGCAAACACTCCGCTGGCACGCTGACTTATACTTGATCCAGATTCTAAATTAAATGATCCGCCTGTTTTGATTTCAGTAGTGCCTGTTGATTCAAATTTTAGAGAACTGGTCAATAATTCTGTTTTTGTAGTTTCTAATTTGATCTGTAGACCAGATTTCATATTAATCTCGCCACCAGCATTTAGATTTATATCTTGATCACTGTGTAGATTAAGAGTGCCTTCACTACGCACATTAAATGATCCAGATGCATAGGCACTGATACTACCATCTGCGGCTAACTCAATCCAACTACCGCCGGTAGCATGTGCTATATAGATAGTCTTATTAGTATCATGCATTAGGATCTGATGCCCTGTAGCACTACGTAATCTAACCAGTTGATCTTCGCCTAAGGCCGCGCCATCATCCATGACAAACACATGGCCGCCTTTGCGAGATTTAATTTTTAGATACTTTGGATCTATCTTGCCGGCGGCCAGATCTGATGTGTATTTGTCTCGAGTTTCTTGTGTAGCCGCTGGATCATCTAATGGTCTGCCTGGTGTGCTAATACCAAATACCTGGCTGGGGCTTTCGCGTTGGCTTGAACTTGAAATAGCTCCTCGAGTAACATCTTGATCTAAGCCTTGATTACGCAAGATATTGTATTGTATAGTATGCGCTGGTTTATTGTTGAGATAGAATGATGTATTAGTGAAATCTTTGGTGTATTCGTTAAATTCTACAACCGGCACTATATCACCCGGAGTATATGTCTGACGTTGGGTTCCTGTTAGGCTATTAGGATCTACATTCTGTGTGCCCGCAATACCAGGCAACATGAAATGGCTGAGATTACTGTTCACACATCCGATAAAATATCCACGCAAAGGGTCACCCGCGATAAAGATAACTATGACTTCTACACCAATATCTGGCGGAACCATCCACATACCATAGGTATGGCTTACTTTGGTAAATGCGTTGTCTGGACTTGGACTATCGGTGGATGTCTGCACCTGACTGGTATAGCCCATATATGGACTACTATAGCTGACCGTGCGCCAGTTATTTGGGTCATCAGCTGGGCCGCCGAGGTCAGGTATATAGACCTGTAGACGTCCTGATAGGGTTGGGTCTAAATTGTTCTTTACTATACCTACGTATGGATAAGGGTCAACACGTGTGCCAGGCGCATCTTCTCTGCGTGCGGCTTTGATTACCTTACTACCTATTCTATCATTTAATGCCATTTATGTTTCCTTGATTATTGGACAGGTACTCTGTTGCCTCTTATTGAAATAGGTTTAAAATCTGGCACTATGGCCTGTGGTTCCGATTGATCAGTAATTACTTGTTCAGGTGCCGTATCTCTGATTATGCGTAGATCCTGTGCATTCTGTGTCAGCAATGGTGGAACATTATTTGCTGTCCTTGCAGCCTGCTGATCTTGTCCGGCAGTCTGGTCTACAGCAGTATCTGCGGCGTCTGCGGTAGATTGCGGTGTGCCACCACTTTGTAGTATGCTTGGTATCACTGGTGGAGTTTGTGTTATGCCTAACTGACCTGGAAGTGAATCTGGATTGGCTTCTTGTCGTTCTGTTCTTGCTGTACCTTCAGTATTTTGTAATTCAGTATAGTCAAATGCAGCCTGGCGAGGTAAGCGTGTCATTTCTAATTCTTGTGTAAATTGTCCACCACGGAAATTACTTACTACTTGTATGACCTGATAAAGTCCGCTGAATAAACTGGTTTTGTAATCTGCTGCAAATTCCATCAGTCCTTTTGATTCATCGATATCTACTGGGGTGCGGAATAGGACCTGTGCATAAACTACGCCATTATCCATAACTAAACTACCTCTATTAGGTAATAGTCTTTCATCCTCGCCTGTGGGTTGTTCTGGAGTAGTTGTAATACTGGCCTGTATCTGTGGTCTATAGAATATATCATCTTGTTTGATATAATCCGGATCACCTAAGATCCTTAATTTTAATCCTACCATGTCGGCCATGCTGTCTGTCATTAGACTGTCCGCTAAGTCTACAGACGCTACTTCTTTGGTATTTGTAGCACCTCCCGTAGCAGTGGCTTTGCTGTTCTGCACTACTGGATGCAGTATCGGTGGCATGATAGCATTGGGTTCCATCGATGGACTACCGCCCGAATAGTTTGGGAAGTTTTGTGTTTGTTGTGCTACTGCATTACTGTCAGCTGTGGGATTTAGTTCTGCTAAACTATTTCTATAGGCAGTGACTTGGCTAAAGTATAAGGCATTAAAATTTATATCAAAATCAAACACATCATCGTTTTTACCTGTGTAGATGTAGTTGTAATTTTTTGTTGGGTATAACTGCACTCCCTGTGGTGCTATGTCTAATCGCACATTATAAATCTTATAAGGTTTGACGGTATAGGTGATTTCACGGGCCCAAACTTTTCTAATAGCATCAAATGCTCTAAGCCTAATAGTAGGCACGATCTTAAACCAATTTAACGGTTGATCTGCCATCTGTTTACGTTTTTGGTCGTAGTCAGGGTCTTCAGGGACGATCAGCTGATTCTGCACGTAATCACTGTTACGTATAACATACTCTAATAATTTCTCTATAGTAGTGCCAAAGTTGATTTGGAATATGACCTTGCTGGGATCATATATGGCCTGTTCTTCGCCTGCGCCTTGTCGCTTGATGTTGACAAAATCATTAGGCGTTCTGGAGTCTTTCATCCTGGTGCGTTTAGGGGTAACTATTTCTGGATGCGTGAATAGGCTCTTACCTATAGCATCATCAAATTCAAATCTATAGACGTCGTTTTCACCAATCTTTCCGTTGATTTTAAGTTTTTCATAGTATTCGTTGATGGCTGTGCCGTAGCTCTTCACGCGAGTATAGGTAGTGTTGCTGGCGGTGCCATTAAAGTTTGGTCCTTGATTAAACTGTTCAGTGATAGCACGATCTCCCGGAACCTGGTTGCCCTGGGCATTAACAGTATCCGCGGGTGTCCCTTCGATCGATTGGAAGAATTCTGATACTGATCCAGCTACTACTTCAAAGTTAGCGGGGGTAGTCACTGTGGTAGTATCAAACGCACTATGCCCGAATGCTGTGGCTTGTATTTTATATTCTGCACCTCGACCGCTGACACGCACATCAAATTTTATGATCTTGATCGGTATACGTTTCTTAAGTTCTTCGACAGACCCCACGATCTTACCAGTGTCATCTATGGTAAAGAAATCTATCTGCAACATATAAGGCATATCCAGATAATTTTGGCTGTTAACTGACTTGGCCGCTTTGATTATGCGTTCTACCAAGGTAAAACCGTAGGGTTCTATTAGTGTAAAATTAACATCTATGGCATTGGTATTTCTGCTGGCTCTGTTAGGTGCTATTGTGGTAGTGATATTACAGTCATCAAAATAAAAATCTTTGTCAAAAAATTCACTGCGTGGGAACGTATCTGGGCTGTGTCGTCCTGCGCTGGCTACTAACACACGTTTTGGTGTATAGGTCTGCGTATTGACCATGTCATTATATTCTTGATCACTGAGCAAATGCAGGCTCAGCCCGTAAATATATGTTGGATATTCGTGTAGTCTGTTAGGGATTGGATATAGTATACCCGGGCGTTTGGCTGTAACCAATGCACCATCTTCAGTGATTCGATCTGCGGGAGCCTGTGCATTAGCATCAGCTGGCCCAATGCCAGTCAGTGAATTGGCATTATTGATACGTTTTTGTAGATCAGTGCCTTCACTGCGTTCATAATATCTATCAACCACTGTTGCAGCATCAGTGGCATTGGTGGTGGCTTTGAGTTTAGCTCCTGCGGCTTTTTCTGTACCTTCAGTTAACTCATAGTTAACAAAGTCTAATTGTTGTTCTAAGGTAGCTTGTCTGACAGGTATTCCATAACGTGCCTGAAAATTTGTCTGGCGATCGCCGCGCCATTGTGCTATGCCTGCGGCTCCGTTGCCGCCGCCTGCACCGTTGAATGCCTGGGGGTTAAGATTAGATTCTGTCTGGAGATTACCGACTATACCTGCGGCCTGTGCAGGAGTCCATCCTTTGCTTTGAAAGAATTGTAAGGCTGTTTGTTGATTTTGGCTGACGGCCATCTATTATAATCCTAATGCATTAGTTAGATTCTGCTTCTGTGGCACGTAGATAGTGACCCCTGGTTCAAAATCAAATATAGGATCTTGTATGACATTAGGGTTGCGGACTGCAAATACCCACCACAAGGCACTATCACCATATAAGTCAAATGCTAATAGGTCAGGACGATTTTTATAGATTGCATCAATTTCATAGGCCACATCATTTGAATCTATAGGTATATCTGGAATATTTGCTACATCTAAGAAAAATCCATAGATGTCGGTGTTGGCATAAGGGCTGGTTCTTTGATAGGTTATTGCCATTAGATGAATCCTCCAAATCCTTTGTCCTTGTCTGCAAGCAAGCCGCCTGAAGCAAATTTATTGAGATCAAACCGTTCATGTAGATTTTTTCTGCTGTAAATAGGACGCAGTGTTACTGCCAGTGTGCTGACTGCTGGCACACGAGTAGTGGTGGTAATAGTATTATACTGTAGATTAGGTGCAGAAGT
>Ga0214919_10003631_pt1 | contig 23154 bp, 24 predicted proteins | sample LL1503_MetaG_FD_177994 | JGI IMG/M metagenome (GOLD analysis project Ga0214919, IMG submission 177994) | Freshwater microbial communities from Lake Lanier, Atlanta, Georgia, United States - LL-1503 | ecosystem: Environmental > Aquatic > Freshwater > Lake | place: USA: Georgia | collected... | reverse complement strand
TCGGTCATTCGTTAAAAAAACAAACCCCAACATTGCTGTTAGGGTTCATGTATAATTTGACAATATAGTTATGTCACTACAATACCCTAACGGATTTTGTATGCCACCACCATATATTGTTTGTTTGTTTCATTCTATTGCAAATCTAAGACAATGTGTATTTTCTACCAAAAAAACCTGTACGCCAGGCTACCGCCTGTTAGGACCTATAAAACCCCCTTGGTACTGGGTAGTTGGTTGCTATGGGGGTCGCGGTGCACAGCCATTTTAATAGCTTTGGCGAAGGCCTTGTAAATGGCCTCAATTTTATGGTGCTCATTCTCCCCTTGGCAGCTAATATTCAAATTGCATTTAGCAGCGTCGCTAAAAGACTTAAAGAAGTGAAAGAACATTTCAGTAGGCATTTCCCCTACTTTCTCTCGGTTAAATTTTGCGTCCCAAACAATCCAATTACGGCCTCCAAAATCTATTAATACTTTGGCTTCAGCTTCATCCATGGGTAGTGCAAAACCATAACGCTCCATGCCTCTTTTATCCGTTAAGCCTTTTGCAAAGGCTTCCCCTAAGGCCAAACCAACATCTTCAATGGTATGGTGTTCATCAATATGTAAATCACCATCGCAATGAATATTTAAATCAATGGAGCCATGTCTTGCTATTTGCTCTAACATATGATCAAAAAATCCAAGTCCTGTTTGAATGCTTGCTTTACCCGTGCCGTCTAAGTTTAAGGATACTTTAATTTTTGTCTCTTTCGTATTTCTTTCATGTTCAACTTGACGAAGACCTAATTTCAAAAAAGAATATATAACATCCCAAGAATCGGTTTCTAGTGCAATGGTATCTCTTAAAGATTGTTCTTGTTCCGCACTTAGTTCGTGATTACCCGATTTTAAATAAATAGCCTTACATCCTAAGTTTTTAGCAAGTGTAATGTCGGACCACCTATCTCCAATCACAAATGAATGTTGAATATCGAATGCTTCATTTCCCATTAAATGTTTTAGAAGTGCAGTTCCAGGCTTGCGTGTAGGTGCTTTGTCTTTTTCAAAACTAGCATCGATATGTATTTCATCAAATACAAAACCTTCCTTCGCTAAAGTGTCTAGCATTAAATTTTGATAAGGTTCAAATTGCTCTTTAGGATAAGAAGAAGTGCCTAAGCCGTCTTGGTTGGTGACCATTACTTTATAATAACCTAGTTCTGCTGCAATTTTTTGTAAATTAGAAATAGCCCCTTTTACAAAACGCGTTTTGTCTACACTATCAATTTGATAATCCGATTTGGGTTCTTCCAAAACAACACCGTCTCTATCTATAAACAAAATGGGTCTCATATATTTTTACTTCTTTGCGGCCTTGTTTTTAAGCAAGGCTGCTTTTACTTGACTAATAGTAACTACTGCTGCTTTATTAGACCAACTAGTTCTGATATAAGTAAGCACATCAGCAATGGCGTCTTCTTTTAAATCGGGATTTGCTGTCATAGCATTATTATAATACATACCATCTAAGGCAATTCTTTCATCGTATCCATTTCTAATAATCTTCACCAGTCTTGCTATATCTTTTCCATTCACATTTGAAGCGCCGTCTAAAGGAGGGTTCATATTTGGGACTCCACCTCCATCTGACTGATGACAAACTAAACACCTGGTTTCATAAATCTTTTTGCCATTCATTTTATTCTGCGCATTACCAGCTACTGCAATAATAAAAAAGGTAATAAATACCCCAAGCTTAATTAGCCCTTTTATTGAAACATTCACCATACTTAATCTCAGTTTATTTGTTTAATTACAATTTTTTAAGCCACTCGTTTAAAAAACTATTTGCTGAAACTAATTTTAAAAATAGCCCCCTTGGTATCATCACTTACATAAATAGAACCATCGGGACCTTGTGCTAAACCGCAAGGTCTTGCTTTAGCCTTACCTGTATTAGTTACTTTAGCCCCATTTTCTGTGCCCGCGAATCCGTTAGCAAAAATTTCCCATTCGCCTGTTGCCTTGCCATCTTTAAAAGGCACGAAGGCTACAAAAAAACCTTCTTGAGGAAGTGGTGCTCTATTCCATGATCCGTGAAAACTAATAAAAGCGCCATTTTTATATTTAGCAGGAAATTGATTACCGGTGTAAAATAATACAGCCATAGGTGCCATATGTGCAGGGAAAGCAACTGCTGGATCTTTAAATTCACTAGACCCTTCTTTCTTGCTATCTCCACCATATTCAGGAGAAACAATTTTTTTATGTTGACTTGGATCATAATAAACATAAGGCCAACCTGCATTATCCCCTTCATTAATTGCATAAAATGTTTCAGCAGGTAATTCTGCGTTTTGCGCATCGCTATATAAATTAGGATAAAAACTGTTCAATTGATCGCGACCATGTTGAGCAACATATAATTGATTGGTTTCATTATTCCAATCTAAACCAATTACATTTCTAAGACCAGATGCATAACGCTTACCGTCTTTATAAGTTTGATTTTCTTTCGTGCCATCAAATTTCCAAATACCTCCGGCAGAATCTAAAATAGGACAAGGCATCATTCCTTGAGAACCTGGCATTCTATCTTTTTCTTGACAAGCATTTGAATAAGCTCCAATATTTACATATATATTATTGCCTTTATCAAAAGTAATAGACTTAGAATTATGTTGTCTTCTATCCAGTAAACCACTCACAATAGTTTGCGGTGTAAGCGGATTCACTACTTCGTCTTTGCTATTTAATTCATATTTAAAAATGGCTTCATTAGAACTTGCGTATAAACTATTTCCTTTCACAAAAATACCCGTTCCACCATATTTAGCCCAACCATTTATTTTATCGGCTACTCCATCATTATTAGCATCTTCTAATCTTATAATAGAATTACCTTCTTTATTAGGATTATTTAATTTTGCAAAAACAACGCCCGACTTGGTAATGGCAATATGCCTGGCAGTTCCAATATTATTGGCATACAAACTTGCTTTAAAACCTTCGGGTAATTTTAAACCTGCATTTTCTTGCGCTATAACATTTAGGCAAAAAGCAAAAAGAGTAACACTTAATAAAAGAATCTGTTTTTTCATAATATATACTATTTATTTAAAATAAGTTGAGTCTGTAATTTAATAAAATAAACTTAAATGGGAGCATTGGGGAAAGTTAATTCTATCCACTCCGCCATGGCATCTACCAATTGTGTATTTTCTTGTTCATTCCCTATGGTAATTCTTAAACTATCTGCACAATTCTCCAAGCTAGACCTATCTCTTACCACTATACCCTTGGTTAATAAATATTGATACAGACTTCGTGCTTTGGGTATTTTTACCAATAAAAAATTAGTATCTGAAGGATATACTTTTTCTACATAGGGCATACTTTCAATTACGACTGCAAGAGCAATACGCATATCCACCAAATGCATAATCATATCATTCACTTGACCTACTTCTTCAAGCGCTGTCAATGCTAATTCTTGGGTAACAATATTAATATTATAAGGCGCTTTTACTTTATTCATATAAGCAATAATCTCTTTGCTTGCAAAAGCCATTCCTAATCTTATTCCTGCAAGCCCCCATGCTTTACTTAAAGTTTGAAGCACTACTAAATTGGGATAATCAATTAAGGACTGCGCAAAAGATTTTTGTTTAGAAAAATTTATGTACGCTTCATCAACTACCACTAGTCCATTGAAATGATTTAATATTGTTTCAATATCTATTCTATCTAATGAATTACCAGTGGGATTATTGGGTGAACAGATCCAAATAATTTTAGTGTTTTCATTTACCAACTGTTCTATATGCGCCACATTTAATTGATAATTAGGAAGCAAGGGCGCAGATTGAATGTCAATATTATTAATATGGGCATTCACTTCATACATGGGATAAGTGGGAGGACAAATAATGATATTGTCCTTACCTGGGACACAGAATGTTCGAAATAAAATATCAATACATTCATCGCTACCATTGCCTAAAAACACTTGAGCTGCTTCTATTTTTTTTATAAAGGCAAGCTTCTCTTTTAGTTTAGTTTGATAAGGGTCTGGATAACGATTATACCATTTTGTAGTGGGTGATCCCAAACTATTTTCATTGGCATCTAATAATACATTGGCCTCTCCTGTGTATTCATCCTTGGCAGAAGAATAGGCTTTCAATATTTCAATATTAGGTCTTACTATTTTTTTGATATCAAATTGCATACCATTATATTTTAGATTTTATCCATCCCATTCTTAATTCAACTGCTTTGCTATGTGCTTGCAAACCTTCCGCTGAAGCCATTTCAATTACAGTAGGTGCAATATTTTCAAGACCTCTCTCTGTTAATTGTTGAAAGGTTATTTTCTTTACAAAACTATCCATACTCACTCCGCTATAGGCTTTCGCAAATCCGTTGGTGGGTAAGGTATGATTGGTGCCACTTGCATAATCACCTACCGATTCTGGAGAAAAGTTACCAATAAAAATAGAACCCGCATTTATAATTTTTTCTGCTACTTGTGCGGCATTATTAATTGATAATATAAGGTGCTCTGGCGCATATTCATTAATCATAGCAATGGAATCCTCTGTATTTGAAAGAACAACCGCCTTAGAATTTTCAAGGGTCTTTTTAGCTAAGTCTTTTCTGGGTAGTAAAGTTAATTGCATTTCTATTTCCTTCTGAACTTCTTCCACCAATTCAATAGTGCTTGCAATTAATAATACTTGGCTATCGGCACCATGTTCTGCTTGTGATAATAAATCGGCAGCTACAAAGGAAGCAATACTTGTTTCATCTGCGTAAACACATACTTCACTAGGACCTGCAGGCATATCAATGGCCACGCCTTCTTGTTGAATCATTTGTTTGGCGGCGGTCACATACTGATTCCCGGGACCAAATATTTTATGCACTTTAGGCACCGACTTTGTTCCATAAGCAAGCGCCCCAATGGCTTGCACTCCCCCAATTGTATATACTGCACTTACACCCACTAAAGAAGCAGCGTAAATAATGGCAGGGTCAATGGATCCTTTTTCATTGGGAGGCGTACATAAAATTATTTCTTTGCAACCTGCTAATTTTGCAGGAATACCTAACATTAAAACTGTAGAAAATAAAGGGGCAGAACCACCTGGAATATATATTCCTACTTTTTCAATACCCACTGTTTTTCTCCAACACCAAACACCAGGCATTGTTTCAATTCTTTCTTCTTTTTGAATTTGCGCCTGATGAAATACTTCAATATTTACTTTAGCTAATTGAATGGCCGTTTTTAAACTAGGTGTTAATACCTTTTCTGCAGCATCAAAAGCAGAAGCGCTCAATTTAAAATTACTTATTGCAATTTTATCAAAAGTAAGTGTATACTCCGCAACAGCCGCATCTCCTCTTTGCTTCACAGCTAATAATATTTCTCTCACCTTTTCCTGCAAAGGACTCGCATCGTATTCAGGCCTAGCCAATAAATTTGGCCAATCCTGCAGCTTAGGTTCTTTAAAAACTTTAATCATTACAATATCATTTTTTCAATAGGCACTACCAATATTCCTTCCGCACCTGCTAATTTTAATTGTTCTATTATTTCCCAAAAATCGCTTTCGTCAATGACGCTATGCACGCTGCTCCATCCAGATGTTGCTAATGCCACTACCGTTGGGCTTTTCATGCCTGGTAATAAAGAAATTATTTTTTCTAAATTATTATTAGGTGCATTTAATAAAACATATTTATTACGCTTTGCTTTTTTAACCGATTCCACTCTAAATAATAATTTTTGCAAGATGGCTTCCGCTTCAGGTGCTAAAGCTTTTCTTTTAATAAGCACTGCTTGAGAATCTAAAATAGTTTCTGCTTCTTTTAACCCATTCATAAATAATGTAGAACCACTACTTACTAAATCACAAATAATATCGGCAAGTCCTATGCCAGGTGCAATTTCTACACTACCACTAATTTCATGAATCTCTGCTTTAATGCCGTGCTTGTCTAAATAGCCTTGTACTAAAACAGGATAGCTAGTGGCAATTTTCTTACCAGTTAAATAACTAGGGCCTGTAAAATTTTCGTTTTTTCTTACTGCAAAACTAAGTCTGCATTTACCAAAACCTAAACTATAGGCCACTTCCACTTTTTTATCTTTTTCATACACCACATTCTCTCCCACAAATCCAATATCGGCAACTCCGTCTTCTACATATTGAGGAATATCGTCGTCTCTTAGAAAAAATAACTCCAAAGGAAAATTAGTAGCTTCTGCTTTTAATTTATTCACACCATTGCCAATATCAATGCCGGCTTCTTTTAATAAACGCATGGAATCGTCGTGTAGTCGACCCGATTTCTGTATGGCTAATTTTAATCGCATATTATTTATATTATATATTTTATTTGGTCATTTATTGTTTAACTATTTCTTTCAATTTCAGTACTTTATTTAAACTTTCACTTCTTTTAATCAACCCCCTCCACCCAACATCACAGACTATAAACTAAAAGGGCTTACTTGTTAGTAAGCCCTTTGGTTAAATATAGTTACATACCTACACCCATAGCTTACCCATTGGATAGCAAATGCAAATGATGTGTATAGTTGTTTAAAGTCATATCGCAAATTTACGACCCTTTTAGAAATTCCCCAACAAAAAAGAAATATTTTGACTAATTTGCTAGCACAAAATTCAATAATTCACTATTAACAATTGTTTTTATGCGTATTCTACCCCTCAGTTTAATTTTAACGGTTCTTTCTTTATCCTTTTGTGCTCAGAAAGAAGCGCCCGCTCCACCCCCTGTAGTAGTCACGCCTACAACTCCGACTACACCTACTACTCCGACAGATACTGCTAAGAAATTGGTATGGTCTGATGAGTTTGATAAAGGAACCAGACCAGATACAACCAAGTGGAATTATAATATAGGTACTGGTTCAAATGGCTGGGGTAATAATGAATCAGAATACTATACCAAGGATTCGACGAATGCAAGAATTGAAAATGGTAATTTAATTATAGAGGCTAGAAAAGAAAGTAGAGGAGGCAAAAATTATACTTCTGCTAGATTACTTACGCAAGGAAAAGCCTCTTGGACCTATGGACGATTTGAAATAAGAGCAAAACTTCCTAAAGGCATTGGATCATGGCCAGCTATTTGGATGCTAGGTGCCAATATTGAAGGGCCAGGTGCAGTGGGTTGGCCAGCTTGTGGCGAAATTGACATTATGGAACATACCGGTAAAGAACAAGGCGCCATTAGTTTTTCAGCACATTCTAAATTACTCAACTGGACATTAGGTACGCAAAAAACCTATAAAACTAATATTGATAATGTGGATGCATTTCACGTGTATAGTATTGATTGGACCAAGGATATGATTAAGTTTTATGTTGATGGTGTATTGTATTATAATGTACCCAATGACGGAAGAGGTGTAGACGCTTACCCTTTTGTAGCTCCTGAATTTTTACTTTTAAATTTAGCAGTGGGTGGAAATTTTGCAGGTAATACTATTGACGATAGCATCTTCCCTATTAAAATGGAAGTGGACTACGTAAGAGTATATCAATAAAATTGAATATTAAAATATAAAATGAATCAAACTAGGCAATCAAATATAAGAGTTCAGCTAAAAAAAGTATTTTTCATTTTTATTTTTTTAACAATTGCTTTAAGTTCAACGGCTCAAACCACTGCTACAGCTACTAATGTATTAACCCCTAACTTATTAGTAGGCACTTATACCAAAAAAGGAAGTAAAGGTATATATGTATTATCATTTGATACAGCTACTGGAAAGGCTACTGAAATAAGTCATACAAATGGCGCTAGCAACCCATCTTTTTTAACAATATCAAAAAATCATGGGCAGGTATACGCTGTAAGCGAAGGCAGTGAAGGCAAAGTAAGTGCCTATTCATTTGCTGACAATACATTGAATTTAATGCAAGAAAAAACAAGCAAGGGGGCCGATCCTTGTTATGTTACATTAAGCCCGGATCAAACAAATTTATTGGTAGCCAATTATAGCGGAGGAAGTATTACCAGCTATCACCGATTCGCAGATGGTCGTTTATCCAACCCTCAACAATTTATTCAACACAGTGGTAGTAGTGTTAACGCAGCAAGACAAGAAAAAGCACATGTGCATGGGGTATTCTTTTCACCCGATGGAAAATATGTATTGACTCCAGACTTAGGCATGGATGAAATTTCTATTTATCCATATCAAACAAAAAATGGCCCTCCGCTTCAAATACAAAATTCAACTAGTATACAATCAAGTCCAGGTGCTGGTCCTAGACATTTATGTTTTTCAAACAATGGAAAATATTTGTATTTGATTGAAGAACTTACTGGTAGCATTAGCGTATATAGGTTTACGAAAGGAACAGCTAGTTTTTTACAAAAGGTATATACGCATCCAAAAAGTTTTAAAGGAACCACTGCTAGCGCCGACATTCATTTATCTCCCGATGGCCTTTTTTTATATGCAAGCAATAGAGGCACTGAAAACAATATTGTTTCATTCAAAGTGCTTCCTAATGGAAAACTAGAAGAGAAAAGTATACAATATTATAGTACAGAAGGAAAAGCGCCACGCAATTTTACAATGAATAAAGAAGGTAATTGGTTACTGGTTGCCAATCAAGATTCAGATAATATTATTGCCTTTAGAAGAAATATACAAACAGGGGCTCTAAGTTCTACAGGCATCTCTATAAAATTATCAATGCCTGTTTGTTTGTTGTTTTATTAATGTTGCTCAAACCATACTGGTTTATCTGCCTCCCCATCTGCATTATAATTAACAAATAATTCTTCACCTTGCTTAATATCTCTAGTAGTGATAATGGACATTGTCTCGAATTCAAAATCCATATCATATCTACAATTAGCTTGAATGGCATGATTATATATAGATACATAGCCTAATGCCACTGCAGCACTTTTATCATCCTCCCCCCATTCAAAAATATAATCATACAATAATGTTTCTTCCAATTTCATTCTTTGTGTAGGATCAAAAACAATGACAGGCGCTATTTCAATGGTAGTGCCCTTCGCAATGGCTTGGGTAGTAAATACACCACGCCCCCTACTGGGCGATGGAGCGATGGTTAGAAATGGAAGAATCATACTATAAATATAAGGCATACTTTAGTATTTTTCTTAACTTGCACCCATGTCAGTTGAATTAGAAACGCCAGAAATTAATTTATCCGAAGTTTTTTTGGACACATTGTCCAAGGGCGACATGCATCTATTAAGAGAATTTCTAGATGAACAAAATATTAGCGATGTGGTGGAACTAGTCAATGAGTTCCCAGAAAAAGAGGCTACTATTATTGACAACATGACTGTGCACAGAGCTGTAAGCGTATTTAAGATTTTAGATATCAATCAGCAAAAAGACATCATTAAAGAATTACCTGCACGCAAAACGGCAAAAATTTTAAATGAACTTCCTCCCGATGACCGTACCGACTTTTTAGAAGAATTACCCAAGGCGGCCATTCGTGACTTAATAAAATTATTAGACCCAGAAGAAAGAAAAATTACTTTATCACTTTTAGGTTACCCAGAGGACAGTGTGGGTCGTTTGATGACACCCGACTATGTTTATGTTTACCCACATTATACTGTATCGCAAGTTTTAGATAACATTCGTAAATACGGAAAGAATTCTGAAACCATTGACGTAATATATATTATTGACGACAAAGGAGGATTAATTGACGATATTAGAATTAGAGATTTATTATTAGCTAAACCTGATGATATTATTTCGGATATTATAGACGGCCGTTTTGTAGCCTTAAATGTATACGACGATCAGGAACATGCCAATCAGGTATTTAAAATGAATAACCGTACGGCTATTCCTGTTGTGGATGACAATGATGTTTTATTAGGTATTGTAACCATTGATGATATCTTATGGGTAACCAATGAAGAGTTTAGCGAGGATATGCAGAAAATGGGAGGTATGGAAGCCTTGAATGAACCTTATTTAGATATTTCTATATTTAAATTGTTTAAAAAGAGAATTACTTGGCTAGTGGTTTTATTTATTGGAGAATTATTCACAGCCACTGCGATGGGATATTTTGAAGATGAGCTGGCAAAGGTTTTAGTTTTAGCAAGTTTTATACCATTAATACTTTCTACAGGTGGTAATTCTGGTTCTCAATCATCTACACTAATTATACAAGCCATGTCGGTAGGTGAAATTACCATTGCCGATTGGTGGAAAATTTTAAGAAGAGAAGTTTTAAGTGGTGTTTTATTAGGTGTCTTATTAGGTATACTCGGATTTTTTAGAGTAACCATGTGGCATATGATTATGCCAGGTTTTTATGGTGTGCACTGGTTACTAATAGCCATCACCATTGGATTTACTATTTTAGGCGTAGTTATATGGGGAACTATTACAGGATCCATGTTACCCATTGTGTTAAAAAAATTAGGCGCTGACCCTGCAGTCTCTTCTGCACCTTTTGTAGCTACTTTAGTAGACGTAACTGCCATACTAATTTATTTTAGTTTGGCTTACTTATTCTTACAAGGCACTTTACTTTAATTATTTTTTAATTAAGCTTTTAATTTTGCTGCTAATGCTTGCTTCAACGAAGCATTCCAATCTTCCTTTAATATACTAAGTACAATCGAGTCTCTTCTTTTTCCATTCGGCATAGGCAAGTGATTTCTCAATACACCTTCCACGGTACAACCAATTTTTTGCATAGCCGCAATACTTCTTTTATTATTATTGTCGGCTCTAAACTCTACTCTTTCAAAACCCATTTGATCAAAAGCAAATTGAAGCAATAAAAATTTACAATTTTCATTGAGTTTCGTTCCCCAACATTTTTTACTAAACCAGGTATAGCCAATTTGTGTAGTTTGAAAATTTAATTGAATATCATAAAACCTAGTACAGCCCACATAGGTATTTAATAATTTATCAAATACAATAAAAGCATAGGAAGTTTTGTTTTCTCTTGCTTCAATGGCTACATGAATATATTTTTCTAAATCTTTTGTATTAGTTATAGCTGCTAATGAATACTGCCATAAATCGGGCTCCTCATTAACATAATGCGCTAGTAATGAGCCATCAGAAACCTGAAGCGGTCTTAATAACACACGATCATTTTCTAAAATAATTTCCTTTGTAAAGTCAAAAGGTCTCAAAGCTAACATCCATTCAATATTTAAAGTCTAATTTCGCATAAATTTCGAATAAATAGCTAAATAAATTATATAAGTACCTCATCTTTCTAAAACAATAAAAATGGATGACTATGGAAATAGATGAAATTAGAATTTACGCCCTTTCGCTTCCAGAAACAGAAGAATGTTTCCCCTTTGGTGAAAACAATTTGGTATTAAAAACTAAAGGGAAAATTTTTATAATCTTAGATTTAATGGCGCTTCCTGCCACTATGAATTACAAAGCAGACCCTGAAGATATTATCCTACAAAGAGAAGAATATCCAGATGCTATTTTCCCAGGATTTCATATGAATAAAAAACATTGGAACACTTTACACCTCAATAGACATGTCCCCTCTGCCCTCATTAAAGAGATAGTACATACTTCTTATAAATTAGTAAGAAAGTAAGCATAGCGCATCATTAGCCTTCCATTAGCCTTGAAATTAAGTGCCCAAATTTAAATGCACTACCTTGCAGTCTATTATGAACACGAATTTTCAGACCCTAGGTCTTATAGAGCCCTTATTAAAGGCTATTCAGGAAGAAGGTTATACCACCCCCACTCCCATTCAAGCAGAATCTATACCCATTGTTTTACAAGGCAAGGACTTATTGGGTTGTGCCCAAACAGGTACTGGTAAAACAGCTGCTTTCACCCTCCCTATTTTACAGTTATTAGTTAAAAACAAAACGGGGGAAAGAAGAAAAAAAATTAGAAGTTTAATTGTTACCCCTACTAGAGAATTAGCCATACAAATTGGAGAAAGCTTTAATGCTTATGGAAGACATACAGGTTTAAACTGTACTGTTATTTTCGGAGGTGTTGGACAAGGACCGCAAGTAACTGCTTTAAGAAATGGAGTGGATGTGGTGATTGCTACCCCAGGAAGGTTATTAGACTTAATGAACCAAGGGCATTTAAATATTAGAGAAGTAGAAATATTTGTGTTGGACGAAGCAGATAGAATGTTAGATATGGGTTTTGTGCATGATGTGAAAAAATTATTAGCCGTACTTCCTAAAAAAAGACAATCGCTATTTTTCTCTGCGACCATGCCTCCTGAAATTGTAAGTTTAGCCAATAGTATTTTATTTCATCCGCTGAAAGTAAGTGTTACGCCCGTTTCTTCTACTGTAGATATTATTGAGCAATCGGTTTATTTTGTAGATAAAGTAAATAAAAATGCATTACTTATTGAAATTCTAAAAAACACAGCTATTAAAACAGCCTTGGTTTTTACAAGAACAAAACATGGTGCAGATAAAGTAGTAAACCTACTTTTAAAAAATAATATTAAGGCGGAAGCTATTCATGGTAATAAAGCACAGAATGCAAGACAAAGAGCACTTACCAATTTTAAAGCACAAACAACAAGAGTACTCGTAGCCACCGATATTGCAGCAAGAGGTATTGACGTAGATGAACTAGCCTATGTAGTGAATTATGAAATTCCGAATATTCCAGAAACCTATGTGCACCGTATTGGAAGAACAGGTCGTGCAGGCGCGAATGGAACTGCCATTTCTTTCTGCGATGCGGAAGAAAGAGCCTTTTTAAAAGACATCGAAAAATTAATTGCAAAAAAGATACCCGTTATAGAAAATCATCCCTTCCCTATGACCAACTTCAATCCTATTAAAGAGGCCAAACAACAAGGAAGAGGCAATTCAGGACATGCCAGATCTAAGGCCATGGCAAATGGTGGGCAAAAAAGACATTTTAGTCGCCCAAAACCAAGTAGGTGATGTTATCTTTGATGCAATTAAAAAACTAATTTATGCGCATCCTATTTACAAGCTTACTATTAGCTCTTGGTCTTTTTGTATCTGCACAAGACAGTTCCATTCAAAAAAAAGATTTAATTAGTGCCACTAAACTAATTGACCTAAGTTTTACCACTAAGGAAATAGATACTTTATACTCCGATGTAATTGACAATTTGGCGAATTACAAGGCGATGCATAATTTGTCTTTGCCAAATAGTGTACCCTTAAGTATGTGGCAAACGCCGGTGGTACCTGGTATGCATTTTAACAAAGTACAGAACCCCATTGCTTGGAAATTAGACAACACTGTACAACTACCCGTAAATAAAAATGAATTAGCTTTTTATAATATTGAACAACTAGCCTCTTTAATTAAAAATAAAAAAATTAGCTCCCTAGCACTTACTCAATTTTTTATTGAGCGTATTAAAAAATGGGGAGACACTTTACAATGTGTAGTTAGTTTACAAGAAGAGATTGCCTATGCGCAAGCTAAAAAAGCAGATGCAGAATTAGCACAAGGAAAATACAGAGGCTTATTACATGGTATACCTTATGGACTAAAGGATTTATTCGCTGTAAAAGGCACCAAGACTACTTGGGGAGCAGCGCCCTATCAAAATCAAACCATTGACGAAGATGCATTTGTTTATACTAAACTAAGAGAGGCAGGTGCAGTACTTGTAGCTAAATTTACTTTAGGTGCTTTAGCCATGGGCGATTATTGGTTTGGAGGAAGAACAAAAAATCCATGGAATTTAAAATATGGGTCTTCTGGCTCTTCTGCAGGTTCTACTTCTGCAACAGTAGCAGGCTTAGTGCCCTTTGCTATTGGTACTGAAACCTGGGGCAGTATAGTTTCTCCATCTACTACTTGCGGTGCTACTGGTTTAAGACCCACCTTTGGTAGCGTAAGCCGTTCCGGCGCTATGGCATTAAGTTATAGCTTAGATAAAGTAGGACCTATTTGCCGTTCTGCTGCAGACGCTGCTATTGTATTTAATTATATACATGGAACAGATGGCAAAGATGGTAGTGCCGTGAACATGCCATTTAATTTCACACCCAACAAAGACATTAAAAAATTAAAAATTGCATACGCTAAAAACTATTTTGATAAAATAAAAGATACTTCTAGAAATGAATTTAAAGTATTAGAAGAATTTAAAAAATTAGGCGTACAATTAATTCCAGTGAACTTTCCAGACAGTGGCGTTTATAATTTCAATATCATGGATGTAGTTATTGGTGCTGAATGTGCTGCTCAATTTGATGAAATGACAAGATTAAATATTGACGATATACTTACAAGACAAACTAAAAGTGATTGGCCCAACTCCTTTAGAACAGCTAGATTTGTTCCTGCGGTAGAATATATTAACGCACAAAGACATCGTTATACACTTATGCAAAAGGTAAATGAAGTGATGCAACAGTTTGATGTTATTATTTGTCCTTCAAGAGGTGATGGAAATCAATCGGCTATTACCAATTTAACAGGCAATCCTGTAGTATGCGTCCCAACTGGTTTTGATAAAAAATTAAATTTACCTACCGGTATTAGTTTTGTAGGCAAATTATATGATGAAGCCACTATTTTATCCATTGCACAGGCCTATCAAAAAGCCACGAACTGGGACGAAGCACATCCTGCTTTATTTAAATAAAATGAAATAGGTTTTTAGGAATGTGCCAAATGCAGGCTTAAAAATTAAATAAATTTAATCCAACACCTAATTGCCATTGACGCGTCTTCCAAGTAGATTGGTCAACTAAATTATTACCAACTTCAGTTGCTGATCGAATATTGTTCATACCAATAACGTATCTGCCATATAAAAAGAAACCATTCAAGTCTAGTTTAGCTCCACCTACTATAGCAAACTCTCCAGTCTCAAAAGCTAGTTTTGCAAGTTCTAAGCCATCTTTTTTTTGATCTAAAAAAATACTATACTGTGGACCTGCTTGTATAACAAGGCCCTTAAATACTTTGTACTGGGCCAAAATAGGAATAGCTAAATAATTTAAGTGATAGGTCTCAGGCTTAAATGCACTATTAACTTCTAATTCTGATAGACTTAGATTAGATTCTAATTTAGTTTGTGTTAATATTACTTCTGGTGCTATACTAAATGAAGAACCAAAGCTAATTTTAGCTGCAGCGCCTATATGAAAGGACGCAGTATTATGATCTACATTTACATTATTTACACTAGAAAAGTTTTGTCCCAACTTTATTCCTAATGAAAATTTATTTTGTGCTTGAGCATTAAGTACTATGGTACTCATTAAAAAAAAGAAGATTTTCTTCATATCGTTCAAGTTTTATGACATTAAAATTAAATTATATTTCTTTAAATTATACTTCTTTAAACCATATTTCTAAGACAATTCAATTAAAGTAATTTCTGGTAAAATACCCACCCTGCCTGGATATCCTAAAAATCCAAAACCTCTATTAACATATAACTGTTGGTCTTTATTATTATAAATACCGGCCCATTGTTTATATACCCATTGTACGGGGCTCCATTTAAAATAAGGGTTTTCTAGCCCAAACTGCATACCATGAGTATGACCCGATAAGGTTAATTGAATATGGGAGTACTTCGGAATAACTTCTGCTTCCCAATGGCTAGGATCGTGACTCATTAAAATAACTATATCTTCCTTGCCTATTCCTTGCATTGCTAAATCCATTTTGCCATACTTAGGAAAACGCGCTTTGGCACCCCAATTTTCTATGCCTACTATTTTAATTTTTTCTTCATTTTTCTCAATACTTATATTTTCATTCATAAGTAAACGCCATCCTAAATTATCATGCACTTGTTTTAGCGCTTCTATGTTTTGCTTTTTCTCTTCCATCGTATCCCATTTTACATAATCACCATAATCATGATTACCTAATGTACTATACACACCATGCGGGGCTTTAATTTTTCCAAACACATCCATCCAATCATTCATTTCTGTAGCACGGTCATTGACTAAGTCGCCTGTAAATAAAACAATATCTGCATTTTGCTTTTCAATTAATTCAATGCCTTTTAAAACTGCGGCTTTGTCTTTTAAACTTCCACTATGTATATCACTAATATGAATTATTTTAAATCCAATGAAGGCAAGCGGCAACCCTTTTAAAGCCACTTTCTTTTTAATGAGTTTATAATTATACTTATTCCCAAACCCATACAAAAGGGAAAAAAATAATGTAGAAGACAAGCCCACTCCCAACCAACTTAAAAAAGTAGACCTTGGAATACCTTTTTCTGTATTCATGAATTTTGCACCCGCCAAAGAGGCCGCCTGGCCCATGGTCCAAAAAGCCCCTCTTCTTAAATCATCCACTAAGAAAAACAAAACCATAAAAACCTGGGTCAAGACCCAGCCAATACCAATAGAGAAAATGTACTGCTTAAAATAAGGGTTCGTGATATAAGGAAATAACAAGAAGGAACCAATGCTCAGAATACACATTGCCCAGTAAATTAGGCCCACCGTGGTCCTCGTACCATTGGATGCCCCCTGTGTCAAGATTTTCAATACATGGTAGATGTAAAAGTCAATGAGAATCAATACAGCCATGAAAATGACTAGGAACAAGGGGTTGCGCATAATATAATTTAAAGCACAAAATTAAGGCCAAATTGTTAGCATTTATGCCTTATTTTTGGCAGAAATTAAGGATATCCAGTTTATGGCTAGAATAATAGGAATAGCGAATCAAAAAGGGGGTGTGGGTAAAACCACTTCTGCCATAAATATTGCGGCAAGTTTGGCCGTATTGGAATACAGAACCCTATTAATTGATGCCGATCCTCAAGCAAATAGTACTACAGGTGTTGGATTTGATTTACATAATATTACCACCAGTTTATACGATGGTATGATTAACCAAACACCCCTTTCCGATATTATATTAAAATCAGAAATTCCTCATTTAGATGTGATCCCCTCTCATATAGATTTAGTAGGTGCCGAAATTGAATTAGTGAACCTACCTAACAGAGAGAATGTTTTAAAAGAATTAATTGCCCCTATATCCGATCAATACGATTTTATTATAATTGATTGTTTACCTTCTTTAGGTTTAATTACAGTAAATGCATTGGTTGCTGCCGACAGTGTCATTGTTCCTGTTCAATGCGAATTTTTTGCATTAGAAGGTTTAGGCAAATTATTGAACACCATTAAAATTGTTCAAAGCAGGTTAAACCCTGAATTACAAATTGAAGGTATTTTGATGACCATGTACGATGGAAGACTTCGTTTAAGCAATCAGGTGGTAAGTGAGGTAAGAAAACATTTTGATGAAATGGTATTCTCAACCATCATTCATAGAAACACACGTTTAAGTGAAGCCCCTAGTGTAGGCAAGCCTGTTATTTTATATGATGCAGATAGCAAGGGCACCGTTAACTACTTAAACCTAGCAAAAGAAATTTTACAAAAAAATGGCATGACGAATATGAGTAATGCCGAGCGTATAATAGATTAATTATGAGCAAGAGCACACCTAACAAAGACCTCATTGGAAAAGGACTTCGCTCTCTATTGCAAAACATAGACGCGGATTATAAAAACCCAGCAGGTAGAGTACAACCAGCGGTAATAGAAAAGGCAGTAGCTAGTAATCGTGTAGCCTTAAGTGAGATTGTTGTCAACCCAAAGAATCCAAGAAAAGATTTTGATGAAAAAGCATTGAAAGAATTAGCCAATTCTATTCAAATGCATGATTTAATACAACCTATTACGGTTGCGCAATTAGCCAATGGCAAATACCAATTAATAGCAGGTGAGCGTCGTTTTCGTGCAGCAAAAATAGCAGGCCTAAGCGATTTACCTGCCTATGTTAGAACTGGCAACGATAAAGAGTTATTAGAATTGGCCTTACTTGAAAACTTACAAAGAGTAGATCTTAATGAAATTGAAATTGCATTAAGTTATCAGCGCATGATGGAAGAATTAAGCTATACACAAGAAAAGGTAGCAGAGAGAATGGGCGTGGACAGATCTACTATTTCTAATTATATAAGATTACTAGAACTTCCACCAAGCTTACAGGCAGCGCTTCGTAATGGTAGTTTAAGTATAAGTTTAGCCAAATTATTATTAGGTAAAGAAATTGAGAAGCAACTATTTTTATTCAAAGAAATTACAGAGAAAGGTTTAACCGTAAAACAAACAGAAGAGCTAATTCGTAAAATGAATTTAGCGGGTAAGGCCTTTACCCCTTCTGTGTCTACTACAAAAAATCAGTTATCTCCTGTGTACAAAAAATTAGAAGATAAATTAACCAGTCATTTATCTACCAAGGTTATTTTGCAACACCAAAAAAATGGTAGCGGAAAAATTACTATTGAATACTCAGATCTTAATGGTTTAAATAAAATATTAGAGGCAATGCAATTAAGCATTAGCTAGTTGTATTTTTTAAAAAGGAATTTATTTAGGATGCGGCTACTACACACTTTACTACTGCTGCTAATTATGCAGCCCTCTGCGAATAGCCAAGACAGCGCCTATATTAAAAAAACCGATACCCTTCAACATCATATACCCAGAAGAGCCACTAGAAGGTCGGCTATATTACCAGGCTGGGGTCAGATGTACAATAAACAATATTGGAAAGTACCTTTGGTGTATGGAGTGCTTGCTATACCTGCTTCCACTTATGTGTACAACAATGACATGTACTTGAAAACAAAGTTTGCTTATGAAGCAAAGTTTAAAGCAGAGAAAGGCGATAATAGCGACCTATCCAAAATTGATTCAAAATTGCAAAACTTAAGTATTGGTTCATTACAGAGTTACCGCAATATATTTAGAAGAGATAGAGACTACTCAATCATGTACTTTATTCTAGCCTGGGGCGTGAATGTTGTGGATGCGACGGTATCAGGCCAGTTGAAAGAATTTGATGTAAGTGATAATTTATCTTTTAGAATGGTGCCTTATGTTCAACCTCAACAACAACAAACAGGGTTATCCTTACAATTTCATTTTAAAAATTCCCATTCAAAATAATTTAATCGCAGGCTTATGAAAATTGCATTATTAGGTTATGGTAAAATGGGAAAAGCCATTGAAGAAATTGCTTTAAGTAAAGGACATGAAATTGTCTTAAAAATAGGCGCTTCTAATACCTCAGACTTTACCAAAGAAAATATACAAAAGGCAGATGTTGCCATTGAATTCACTGGCCCACATACTGCTTTTGAAAATATAAGTAAATGTATTCAGTGGGCTGTGCCTGTGGTAAGTGGCTCAACGGGTTGGTTAGACCATTTTGAAAAAGCCAAAAAGATTTGTGAAGAAGAAAAAGGCTGTTTACTCTATGCAAGTAATTTCAGTATTGGTGTGAATTTATTTTTTGAAATAAATAAGCAAGTGGCCGCTTTAATGGAGCCTTATGAAAACTATGATGTATCTATGACCGAAACACATCACACAGAAAAAAAGGATGCACCAAGTGGCACAGCCATAAGTTTAGCCGAACAAATACTTGCACAAATAGGCAGAAAAAAGAAATGGCTAAACGAACCCAGCAATGAGCCTAGTAATGAGCCTAGTAACTTAATTATTCGTTCTGAAAGAATTGACCCAGCCCCTGGTACACATACCATAAGTTATGATTCAGCGATTGATAGTATTGAAATAACCCATACAGCCCATACCCGCAAGGGCTTTGCCAGTGGCGCTTTATTAGCTGCGGAATTTGCCAATCAAAAAATAGGTATCTTTACCATGAAAGACGTGCTAGGTCTTTGATTAAAAGCTTATGCTATCTAAAAAAACTCAATACGCATTACAAGCCCTCTCCTATATGGTAGAGAAGCATAGCGACGACCCTATTTTGATAGCCGAAATTGCAAGTCAAAAAAATATACCCATTAAGTTTCTAGAAAACATTTTACTTGAATTGAGAAAAGCAGGTTTTTTAGAAAGTAAAAAAGGGAAACATGGTGGCTACTTTTTTGCCCAAGCTCCAGAAAAAATAAAATTATCTTCTATTTTCAGAATTATAGAAGGCCCTATTGCACTACTTCCTTGCGTAAGTTTAAATTTTTACGAAAAATGCGCCGACTGCAATGAAAAAAAATGCGGCATTAATAAAGTCATGGCCGCTGTAAGAGATAACACCTTGGCCATACTAGACAATAAAACAGTAGCCGATCTTAGTGCTATAAAATAAATAATATGAAAAAACTTTTCACCCTTGTTCTTTTTGCTTTTTCCCTATCTGTATCGGCTCAAAGCTTAATTGGAGGAAACAATATCTTAAAAACAAATTTATCTGCAGATGCTTTAAATAACTATAATATCACCTACGAGAGAAGTATTAACCACTTTATTTCTTTGTCGGTGAATTATAAAAACATGCCACTTTCTAAACTCCCTTTACAAGCTTTAGCAAAAAAATTTATTGATAACCCAAATATTAATTTTGATAATTTCAAATTTGGCAATACCACCATTACTTTCGAAGGCCGCTTTTATTTAGGCTTGTCTAAAATGTCTGGTTTTTACATTGCGCCTTATATTCGTTATGGAAATTATGATTTATCAGTGCCCATAAATTATACTTATACACCAGATAAACCTTCCCCTAATATTAGTTTACCTCCAGTACCAGTGAATGCAAATTTAGATGGCACAATAAGAACACAAAGCTATGGAGCCCATGTAGGTATGCAGTTCCAACTCTTAACTAAATTGGTATTGGATATCTCCTTTATTGGTGGTCATTATGGTACCTCTACAGGTAAATTAAACTTTGTTGCACCTATTGACTTTCCTAAGCCAGCTCAAGTTGAATTACAAAGAATTCTAGACAACACAAAAGCTAACCCATTTACACTAAAATCCGTTGTCAATTCCCGTGGAGCCACTACAGACACAGAAGGCCCTTGGGCAGGTTTAAGAGGACTAGGCATTGGCCTTGGTTTAAGATTTTAAAAACGCTAGCTTTGCTAGCTCAAAACAGTATCAAATGAGCGCTCCATTTTTACAAGACTTATTTAAAGGCCAAAGCTACGATGCAGATCAATTTTTTTTAATAGCTGGTCCTTGCGTAGTAGAGAATGAAGAATTGGTAATGGAAATTGGAGAGAAGGTTTCTACCCTATGTAAGAACCTAGGTATTGCATACGTGTTTAAAGCAAGCTATCGAAAAGCAAATAGAACAAGTGCAAATTCATTTACAGGCATAGGAGATGACACAGGTATGGAGCTTATTAAAAAAGTAGGCGCTACTTTTAAAGTACCTACTACTTCAGATATTCATGCACACGATGAAGCAGCTATTGCCGCAAAGTATATTGATATTTTACAGATACCTGCATTTTTATGTCGTCAAACCGACTTACTTCTTGCTGCAGCCGCAACAGGAAAAATTGTGAATGTTAAAAAAGGACAATTTTTAAGTGGGGCTTCCATGAAATTTGCAGTAGATAAAATTAGATTAGCAGGTAATGATAAAGTAATGCTAACAGAACGAGGCAATACATTCGGCTATCAAGACTTAGTAGTAGACTATAGAAATATTCCTGCCATGGCAGAAAACGGCGTGCCTGTTATTATGGATTGTACGCATTCATTACAACAACCCAATCAAACATCCGGTATCACTGGAGGTAATCCTCAATTAATTGAAACTATTGCTAAAGCAGCTATTGCCACTGGTGCTCATGGATTATTTATTGAAACACATCCTAATCCAGCACAAGCAAAAAGTGATGGCGCGAATATGTTGCCTTTAGATAAATTGGCCCCTTTATTAGAAAAACTAGTAAGGCTAAGAAGAGCAGTTATTTAGTTTTTACCACTAATAATGCTAAAAATATTTCATAGGGTTTCTTTTCCCTAATAAAATATATCTGCGGATACTTCTCCAAAATGCAAGCACCATATATACAATAACTGGTGAGCCGAAAGTAAGAAATGAAATATAGATAAACCACATTCTTATTTTACTGGTAGCAATGCCCAAACGCTCACCAATGGCGGTGCAAACCCCAAAAGCATGTAATTCAAAAAAATCCTTCATTTTTTGCATAGAAAAGGCGTTTAAACCTACTGCAATCTATCAAAAAAAGTGGACATAAAGTGTATTTTTTGCTTCAACCGGGATCAAATTTGGCTTACCTTTGCCCCAATTTTAACAACAAAACTAAGTACCATGGCTTTTGATATCGAAATGATCAAAAATTTGTATGCTGCCATGCCAGCAAAAGTGGAAGCGGCTCGTAAATTATTAGGACGCCCCCTAAGCTTATCTGAGAAAATTCTATTCTCACATTTACATAGCGATCAAAAATTAGAAAGCTTTGAAAGAGGTGGTTCTTATGTCGATTTTGCACCAGACCGTGTTGCTATGCAAGACGCTACTGCACAAATGGCCTTATTGCAATTTATGCAAGCTGGCCGTCCTAAAGTAGCGGTACCAAGTACGGTGCATTGCGACCATTTAATTTCTGCGAAAGTAGAAGCCAAACAAGATTTACAAGTTGCTACTACAGATAGCAAAGAAGTATATGATTTCTTAGCCTCTGTATCTAATAAATATGGTTTAGGTTTCTGGAAACCAGGTGCGGGTATCATTCACCAAGTAGTTTTAGAAAACTATGCCTTCCCAGGTGGTTTAATGATAGGTACCGATTCTCACACTGTGAATGCAGGTGGTTTAGGTATGATTGCGATTGGTGTAGGTGGTGCAGATGCTTGTGATGTAATGGCAGGGCTTCCATGGGAATTAAAATGGCCTAAATTAATTGGTATTAAATTAACAGGAAAATTAAACGGCTGGACAGCGCCTAAGGATGTCATCTTAAAAGTGGCGGGTATTTTAACAGTAAAAGGTGGCACCGGTGCCATTGTTGAATATTTTGGAGAAGGAGCAACAAGCATGAGTTGTACAGGTAAAGGAACCATTTGTAATATGGGTGCTGAAATTGGAGCCACTACTTCTACATTTGGATATGATGCAAGCATGAGCCGTTATTTGCAATCTACTGGACGTGCAGATGTGGCTGCTTTAGCAGATACAGTGGCTGCGCATTTAACAGCAGACCCTGAAGTTTACGAAAGTCCAGAGAAATACTTTGATCAAGTGATTGAAATAGATTTAAATACATTAGAACCACACTTAAACGGACCTTTCACT
>Ga0214919_10003628_pt1 | contig 23173 bp, 56 predicted proteins | sample LL1503_MetaG_FD_177994 | JGI IMG/M metagenome (GOLD analysis project Ga0214919, IMG submission 177994) | Freshwater microbial communities from Lake Lanier, Atlanta, Georgia, United States - LL-1503 | ecosystem: Environmental > Aquatic > Freshwater > Lake | place: USA: Georgia | collected... | reverse complement strand
TAAAATCCCCAGACAGAGATGTTCCGGTTAATCTTGTAAATGTCTTGTTATCTATAAGAAGCAACATATTACAAATTCCCGGAGTAATAAGATTAAAATATCTAACAAAACCAGAAAGATTTTAAATATGAACGACGGAAAATTATATGTCAAATCTACATGTATTACTTGTCTTGGCAAGAAAAATTTCTGTCACTATTGCGATAACGGATTAACATATACAGAGGCTGCTGATAAAGTTATTAAACAATGGTTCAACAATCAATCCGAAGAAGTTAAAAAATATATAACCGAGGCAGGAGATGAAAAGAAATAATCTTCTCTTAATAATGTTTATTATTTTTGGTTCCTGTGAATGCAACCAGGAATCATTGAGAGAAGTTTTAGGTAATCCTTGTTATATAGATCAGTATGGAAAGATTGTAGAGATCAGTGAATCAAGTCAAATCTATAAAGATATTAATGTTGGTATCTGCTCTACCGGCAAAACACAAAGAGATGACAATAATAATTTAATATGCGATGGTCTAGTCTCTGAAAGAGAAGAAGAGTGCAATAATTTAGACGATAATTGTAACGGATTTATTGATGATTCTCAAACCGGTTATCCTCTATATAGACCGTTCTATTCACCAGACAATACATGTGTACCAGCTGGTGTCTGCTTGTATGCAGATCAAGAGTGTTACAGCGGTGATTGGATTTGTCAGTATCCATCTGGCTATGGTAAAGAAGTGTGTGATGGTTATGACAATGATTGTGACGGCGATATAGACGAAGACACATATGATGACCCGATCTTTGGTACAGAAGAAAGATACGTTTATAGTGGAAATCCAGATACTATAAATATAGGTGAGTGCCGTGCTGGTTATAAAGAATGTGTAAACGGTGTTATCAGCATAAGAAACATGAGGACTCCGATATCCGAAATATGCGGTAATGGTGATGATGATGATTGTGATGGCGTCACAGACGAAGATGAGGATGATCCAGTACAAAGCGATATTGCCTTGATCATTGATTACTCTGGTTCAATGTCTGTGATGATTGATATTGTTGCTGAAGCATTATGTTCGTGGACTTCACAAGGTATTTTAGTGAATAGTAGATTTGCTGTTATCGCTATAGGATATAATGATAATTTTTCAAATAGAGAAATGAAAATATTAACAGATTTCACTGATTCTGGAACGGCATGTCAAGTTATAAGAGCTGCAAATGCACTACAATTTTCTGGTTCAACTGAATTTCAGCTTGATGCCACTTACAATGCAAATGACACTAACTCAGTCAATGGTTACGTTAATTGGATCAGTAATAACAAAAAAGTTTTGATATTCAGTGATGAACAAATGCAGCAGGAATTTCAACCAACTATTCAAGATGCAGTAGAAGCTATTGTACAACAATGTACTGAAAATGGATACACAATAGGAGCTTTTATTGAATACAACGTACCAGATCAACCACGTTGGGTTGAACTAACTCAAAGATGTGGTGGTTTCTTAGATTATTTAAATTATAATCCACAACAGATGATTGACACATTAAATTATTGGGTTGGCACTGATTGCTAACTAATTAATTATATGGTTGATTCTATAGATGAATTGTTTTGTGAGTTTGACGTTGGTGATTTAGTTCGTCTTACTGAGGATCATCAACTTTTTGTTGGTTATGGCTTAGTTACAGATATTAAAAATTCTTTTGATGACGTGTATGATATAGATTATTTGAGAAATAAAATAGGAACTTTAAGAACAAAGATACCGGCAAAAGAAGATGATTTTTTTCCTTCAAAACCACAAATTTTAGTGCTATGGTCAGGAAAAAACATAACATCTAGTAGTGTTTCAATTTGGATGTATCCAAGTGAATTAGTAGTTGTTCAAAAAGTCTTTAAAGACACTAAATAGAATGAGAGCGAGGAATACAAATGGATTTAAATGAATTAAAGAGATTAATAAGCGAAGAGGTTAAAAGAAAAAGAGAAGACAATCTTCTAAAAGAACAGGAAGATAAAACAGCCGGACGTCCAAAAAAACCTCCACAACAAAGTGTTAATAAACAACCAGAGCCACCTGCTCCGGACGAAGAACCAAATCTAGATATTCCAGCAAAAGAAACAACAATTAAACCAGAAATTACAAATATACCATTACAGAATTTACTTAATTCAGTAGTTTCCGATCAAGATTTTAAAACTTTAGATCAAGAAACACAAAATGCAGTACAATCTGTAATGAAATCTTTAAGCTTGTTAGAAAATTCATTTAATGTACTGGCTAATTCTTCAATGAGAAACAAAAATGCTTCTTGGGATTTGTTAACTTATATTGGAGAAATAGCTAAAAAAATAGCTGTTATTACAAAAACTATTCCAACCGGAGAACCTTCTCTACAGCAAAGAAAAATAGCATCACTAACAAATAGAGATGGTTCTGGATATGAAGCAAAGCCAGACGCTAAAACTGTTTCAAGATTACCCGGACAACCAGGTCCACAAGATCCAACAGCTACTGCAGTAAATCCATCTGCTGATACTGCAGTTCGTAGATTAAAGAATAAGCTTGGATTCAAACAAGAATAATATGAAAAACATTGGAGCATATATATTTTTTTTCATTATATATGCTCCTTGTTTTTATGTATTTATGCATTTAGTTAAAGAGTGGATTTGCACATTAAAACATAGATTCTTGCGTTCCTGTGATGATGGTTGACACCTTCTCCGGTTGCTGATACAGTTGGGCGACCTCATACAAAGGCAGCGGAGATCACTATGTCTTATTATCGCCGTTTTGCTGCTCGCCCTTCTTCATATACTGTTTCGTCGGTTCAACAGGTTGCACCGGTTAGTGAAGAAGAACTTACCAATCCCGGTATTATTCAACGTATTCGCGATCTTCTTAAGAATACCAGCCTTAATGATTGGGAAAAGACTTTTCTCACAAGCATCAATGAGTATGCAACTGTTCGTAATCGTATCACCGCTGGACAGTATAACTCATTTAAGAAGATTGAAGATAAGTTTAGCGATACGGCGATTGAAAAGCGTAAAGAATTTGATAACAAATTTACAGATGAGATGCGCGACAATATGAAGATTGTTGCAAAGATTTATCGTGAGACACAGTCACAATATCACACAGCATTAGTTGAAAGAATTCTTGCTGACGATAAATTTATTCCTACCGAAGAACAGTGGGATAAGTTTATGAACAACAAATATGCTCAAGGTCGTCTTTTCAACGCAAAGATAGCACCTAAGTTCAAGATTGGTGATACTGTTTCTCCATCTTCTCTTGATAAAAGTGGAACCTGGACAACAGCTATTGTTATTGATAACACAACCCTTGTTCCTCTCACTCATGCTGCTGGTGGAAAACGTTACAGTATATTGCCATATGGTCAAGCGAAACCTCTTGTATATGAAGAGCGCCAAATTAAGATTCACCGTTCATAAACAAAAGGATTTATCATGAAGTACGCACTGAAACCCGCCAGCAAACAACTTGATATTGATGGCAGTAATAAGATTATTATTTTCAAGGATGAACATTCTCTTTTCAAGTTCTTTCATCTAAAGATGCAACAGGATCTTGTGAATCCTGTGATTAAATCTGAAAGATACAATTGGAAAGATCGTAACAAGCCTAATAATATTTCTCCTACTGATGTGGTTGGCATTTATTCTCTTCTTGTTTCAAGTAATCTTGACTTCCAGTTTCTTTCTTGGAGTACCCGTGTAGGTAAGTTTATTCACGAAAATCTATCTAACAGCAAGAATAGATGGGAGCATTATAAGATTCTTGATCGTATGCGTTCTCTTCCTATGAACTGGACACTGTATCAGTTGACTGAAAAAGATGGTGGAGTTGTAATGAAGAATATTGCATGGGGAAACTTCTTCCGCATTGCAAAGAAAGAAAATCTTCTCAAAGACGTGAACATTTCTTATCGTATCCCAGAAACGGAGTGATTATGAACAGCAACATTATTTATATTCGTGCGTATAATGGCTCTCTTATCCCGATCAGTAAAGTAAATCTTGTTACAACAGATCCAAATACAGGAAAAATTGTTCAAGAAATTACACTTGAATCTTGTATTGAAAAGTTAATTCATCATAATATGAACAATTACGAGAAGATTAAAGATAACTGGTTGGAACTTGATAATTATACCATTGCGGAGAAGAAGAAATGAATAAGATCAAAACTCGTAATGTTTTTGCGATCCATGCTTGGAATCATAAAGGTGCGGGAAAGCACAAAGATAAAAAATGGTTTTATAAAAATCGTCGTCGTGGAAGGGTTGACAATGAATAAATCTAACAAGAACGCCTTTAAAATTAAAAACATTTTAGATACTAAAATTCTCTGGGAAGTGCTGCCAAGAATAGATGGAAATAAGTATGTAATTACTTCTACATCAGATAATATGATAACAGGTCAAGAAACCTATATGTTCGCAGCGGATGAGAAAGGTAATATTACTGATTGGGGAGAACTTGAAGGTTCCTACCGTGGTTCATTGGATCATAAAAAATGTTTTCAAAATATTGGGTATTCAGTCCATGAGTGAAACCATGGAGCAAATAGATCTAATACCAGACTCAGAAAAATTAGAAAATGTACCACCATTTAAAGTTGGTGATTTAGTTATGATGCGTTCTAAATCATTACGTCTTAAAAGATTCCATAAGTATCCAGAAAATGATGTTGGTCTCGTATTAGAAGTAAAAAAAGGAAATATTGAATGGCTTATTAATATCCATTGGCAAAAATTTACTCCACGCGGTAAATGTATACTGAGACATTCACGTTTAAAAAAGGTTAGGGCAAAGAAAAATGTTAAACAAAAAGATTGAACAGTTTATTCAAACTACCGGAGAAGGAGTTGTATTGGAGTATATCAATGGACAATTTATTTTGGAAAATAAGAGTTTCGTTGAAGGCAAACGCTCTATTATTGGTAAGGTACAAGGCTTAGGATCAACTATTGAGCTTTGTATTGATAACTTTGTTTATTCTTGGGAGAAGAAAATTATTTCTGATAAATCACACTTGAATGATGATGATATTGAATCATACCGATGGTATTCCTCCTATTAGTTAATAATAATACATTACCGATCTTTGTGCTTGCGTTTTTTCAATGATCGTGCTAAAATACGATGAAAGCAGATAGATCACGTCGCCAAACAGTATAAGAAAGTCAGGTCATCATGTCAAGTTATACTCGTTCTGTACGTTGCCGTGGTTGTGGAGAATCTGGACACAATATCAATGGTTGTGCCAAGACAAAAGAATATGCAAAAAACAATCCAACGTCATATACTGCTCTGAGATTGAAAGATCGTCAAGAGTCAATGCAACATCGTAAGTGTTCGTATTGTAATGGAGAAAAGCATACTCGTCGTACCTGTGCCCATATCATGAATGATATGGTACAAGTTGCTGCTATCAATATTGATTTCCGTAAAAAGGTATTGGAAACCATTAAGCGTGTTGGACTTGCTGCCGGTGCTCTTATTAGTATTAAAGAAGTATCGGGATATGATCGGGATAATAATTATGTTTATGACAAGCGAGATCAGCTTGCTCTTGTAACCGGTTTGGATATGAATCAAATTCGTGCATTGAGTACCGAACGTGGATGTCAGTTTGTTAATGTCCAGTACATGAATATGTATGAGTATGGCGGAAAGCGTTTGTCAGAAAGCACCTTCCAAGTTCCTAATTGGTTTCTGCTTGGTAAAGAACAGCCAGTCATAACCGGTGGATACTGGAATGATAATATGTTTTTCAAGATTATTTCTCCCGGACACCATGTTATGGAAAATGAGGATGAATGGACCAAAGACAAAGATTCTATTAAAAACATTTGTGAGAGTCTTGGTACTCATGAAAAGGTTAAAAACAGTATTGAGCACCATAAAAAACATTTGGGTATGATAACCAGACCATAATATAATATTGAAGTGCGAGATAATGCTGTCTCGCACTTTCTTTTAACAATATAAAAAGAGATAATACATGAATCGTTGTGGGTATTGTAACAATCGTGGTCATAACATGGTAACTTGCCCAAAACTGAAGGAACAAGCGATTGCTAATCCTAATAGTTGGGCAGCAGAAAAGGCTGCTTCATATAAGAAGGCAAAAGAAGAAGGAGGAAAAGCCCGCGCTTGCAGTTATTGTTCTGAATCAGGACACAATAAGAAAACATGCAAAAAGATTCTTGAAAATACTGTTGAGGTAATGAATGTAAATTACAAATTCCGTCGTGCTGCTGTTGCTTATTACCAAAAACATGGTATTGGACCCGGTGCCCTGCTCCAATTTAATAGGGTAAGCGGCTATAACAATAGTCAAGAATGGAAATATTTTGAAAAGGTACTGGGATTGGTACTGTCAGTAAAAACAGAAAATCTTGTTTATCCAGGTGTTCGTGTAGGAGACATTGAAATTGAGTATATGAATGTTTATCAATATAATGGCGTATCACTGGCAAGAACTGATTTGACGATACCAACCGCATGTATTGTTGAAGATAGATCTATAAGTGCAAGCGATCCTTATGATTCTGAATTTTACTATAGCACCCCAGCCTTTAATGTATTGAGTCCTGGATACTTTCAAGTGGATAATGAAGAACAATTTTGCAAAGATGGCACGCCATTCCACGACATGTCAAGATATGGAAATAATTATAACTTCCGACAGACTTTAAATAATAGAAAGTACTTCAAGTAAGATAGTGTATTATATGACAGTGCAACGCGGCGCTTGACACCATCGATGGGATCGGCTATGATGGTTCAACGGCAGCGATCACCCTACAATCCGGTCGGGTAGATCAAGTAGATAATAAACAGTAAATAAAGCGAGATAAACTAATGCAACTTGACTTCAACACTTTCTTTCGCATTGCCAAGCCTATTCTTGATAATAAGTTTCCACTTCTTCTCCGTGGCCGTCACGGTATTGGAAAGAGCCAAGTGGTATATCAGATCGCGGCACAGCGTGGTCTGCCAGTTATTGAACGTCGCGCCTCACAGATGACTGAGGGTGATTTGGTTGGTTTGCCTGTTGTTTCTGGTGATTCTACCAAGTGGAATCCCCCTGATTGGTTCAAGATGTCGTGTAATAATGCCGTTCTCCTCTTCTTGGATGAGGTTGATCGTGCAGTTATTGAGGTTCGTCAAGGTATCTTTGAGCTTACGGATAGCCGTAAACTGAATGGTCATGTTCTTCATCCTGATACCATTATTGTCGCCGCTGTCAATGGTGGTGAAAGTGGTTCACAATATCAGGTTGGAGAGATGGACCCTGCCGAACTTGATCGGTGGACCACGTTTGATCTTTCACCAACTGCAGAAGATTGGTTGACTTGGGCTAAGGACAATACCAGTCAGTTTGTGTATGACTTCATCAATCTGAATCGTGAACACCTTGAACACAAGGGTGACTTTGAACCAAACAAGGTGTATCCTTCACGTCGTTCTTGGAAGCGTTGTAATGATGTTCTTGTGAACGCTGATATGTTCAGCGAAAACAATATGCGAGACATTCGCAACATCGCTGTTGGCTTTGTTGGTTATGAGGCTGCTATTGCTCTCCATGACTTTGTGGAGAAGTATGATCGTCAGGTGACCCCTGAAGATGTTATCGTGAATGGTAAGGTTGAGAAGACCAAGAACTTTGGAATCATTGAGCACTGTGCAATGATTGACAAGATTGGAACCAAGGGTTTCCTGTCTAAGAAGATGCCAAAGAATGAGATTGAGAATCTTGCACGTTATTTCATCAGCTTGCCTTCTGAGGCTGCAATGAAGTTGTGGCATGAACTTGGTAAGGGTCTGGTGGATAACACCACTGCAATGCATCAGGTGAGTATTGATGGTACTTCTCCATCTATGTATCTCTCTGAAATCCTGACCGGTAAGAAGGTTGCTTAAAGAAATAGGTTTGGTGTAATCCTTATAAAAAAACACCCGTAAGCCTATCGTATATAAGGCGTAGTTTGTCCGTTCTACATCAAAACGGACTTTTTTCTTTTCTTTACGAGGTTATTATGTTTAGCAAGATTTTTATTCTGTTTACGTCTTTTATTCACCACGAACCAGCTCACACAGAAGTGCGTCCTGTTGTGACTGTGCCAGAAGACGAGATCGTTATCAACTATATTCCTGCTGTTGAATGAGTTTTGTTTAACGGTATATAATAAAATCGGAGCATATAATGGGATATCGTAGTGATGTTGCACTTGCCATGAGAAAAGAAACATTTAAGGCTATGTTATCTTCTGTTAAAGACGATAGAACGGCAGTTGAACTCGTTTCAGGTTGTGAACAATATGAAAATGGTGATTTCATTCTTCTTTATTATACAGATGTTAAGTGGTATGAAGATTTTAAGGAAGTAAAAGCAATCAACGAGTTTATTGACACTCTTGATGAAGAACAATATTCATATCATGTTATGGGAGAAGACTTCGAAGATTATAAGGATAGAGGATATTTGGATACTCCATTTGAGATTAGGTTGAGCCGTTCGCTTGAATTTAATACATGATGAGGATAACATGGAAATCAAGATCGGTGATATGATCCAGAGTGATACCGGTGCTTGTGGTATTGTTATTGCAGTACCTGATAGTGAAAAGAATCAACATAATTATCTTCTACATTGGAATCAGGGTGAACAGAAAGAATGGGGAGTAGAAGAAGATGCATTGAAAATTTTTACTAAATATGGTATGTGGAAGGTTGTTCCGGGATGAAGATTTATAATCCAGGAACTCTTATTATACTTAAAAATGATTACGATCACATTACTTATCGTGGAATTATTTTATCTCTAAATGAATGTGATACTTGGTGGGGTGGAGGATTTTATAATATCTTTTGGTCGCCTATACTAACTCCGAAAGGAAATGAAAAAATTTCTTATAATCAGTTAGTTGATTGGGAAAGAACAAAACAAGCAGTAATTCATGCGATAAAGTAGGTATATATGGGACGAAAAAATAGAATGAAAAGCACTTTTGCTAATGAAGTTCGTCTCGGTACATTCTGGATCTGTCACAAGAAAGATCAGATTATTTTGAATATGAGATTGCAAACTATCGAAAAAGATGATGTTGTAATCGTATTAGATATTTTGCCAACTGTTATGGAAACAAAAGTTGTGAAATGTCATTCTCAGAAATTGAATACAGCATTTACAACTCCAATGGAAAATTTTTATTTCAATTATCACAAGTTGTAATGTGGACCAGTATCTCAGGTAGTTAGATGAAACTTATAAGTCTTTTCCAAGCTATAAAGACTATTTACTCCTGTAGCATTGTGGTTAATGCGCGCACCTTATAAGTGTAATTATGTGGGTTCAAGTCCCACCGGGAGTACCAAAATGATATGTAAAAAACATAACGAAGAAAAAGTAACTTATAAAAACGGTCAAAAAGAGTGTCGTACCTGTAATAGAGAGTGGCAATCTGTTTGGTGGAATAAAAATAAAATAAAACAACAAGAAAGAGTCAAAAAAAACAGAAATAGATTGCAAGATGTTATTATAGAAATAAAAGAAAACAGTAAATGTTTTATATGTGACGAAAAAAATCCTATGATTTTAGAATTTGATCACATTGAAAACAAAAAAGAAACAGTTTCCGAAATGGTTAGAATTGGAGTCAAGCCGGAAACTATAAAAAATGAAATTTGTAAATGCAGAATATTGTGTTCTAACTGTCATCAGATAAAAACTCACGTTGAAAATGATTCATATATATATAACAAATATAAAACAGATGAAAGATATTCTAATAAAATTGAAAAAATCAAATTGATGATGGAAATGAAAGAAAAATAATAGAATATCGCTTATATATGCAAGTCTCACCTGGTCTACCATATATGGAAAATTATCTACACAAATTTGTGAGTTATTATTGGAATGGATATAAAGAATATGGCTTTGTATTGGAGGTACAAAAAACATACAATGGAAATTATGTTTTAAATATTTTAAATCAATTAACAAAACATACAGACATATATTACTCAGAGTTTGGTAAAGTTTATTTAGAGGAATAGGCTTGTGGATATTATGCTTTCAATATTTTAAGTTTATGGATATCATACTTTCAATATTGAAAGCCAGCAAACTAAACAAGTACGCGTTGTTTATAGTTAATTTTCAAAATTTAATTTGGAGGAAAACATGGAAGATGATGTTGTAGAAGTATTGCAGGAAATCTTTAAAATTGCTCAAGATGAAACATATTCTTCAGCAGAAGCACTGGACATTATTATGGCACTATCAGAAAATGTGCTATTGCAATACGGTAATCCAGTAGAAGCAGAATAAAACATGGTATAATAATACAATGCGGCGGAAAGGTGCTTGCCTTTTCCGCCGCAACCTGTTAGGATAAGGCTTGCCAAGTTAGATCACAGTCGGAAAACTGTAAAACATTATTTCTATACTACTTATCTATATGGGGAACCAAATATGAAAAGTGGTATATATCTAATAAAAAACATAATAAATAATAAAGTTTATATAGGTTCAGCAGTCAACATTGATAGGCGATGGGAACAACACAAAAAACTCCTAAAAAAAGGAAAACATCATTCCTGCCACTTACAATTAGCATGGAATAAATATGGAGAACAAAACTTCAAGTTTGAAATATTAGAAGAAGTGTCAAACCCACTTCATCTCATATCTTACGAGCAAGTGTATTTGGACTATCACAAATCTTATGAAGACGAACGTGGCTACAACATATGTAAGGTTGCTGGTTCTACATATGGTCTAAGACATACAGAAGAAGCAAAACAGAAAATGAGAGAAGCGAGTACAGGTAGAACTGTAAAACACAGCGAAGAAACAAAACAGAAAATTAGAGAAGCGAGTACCGGCAGAAAACATAGCGAAGAAACAAAAGATAAATTAAGAGAAGCCAGCAAAAATAAAAGCCAAGAAGAAAAACGCAGACTAAAAGAAGTAAATATTGGTAGAAAGCTCAGTGAAGAACACAAACACAAACTAAGAGAAGCGAGTACTGGTAAAAAACTTAGTGAAGAAGCAAGACAGAAAATAAGACAAGCAAAAACTGGTAAAAAACGCAGCGAAGAAACTAAACAAAAACTAAGAGAAGCGCATACTGGTAAAAAACTTAGTGAAGAAGTAAAACAAAAAATGACAGAAGCACAAAGAAGTCGTAAAGATAATAAATATTATTATTTCAATAAACATAGGAAAAAATATTTAGTGAGAATCTATAGAAAGTTTATAGGCTGGTATAACACTGAGCAAGAAGCAAAGCAGGCAGTTCTTGTAAGCCTTGAAAAACTGAAAGAACAAATTGTCATTTCACAACAATCATAATTCAACTGTATACTAAACAATAAGCCCCGGTGATCTGTTCGGGCTTGCGTCTTTTCGTTTTCTATGCTATGATGCAAGAAGTCCGCGATAGATCACCGCACACAAACTTCTCAACTGTAAGGATAATCACAATGTCAAGCAACTATTCGCTTAACATGCACGTCGCTCGTTACTTGAAAGAAGAGCCATTTTATGCGGCTCTTTCACGTCACATTGATAAGTATCCGTCAAAGTCCATTCCAACGGCAGGGGTTTGTATTAACCCTGATTCTGGTACGTTTGAACTTCTTTATAATCCCGACTTCTTTGAGAAGTTGACGGATGATGAGATCATGATTGTGTTGAAGCACGAATTCATGCATCTTATTCTTGAACATGTTACTGGTCGTATGCCAGATAAGTCACAGATGAAGATGTGGAATCATGCTACTGATCTTGCGATCAATAGCGAGATTTTCCCAAAGGACTGTAAGGATTCAATCAAGAATCTTTGGGATATGTGTTTGCTTCCCGGAAAGGCTCCATATCCTGATTTTGAACGTGGCCACTCAGCTGACTATTACTTTGACGTAATCAAGGAAATGGTGGAAGAACAACAAAAGAAAGATCAAGGTCAGGGTGAAGGTGAAGGTAAAGATAAGCAGAAAGGTGGTAGTGGACAACCATCAAATGGTGAAGGTAATGATGGTGGCTTTGATTCCCATGAAGGATGGGGTGAAGATGGAAACAATCCTATCCCACAAGAAGTTCGTGAACTTGCAAAGGAACGTCTCCGTCAAGCAATGAGTGAAGCCGCTGATGAGGCTAATCGTCAAGGTTCGTGGGGAACAATCTCACAATCTATGCGTAAGGATATCATCAAGCGTCTTACGTCAAAGATTGATTGGAAAAAGGTGCTCCGTTACTTCATTAAAACCTCTCAGAAGGCCGATAAGCAAAATAGTATCCGCAAGATCAATCGTCGCTTTCCGTATATCCACGCGGGTCGTAAGACTAATCGTACTGCAAAGATTGCTATTGCTATTGATCAATCTGGTTCTGTTAGTGATGCCATGTTGATGTGTTTCTTTGCAGAACTTGATAAACTGGCTGAGTTGGCAGAGTTTACCATCATTCCATTTGATGATGGAGTTGCGGAAGACAAGGTTTATATCTGGAAGAAAGGTCAAAAGAGGAACGCAGAACGTGTTCTTTGTGGTGGAACGGACTTCCAAAAGGTTACAGACTATGTCAATAATCAGGGAAAGTTTGACGGTGTGATTATTGCAACTGATATGTGTGCTCCAAAGCCCGGACCATGTAAGGCACAACGTCTTTGGATGGTTGATGAAGACAATGCACGCAATCCTTATTTCAAGACCAACGAACGAGTTATTGCAGTTGAAGTGAAGCCGCAAAGGTGACAATAATGAGTGGTGGATGGTCTAAACAACCATCCACCCTCTTTGTGTGCTATAATGTTCGTTGAATTAAGGCATTTTTATGGTGAACACACATTTGAATGTTGGTTGTTTGGTTAAAATCAAGCCATATGATGATTTGAGGAAATACGGTGTTAAAACACCACGTCATCTTGTTCCATTTATTGATGAGGTAGGTGTTGTGGTCAAGGTGCATGATACTCACGTTATTGTTCTTTGGCAAAAATCAGCAGAAGAATGTTCACATTTCCCCCATACACTGAATAAGATCGCCGACTGAATAAGGTTTGACAAGCCACAGAGATCATGTTAAAATAAATCTGCTAGAGTTACGCTCAACAAACAAAAGGAAAAATATGAGTAACATTCCAACGATTGAGATGAAAGATTTTAACGAAACAATGATCACTTTTGATGAAGCTGAAAAGATTAGTGGACAAACTCGTCTAACGATTCAGAAAAAGTTTAAAGAAAATAAAGTTGAAGCTATTTCTATGTTAAAGTCTGGTAAGCCAGGTCGTCCTACTCGCGTTTTTAATAGGAGCGATTTCAATGCAATCTATGGTATTTCAGCTTCGCCCGCGATCACGTCGTCGGAGGATGTATCTTCCTCAAATGAGAACAATCAAAACAGTAGTGTGGATGAACAGGTTGTTTCACCTGCACAATGATAGTCTCTTGCTTACTGAGTGAATAAAATATAGATACACGGTGTAGAAATATGCCGTGTATTCTTTTGTTATGAAATATAAAATAGCAGATTTGTTTGTAATTCCTCATTATAATGGTCATGATGAACCGGGATCATTTATTATCGCTGAATGTTGTGGAGTTGAACAAGCTTCTCAATTAGCATATTACAAGGTACTATATGCAGGTGAAACTATGACATGGAAATATTATGAAATTGACATAGAAAATAGTCTGCAACATAGCGAATGTATTTATTATCCAGTTAAACGATATATAGATGAAGTTGACGGCGAGGTAATCAAATGAAATATAGTGTTGGCGATCTACTTCTTATAAAAGATGGTGAATATAAATCTCGCCCTCGCCCTCGCCTTCTCCCTCACCCTCGCCTTCACAATACATTTGGTATTATCACAGAAGTTGAAAAACACAGTAATATTTTTGTAAAAGATTCAACCCCGGCTGATAATGGTTACATTTGGTATTCACAGGTAGATAGCAAAGAATACTATTTCTACGAAGATGAAGTAACAGCAGAGGTAATAGAATGAAAATACTAGCAATATCCGACACACACAATCAACATAAAAAGATAACAATTCCAGAAGCCGATATTCTTATTCACTGTGGTGATCTAACAAATGGTGGAGAAATATGGGAAATAAAAAAGTTTTGTGAATGGATTGCAAAAACACCTGTAAAACACAAGATAGTTATTCCAGGCAATCACGATAGAAGTTTTCAAAAACAAGAAATGTTGCCAGCAATAAAAGAACTTTTCAAAGAAGCAAACACAAATCTGCTTATTGATGAACAACTAACAATTGACAACATAAACTTCTATGGTTCTCCTTGGCAACCTTGGTTTTGGGATTGGGCTTTTAATTTTCCAAGATATGACGATGGAACAACAGCAAAATCAATCTGGAATAAAATACCAGTAGAAACTGATATACTTATCACACACGGACCACCAAATGGCATACTTGATATTGTAGATCGCGATGGTTCAAGAGTTGGTTGTCCACATTTGAGAAATCGTATAGAACAAACAAATACAAAAGTTCACTGTTTCGGTCACGTTCACGAGAGTAGAGGAGATACTATTATTGACGGAAGAACTTATATTAATTGTAGCAATCCAGGAACACACAGAGCATACGAGTTTACTTTCAATAAGGAATAAACAATGAAAGAAATACAAAGGTATAATACTGGTGATCTCGTTCAAGTTATTGAAGCAAAAGATCAAAGCCAATATTTTGCACGTCCAAATATTGGTAAAATGGGACTCGTTGTCAGTAATATGCCCAGCGATCATATAGATTCATTGGGTTCAAATAATATGTATTTTGTTTTAGTTGACGAGCGACTTATCAAACTTCACGCGCTTGACATGAAGCTGCTTTCGGGAGTTGGTAGACATGAGATATAATATCGGAGATCTTGTTTTTATTATAATGGACAATATAGAAAGGATGGGACTGGTTATTGAGGAAAGATCTGTTTTTGATGTTACAAAAACCATATACGATTACAAACTTCTGTTATGTGGCGTAGAAATCCCTCAGTGGGTCTTTCAAGAAGAAATACAAGGGAAATATGAAATATAAGGTTGGTGATTTGTTATTGATAAAAGATTCTCAATATAAACCTGTCTCTCGCTCTCACCATCGCCCTCGCCTTCTCCTTCGCCTTCGCCCTGAACTGTTTAATAGTTTTGGAATCATTACGAAAGCAATCAAACACAGTGATGCTTGGGAAGGTTTTTCAACAAACAGTGATAATATTTATGTTTGGTTTTCACAGCTTGACGGCAAAGAATACTCTTTCTGTGAAAATGAAGTAATAGGTGAGGTTATAAAATGAAATATCAAGTTGGTGACCTTGTATATGCAAGAGGAAAAAAACCAGGTTTTGGTATTATTGTAGAGATTATAACCAAAACTGCACATCTTTATGGTAAAAGAGGGAGCTTAATTGTATGGCAAGATTCGTCTGATGATGCATTTTTATTTTATGATCAATATGATACAGAAGTTTTTTTTCAAAACGCACAAGATCTGATGGAGAAATAAAATGAAATCAAATCGTTGGTGGATTCGTGGCTGCTCTTTGCGTGTGCTGAAAAGATATTTGACCAAGAGCAAATTTAAACTTTCTTATGCTGACTTGAATACTTCATCTCTTGTTTTTTGGGACGGATGCGGTATTCGCATCAAAGACTGGGAAGATATGCTTGAAGAAGTTCGTTCATTAAAGCCAGGAGACAGAATCTTTAATCCATATAAAAAGACTTGGCAAAAGGTCACAGAGATTGAATTTGTATGGGATACAGGATCTCGCAAGCCTTCTCACAGAAAGATTGCCGATGATCTCAACAAGATTGAACGAAAATACGGTATCAATAAGTTCATCATCTATGATCTTATCAGGTTTGAGCGTTACCAGTATATTGGTGGATTCATAATCTATGATGACCTTGGCGATCTTATCTACGATGTGCCGTCAGATATGGCATATCGTTATCCGGAATATCATTGACAAATCCACTGTGTCAATATAATATTGTTTCAGGAGTTGACAGTAATGAAATATCTTCTACAATACGATAGGGAAGTTATGATGGACGAGAAGAGTATGATTAAAACTAAAATTTCTCCATCTTATTCCTATTTTTTCTTGGCATATGACGAATTAAAACTGATTGACGATATAGAAAATATCACTCCAGTTGGAACAGTAGAATTTGTAAAAAAGTATTGTGAACAGAATAATATTATTTTACCAGAAAACATTTCTTATCCCGAACAACTAATGGGTTTCTTTGGTAGAAATATTTGGAGTGGTGTTTATGGTGATGTAAAGCCAGATCAGTTCTGTAAACCAAAATCAACAAAAGTATTTACTGGCGGCATCAAAAAAGATATTGAAGAACTGGTAAAAGATAATGAGCCTGTTTGGATTTCAGATCCAATCAATATTACATCTGAATGGCGTGTATATGTTCTAAACAAACAAATTCTTGGATATTCCAGATATGATACAGATGATAATGAAGAACAACCAGATTTAGAACTTGCCAAAAAAATGGTTGAGTGTTATAATGGTTCTCCCATTGGTTATTGTTTAGATGTTGGTGTGGTTGATGGAAAAACAATCCTTGTTGAAGTAAATGATGGATGGTCTTTGGGTTATTATAGATGGGGCGATATGTGCCCTGATGACTATATCAAATTGATTACCGCTCGTTGGTTGGAAATTGTGAGTAATAAATGAACCCAACAACCAACCAACTATTATTTGACTGGATATACAGATCCATTATTGATGAAGGTGGTGATGGTGATGCTGTAATAGGTTTTACACATCAAGATTATAAAGAAGTAGCAAAACAATTTCGTTCTCTATTTCCCGAAAGTTGGATTATGGAAACAAAAGAAAACCATATTATATTCTATGATGATATGGAAAGTTTGATCTTGACTGATAAAGCAAACTTTGATAAACTAACAAACTATGGTCCTCGTATTTTAACTTGGTGATAAATGATAAGTAAAATTCGTGTATATGATATTTATACCACTATTCATCCTGATGATGGAATAGATAATCTTATCAACTCTTTACAAGCTGCAAAAGAAGCAGAAAAGAGTGGTGAATGGACAGATCTATTAGTTGATTGGTATAGTGATGATGATTACCAAACAGCAGAATGGCACATCAAAGGTTATAGATTGGAAACCGATAAAGAATATAATAAAAGAATGAAAGATTTAGAAAAATCAGCAGAGTTCAAAAAGAAAATGAAAGCAGATAAAGAAGAGCGTGATAAGAAAGAATATGAAAGATTAAAGAAAAAGTTTGGTGATAAATGAAAAAACCCGAATGTATTAATCAAAACTATGTTGATAATGTATTTTCTTGTTTAGATGGTTTTGGTTTTTTATCTTATTCTCTTGACGAATGTAAATTTATACAAAAAACATTAAAAGAAGAATTTGATATTTTCCTTTCTATATCCGAAGCCCAAAGATTTTGGAAATGGAGAAGCGAGCAATGGGATTCAAGTTTTTTAACTATCAAAAATAAAGAAGAGATATTGGAATTTTTTATAAAATACATAAAAGACGCCGATATTGATCCAGAGCAAATTGAAGAAGTAAACAAAGAAAGCGAAAAATATAGGATTGAATACAAATGAGTTCCAATATTGAAATAATTGAGGAAGAAGATTGTGGAGTTGATGTTATTGTTAGAGCAAATGCAGTTCAACTACAAGTCCACAATTATTATTCTAACTATACTGAATTTATTTTTGATATGTCTAACAAATCTCATAGACAAGCACTAAAAAATCTTGTAGATGTTTTACAACACCAACTTGATGTTCACGGAGTAAATAATGACTGATATTCCACTTCGCCCAGTATGTTATGTTCAGGATGTAAAAGTTGCTGTAAATACCGCATTTGATACATTCTATAAGAACCCAGACAAATATAGTAATCTAAAACAACTTATGGAACTTGTATATGGTGAGTTTAGTAAAATTCCAACATATACACCAGAGTTTGCTTCAACATCAAAAGAAGAATGTGAAAAGTATATCGTGAAAGCAGATGTTCCAGAATGAAAAAGATGAAATATTCGCCAGGACAACTTGTTATATCTTGGAATACTGTTCAAAAACAAGCTCTTGGTTATATCACAGAAGTATGTGATGAAAAGCCAAACGCTTATGGTGCCTATGGATATATGGTTCATTTCTTTGAAGAGGATAGAGATGATATAGATTATTTCTATGATGAATTTATTATTGAAAAATTAATCGTTGATATTCCAGGAGATAAAGAGTGAAAAAGTTTTTATTGCTTGTCCACTTCGTCCACGACAACGTCGGCGAAACAGATAAATGGATCGGTTGTTTTGCTACTCGCGAAGAAGCAGAAAATGTTATCATAAAAGAACCATGGGAATATAAAGGTGAAACTCATTATAGATACAAAACAAACGATACAGATTATGTTGATTGGTATAATATTGTTGATCTTGAAGAGTGGATGAACAAATGAATAAAAATGAGATTTATGAAAAAAATCTAAAAGGATTACAAACTTTTTCTCAACTATCTCTTGAAGAAAGGTTAGAGATTCTTGCTGAAATTGGTATTATAACAAAAGACGAATATGGTTATAAACTATCAAAGGAATATGGTGGCAAATGACAATCTATAATCCAGAATGGAATTTAGATAAAACTATCAAAAAGTGGGTATTAGTCAACGAAGGAATGGTTGGCTATGCTTATCCACAAGTTACAAGAGATTATAAATGGGAAGTATTTCGTTCAACCGACAGTGTGCCATTTGTAGAAGGTATTGGGCGAGATCGTATTGCTGCTTTTACTGCTGTTGAAAAAGTGTTTGGTTATAAGTATTTTGTAGAACCCGAATATACTATGTCAGCAGGTTGTAGATGTGGCAGTTGTGAAGATCCAACCGGTAAATGGCGTGTGTGGGATCGCGATGATACTGTTGAACTATTGTTTGATTGTGAAAGTGAAGCAGTTGCTTGGGTTGTAGCACAAGAAAAGGATAAAAATTGTTGAGGATATGTTGGAGCCGTATGAGTATCACGGGTCTGGTGAATTAGTGTAGATAATTGGAGTGCAAATCTCCGAGTAGATACTGAGTAACGCACTTATAGTGGAGTTCAATTCTCTACCTCCAACACTAAAAAGGAAAACAAATGAAAAAGTTTTTATTAATTGCCGGAGAAAGTTATTATCCACAGAGTGGAACAGATGATTGGGTTGGTTGTTTTAGCACATATGAAGAAGCAAAATCAAAAGTATCAGTAAAAGAAACATACGAATACTTTTCAAGAGGACCAAGAAAAGGTCAAATAAAAGAAACAAGAAAACATTATGAGATTGACGGTGGAGAAGTTGATTGGTATGATATTGTTGATCTGGAAGAATGGATGAATAAGTGATCAAAATTAATATTGAAGAAGGTGATATACTTGTTAATTCTGCTTGGGTTTCACTTGAAACACCATCATTAATCATTATTGAACTTGATACAAAAAGTAAATATCCAAATATAGCCTGTCATAGTAGCAATGAAATATCTTTATACGCCGATAAAGACACGCTATACGCAGGTGAAGAAGGAAAAACAACAAATGTAATAATGGAACTCCCAGAAGGCTTTTGTGTTGGTGCTACTTCATTAGGTCGTTATACAGTTGAGATATACTGCTATAATCAAAAACATCAACAAACACAAGAGGGATATAAAGTTTGGGAAACAAGTAGATGTCACCAACATGGTTTGTGTGTTTCTGAACCAGAAGCTTTAGAAGTACTATGTACCACTTGCGATGCTTGTCCAAGGAAAAAATGAAAATATTATTCAAAAAACAAACATTTAATATAGGTGATCTAATAGTTGATATAGAAAATGTAAAGAGTGGGATTGTTATTGAACTTCTTATACGGCATGTAAGAATACTTTGGGATGGAAAATCTGTAAAAATAAGCAAATGGGAACTCAACAATCGTATATTGAATAAAAAATATAAATTCCTTCCAAGAACTCAAAAGAATAGAAGAATTACATAACCTGTTTCACTTCGCACTTGCCCTTTTCATTTGTGTATGCTAGAATGGTGTGATCCCCCCATAGATCATGAGGTATTATTATGAACAAAATCTGCGTTTCTTGTGGCAGCGAGTATACACTTATGTCTCGTAAAGGTAATCCAGGCAAGATTACAGTGTGTAATGAATGTGGAGAAGAAGAAGAGCAAACCGTAAAATATACGGGTGTTATGATCTACGATCACAAGACGTCGGCACAATGTCAAATAAATACAAACCCATTACTCACAGAATACTTGATCAATGCTACAAAATTGAAGAATAAGGGCTCCAACATGACAAATAATGTTGCGAACTGCACCAAGTATAAGAATCTGAATAAAACAGAAGGTGCTTGTATTCAAACTGCGGATGCTTTCAACTACAAGAACAGGGATGGTATCTAATGAAAGTTTATATTGTTTTATACTGGGATGGGGAAGGAAGGGACATTAATGCAGTTTTTTCTTCATATGAATTGGCTGACAACTATGTCAACAGCGCCGTCGACACAATGGTCAGTCAATCGGCTGACAAATATTTCAACAGCATTCTTAGTAATGATAAAAAAATGTTTATGGATAATTTTTCAATTGATGAATATGTGATTGATCAGCCTTAATAATAAACAAGAACAAGAGAGGTATTTGATTATGAAATACAATGTTGGTGATTTGCTTCTTATAAAGCATTGTAGAAGTAATCCTTTTGAACACATTAATGGTTACAAACACTTTTATCATAATGCTATATTACTCAATACTTTTGGAATCATCACGGCAGTTGAAATTTCAACTTCCCCGGCAGTTGAAAAAGACAATGGCTATGTTTGGTTTTCACAGATTGACAGCAAAGAATACTATTTCTATGAAGACGAAGTCATTGGTGAGGTAATCAAATGAAATACAATGTTGGTGATATACTAAAACTAAAATATAAATATACCGATATCTATGACAGAAACGGTAATGTTGAAGCACATGAAATGGGTGAGTATTTTATTATTTTCAGTGAAATATACGTCGACGATATGCTCCAAGGAGATTTTGCTATCCTTTCTCAAAAAACCAAATCATTAACAGAATGGTATAATCACAATATTGATTATAGTTTTGAAAAGGTGTAAAGCATGAAAAACAAATACAAAGTTGGCGAACTTCTTGAAGCCAGATCTAGCTGTATTATTGATATAAACAATTTCAATAGTTCATCAGCCGGTGGTCGTGAAGAAGAAGTTAAAGCAGGACAGTTATTCTTGATCATCGACTACGGTCCAAGAAATAAAAATTATGTATCAGATATTGGATATACATTACTTTGTCAAAAAAGTACAACTAGTTCTTTTTGGGGTGAACTTGACGACGATGAAGATTTAGATACTCTTATGGAAAACAACTTCAACAAGGTCATCAAGTGAAATATAGTGTTGGTGACTTATTCTTATTTCAATCAACAACACTTAAAACATCTCTTACTCTTGTTACATACGATGAGCGAGATGATACTTTTGAACTTGAATGGAGAAATGCTGGTGGTCAGTTTGTTAAAACTCCATACAGTCGTCTTATGATGGACTCATATCTAAGAACAGAAGTTGGTTGGTCTCACTATCCGGTGAAACAATGAAATATAATGTTGGAGATTTATTAGATGATCGCAACTCAGGACTAGGATATGTTTCAGCGATAATGGAAGATATAATCCAAATAACTTGGTTTGGTCGTACTCGTAGCAGTCATCCTAGTTATCACTATAAAAATATTGACCGGTGGATAAACAACGGATATGCAATACACTATCCAGTAGGAAAACAATGAAATATAATGTTGGTGACTTGTTTGTATTTCAATCTAAAGATTATAGTGTTACTCTTACAATGATTTCATTGAAAGGTGATTGTTGTGATATTGAATGGCGAAATGCCAAAGGACATATAGAAATGCTTCCATATAGTTGCAGTATGTTAGATTCATTTATACGACAAGGTCACTGGAATCATTATCCAGTAAAAACTTGATTGAACAATCTTTCTGTTGCGTCTTGCCTTTTCTGTTTTGCTATGCTATAATGTGAGAAGTCTGGCACAGATCATTAGTGCCAACTGATAAACAAGACACCAATCAACAATCCAAAGTTGGAGTTTGTTATGAATAAGTTTGGTTTTACTGCTTCTTCCAAGAATGTCAAAACTGGTCCTATTCCGACTGTTATTGTTTCGCGAGATTCCTGCCCACCTTCTTGTCACCTGTATAATGGTGGCTGTTATGCTCTTGGTGGTAACGTTAGAATCCACTGGAATCGTGTTTCAGAAAAGGGTATGGACTTCAGCGGTCTTCTTGATAAAGTGAAGGGTATTGGTTTTAATCAAGTTTGGCGCTATGGTGTTGCGGGTGATCTTCCTGGCGAACAGGAAGAAATTAATCTTGATATGTTGAAGCAACTTGTTTTTGCCAACACTGGAAAGCGTGGATATGCTTACACGCATAAGAATCCACGTATTGTTGAGAACAGTGTTGGTATTGCATATGCTAATGATAATGGTTTTACGATCAATCTTTCTAGCAATAATGCCTCAGAAGCAGATGAATATTTGAAGATGAAAATTGCTCCTGTTGTTACTCTTATGCCAGTTGATACTGGAGCTGAATGGAAGACCAGCAAGACACCAGAAGGTAATCTTATTGTTCGTTGTCCTGCTGAGTATCAAGAGAAAACCACTTGTGCAAACTGTGGTGGGTGTAAGGGTGCTTTGTGTTCTCGTTCAGATCGCAAGTATGTGATTGGTTTTACTGCTCATGGTGCTGGAAAAAATAAAGCAAGTGTTGTTGCTAAAAAGCATTTGAATATCGTGGAGTGAAAGATGACGTTTTTTACTTCAACAAATGATTTCTCTGTTGGTGATTTGTTTGTTTATTGTTCTCGTACCTGTAGTGATAGATCAATCGTAACTATTATTGATTATCCGTATGATGAATATTATAAAAAACATATCTATGTCTTAGAGCA